>Ga0134126_10003315_pt1 | contig 20192 bp, 16 predicted proteins | sample KB31752_FD_96881 | JGI IMG/M metagenome (GOLD analysis project Ga0134126, IMG submission 96881) | Terrestrial soil microbial communities with excess Nitrogen fertilizer from Kellogg Biological Station, Michigan, USA - KB3-175-2 | ecosystem: Environmental > Terrestrial > Soil > Unclassified ...
CCGCGGCGCTCGGCAAGACGCTGGTCGGCGGCAAGGCCAAGGTGCTGCTGGCCCCGCCGATCCTTTCGCCGAAGGACGACCAGGGCCGGCCGCGCAAGATGGCGTTCGGTCCCTGGATGCTGCGCTGGGGCTTCCCGACGCTCGCCAGACTCAAGGGCCTGCGCGGCGGCCCGCTCGACCTCTTCGCCCACTCGGCCGAACGCCGCGCCGAGCGCAAGCTGCTCGCCGACTACGAGGCGGCGCTGGACAGGCTGACCGCCGGCCTGACGCCGGAGCGCCTGCCGCTGGCCGTGAAGATCGCCAGCGTCCCCGACCAGATCCGCGGCTTCGGCCACGTGAAGGACGCCGCGATCGAGAAGGCCGCCGCAGAACAGGCGAAGCTGTGGGCGCAGTGGGAGAACGTCGCTGTGCGGGAGCTGGTGGACGCTTAATTCCGAGCGCCGCGACGCCGCCCCGCGCCCCCTCCGTCACTCGCCCCCCGGATCAAGTCCGGGGGCCGAGCGCCACCTCCCCCGCACTCTGCGGTGCGGTGGAGGAGCGCAGCGCTGGGATTCCGCTCCTCCACCGTCGCGAAGACGACGGGGGAGGTGGCAGACCGCGAAGCGGGCTGACGGAGGGGGCGCGAGGCCGCGTCTCCGCGCGTGACGGCTTCGCCGCGCGCTTCTGCCCGGCTATAGCCCGGCCATGAACGAATTCGACTTCGACGCCTGCGTGGTGGGCGCGGGCGCCGTCGGGCTGGCCTGCGGCTACGCGCTGGCGAAACGGGGGCTTTCGGTGGTGGTGCTCGAAGGAGAGCGCGCCATCGGCCAGGGCGTCTCGTCGCGCAACTCCGAGGTCGTGCACGGCGGCCTCTACTATCCGACCGGCTCGCTGAAGGCGCGGCTGTGCGTCGCCGGCCGCCGCGCGCTCTATCCGTTCCTCGACGTTCACAAGGTGGCCTACCGCAAGTGCGGCAAGCTGGTGGTGGCGACCAGCGACGCCGAGATCGCACGCATCGAGGCGATCGCCGCGCAGGCCAGGGCCAACGGCGTCGAAGGCATCGTCGAGATCTCCGGCGCGGATGCGCGGGCGATGGAGCCGGGGCTGAATGCGGTCGCCGCGGTGGTCTCGCCGCAGAGCGGCGTCTTCGACAGCCACGGCTACATGCTGGCGCTGCAGGGCGAGATCGAGGACGCCGGCGGCGCCGTCGTCACCGGCACGCCGTTCGAGGCGGCGCGACCGCTGGAAGGCGGCGGCTTTCGCATCCACGCCGGCGGCGAGGCGCCGACCGACATGACCGTGCGGCTGCTGGTCACGGCGCCGGGCCTCTCCGCGCAGGCCGTCGCCGCGTGCATCGAGGGATTCCCGGCCGCGGAAATCCCCAAGCTGCATTACGGCAAGGGCGTCTACTTCCGCCTGACCGGCCGTGCGCCGTTCGAGCACCTGATCTACCCGCCGCCGATCCCCGGCGCGCTCGGCACCCACTACCGCAAGGACCTCGGCGGCCAGGCGGTGTTCGGCCCGGACCTCGCCTACGTCGAGGCCGAGGACTACAGCGTCGATCCCGCCAAGGCCGCCGGCTTCTACGAATACGTCCGCCACTTCTGGCCCGGCCTGCCGGACGGCGCGCTGAGCCCCGACTACGCGGGCATCCGTCCCAAGCTGCACGGGCCCGGCGAGCCGCAGCCCGACTTCCGCATCGACGGGCCGCAGGCGCACGGCCTCGCCGGCCTCATCGCCCTTTTCGGCATCGAGAGCCCTGGGCTCACCTCGTCGCTGGCGATCGGCGAGGAGGTCGCGAAGCGCCTGGCCGCCGCCTCCTGACAGCCGCGGCGGCGCGCCCCGCCAAACTTGCGCGCGCAAAGAGGAGGCGACGCCGATGCTGACCCGCGCCCAGGCCTATGCCTGGCTGGACGCCAAGCCCAGCGCCACATCCGGCCGGCCGTTCGGCCCGGAGGTCGTGGTCTACAAGATCGGGGGCAAGATGTTCGCCATCGTCGCCGACCAGGACCCGCCGAGCTTCACCCTCAAGTGCGACCCGGTGCTCAGCGAGGTGCTGCGCGGCGAGTACGCGGCGATCGCCCCGGGCTACCACACCGACAAGCGCCACTGGATCACCATCCGCCAGGACGACGATCTCCCCGACGCGGAAGTGACGCGCCTCTTCGACCACGCCTACGACATCGTCCGCGCCAAGCTCACCCGCGCCGCGAAGGCCGCGCTGGCTGCGGCGGAAAGCGCCCCGCCCTGAAAGCGCCCCGCCCTGAAAGGCTCCTGAAAGGCGCCCCGCCTTGAAGCGGCCCGAGCGGTCCCGTATAAGCCGCGGCCTTGTCCCTCGCGGCTGTCTTGGGGCTGGGTAGCTCAGTTGGTTAGAGCGGCGGATTCATAACCCGCAGGTCGGCGGTTCAAGCCCGCCCCCAGCTACCACCGTCGCCGCGCGCGGCCGGCGATCCCCGGCGCTATCGCGCGAGGCTGGGCGAAGGGGCGGCCATCGCGCGCGTCGCGGCGGGCTGGCGGCGGACCAGCAGGTAGAGCGCCGCGACGTGGGTGACCATCAGCAGCGGCACGTAGAGGATCAGGATCGCGTAGCCCGCGCCCAGCTGTCCGGCGATCGGCGCCAGCTGGACCTGAAACCCATGATAGTAGGCGTTGAAGAGATCGAACACGCCGACCAGGTTGAAGGCGATGACCAGCGACCAGAACACCGGCCTGATCCGCACGGTGAGCAGCGCCAGCATGGCCAGGAGGCCGGTCGCGAAGTCGCCATAGGCGGCGTAGTCGGCGAAGCCGTGCGGCAGGCTCGGCCCGACGAAGCCCGGCAGCACGAACACCAGCCCGAAGAAGCGGAAGCTGTGCAGGGTCGCGATCGCGCGGTGCGCAGCGACCGGATCCATGCTCCTCAGCCGCGGCCAGACGTAGGCGCCAAAACAGAGCAGCCACGCTACGTAACCCAGAAGAGATTGCAGCCCGAAGATGATCGCCGGCGACATGTTAGCCTCCTTTGGAAGCAGCGCCCCGAGGAGCAGGGCCCAGCTGAGCAGCGCCCAGATGAGCAGCGCCTGAGGTTGGGAGCCTGATGTATGGCGCTTCTGGCAGGCGACTACGGGCGGTAATCTCCACGGGCCATGAAGCAGAACTTCACAGTCCGACAGGGCGCCCTGGACGGCGTGGAGGCGTTCCTCGCCGTCGCCGAGCATCGCAACTTCCGCAAGGCCGCCGCCCAGCTGGGGGTCACGCCCTCGGCCGTCAGCCAGGCGGTGCGCACGCTGGAGGCGCGGGTCGGCGCGGCGCTTTTCATCCGCACCACGCGCAGCGTCGGTCTGACCGAGGCCGGCGAACGCTTCCTGACCCGCGCCAGGCCGGCGTTCGAGGAACTGCTCGCCGCGGGCGAGGCGGCGCGCGAGCTCGGCGAGCGGCCCACTGGGCGGCTGCGCATCGCCGTGCCGCGGGCGGCGGCGCCGCTGCTGCTGGAGCCGGTGCTCGCCTCGTTCAGCCGCGCGTATCCGGAGATCGAGCTGGAGATCGCCGCCGGCCCGGAGCTGGTCGATCTGGCGGCGAGCGGCTTCGACGCCGGCATTCGTCCGGGCCAGTTCATCTCGCCGGACATGGTGGCCGTGCGGCTGACGCCGCCGCTGCCACTGGCGGTCGTCGCCAGCCCCCTGTACCTGGCCGAGCGCGCGGAGCCGGAAAGCATCGAAGAGCTGCGGGCGCACGCCTGCCTGCGCCACCGCCGCTCAGACGGGACGATCGCGCCGTGGACCTTCGTCGACGGCAACCGGACGGTCGAGGCGATCGTCGCCGGGCCGCTGATCGCCCACGACTATCCGACCCTGCTCGGGGCGGCGCTGCAGGGCGTCGGCCTGGCGCAGCTGCCTGAGCCGATGACCCGGGCGGCCCTCGCCGATGGCCGGCTCTGCAGCGTGTTGACGCGCTTCGCGGCGATGACGCCGGGCATCTTCCTCTATCACCCGGGCAGGCGTCAGGTGCTGCCGAAGCTGCGCGCCTTCATCGAGCACGTCAGATACAGGGGCGACGACGTCTACAGGGGCGACGACGTCCCCTAGCGGCGGAACGGGTGCGGCAAGGCGCCGTCGCCCGTGACAGTTCTTGTCAGCAAGCCCGCGCGTTCACATCTTGTTCTTGCTGCGATGTCGACTCCCGGTATTAGATTAGGGGGTCCCGCGGCGCGTGAGCGGGGCCCACTTTTGTCGACGGCGAGGCGAATGTCCGATCCGAACCGGGTTTTGCGTGTCCGCGGGGCGCGTGAGCACAATCTGAAGGACGTCAGCGTCGACATCCCGCGCGGCGAGCTCGTCGTGCTGACCGGGCTCTCCGGCTCGGGTAAGTCGTCGCTGGCGTTCGACACCATCTACGCCGAGGGCCAGCGCCGCTACGTCGAGAGCCTCTCGGCCTACGCCCGCCAGTTCCTGGAGCTGATGGGCAAGCCCGACGTCGACCTGATCGAGGGCCTCTCGCCGGCGATCTCGATCGAACAGAAGACCACCAGCCGCAATCCGCGCTCCACCGTCGGTACGGTGACCGAGATCCACGACTACATGCGCCTGCTCTGGGCGCGGGTCGGAGTCCCCTATTCGCCGGTCACCGGCCTGCCGATCGAGAGCCAGACCGTCAGCCAGATGGTCGACAAGATCGTCGCGCTGCCGGAGGGCGCGCGGCTCTTCCTGCTGGCGCCGGTCGTGCGCGACCGCAAGGGCGAGTACCGCAAGGAGATCGCCGAATGGCAGCGCGCCGGCTACCAGCGGCTGAAGATCGACGGCCAGTACTATCCGATCGAGGACGCCCCGGCGCTCGACAAGCAGTACCGGCACGACATCGACGTGGTGGTCGACCGCATCGTCGTGCGCGAGGGCATCGCCGAGCGCACCGCCGACAGCCTGGAGCAGGCGCTACGGCTGGCCGATGGCATCGCGGTGGCCGAGTTCGCCGACACCGCTGAAGGCGAGAGCGAGCCGAAGCGGCTGCTGTTCTCGGAGCGGTTCGCCTGCCCGGTCTCGGGCTTCACCATCGCCGAGATCGAGCCCAGGCTCTTCTCGTTCAACAATCCGGCCGGCGCCTGCCCGTCGTGCGACGGGCTCGGCATGAAGCTGAAGTTCGTCGCCGACCTCGTCGTGCCGGACAAGGACAAGAGCCTGCACAAGGGCGCCGTCGCGCCGTGGGCGAAAGGGCCGTCGCCGCTCTACACCCAGACCCTGCAGGCGCTGGCCAGGCACTACGGCTTCTCGATGGACGACCCGTGGTGGAAGCTGCCGGCCAAGGCGCACGACGTGGTGCTGCACGGCTCCGGCGCGGAGAAGATCCACTTCGTCTACGACGACAACGCCCGCAAGTACGAGGTCGACAAGACCTTCGAGGGCGTGCTGCCGAACCTGGAGCGGCGCTGGCGCGAGACCGACTCGAGCTGGGTGCGCGAGGAACTCGGCCGCTTCCAGTCGGAGACCCCGTGCGAGGTGTGCGGCGGCGCGCGCCTGAAGCCCGAGGCGCTGGCGGTGAAGATCGCCGGCCGCGACATCGCGGCGATCTCGGCGATGGCGATCCGCCCGGCGCGCGACTGGTTCGCCTCGTTGGAGGGGGAGCTCTCCGACAAGCAGATGGAGATCGCCCGGCGGATCCTGAAGGAGATCAACGATCGCCTGCGGTTCCTGGTCGACGTGGGCCTGGAGTACCTGAACCTGTCGCGCTCGTCCGGCACGCTGTCGGGCGGCGAGAGCCAGCGCATCCGGCTGGCGAGCCAGATCGGCTCGGGCCTGACCGGCGTGCTCTACGTGCTCGACGAGCCGTCGATCGGCCTGCACCAGCGCGACAACGCGCGGCTCTTGACCTCGCTGAAGGGCCTGCGCGACCTCGGCAACTCGGTGCTGGTGGTCGAGCACGACGAGGAGGCGATCCTCACCGCCGACCATGTGATCGACATGGGCCCGGCGGCGGGCGTGCACGGCGGTCACGTCGTCGGCGAGGGAACGCCGGCGGATATCATGGCCAACCCAAAGAGCCTCACCGGCCAATACTTGTCGGGCGCGCGCGAGATCGAGATCCCCGAGCATCGCCGGCCGATCTCGCGCAAGAAGATGCTCTCGGTGATCGGCGCCACCGGCAACAATCTGAAGAACGTCACCGGCGAGATCCCGGTGGGGACCTTCACCTGCATCACCGGCGTCTCCGGCGGCGGCAAGTCCACCTTCACCATCGAGACGCTCTACAAGGCGGCGGCCCGGCGGCTGAACGGCGCCTCCGATGCGCCAGCGCCGCACGACCGGATCGAGGGCCTGCCGTTCTTCGACAAGGTGATCGACATCGACCAGTCGCCGATCGGGCGCACGCCGCGCTCGAACCCGGCCACCTACACCGGCGCCTTCACCCAGATCCGCGACTGGTTCGCCGGCCTGCCGGACGCCAAGGCGCGCGGCTACGGGCCGGGGCGCTTCTCGTTCAACGTGAAGGGCGGTCGCTGCGAGGCGTGCCAGGGCGACGGCCTGATCAAGATCGAGATGCACTTCCTGCCGGACATCTACGTCACCTGCGACGTCTGCCACGGCCGCCGCTACAACCGCGAGACGCTGGAGGTGCTGTTCCGCGGCAAGTCGATCGCCGACGTGCTCGACATGACGGTCGAGGAGGCGGCCGACATGTTCAAGGCGGTGCCGTCGATCCGCGACAAGATGGAGACGCTGAAGCGGGTGGGCCTGGGCTACATCAAGGTCGGCCAGCAGGCGACGACGCTTTCGGGCGGCGAGGCGCAGCGGGTGAAGCTGTCCAAGGAGCTGTCGCGGCGGGCCACCGGACGCACGCTCTACATCCTCGACGAGCCGACCACCGGCCTGCACTTCGAGGACGTGCGCAAGCTGCTGGAGGTGCTGCACGAGCTGGTCGAGCAGGGCAACACGGTGGTGGTGATCGAGCACAACCTCGACGTCGTGAAGACCGCCGACTGGATCCTCGACTTCGGACCCGAGGGCGGCGACGGCGGCGGCGAGATCATCGCGACCGGCACGCCGGAAGACGTGGCCGCCAACGAGAAGAGCTGGACCGGCAAGTACCTGAAGCACCTGCTGGAGCGGCAGGCCGGCCGCTCCAAGAAGACGCGTCGGCGCGAGCTGCAACGGGCCTGACCGCCCATCCGGGCGCAGCGCCTGGTCGCCGCGACGCGGCTACAGCAAAGGTTGACAATAGATCGCGCGAGAATGCTGCGGCGCTGGCGCGATGACATGCGCATGGCCGCGGGCAATGCCGCGCCGCGCGTTCAAATACGTCGCGGGTTCGTCGCGCAGCTAATCTGTACTCCGCAGGCCCCCGCGGTTGACCGTTGCGGCGCCTCAAGATGGGCTCCGGCTTTTCCGTGGCAGACGCCGAGTTGGCCTGTAGAAATTTGTGTGTTTCGGCGAAGTTCCCTGTGACAATTTGCACGCCGTACTCAAAAGTAGGTAAATATGCGCGCCCACACATCGAACCCATGGATGAAAACATCATGGAAATCAGGTATTTTTCCTTATGGTTGTAATCTATTACTCGCATAGAGCGAATCTGCTTTTCCTGTAACAAAATCATTTTTGTCAATTCGCCTGTCGCGCGACTGCTATTCGTGGCGCCTGGCGTCCATGACTGAGTGTCCACCGGGCCGGTGCTGACAGTCATTGTTAAGTCCTGGCTAACGCTACAATTGACGCGGTGGGAACGAAGTGCGGCCCAGTCGCGCCAGTTGATCGCGAATATCCGTGTAATGCGCCGGAATACGAAAGTCATACATCGATATAGAAGTCTTAATACTTCGTTAACCATCAGTCGTTGTATGGATTAGCGGATAAATATTATACCGCGTAATTTCTGACATGCTCCAAGTGGAACGGAGCGTTGCTTGAAGTGACGATTGTTATTTCGAGCGCGGTGTGCTTTTAGGTCGCCCGATCTTCTTGGGGGGCATATGCGGGGGGCCGCACACCACCAGCGCGCGTCGCCGTGGGCGACGGCAGGGGCCGTTTGGCGCCTGTCGTCGGCCGCGACCGCCGCGGCGCGACTCGAGCCGCAGATGCGACGCTCGGCCTGGAGCGCGCCTCGCGCCTCGAGCCTCCGTTCGTTCGCCCTCGTCGCGGGCGCGCTGGCCGCTGGCGGCGCGCTGGCGCTGGCCAGCCATGCGCGGGCTGATGAAGTGGACGGGCTGCGCAGCCTCAACCTGCAGGTCTACGGCCACCTCGACCAGCACTGCGCGCTGGGCAAGATCGACGACGCCGACTTCGGCGATCTGACGCGCACCGGCATGCGCGCCGAGTCTCGCGTGGGACTCGACTGCAACGTGCCGATCAACGTCAATATATCGGCCGCGCACGGCGCGATCGCCCACGAGCGGTATCCGCAGGGCCAGGGGCCCTACGCCGGCTCCGTTCCCTATCGGCTCGAAGTCCAGATTCCGGTCCGGCGCCCCGCGCACGACGTGGTGACCCGCAGCTTCGAGGGGGGCGACCTTGTCGCCGCCGGCCAGACCATCAACACCGGCGACGGCATCGCCGTCGACGGTATGAACCTGAGTGTCGCGCTCGGTCCGCCCGTCGGTACGGCGGGCCTGCTAGCCGGCCACTATTCGGAAACAATCGAGATCACCGTCACTCCAAGCTGAGGGGAGCTCTACTTTGGGCCTCGCCGGCCTTTCTCAGCAACCTGAACCAAACCCAGTAACCAAGGACCCTTCACTATGAAAAAGTTTGCAATCTCGGCAGTCGCGATCACCGCGCTGCTTTCTACGGGCAGCGCTTTCGCTACTCCTTCGGGCGGCACGCATGGCCTGACCACCGGCTACGGCGGGTTTGCGCCGGGCTACACGCCTCCGGCGCAGGCTCCGTTCTGGGGCGCGAACGGCTTTAACCACGATGGCAGCGGCGGCATGCCGAACGATGACAACGCGGACTCGCCGAGCGTGACCCGGAACTTCATCCTGCAAGGTGAAGTGGCGAAGAACTGCTCCTACTTCATCAATTCCTCCACCAACACGCAGACCATCGACCTGGGCGCCATCGGCATCCACAACGGCGACAACCAAGCCGTCGGGACCCTGTTCAACCAGGTCGACACCCTGAACGTCGACAACCAATCGACCGGCGCCGGCTGCAACACCGACAACACGGTCACGGTGACGAAGACCAACGGTGCGAACGGCCTCACGAACGCGTCGCCGGGTGACTACGACAACAACCAGTTCACCGCGCACATTCCGTACAGCCTCACGGTCGGCTTCCAGGACGCGGTGCTGCAAGGCGCCGGTTCGCAGCCCGGCGCGTTCCAGTCGTTCCAGGTGGCGACCACCGCCGGGACCGGCAGCCTGAACCTCGGCGCCTGGCGCTCGGAGATCAACGTCCACGCGACGATCCCGGCGCAGTCGAAGGGGCTTCTGGCCGGCACGTACAGCGACACCATCACGGTGACGCTGGCGGCCCTCTAGCGTTCGCAAGCGCCACACATGGCGGTTGCCGGGGGGAAGCGGTTGCACCGCTTCCCCCTCCTTTTTGCAGTGTTTCCCGGGATCCCGGCCATGCAACACGTCTTTTTCTCTCCGTTCCGGAGGCTTCTCGTCGCGCTCGTGATGGTCGTTGCGGCGCTGGGTGCGTCGTCTGCGGCGCTTGCGATGCGTGTCTCGCCGATGATCGTCGAGATGGGCACCACCGGCTCGGACGGCGTGGCGCGGATCGAGCTTCAGAACCTCAACCCGGCGAAGCTTCCGTACGAGGTCCGCGTCACGCGGATCGAGTACCGCAACGACGGCACGATCACCGAGACGCCGGCAGACGACGACTTCCTGATCTTTCCGCCGCAAGGCGTGCTGCTGGCCAACGCTCGCCAGGTGATCCGCGTGCAGTGGGTCGGCCCACCGCTCGACTCCTCACGCGCCTACTACGTTTCGATCAACCAGCTGCCGGTGCCCCTCGATGCGCCACGGGCGCCGGGTGAAGCGCCCGGCGCGCAGCTGCAGATCGTCTATCACATGAAGGCTCTGGTGGTGGTCTCGCCGCCAAACGCCACGCCGAACGTCACGACCGTCGAGGCGCATGCGGCGCTCTATCAGCCGAAGGCGGCCCTGCCCGATCAGAAGCCGCCGCCGCCGACGCCCGGGATCGTCGTGACACTCCGCAACACGGGCAAGCGTCATGCGATGATGGGCGGACTGGTCTGGGTCGTCAGCGGCACGGGACGGGACGGCAAGCCGCTGCAGGTCGTCTACACGCTGCAACAGCTCAACGCGCTCATCGGCTCGGGCTATATCGGCCCGCTCGGCGCGGAACGCACCTACTCGCTGCCGACGCCGACGCCGTTCGCGCCTGGACCACTGAAGGTCCGCTTCCGCCAGTGAAACGGAAACTCTTCCTCGCAGTCGCCGAGGTCGTCCTGATTTCGGCGGCATCCGCGCTCGCGCCTGCGTTCGCGGGAGTCGCGGCCTATGCGCCTGCGGATGCCGAGGCGCCCGCGACGACCCAACCACCCCAAAGCGCGTGGGACAACCCCGATCTGCCGGTCGCGACCGCGCCGTGGGAGCGCGCCGCGCCGGCGGCGATGGCTCCGCCGGCCGCCGCCGCGTTGACCGCGGTCCCGGCCGCGCCCACCGTCGAGCAGGCGCTCGACGGATCGCCCGCCGAGTTGGTCCTGCCAGCAGCGGCGCCGGCCGCCCAAATGGCCCTCGCGGCGAGCGACACGGCCGATCCGCCGGCGGTCGCTCGCGCGGCTACGACGTTCTCCCGGCCCGCCGCCTTCCCGCCGGATGCCGCGCCATCGCCACTTGCGGCGGCGCCGGCCACGCCACAAGCGGCCAACGCGCCGGCCGCGACTGCGCCCCCCGAGGCTTCGCCTCAGACGCTTGCGCAGGTCACGGTGAGACTGCCCGGCGCCCGCCCTGCGCCGGTCCCTGCGTCCCCGCCGGCGTCCGGAGCGCCATCGTCGCCTCCGGCCACGGACGCTGGCAATCCGCCGGCCGTCAGCGTTCCGCTGGGTCCATACGGACGACCGCACATCAATCCCTATCAGCGCGACATCGACATGACGGTGCCGCTGATGTACCGCGACCAGCCGCTGGGCGACCTGCCCGTCCGGATCACGTTCGACGACCAGTTCTTCGTCGAGACTGAGGGCTTCCTCAAGCTGATCGGCCCCAAGTTGAACCCCGCCGCGCAAGCGGCTCTTGCCAAGACGCTCGGCGCCAAGCCCATGTTCTCGGGCGCCGACCTGTCAGGCACCGGCGTTCGGCTCGAGTACGATCCGTCCAGCCTTTCGATCGTCGTCCTCTCGATTGACCCGCACGAGCGAGCGATCGAGAGGCTCTTCGAGCCGCCGCGCAAGGACCAGGAGGCGCCGGATATCAAGCCGGCCCGCTTCTCCGGCTACATGAACCTGAGCCTGAACGAAGCCGTCTATGAGAGCGGCGGCGCCACGACCCTGCCGACGCTTGGGCTCAACGGCGCCGTCCGCCTGCACAACTTCGTCCTCGAGTACGACGGCCTCTTCAGCGATCTGGCCGGAACCGGCGCCACGGAGAGCTACGGCTTCCAGCGCAACTACGTGCGGCTCGTGTACGACCAGCCCGACGACTACAGACGATGGGTCCTGGGTGACCTCTCGCCCGAGATCCGGGGCAATCAGAGCTTCGTCGAGATGGGCGGCATCGGGGTGCTGCGCTCACGACAGACGTTCAATGACTACGAGACCGCAGTCCTGCAGACCAACCATGAACTGCTGCTGCAGAGCGACTCCGACGTCACCATCATGCGCAACGGCACGGTCTATCAACAGTTGCACCTTCGCGCCGGGTCATACGATCTGAGCGCCCTGCCGCTGCTGGCGGGCAGCAACGACGTGCAGATCTCGGTCCGGGACGCCACCGGTCAGACGCAGCAGCTCACGTTCCAGAGCTACCTCGATCCCATCGATCTGCAGCCCGGCGACTACGAGTACGGCGCCTACCTCGGACCGGTCAGCCGCACCTTCGGCAACTCGCCCAACTACGACGGCCCCGTGGCCTTCACCGGCTTCTACCGCAAAGCCTTCGTGAACAGGCCCGCGATCGGGGTCGGGCTGCAGCTGGCGCAGGACGTTCAGAACGTCACCGGGCAGACCCAGTTCCTGTTGCCACGCGGCGCGCGCCTGCTGGTTGATGCGGGCCTCAGCCACTCCAAGACGACCGGCGCGGGCTACGCCTTCGGGGCCGCGTACGAACAGAGTTTCAATCGGGCGGGGCTGGTCGACACGCTGACCTTCAGGGCTGACTACCTCTCGGATCATTTCGCCGGACTGGCCGCCCCCGACATCGACAACACCGACGCGCTGACCGTCAGCGGACAATACTCGCGAGCGATCAACCAGAAGCTCACGCTGAACGCCAACGTCACGTACACCACCGAGCGGCAAGGCAATGGCGATCAGTATCGCGCCGACCTCGACCTGAACTATGCGATCTCGCGCCACTGGAGCGTGCGCGCGGGCGTCGACTACGCGCATTTCAATATCCCGAACGCGCTCGGACGCGGCGTCGGCGGTCTCATCTCGCTGGTCTGGCAGCCCAACTATCTCACGCGGGCCGAAGCACGCTACGACAGCACCATCGACAGCGAGAGCCTGTCGCTGACCAAAGCCAGCCCGAACCTGATCAACAGCCTCGGCTATGGCGCTCTTCTGACCCGCGATTCGGGCCAGGTCACCCTTTCCGGCTTCGCCGACTACACGGGCAACCGCTTCGAGGCGGCCATCGCCCAATCATCCGGGAGCGCGGGCGCCTTCGGTGGGTTTGGCACGCAGAACGTCACCAGCTTCACGGTGAACACCTCGGTCGCGTTCGCCGACGGCGTCTGGGGCGTCGGCCGGCGAATCCCCGACAGCTTCGCGCTGGTCTATCCGCACCCGTCCCTGGAGGGCCGTCAGGTGCTGGCCGGCCAGACGCTCGAGGGTAACAACTACCTCGGCGAGAGCGGCTTGCTCGGGGCCGCCGTGAACAATGCGCTGGTCGACTACACGACCCAGTCCGTGCAGTACAACGTGATCAATCCGCCGATCGGCTATGATGTCGGTCCGGGCGTCGAGCGGGTTCGCCCGCCGTATCGCAGCGGCTACAAGATCGAAGCTGGAACGGACGCCTTCGTGACGGCTACCGGCACGCTGGTCGGTTCCGGCGGCAAGCCTGTCGTGCTGGTCGGCGGGCGCGTCGTGGCGGTCGACCGGCCGGACCTGCAGCCGCTGCCGTTCTTCACCAATTCCGTTGGACGCTTCGGTCTGCTCGGCCTACGTCCATCGTTGCACTACCGAGTCGAGATCTACCAAGACGGCAGGGCTGTTCCGGCGTTCGAGTTCACGGTTCCCAAGGATACCAAGGGCCTTGTCGAGTTGAAGGTCGTGCCGATGCTGATGCAGAAGAGCAACTGAGAGGTACCGATGCGTATCGTCATCCTGGCCGCTCTCTCCTTGCTCGTCCTCACGGGATCCGCATGGGCCGCGCCGCCGGGCATAAGCACGCTCAGCGGCGTGGACGGCTGCAAGCTGCGCATCGATCCGGGACCGACGAACTGGTTGATCCAGGGCTTCGACATCTTCGACACCACGCCGGCCGAAGCGACGTTCGACATCACCTACACCAACAACGGTACGGCGAACTGCGCTTTCGTCACCAACTTCAACCTGGCGGGTGAGCCGTTTGGGCTGACGGGCCCGCAGAGCGACCGCGCCACCTACGCGCTGTACGACGCCTTCTCCCACTTCGACGCGACGCCGCTGACCGGCGAGACGCGCGTGTCGGTCATCCGCCGGCAGGTCACGCTGGCGCCCGGCCAGCAGCAGATCGTCGTCATTCGGTTCACTGTCGTGCGCAGTGATCTGCAGCACGATGGCGAGTACGCGCAGCCGGCGGTGATCGAGGCCGACCGCACGGACGGGGCGGAGCTCGCCGGCAAGCAGATCGTGCTCGGTATCCAGGTGGCGCCGTCGGCGCGGCTCGGCCTTGCCGGCGCGTTCACAATGCGGGGCGGCCAGCCGGTGATCGACCTTGGCGACTTGAAGGAGGGCCCGGTGAACCTGCCGCTGGACCTCAAGGTCGACAGCACGCGCCGCTATGACGTCAGTTTCGTGTCGCAGGAGGGCGGGCGCCTTCGACTACAGGGGACCGACTGGACGATCCCTTACGATGTCACCCTCGACGGGATCTTGGTCAGCCTCGCGGGCGGAACTGGCAGGTACGTGAGCTCCGGCCCCCAGCAGTTGCAGCACGACAGCTTGCCGCTAGGGTTCGTCATCGGCGACACCCGGACGCGGCGCGCCGGAACCTACTCGGACATATTGGCGATCACGGTGGCGCCGCAGTAGCCGCAGCTGAATCGTGCGCTGACGGGCGGCTCCCCCAGACGCCGTCGCGCCCTGCAGCAGCAGGGTCTCAGGCGGTCGGCTGGATCTGGAACGACAACGCCGGGGAGTCGAAGCCGTTCGCGCCAGGCGTGGCGATCAACTCGCGGCTGCGAATGCGCGCTCCCGGCGATTGCGATATGACCGCCTTGCCCGAGCCGTCGAGCACCACGCGGTCGGTCCCCAGTTGCAGGACCGCGCCCCGCAGCGTGCCCGGCGCATAGTCCACGACGACGCTGTAGCCGGCGCCGTCGTTGCAGAACTCGCCGATCTGGCCGAGGTCCACCGCGCCATTCGCGCCGTCAGCGGCCGCGCCGCCAGCCGTGTAGCTGACGCGACAGAGCATCGGCACCCTCACGCGGAGCTCGAAGCTGCCCGTGGCGGAGCCGGTGGCGGTGGCCCACGCGGGCGCGGCGCTCGCCGCAAGAATAGCGGCGATCGCAGCGCATGCGCTCGCCCTGCGACGCATCGCCCGGGCGTTCGAACGCGTAGCGACGAGCTCGTTTTGCGGCAAATCGGACATGAAGGTCTCCGTATTTCCCGACTATATTGCCTGTCGTCGCTTGCGACTTAGTTAGTCGATATGATTTATCCTTACTTACGTTGCGCGTAAGACTTAGTTATTTTAGATTTAAGCTTCGTTGCTGCGCATGATTGAGCATTCGTTAGCCGTCATGCTTGCGGTTGGGTTAACCGACGTGATCGCCACCTTGTTCCTTCCGCGCAGCCGCCCGACCACCGGGGCGACGATCAGGCGTGGTCAAGGGCCGCGGGGCGGCGCCGCGCCGCCGGAACGCACGCTTTGTCGAGCCCGGGCGTCAGGAAGGCTGGAGGCGGACCTTGGGCTAGATCGCGATGGGTTCAGCTTGAACGCTGATCGCAATCTACACTTTTGAATCTCGAGCAGGATTCAGCCTTCAGGCGATTCCGCCTGAAACCATCCTGCTCTAGGCGGCGCTGGCCGAGGGGGCGCCGGGCGCTTCAGGCGCCGCCTCGCCGGGCTGCTGGTAGCGCCAGCCGCCCTGCAGCAGGCGCGCCGTGTCCAGTTGGTGCGCGAAGACCAGCGCGAAGTGCGCCTCCATCGCCTCGGACAGGGTTTCCGAGAATGTCACGCGGTCGCCGATGGCCGCGGTGTGCCCCGACTCGGCCAGGAGTTTGTTGATGTGGGCGCGCGAGACGGCGTAGCGGCGGGCCAGCGCATAGCGCGATAGCCGCGCTTCCTCGAGCAGCCGCGTGCGGTCCGGCGACTGCGAGGCCAGCAGGTCGAACAGGATAGTCATCCCCGCTTCGCGATCGAGGAAGAAGTTGATCGGGCGCTTCTTGCCGAACGAGAACAGGTCCTGTCGCTCGCCCGAGACCATCGCCAGATGCATCAGCGCGCTGATCCAGCCGGCCTCGGTCTGCATCGCCTCGAGCCCGCCCTTCAGGTCGGGCGCAAGCGACACCGCCGCGCGCATGTCGCACAGCGCCCGCTCGTGCAGCATGCCGAGCAGCCCTGGCCCCAGCCGCGCGGGGCGGCGCGTCCAGATGCCCGGACCGTCCTCCACGATGAACTGGCCGATTTCCTGGCAGCGCCGCACCAGCTGGTTGACGCGGCCCGGGCTCGAGACGTTGAACGCCACGCACGCTGCGGTGAGGCCCTGGACCGTCAGGTCGCCGGCGTAGTGCATCATCGCCGCGGTCATGCAGATCGCGGCGCGGTCGAGATCCTTGAAGATCCACTGGTAGCCGGGGTCCAGCGCCACGAACAAACGCACCGACTCGGACGAGTCCCGTTCGCAGGCCGCGCGGAACCCCGGCAAGGCGCGAACCGCGGCGAACGCCTCCTCCGTCAGCCGAGCTGAAGCCGCGCTCACCATCTGGACCCTGGTTGTCCCCCCGTTGGACGACTACACCTTTCCCGGGCTGACGTCCGCGTCAAGACCTTGGCGTGCGGACTCCGTCGCGTGATCCTGGTCGGCGGCGAAGCCTCTGACACCGAATCAGCCTCTGCGTCGATCACCTCCCGCTTCCATGCGCCGCAGATACGTGGCGCGATCAGGATCGCCAGCGCGGCTGCTCCGCGCTGGGTGCGGTGTCTCGGTTGGACGCATTCTTGCGGTTCTGGCGGCGCTGTTCGTTCCAGGAAGCGAAGCTGCTGCGGAGCGGCTCGCAGCCTCCCGGCTAGCGCTTCCCGCCGAGCACGGCGGGAACGCAGAAGCTCTGCGACGTCACGGCGATGCTGACCGGCACGGACCGGGTGACGATGACGCCCCCCAACCGGGCGCAGGCCGGGCCGGGCGCCGTGTCGTAGTGGACGATCCGCACCGTGTAGTTCGGGCAGACGTCGCCGCAAGGGAAGTCCGCCACCACCAGCGCGCCATGATGGGCGCCGAGCGCGACGCGCTTGAACATCATCGCCGCCTTGTCGAACGGCTCGGCGGCGTAGGCGACGAGGTCCGCGTCGGTGAGCTGACGCAGCGGGGCGGCGGCGAGCGCCGGCGCCGCGAACGCCGCCAGCAGCACGAGCGAGTGCAGGACCAATCGCATGCGCCGCCTCCCATCCGGCCCGCCACGCAGCTTGCGGCCCGCCGGCGCGTCGCAGTTGAGCACGGCGACCCGGCGCGGCGAAAGAGGGACGGCGCAGGCGACGGGCGCACTCGCCGCCACGACAGCCTTCGGTTGGCGCCTGCTTGGTGCTGGACCTCAAGTCTTAGGGGCGGCGCCGGCAGATCACGTCGGTGCAGCCGTGCAGCCAGTCGCCGGCCGCGGCCCATCGCGGCGTCCCGCCCAATGCGGTGTTCGGTGCGGCGAACTCGAAGCCGGCGGCCTCGAGGCGCTTGACCGAACTGGTGGCGGGGCAGGCGTCGCCGCGCTCCGGCGCGAAGTTGAGCTCCATGAACACAACGCCGATCGCGCCGCGCGCCAGCAGGCCCGCCGCGCCTTCCAGCACGTCGCCCTCCGAGCCCTGCACGTCGATCTTGACCAGATCCACCCGCTCGATCCCGCGCTCGGCGCAGACCGTGTCGAGCCGCGCCGCCGGCACGCGCAGGGCGCCGTCCTCGTTCCGATCACGGACGATGAAGTTCATGCCTTCGTTGCCGCCGTCGGCTGGATCGCAGGTGCGCAGGATCGCCTGGCCGTCGTAGTTGGAGACCGCCACCTCGTGCACGACCAGGCCGGCAAGGCCGTTGATCTCGGCGGTATGGCGCACGCGGGCGGCGATCTCCGGCGTCGGCTCGAACGCGTGCACCTGGGCGCGCGGCTGCGCGTCCAGCGCGGCCAGGCTGTAGATGCCGGCGTTGGCGCCCACGTCGAACACCACGCTGGCGTCCCGCGAGAACCCGCGCCAGGCCTCCAGCAGATGCTCTTCCAGGAGGTAGGTGCCGAAGAAGTAGTACTGCCGCTGCAGCGCCTCGCGCAGGTCGCACGGCATGCGAAAGCCGCCGTAGCTGATCTGCGCCATCCGCAGCGGATCACCGCCGGCGACCAGCGGCCAGAGCGCGTTCACCGTCCTGAACTTGCCCTGGCGCAGCGGGAAGCGACGCGCATAGGCCACCAGCAACCGCTCCGCGCCGCCCGCATCCCGCACGGTCTTCAACTGCATCCCGCGCTGCTCCGTTACGCCACTGTGGGACACTTGTAGCCGGATCGGCGGGCGACCGCACCTCGCTGCGTCGGCGGACGTGGCGCCCTTAAGCCGCCGCGGCCGCCTTCGACTCGCCCCGATCCGCCAGGGCGGCGTCCAGCGCCTCCAGCAGGCGCTCGGGCTTGATCGGCTTTTCGACGACGGCGCGCATGCCGGCGGCCAGGTACTGGGCCACCTCGTCGGCGTCGGCGTTGGCGGTCAGGGCGACGATCGGCACGCGGCCGGCCGAGCCGGCCAGCTTGCGGATCTCGCGGGTGGCCGTGACGCCGTCCATGCGCGGCATCTTGATGTCCATCAGGATCACGTCGTAGCGGCCGCCCTTGGCGGCTTCCACGGCCTCGACCCCGTCGGCCACCGACTCGGTCGAGCAGTCGAACATCTCGCAGAGCGCCTCGACCACCATGCGGTTGGTGGCGTTGTCGTCGACCACCAGGATGTGGGCGGAGCGGGCGGGCTCGCCGCTGGCTTCGGCTGCGGCGGGCGCCTCGTCCTCGGCCGCCTCGGCGGCGAGCTCGAACGCGACCGTCGCGCCGGGGCCGGGGTTGGCCTTGGCTTCCAGCCGGCCGCTCATCGCCTCGATGGCGCGCTGGGCCAGCATCAGCTGCAGCTGCATCCCGGCGCCGCCGGCGACGGCCGCGTCGGAGAGGCCGCGGAACATGCCGGCCAGGTAGTCGGGAGGATAGGTGACGCCGTTGTCGCGCACCCGGCCGGTGAGGGCGAGGCCTGCGCCGGCCTGGCGCACCTGCAGGCTGGCCTCGACCACGCCGCGCTGCGAGTGGGCGAGCGCATGGCCGATGAGCGCGTCGAACAGCTGCATCAGACGGCCCGCGTCAATCACCGCGGCACAATCCGGCGCGCCGTCGTAGGAGACCAGCAGCGTGACGCCGGCGGTCTCTGCCTGCTCGCGCCAGCGGGCCTCGATGTTGTCCATCAGCTCCTGCAGGCGGCGCGGCTCGGCGGCGATCTCCAGCGCGCCCGCCTCGGCCTTCTGCAGATCGGCGGCGACACCGAGCAGCGCCAGCGCGATCTGGCCGGCGTCGGCGATGACGTCGAGGTGGGCGCTCGCATCCTCGGGCAGGCGCAGCCGCTTCAGCGCCTCCGCGGCCGCCAGCGCGTGGGTGATCGGCTCGCGCACCTCGGCGCAGACCCGCTCGAGCAAGCTCGACGGCTGAGCGGCGGCGCTGTTCATCACCGGCAGCAGCCGGCCCAGGTCGCAGACGCCCCGGTAGGCGCCCTTCTCGGCGACGATGAAGCCGGAGAGCACCGCCTGCGGCCGCTCGGCCATGGCGCGCTGCACGAAGGCGGCGACGGGCTCGCCGGCCTCGGCCACCAGTGGGTCTGGCTCGGCGACTTCCAGGATCGGCTTGGCGGCCGCGCCGCGCATCTCCATGCGCGCGAGGAACGCCTCGCGGTGGATGACCGCGATCGGCTTTTCGTCCTCCACGACCGTCAGCGTGCGGCAATCCGGGTCGCGGATGAACGCCGCCAGGGCCGCTTCGCAAAGACTGTCCGCCGAAAGCGCCGGGCGCCGATCAGCGGTGTCGCCGAGAGTATGCATGGTGGCCATGGATGCCTAACTCGGCGCAACCATGACGAAAGCCGCTTGCGAAGAGGTTAAGCGGCGCCGTTTCCACCACTTTCCAGCGTAACCGCGTTCGCGCTCGCTCTACCGCCCTGTTGGTATGTCCTTGAAGGCGACGTCCTTGTCGACGCGCACGTCCTGCGGCAGGCCCAGCACGCGCTCGGCAATGATGTTGCGCATGATCTCGTCGGTCCCGCCGGCGATCCGCATGCCGGGCGCGCTCATCAGCGTCTGCTGGAAGAGCGCCGACAGCGGCGCGACCGAGGCGTCGCGGATGATGCCGAACTGGTCCTCCAGCTCGATCGCGGTGTTGGCCACGTCCTGCATCAGCGGCGCGGTGACCAGCTTGCCGATCGAGGCTTCCGGACCGGGCGTCTGGCCGCGCGACAGCGCGGTCTGGGTGCGCAGGCGCGTCAGCCGCAGGCCTTCGGCGCGCACGTACCAGTCGGCCACCTTTTCGCGCAGCGCCGCGTCCTTGATCCCGGAGCCGGCCAGTGTGCTGATGCTGGAGGCCAGGTCCATGACCTGCCGGTGGTAACCGGCGCCGCCACCGATCGCGTTGCGCTCGTTCATCAGCGTGACGATCGAGACGCGCCAGCCGTCGCCCACCGCGCCGACCCGCTGGCTGTC
>Ga0134126_10003319_pt1 | contig 20174 bp, 16 predicted proteins | sample KB31752_FD_96881 | JGI IMG/M metagenome (GOLD analysis project Ga0134126, IMG submission 96881) | Terrestrial soil microbial communities with excess Nitrogen fertilizer from Kellogg Biological Station, Michigan, USA - KB3-175-2 | ecosystem: Environmental > Terrestrial > Soil > Unclassified ...
CGGCGGCGGCGGCGGCGGCGGCAGCTTTGTGATCGAGACCAACAACGGGTCGAGCGCTGTCGACATCAACGAAGTGATCGCCGGCGGCGGTGGCGGCGGCGGTTCGTTCGGCGGCGGCGGCGGTGGTGGAGTGACGACGCCGACCGGCGGCGCCGGCGGCGGCTATAGCTCCGGCGTGGGCGGGGCGGGCGGAATTGGTGGCGCCGCAGGCGCTGCGGGGAGATCCGACTATGCAGTCAGAAACGGAGGCTCCTACGGCGGCGGAGGCGGTGGGTTTACCGGCGGCCAGGGCGGACACGCCGGAAGCGTGAGTGGGACAGCCTTCTCGGGCGGCCAAGGCGTCGGCAGCGACGGCCACGGCGGATTTGGCGGCGGCGGCGGCGGTTCTTCTGGAGGCGGCGGCGGCGGGGGGTACGGCGGCGGCGGCGGCGGCGGCGGTTCTTACGGAGGCGGCGGCGGGTCTTTTGTCAATGCGAGCGCGGTTGGCGTCGGCCAAACCGCCGCGACCCACAGCGCTGACGGCTTCGTTTCCATCATGCGGGTGGTCGCGCCGACGATCTCGATCGCGTCTCCCGCGGCGCACGCGACCTCGGCGGTTACGCCCGTCGATCCGTTCACGGGCGACATCATCTCCGACGCAAACATCGAAAGCGAGACGCTAACCGTCACGCCCTCGACGACCGCCAACGGAGTGTTGAGCGATCCCAATTCCGCAACCGACGGAAGTTCGATCGACGCGATCACGGGAGTCTTTTCCGTGACCGGCACTGCGGCGCAAGTGACGGCTGCGCTCGACGGGTTGGTTTTCACGCCCTTGGCCCACGCGACCCCTGAGACCACGACATTCGCGGTCGCGGTCCAGGGCTCGGCTGTTCCTTTCGCGATCACCGACTCCACCACGACCGTCACCGACGCGTCCTGCTATCGCAAGGGAACGCGAATCCTGACGGAACGCGGAGGCGTGGCGATCGAGACGCTCGCCATCGGCGACCTCGTGGTCACGGCCGCCGGACGGCGCCGTCCGATCAAATGGATCGGCCACCGCGAGGTCGACTGCGGCGTGCATCCCGACCCGGAAAAGGTTTGGCCCGTGCGTATCGCCGCGGGCGCGGTGGCGCCGGGCGTGCCCCACCGCGATCTCTTTGTCTCGCCCGACCATTGCATTTTGTTCGACGACGTCCTGGTCGTGGCGCGGCTTATCTTGAACGGATCGACCATTGTGCAAGAGCAGGTCGATGATGTCAGTTACTGGCATGTCGAACTCGACAGCCACGACGCGATTTTGGCCGAGGGACTGGCGGCTGAGAGCTATCTGGATTGCGCGAACCGACACAACTTCGCCAATGGCGGCGCCGTGGCCTCATTGCATCCCCATTTTGACATCCCGGATTTGGGGGCCAAGATGTGGGCGGAGCGATCCTGCGCCCCGCACATTTCAGATGGACCGCGGCTCGCCGCGCTTCGTGGGTGGTTGGGCAGCCGGGCCGACCATCTCGGCGCCCAGGTGACGTCAGATCCCGATCTGCGGCTTTACGCCGACGGCAATCTGTTGACGCCCGTTTCGGTTGTGGACAACCGCTTCCAGTTCGACATTCCCGATTCAATAAAGACCCTGCGTTTGCGATCCCGCGCCGGCGTCCCCAGGCACATGCACCTTTTAAACAATGCCGACGACCGGCGGCTGGGCGTGTCCGTCAGAAGAATTGAGATTGACGGGCAGTGCATCGCGCTCGACCATCCGGGGATGACCAACGGGTGGCAGGCCGTTGAAGGCGAAGGGTCGGAAACCTGGCGCTGGTCCACCGGCGACGCCACGCTTCCGCTCGGTAGATCGGTTGCGCTTTGGATCGATACTCTGCCTTCGTATCCGCTCCCGTGGCGACGTCCCGCTCCCGCGATCCGCGAATGCGCGTAAGCGCCTCGGCGCGTGGGTCGGATCGGCGCCGCCCGAGCAGACGCCCCGCTCATCGGCTCGATGCCGCGAGCTTTGCGACCCCGGCCTGACTTGGTGACAGAGGGGGCGCGGCCGGCGAAGGTTTTCGGGAAGGTTGACGATATTCGGAAAGCCGGGGGCGAGCGGCTTCGAGGTCGTGGCGATGGATTCCGGGGGATGCGTCGCGCCGCGTCCGTCGCCTTTTCGCCTTCGGCGACGACAACAGCCGTGTTCGGATTCGGGGCGAGTTGGTCGAGGCTGTAGAGCGCGTGCGCGTGCGGCCAACGCCTCAGCGTCCAGCCTTCGCCATCAGGCGCGGCTCAGTTGTGGCGGCTGAAGCCCACAAGGGTTTAAACTTCGCCGCCTGTTGAGGAGATCGATTCTCCTCCCGCACGCCAGCCGGGAAAGCCGCGGCAGTTCTTTTTCAACACCCGAATCTCACCGCTCGCCCCGCTATGTTGCGGACGCTGCGATTGCCTATTGGCGCTCCGCTGCCGGCCCGCCGCATTATGCAAACTTCATAGCCCCGCATCGCTTAACGCCGACGCGCACGGAGCAACCAAGCCTTGTGACGCTCAGCTCTCGGAGGAGGACTCGATCGCCGGCGCGGCAGGCGCCTCGGCGGGCTTCGCGGCGCGCTTGGCTGGCGCGCGCTTGACCGCTGCCTTCTTCACGGTCGCCTTCTTCGAGGCCGCGCGAACGGTCGTCTTCTTGGCGGCGGCCTTCTTCGGCGCGGCCTTCTTGGCGGCGGCCTTCTTCGGCGCCGCCTTCTTCACTGTCGTCTTTGCCGTCGCCTTCGCCGCAGCCTTCTTCGGCGCCGTCTTCTTGGCTGCCGCCTTCTTGGCGGCGGCTTTCTTCGGCGCGGCCTTCTTGGCTGCTGTCTTCTTCGGCGCCGTCTTCTTGGCTGCCGTCTTCTTCGTCGCCGCCTTCGCCATGATGATCGCTTCCTTTGTCGAATTCCGTTGGCTCGCGCTCATATGACGCGAAAGTTAGACATCAACTAAGGTACGCGCGTTTTCATTTGTATCAAGCTCCATCGCCGCGTCATGCGCTGCGCTCGGCGTCGTCGTCATCGAATTATCGTTCGCGCTTCGGCGCGCTGCGTAACGCCATCGCGCCGGTTTCGAAGGCTTGGCCGCGCGCTTTTGCGCCGCGCGCAGGCGCTGCACGCATGCGCCCGCCGCGACGCGCGAATCTTCGTGCGCCCAAAGATTCCGCGCAATGGCGCGAATGTTTGTTTGACTGCGCGAGACGCAATTCCGACGCAGCGGCGTCGCCTGTTTCACCAACCTTCGGCGCCGGCAAGCGCGCACGCGGCCGCGCGAGGCAATCGAATTTTTCTGCGAAGACTGGCGAAGATTCCACAAGCTTTGCGCTTGGCGGAGCCGCGAATTCGCCGCCAAAGCGGCGAATCGCTTGCATTTGGCGCGACTCAGGGCAGGTCGAGCTTGCGTTTCAAGGCGTCGCTGACGCTCTGCGGATTGGCTTTGCCGCCGGTCGCCTTCATCACTTGACCAACGAACCAACCGAGCATGCCGGGCTTCGTCTTGGCTTGCTCCGCCTTGCCGGCGTTGGCGGCGATCACCGCCTCGACTGCGGCTTCGATGGCGCTCGCGTCGTTGACTTGCAACAGGCCGCGCGCCTTCACCAGTGCGCGCGGATCGGCGCCTTTGTCGTCGCCGAGCAGCATCGCCAACACGTCCTTGGCGATCTTGCCGGAGATGACGCCTTCGCCGATGAGATCGACCAGCGAGGCAAGCGCGCCGGCGCTGAGACCGGCCTCGGCGACGGCGACGCCATGGGCGTTGGCGTAGGCGGAGAGATCGCCCATGATCCAATTGGCGATCGCCTTGGCGTCGCGCTTGCCGGCGCCGTGGCGCGTCGCCTGTTCAAAGAACGCCGCCGTCTCGCGCTCGGCGCACAGGATCGCCGCATCATAGGCCGAGAGCCCGTAATCGCCTATGAATCGGGCTTTTTTCTCGTCCGGCAGTTCCGGCAGTTGCGCTTTCAAAGCGTCGATGAAGGCGTCGTCGAACTCCAGCGGCAACAGGTCCGGATCGGGGAAATAGCGGTAGTCGTGCGCCTCCTCCTTGGAGCGCATCGCCCGCGTCTCGCCCTTGGCGGCATCGTAGAGCCGCGTCTCCTGCTCGATGCTTCCACCGTCCTCGATGACGCCGATCTGGCGACGCGCCTCGACCTCGATCGCCTGGCCGATGAAGCGGATCGAGTTGACGTTCTTGATCTCGCAGCGCGTGCCGAGCGGCGCCCCAGGCTTGCGCACGGAAACGTTGACGTCGGCGCGCAGGTTCCCCTTCTCCATGTCGCCGTCGCAGGAGCCGATGTAGCGCAGGATGGTGCGCAGCTTCGACACGTAAGCCTTGGCCTCCTCGGCCGAGCGCATGTCGGGCTTGGAGACGATCTCCATCAGCGCCACGCCGGAGCGGTTGAGATCGACGAAGCTCATCGTCGGCGACTGATCGTGCAGCGATTTGCCGGCGTCCTGTTCGAGATGCAGCCGCTCGATGCCGACTCTGATCGCGTGCTCCGGCGTCAGGTCGACCTGGATCTCGCCCTCGCCGACGATCGGGCTCTTGTACTGCGAGATCTGATAGCCCTGCGGCAGGTCGGGGTAGAAGTAGTTCTTGCGATCGAACGACGAGCGCTTGTTGATCTCCGCCTTCAAGCCGAGCCCGGTGCGCACCGCCTGGCGCACGCATTCGGCGTTGATGACCGGCAGCATGCCCGGCATCGCCGCGTCGACCAGCGATACATGGGTGTTGGGCGGCGCGCCGAACCCGGTCGAGGCGCCGGAGAACAGCTTCGCCTTCGAGGTCACCTGCGCATGCACTTCGAGGCCGATGACGACCTCCCAATCGCCAGTGGCGCCGTTGATGAGATTGGCCATGTCGTATGCTCCCCTCTCAGGCCCACCAGGGCGCGGGCGTCTTCAACTTCGGCGCCGCCTGCTCGATGGCGGCGCCGAGCGCAAACAGCGTCTCCTCGTCGAACGGGCGGCCGATGAGTTGCAAGCCCAACGGCAGGCCATCCGGCGATTGCCCCGCCGGCGCGACGAGACCCGGCAGGCCCGCCATATTGACCGTCACCGTGAACACGTCGTTGAGATACATCTCGACGGGATCGGCCGAACCTTTCTCGCCGATGCCGAACGCCGCCGTGGGCGTCGCCGGCGTCAGGATGGCGTCGACGCCGCCGGCGAACACGGTCTCGAAATCGCGCTTGATGAGCGTGCGGATCTTTTGCGCGCGCACGTAATAGGCGTCGTAATAGCCGGCCGAGAGCACATAAGTTCCGATCATCAGGCGCCGCCGCACCTCGGGGCCGAAGCCTTTCGCGCGCGTCTTCTCATACAGGCCGATGATGTCGTCGCCGTCCTCGCGCAGGCCGTAGCGCACGCCGTCGTAGCGCGCCAGATTGCTCGACGCTTCCGCCGGCGCGACGATGTAATAGGCGGGCAGTGCGTGGCGCGTGTGCGGCAGGCTGACGTCCACCACCTTCGCGCCCGCCGCCTTCAACCAATCGGCCCCCTGACGCCACAGCGCCTCGATCTCGCCCGCCATGCCGTCGATCCGGTATTCACGCGGAATGCCGATGGTGAGGCCCTTCACCGAGCGGCCGATCGCCGTCTCGTAATCGGGAACCGGCGCGTCGTAACAGGTGGAGTCCTTGGCGTCATAGCCGGCCATCGAGCGCAGCAGGATCGCGGCGTCGCGCACATCGCGCGCGATCGGTCCCGCCTGATCGAGCGAGGAGGCAAAGGCCACCATGCCCCAGCGCGAGCAGCGCCCGTAGGTCGGCTTGACGCCAACCGTGCCGGTGAAGGCGGCGGGCTGGCGGATCGAGCCGCCGGTGTCGCTGGCGGTGGCCGCCAAACAAAGCCGCGCCGCCACCGCCGAGGCCGAGCCGCCCGAGGAGCCGCCCGGCGTCAGCAAGCCTTTCTTGTCGCCCGCGAGCGCGGCTTTGGCGCGCTCAGGCGTCCAGTTCGGCGGCAACCACGGCGAGGCGACGGGGCCGTAATACGAGGTCTCGTTGGACGAGCCCATCGCGAACTCGTCCATGTTGAGCTTGCCGAGCATCACCGCGCCGTCGCGCCACAGATGCGACGTCACGGTCGATTCATAAGCAGGCGCGAATTTGTCGAGGATGTGGCTGCACGCCTGCGTGTGTACGCCTTCGGTGGCGTAGAGGTCTTTGATCCCGAGCGGCAGACCTTCAAGCGGGCCGGCCTCGCCCTTGGCGCGACGCGCGTCGCTGACCTCGGCCATTTGCAAAGCGCGCTCGGCGGTGACGGCGACATAGGCGTTGAGCCCCTTCGCCTTGTCGATCGCCGCGAGATAGGCGCGGGTCAGTTCGACGCTGGAAAGGCTTTTGTCGCCGAGCGCGGCGCGCGCTTCAGCGAGGGTGAGGGCGGTCGGATCAGTCAAGGCGGGCTTCCTATTCGACGACTTTGGGCACGAGGAAGAAGCCGCCTTCGGTCAGCGGCGCATTGGCGAGCACCTTGGCGGCGATCTCGCCGTCGGTGACGACATCCTCGCGCATAGGCAGCCGCATCGGGATGACCGAGGTCATCGGCTCGACGCCTTCGACGTCGACGGCCGACAGTTCCTCGACGAAAGACAGGATGGCGTTGATCTCGTCTTGCAGATGCGCGATCTCCTGCTCGTCGACGGCGATGCGCGCCAGCCGCGCGATGCGCCGCACCGCGGCCTGATCCACGGACATGGGGGCTCCTCATCAGTTTGTGAGGTGCGAGCTATATACCGGCGCCGGCGCCCGAGGCAACGCGGGCGAGGCCGAGCGTCTCGGCAAGCGCGCCGCCGGCCTCGATCGCCCGCCAGCCGGGCTCGATCAACGGCTCCGCGCGTTGCCGCCGCGCCACAGCCTCGTCGGCATCGGAGGCGTCGGCGCGGCGCGCCGCGATGCGGGCGAGGCGCACATCGAGCGCCGCCTCCAACCAGAGGCCGGCGAAGCTGACGCCGAGTTCGCGCGCCAGCGCCGCGCTTGTCGCGCGCTCATCGGCGTGCGTATGCGCGGCGTCGATGAGCACGGACGCTCCCGCTTGCAGCGCCCGGCGCGCCTTGCCGATCAGCCGCGCATAGGTCACTTGTCTCGCCGCGGCGCTATAGGCGGCGTCTGGCAGCGACGTCAGTTCGTCGACGCCGAACAGATGCTTGCGCTCAACGTCGCTGCGCAGCCAGACCGCGCCAGGGGCCGCGCCGATCTCTGGCGCCAGCCGTTCGCAGAGCGCGCTCTTGCCTGTGCCGGAAAGGCCGCCGACCGCTGCCAGGCGCGGCGGGGCAGGGCGCAGCAGGCTGAGCGCGAACTCGAAATAGCGCCGCGCTTCGTCGGGCGCGTCGGCGTTCGCCGCCACCTTGGCGCGGATCGCGGCGCGCAGGCTGAGGAACAACGGTAGCGCGCCGAGCGCGGAATGGATCTCAGCATCGCTCTGCGCGAGATAGGCGTTGAACAACAGATTGGCCTGCCGCCTGAGATCGCGCTGCCACAGATCCATCAGCGTGAAGGCGAGGTCGTAGAGAATGTCGCCGGTGGCGATGGTCTCGTCGAATTCGATGGCGTCGAAAGGCGTCGGCGCGCCGTCGATCAGCACGATGTTGCGCAGATGCAGATCGCCGTGGCAGCGCCGCACCGCGCCTTGCGCGCCGCGCTGCATGAGCATCGGCGTCAAGCGCGTCAGCGCCTCGCGCGACTGCTGCGAGAGCTCGTCCGCCGCATCGGCCGGGAACAGATCGGGCCGCTCGGCGAAGGCGGTCGCGTTCTGTTCGATCCATAGCCGCATCGCCGCCAGCGCCGGCTCCGCCTCGCGCTTCGGGGCGTTGGCGTGCATGGCGTGGATGGCCTTGGCGAGCTTGCGCACTACCTCCTTGTCGAGTTCGCCGCGCATGGCGACTTTGTCGAGCGTCGCCTCTTCATCGAAGCGGCGCATGCGCGTCGCCCATTCGACGATCTCGCCTTCGCCCGCAAAACCATAGCCGTCGCCGGTTCTGCGGATCGCCGCCGCGTCTCTATATATGTGCGGCGCATAAGCGCGATTGATCGCGATCTCGGCTTCGGCCGCCGCGCGGCGCTTCTCCAGCGTCGAGTAATCGAGAAACGGCAGGCGGATCGCGCGGCGGATCTTGATCGCCTCGTCGCCTTTCAGCAGCACGATCGCGCCTTGGGTGTCGATGCGTTTCGCGCCGCGCGCCAAATGCGCGACGATCGGGGCTTGCGCGTCTTCGTCCACCAGCGCCTCGCTAGGTTTCATAAGGGTTGCGAACGAAAGGTTCCGGATTCCGAAAGGTTCCGGATTCTTATGAGAGATAGAGGCTTTTCGCGCGAGCGGAATGAGCCTTGCGGCGAAAACCGCATCAATCGGCGATCAGCCCAGCGCCGTGGCCGCGCACGCTGGCGAGAGGCGGCGCGTCAGCAAGGATCGAGAGCAAACACGGCGCGAATGTGGCCCAGGGCGCGGGCAGACGCTGTGCAAGCCCCGCCGCGAGGCGCGGGCGTGCGCGGGCGCCGCTTCGCCGAGGAGGTTTTGCCATCGCCCGGCGCCGGCGCCCCGCCAGCGAAGGCCGCAAGGCCGGCGCGCGCCGCGATAGCCGAGGACGTCGGCCGCGACGAGGGCGGCCGGGCTCACGATGACGCCGGCGCTATGCGGCCGGCGTCACCCCGAGCGCCGCCTCGGCGTCTTCCAACTCGGGCCGGCGGCGGCCGTAGCCGCATTGCTCGACGAGCCTGCGGGCCTGCGCGAGATCAGCTTGCGGCGAGGTCCAGGGATATTTCGCTGGGCGACCGGCGGCGGCTCGCCGGCTGGTCCGCCAGTTCGCGATAGAGATCGTCGTAGTTGGACTCTGAAACGTCGAACACTGTCAGCCGGTAGCGGCGATGCTGTTGGAATGCGTCGGGAACGTGATCCTCGTCAGCGTCGTCCAACAGCGGCGGAATGAAGCGCTTGTTGGCTTTCTTCTTGTAGAGATAATTGTGAATCAGCGCGCCTTCCCAGAAGACACCGCGTCGCTTGTCGACGGCGACGAGGTTCTCGACGCCAGCGTAATATTCCGGTGTGCAAATCATCAATACGAAGCGCGAGTTCTCGGGTCGCGGCCGTTCGGTGCGCCAACGCTCGAATCCATACGGCGGCCGGATCAGGAACTGGTCGAGTTCGACCTTCAGACCCCCGACGATGAGGGTCTTCGCCAATTCCAGCACCCCGCGCTTTCGCAATCGGGCGAGCCTGGCGAATGGCGCCAGCCAAGGGAACCGCGCGCTATTTCTTCTTCGGCATATACAAATCCGTCAGCGTCCCCGCATAGGCTTCCGCCGACATGGCGAAGGTCTCCGACAGCGTCGGGTGCGGATGGACGGTCAGGCCGATGTCTTCGGCGTCGCAGCCCATTTCGATCGCCAGCGCGGCTTCCGAGATCAGGTCGCCGGCGTTGGGGCCGACGATGGCGCAGCCTATCAGCCGGCCGCTCGCCTCGTCCCACAGCGTCTTCGTCAGGCCCTCGTCGCGGCCCAGGGAGAGTGATCGGCCACTGGCGGCCCAGGGGAACACCGCCTTGCCGAATTTGAGCCCCTGCGCCTTCGCCTGGCCCTCGGTGACGCCGACCCAGGCGACCTCGGGGTCGGTGTAGGCGACGGAGGGGATGCACTTGGCGTCGAAGGCGCTGTTGTGGCCGCTCGCCACTTCCGCCGCCACCTTGCCCTCGTGCGTCGCCTTGTGGGCCAGCATCGGCTGGCCGACGATGTCGCCGATGGCGAAGATGTGGCTGACATTGGTGCGCATCTGCTTGTCGGCGGCGATGAAGCCGCGTTCGTCGACATGCACGCCCGCCGCTTCCGCTGAGATCGCCTTGCCATTCGGGCGGCGGCCGACCGAGACCAGCATGGCGTCGAAATCGCCTTCTCCCGCGCCGGCCTCGCTCTCCCAACTCACATGCAGCGCCTCGGGGCGCGCCTCGACCTTCGTCACCTTTGTCTTCAGCATGATCTTGGCGTAACGCTTCTCGACGCGCTTGGCGAACGGCGCGACGATGTCCTTGTCGGCGCCCGGCATCAACTGATCCATCATCTCGATGACCGTGATTGCCGCCCCCAGCGTCTCGTACACGGTCGCCATTTCCAGCCCGATGATGCCGCCGCCGAGCACCAACATGCGCTTGGGGATGAAGTTCAGGTCGAGCGCGCCAGTCGAATCCCAGATGCGCGGGTCCTTGGGGACGAAGCCGGGGGCCACCGGCTCGGAGCCGGCGGCGATGATCGCCTTGGCGAAGCGCACGATGCGCCGCCCTTGCGCCGTCTCCACCGCGATGGTGTTGGCGGAGGTGAATTGCGCCTCGCCGTAGACCACCGTCACCTTTCGTTGCTTGGCGAGCGCCGTCAGGCCGCCGGTCAACCGCTTGACGACGCCATCCTTGAAGCCGCGCAGTCTATTCAGATCGAATGACGGCGCGCCGAACGCGACGCCATGCGCGCCCATGTGCGAGGCCTCGTCAATCACTTTGGCGACATGCAGCAGCGCCTTCGAGGGAATGCAGCCGACGTTGAGGCAGACGCCGCCGAGCGTCGCGCCGCGCTCGATCAGCACCACATTCTGGCCGAGATCGGCGGCGCGGAAGGCGGCGGTATAGCCGCCGGGGCCGGAGCCGAGCACCATCAGGTCGCATTCGAGGTCGGTTTTTTCAGCCGCCGCGGCGGGCTTTTCAGGCGCCGCCGCGCCGCCGCTGGCGTAGGTCGCGAGCAAGGCGCCCTGACTCACCTTGTCGCCGATCTTGACCTTGATCTCGCCGATGACGCCGGCCTCCGGCGCCGGCACTTCGAGCGAGGCCTTGTCGCTTTCGAGCGTCAGCAGAATGTCGTCCTTGGCGACGCTCTGGCCGGGCTTCACCTGAATTTCGATGATCGGCACATCCTTGAAATCGCCGATGTCGGGCAGCCGAATTTCGCTCGCCATGATCGCTACCTTGTCAGGAGAAGGTCAAAGCAGGACGCGCCGCATATCCTCGGCGATTGCGCAGAGATGGCGCATGAAGCGCGCCGCTGCCGCGCCGTCGATGACGCGGTGATCGTAGGACAGGCACATCGGCAGCATCAGGCGCGGCGCAAACGCCTTGCCGTCCCACACCGGCGCCATCTTGGCGCGCACGACGCCGAGAATCGCCACCTCCGGCGCATTGACGATCGGCGTGAACGCCGTGCCGCCGATGCCGCCGAGCGAGGAGATGGTGAAGGTCGCGCCCTGCATTTCGGCCGGCGCAAGCTTGCCCTCGCGCGCCTTGGCCGACAGCGCGCCAAGTTCGCGCGCGAGCTCCACGACGCCCTTCCTGTCGACCTCTTTCACCACCGCCACGACCAGCCCGTCGGGCGTATCGACGGCGACGCCGATGTTCCAATAGTTGCGATAGATCAGCGCGTCCTTGGCCGGGCTGAGCGCGGAGTTGAAGATCGGATAAGTCTTCAGCGTCGCCACGCTCGCCTTCATCAACAGCGGCAGCAGCGAGACGCGATAGGGCGCCTTCTTGTCGGCCTTGGCGGCGTCGTCGAGCGTTTTGCGGAACGCTTCCAGCTCGGTGATGTCGGCTTCGTCGGTATGCGTGACATGCGGAATGTTGAGCCAGGAGGCGTGCAGGCGTGGCCCCGAAATCTTCTTGATGCGCGACAGCGGCTTGCTCTCGATCGGCCCGAATTTGGCGAAATCGACGGCGGGAACGTCAGGAATCCCCGCGCCGCTCGCCGCATGGCCGCCGCCGCCGAGCGCGCCCTTCAAATCGTCCTTGGTGATGCGGCCTTTCTCGCCGGTTCCGGCGATCTTGGTGAGATCGACGCTAAGCTCGCGGGCGATGCGCCTGACCGAGGGGCTGGCGTAGACGCCGGAGAAATCGGCCAGCGCTCCCGGCGTTTCGGATTTGACGGGCGCTTGCGGCTTAGGAGCTTCCGCTTTGGGAGCTTCCGCTTTGGGAGCTTCGGCCTTGGGCGGCGGCGCGGCGGCGGCGGTCGCCAGCGTCAGGATCACCGTGCCCTCAGACACCTTGTCGCCGACCTTGACGCGCAATTCGCCGACCGTGCCATCGGCGGGCGAGGGCACCTCCATCGACGCCTTGTCGGATTCCAGCGTCAGCAACGGCTGCTCAGCCTTCACCGCCTCGCCGGGCTTGACCAGGATTTCGATGACCGGCACGTCATGGAAATCGCCGATGTCGGGAACCTTGACCTCGCTTGTCGCGCCGGCGCCCGCCGCCTTGGGCGCCTCCTTCGGCTCGGCGGCCGGCGCGGCGGCGCTGTCTTCAAGCGTCAGGATCAACGAACCCGTCGATACTTTGTCGCCGATCTTGGCCAGCACCTCCTTGACCACTCCGGCGGCAGGCGAGGGCACGTCGATCGACGCCTTGTCGGATTCGAGCGTCAGCAACGGCTGCTCGGCCTTCACCGCCTCGCCAGGCTTGACCAGGATTTCGACGACCGGCACATCATGGAAATCGCCGAGGTCGGGGACTTTGACTTCGATCTTCGACAAGGCTGGCTCCTCGCGCGTTAAGCGATGATGATCGCGGATTGCGCGGCCGCCGTCATGCCCGGACTTGTTCCGGGCATCCACGCCGCTGCGCGAAGCTGCTGAATTTTCAGTTGCGATGAAAGGTCGTCGTCAAATTCAGGAACGGCGAATCTGTCTGCGGCGTGGATGGCCGGGACAAGCCCGGCCATGACGGATAGTGCGGCTCTCATCGTCTCAAACCCTCGCCGGGCTCGGCTTCTCCGGGTCGATGCCGTATTTGGCGATCGCCTCGCTGACGCGCTTGGCCGGCAGCAATTGATCGTCGGCCAGCGACTTCAGCGCCGCCACCGCGACATGGAAGCGATCGACCTCGAAGAACGAGCGCAAGGCGCGGCGATAGTCGGAGCGGCCGAAGCCGTCGGTGCCGAGCACCTTGTAGCTTGCCGGCACAAAGGGACGCACGCCGTCGGAGATCGCCTTGATGTAGTCGGTCGCCGCGATCACCGGCCCCTGGCCGTTGGCCAGGCACTGCTCGATATGGGAAACGCGCGGCTCCGCCTCCGGATGCAGCATGTTCCAGCGCTCGATGTCCAGGCCTTCGCGGCGTAGTTCGGTGAAGCTGGTGACGCTCCAGATCTCGCTCTCGACGCCGAAGTCCTTGGCGAGCAGCTCCGCGCCGGCCTCGACCTCGCGCAGGATGGCGCCGGCGCCGAGCAGCCGCACCTTCAGCGCCGAGCCGTCGCCCTCGACGGTCCGCAGTTTGTACATGCCTTTGAGGATGCCCTCCTCGACGCCCTCAGGCATAGCGGGATGCGGATAATTCTCGTTCAGCGTGGTGATGTAGAAATAGACGTCCTCGTTGTCGCCATACATGCGCTTGAGGCCGTGCTGGATGATGACGGCGACCTCATAGGCGTAGGTCGGGTCGTAGGTGACGCAGTTCGGGATCGTCGAGGCAAGCACGTGGCTGTGGCCGTCCTCGTGTTGCAGGCCCTCGCCGTTGAGCGTCGTGCGGCCCGAGGTGCCGCCGATGAGGAAGCCGCGCGCGCGCATGTCGCCGGCCGCCCAGGCCAGATCGCCGACGCGCTGGAAGCCGAACATCGAATAGTAGATATAAAACGGAATCATCGGCACGTTGGACGTCGAGTAGCTCGTCGCCGCGGCCATGAAAGACGCCATCGCGCCCGGCTCGTTGATGCCTTCCTGGAGGATCTGACCCTTCGGGTCCTCGCGATAATACATTAGCTGATCGGCGTCTTGCGGCCGGTAGAGCTGGCCGACCTCGGAGAAAATACCGATCTGGCGGAACAGCCCTTCCATGCCGAAGGTGCGGCTTTCGTCGGCCACGATCGGCACGATGCGCTGGCCGATGTTCTTGTCGCGCAGCAGCGTCGTCAGGATGCGCACGAACGCCATCGTCGTCGAGATTTCGCGCCCCTCGGCGGTCGCCTGCAACACGGCGTCGAAGGCCGCGAGCGGCGGGATCTCCAACGGCGTCGACTTTTGGCGACGCGCCGGCAGCGGGCCGCCGAGCGCGGCGCGGCGCTCCTGCAAATATTTCTCCTCGACGCCGCCCGCCGGCAGCTTGAGGAACGGAACTTTGGTCAGTTCGTCGTCGGTGAGCGGGATCTGGAAGCGGTCGCGGAAACCTCTCAGCGCGTGCTCGCCGATCTTCTTGGCCTGGTGGGCGATCATCATGCCCTCGCCGGCTTCGCCCATGCCGTAGCCCTTGACGGTCTTGGCGAGAATGACCGTCGGCTGGCCCTTGTGTTCGACGGCCGCCTTGTAGGCCGTATAGACCTTCACAGGGTCGTGGCCGCCGCGCGTCAGCGCCCAGATCTGGTCGTCGGTCCAGTCCTTCACCATCTCGGCGGTCTCGGGATGGCGGCCGAAGAAGTGCTTGCGGATATAGGCGCCGTTCTTCGACTTGAAGTCCTGATATTCGCCGTCGACGCATTCCATCATCAGTTGCCGCAGCTTGCCGTGCGTGTCCTTGGCGAGCAGCGCGTCCCAGCCTGTGCCCCACAGGCATTTGATGACATTCCAGCCGGCGCCGCGGAAATCGGCTTCGAGTTCCTGCACGATCTTGCCGTTGCCGCGCACCGGCCCGTCGAGCCGTTGCAGGTTGCAGTTGATGATGAAGATCAGATTGTCGAGCTTCTCGCGCCCCGCCAGCGAAATCGCGCCGAGCGATTCCGGCTCGTCCATCTCGCCGTCGCCGCAGAACACCCATACCTTGCGCGCCGCCGTATCCGCCAGGCCGCGCCCGTGCAGATAGCGCAGGAAGCGCGCCTGATAGATCGCCATCAACGGCCCGAGCCCCATGGAGACGGTCGGGAACTGCCAAAAATGCGGCATCAACCAGGGATGCGGATAGGACGGCAGCCCGCGGCCGCCGACCTCCTGGCGGAAATGCACGAGTTGATCCTCGCTGAGGCGGCCTTCGAGGAAGGCGCGGGCATAGTTGCCGGGCGAGGAATGGCCCTGGAAGTAGATCAGATCGCCGCCGTGGGTATCGTCGGCGGCGTGCCAGAAGTGCATGAAACCGGTGTCGTAGAGGGTCGCCGCCGACTGGAAGCTGGCGATATGGCCGCCGAGTTCGGAGCTGTCCTTGTTGGCGCGCAGCACGATCGCCGTGGCGTTCCAGCGCACGTAGTGGCGGATCGTCGTCTCGATCCGGCGGTCGCCGGGATGCGGCGGCTGCTGCTCGGGCGGGATGGTGTTGATGTAGGCGGTGGTGGCGGCGAAGGGCAGCTTGGCGCCCTTGCGGCGGGCCGACGCCACCACGGCGCCAAGCAAATCGTCGACGCGCTCCAGGCCCGCGAAAGCTTCGACGGAATCCAGTGATTCCAGCCACTCCTCGCGCTCAAGGTCGTTCGCCTCGGACATGGATGACCTCCCTGCGACGCGACACTTCGTCGCCCAGAATCTGTAGCCCCCATCTCATGCAGGGGGCGCCTTAGCAAGCCTGGCGCGGCTTGCCTGTCATTCGCACGATGCATGACTTTGCCGGAAAGGCAACGCAAGCCTGCGTCAAGCGGCCGCGCCCGCCGCTGGAGCGAAATCCGATCCGATGCAATCGGATGGCGCGCCGTAGCGCATTGTTTCAACGCAAATGCGTATCCAAAAAGTCTGCAACTGTCGGGCAATATGTTCTAGTTTGAGCATGAGCGATGAGGTTTGCGCATGGCTGGATTGACGACGCACATTCTCGACACCGGGCTCGGCCGCCCCGCCGCGGGGGTCGAGATCGAGCTGTTCGAGCTTAAAGCCGACGGTGCGCGCCAGCGCGTCGCCCATACCCGCAGCAACGCCGACGGCCGCACCGATACGGCGCTGATCGCCGGCGGGCAGGCGCGGACGGGGCAGTTCGAACTCGCCTTCCACATCGGCGATTATTTCCGCGCGCAGGGCGCGACGTTGGCGGAGCCGCCGTTCCTTGACGTCGTGCCGATCCGTTTCGCCATCGCCGATCCCGCCGCGCATTACCATGTGCCGCTGCTGGCGACGCCGTGGAGCTATTCGACCTATCGGGGAAGCTGACAATCTCCGCGCGTCGCGCGATGACGCCGCCACCCGCTCGCGCGCCGAACAGCGCGCGCGGAATCGTAAGCTTGCTCAACATCTCTTGATATAGTTCGGCTTGCCACCACTCCGCCACGGCGCCAAATGCCGGAGCGATCATGCGTCCCGCCGTCGCCACCGCGCTCATCATCGCCACCGCTTTGTTCATGGAAAACATGGACGGTACGGTGCTCGCCACCTCGCTTCCGGCCATCGCCGCCGATCTGCACCGCGACCCGATCGCGCTGAAACTGGCGCTGACCTCCTACATGCTGACGCTGGCGGTGTTCATTCCCGCCTCCGGCTGGGTCGCCGACCGGCTCGGCGCGCGCACCGTGTTCTGCTCGGCGATCGTCGTCTTCACGCTCGGCTCGGTGCTGTGCGGCGCTTCCTCGACGTTCGGCGAACTGATCGCCGCGCGGGTGTTCCAGGGGCTCGGCGGGGCGATGATGACGCCGGTCGGACGGCTGCTGGTGCTGCGCAGCGTGCCGAAATCCGAGATGGTCGATGCGCTCGCCTATCTGAGCGTGCCGGCGCTGCTCGGGCCGATGATGGGGCCGCCGCTCGGCGGCTTCATCACCACCTATTTTCACTGGCGCTGGATCTTTTGGATCAATGTGCCGATCGGCTTCCTCGGCATCGCGCTGACGCTGCGCTTCATCGCCAACGTGCGCGAGCGCGATGTGGCGCGGTTCGACGTCAAGGGCTTCCTGCTCTCCGGCCCTGGCCTGCTCGGTCTTGTCGGCGGCCTCACCCTGGTCGGGCGCGGCGTCGCGCCGTGGAGCCTCGTTGCGGCGCTGGTCGCCGGCGGCGTCTTTCTCCTGGCGCTCTATGTCCGCCACGCCCGGCGCACGCCCGACCCGATCCTCGACCTCAACCTGCTGAAGCTGCCGACCTTCGTCGCCGGCGTCGGCGGCGGCTTCCTGTTCCGGCTCGGCATCGGCGCGATCCCGTTCTTGCTGCCGCTGCTGCTGCAAATCGGCTTCGGCATGTCGCCGTTCGCATCCGGCTTGCTGACCTTCGCCGGGGCGGCGGGGGCAATGGTGATGAAGCTCACCGCCGCGCGGCTCATCAAGCGCTTCGGCTTCCGCACCATCCTGGTCAGCAACGCCTGCATCTCGGCCGCCTTCCTCGCCTCCTACGGCCTCATCGGCGCCGACACGCCGCATGCGCTGATCTTCCTCGGCCTGCTGATCGGCGGCTTCTTCCGCAGCCTCGAATTCACGGCCCTCAACGCCATCGGCTATTCCGACGTCAGCCAGGCGCGCATGAGCCGGGCGACGAGCTTCGCCAGCGTCTCGCAGCAGATGGGCCAGGCGGTCGGCGTCGCGGTCGCTGCGGCCTCGGCGCAGAGCCTGCAATGGCTGTTCAACGATGCGACGCTGGCGCCGCGCGACATGCAGGTGAGCTTCTTTATCGTCGCCTGCATAACGCTGGCCTCGGTGCTGATCTTCGCCCGGCTCGCGCCGGACGCCGGGGCGGAAGTCTCCGGCCACGCTGTCGCCGCGCCGGCGGCGGCGAAAAGCCAGCCGGCCGAATAGCTACTGGAAGCTCCAGGCGAGGTCGTAATCGAGCGTGAAGGCGAACAGGCTCGCCGTGTTGCCCGGCGCGTCGGCGACGCGCCATTGCCCCTTGCCCTTGACGCCCTTGAACTTGCCGGTGCCGCCGAGCAATTCGACCGGGCCGCTCTCCGGGCCCTCGTAGGTCAGATAAAGCTTGTCGCCGTCGGCGTCGGTTTCGACGCAGCTTCCGGTGAACTTGTAGCCTGCCTTGCGGGCGACCGATCCCTCCAGGCAATGCAGAGCGAGGTTGTCGAGCGGCGGCGAGCGGTCGGGCGTCCTGACGATCCCCGTGCAATCGGCCGAGGAGTCGGAGCCGACCGCGCCGAGATCGATGGCGGCGGCGGCGCGGCAGACGACATAGGCGGCCTGCTTGGCCGCGCCGGTCCTCGGCAGCGGCGCGGCGGCGGCGCTTGCGGCGCCGGCGAGGACGACGAGCCCGGCGGTCAGAAGTTTCATGTCTTCACCCTCCCTGCGCGACGGCGCCTGCGCGATATACACGACGCGCCGCCAGCCGGCTTGGCTGAAACGCTCGCGCCGGCTAAAAGCCGCCTGCCGGGCGTCCCGGCGTTCGGAGGCTCATTTGACCGATACCTTCCCCGGCCGGGCCTATCTCTCCTGTTGCGATGCGCGCACCGGCTCCAGCCTGCTCGCCGCGACCTTGCGCGCCACCGGACGCGCCGGCAAGCCGTGGGAATATTTTCTGCGCGCCGAGATCGACAAGGCGTGGATGCGTGAGGAGCTTCACGTGCCCGACGGCGCGCCGTTCACGAGTTTCGCCGATTGGCGCGGCTACATTTTGAACGCCGGCTCGGAGCGGGGCGGCGTGTTCGCCGCTTCGGTCCACTTCTGGCAACTCGGCGACTGCGTGGAGACGTTCCGCCGCCCCGACGCCGACCCTCAGCTTCCGGCGCTCGAAGTGCTGCGCGGCTACTTCCCGGATTTGCGTCTCGTTTGGCTGCGGCGCAACAACGTCGTCGCGCAGGCGATCTCGCATTACGTCGCCATCGCCACCAACATCTGGACCAGCCGGCAGGGCGGCGCGCGGCAAAGCGACAGCGACCGCGGCGCGCCCTACGACTTCGACAAGATCGACTGGCAGGTCAGCAGCGCCATCGCCGCCACCGAAGGTTGGCGCGCGACGCTGAAGGGGGCCGAGGCGATCACCTTGCCGCTCGCCTATGAGGAGCTCGCCGCCGACTTGCCGGGGGCGGTGGCGCGCGTCTTCGCCCATGTCGGCATTGCGCTCGGGCCGGAGCCGATCCGCGCCCCGGGGCTGGAGAAGCAGGCCGGCGCGTGGTCGAAGGAGCTGGAGCAGCGCTATCGCGAGGAGCGCGCGGCGCGGGGGATGGGGCCGGTGGGGGACGAGGCGGCGGCGCGGTGACAGGTTTGGCGAATTTGGCGGCGAAATCGCGCAATCGGTATAGGCCACGACCCAAACCTTGCGCTCGTCGGCGGATTCGGCTCGAATGAATCCGCTCAGCCACCTAGAAAATTCGCGACCCGATGGAGGCCTCCCATGCCGCATCAACCCATAGATGTGTTGACGTTTTCCGATCCCATCCCCGTTTCCTCGCCCAGAGAGGCCAGTTGGTACCACTATATCGATTGGCCGGACGGCACGGTCACTCGCGGAATAGTCGATCTCCGTCGCAACATCGACCCATATCTCGGCTGGACCGACTTCGCGGGCAAAACCGTCCTCGAAATTGGTCCGGCAAGCGGATTCGTAACGAAGGAACTGGAAGCCCGGGGGGCATCTGTGACTTGCATCGACTTGCCCGACGAGAACGCCTGGGATGCGGTGCCGAGGACCGACCTGGACGTGCAGGCGTGGACCAGCCAACGCAAGAGCGGAACCAACAGATTGCGGTCAGGTTGGTGGTACACGCAAAGGATATTTAACGGTGACGCCCGAGTAGCTTATTGCGGTGTGCAGGGTCTAGACTTATTACGCGGTAAGGCACGTTTCGACGTCGTCTTGTTTGCTGCGGTATTGCAGCATATGCACCACCCAATAGACGCGTTATATTCAGCTTCGATGCTTACTGATACAATTATAGTGAGCGAATTGGCATTTGATAGATCAGAAGCAACGAAGAACGGGGCTTTTTTCGCGCCGGCTCGCGGCAATGAGATCATAGGGACGTGGTGGCAGCTTTCATCGGGGTTGATCGCGCAGGTTCTGGAGACAACAAAATTTGATCGCAAATCGCACGAAATTAGCGTCGGAAGAATCTGGAATAAGGCCTCTCTACCGGAAGCGGACGATAGTTTCATCGACAGGAAATTCTTCACATCTGTGTTCAAGAAAGAACCCGCATGAATTTCCGGTTCCGGTGACGGAGTGCTACCAGCGCGCCGCGCGTTCGGTATTGGCCTCGATCAGTAGCGCGATGCCGCCGACTTCGTCGGCGATCCGGATGCAACGGTGCGCCGCGCGGTCGTGCCGCTTCGCGATGGGCGCTTTGTCCCAGGCCAGCGTCGTCACGGCAGCATAAAGCCAGCCTTCGCGGCGCGCACGAGACGCTCGGGAGCGGCGGGCGGGTTTTCGAGCAAAGCGAGAACGCGCAGGGAATCGCGTTCGGAAAGCTGGAACCGTTCC
>Ga0134126_10003320_pt1 | contig 20168 bp, 11 predicted proteins | sample KB31752_FD_96881 | JGI IMG/M metagenome (GOLD analysis project Ga0134126, IMG submission 96881) | Terrestrial soil microbial communities with excess Nitrogen fertilizer from Kellogg Biological Station, Michigan, USA - KB3-175-2 | ecosystem: Environmental > Terrestrial > Soil > Unclassified ...
ACGATGACGAGTGAATCGCGGCGCGGACACTCGTGTCCAATGCTACTTACTTTCGAGAGCGGAACAGCATTCGAATGATATAACCGCCGAAACGGATCTCGACACTGAGCGCCTGCGCCACGGACGAGAATCTCTTATGTAATCAAAGGTTCTTCAACAGGAACGAGCAAATCTCATAACCCGCCAAGTACTTGAAAGGAAATTCCCCCATCGTGTAATGCCCGCACGGCAGCACTTTTACCTGGTGCGGCCACTTGTACGTGTGAGCGTTGGCAATCACCTGCTCCGACAGATCGACGGGAAACGTCGTGTCGAAACGCGTGTACATGAATTTCGATTTCTTCGGATAGGCCGCGAACAGCGCGCTATAGCTAGGCGGGCTGATGCAGTGCCACATTTCGCGCAGCGTTTCGAGGTCGGTCTGTTGCGCCAGGCTTTCCGCAATATGCCGTGTCGAAAGGCCGCGCCAGACCACATCGGCAACATAAGTTGAGCAATGGTTGAACGCATTCACGCGGATACGCGCGTCATGCGCGCTCGCCAGGAACGCATAGCAGGAACCAAGGCTGGTGCCGACAATCCCGAGCCGGGTAAACCCCTGCTGCTGCAGCCAGTCGTAGCAGCAGCGAATGTCGATGACAGCCTGGCGCGTCGCGTCGATGGTCCGGCAGATATTCGAAGACATCGCGTAGTCGGCGCGGTTCAGTTCCGCCGGCATGCGTTCATCGTGATACGGCAGGCTGAGCCTGAGAACCGATACGCCGAGCCGAGCGAGTCCGGAACACAATGCGTTATGCTGCGGCAATTTCGAGTTCCAATGCGGCAGCAGCACTACGGCCCGTCCTTTGCTGTTCGCAGACGGGAACCACATTGCGCGCGCGCGATTGTTTTCGGGGAACGGCGTTTCTACCGGCGAGGTGAACGTCAGCCAATTACCCGCTCGACTGACGCTCCGGCCATTTCCATTCTGGCCCAGCGACGGTTTGTGTAGCGGCGCATTTTTCGTCCTCGGGCCGGAATGCATCGCCAAGCTGAAGTCGACGGGCGGCGTGTATGCGAAAAACTGCCCACTGTCCCGAATCACTCGCCGGTTCAGTTCCCGAATGGTTTCCACGGGCTTCGATTCGTCGAGCGGCAGCCCCTGGGCGCATGGCCAGTCTTTTGCCCATTCCAGGCCGTAGTCAAACGGCCGGACAATGCGATTGGTATCGCGAAAGCAGAGTGAATTTTCCCAATTCTCCAGCCACCGCTCGTACCGGCGCCCGATGGGGTGTAACAGCCGGTTCATGCGGCGAAACTAGATTGGGACGGATGCGCAACCGGCTGCGTATATTTTGAAATGGAAGCCTGCTCCCGCGCGGCCGAGGCCGGGCTGGGAACACGCATACGTACAGGACACGATCGTCTCTTCATTCAGATTTGAAATTTTAGTGTAGCGTTCCGCACCGCCGGGATTGCGGCTCTCAGGGCATCTTGAAGACGACGTCGCTACGGACCAAGCGATAATGGAAGTTCGTAGCACCTACCCCGAATAGTTCCGCCGAAAGCGCCAACCTAGCGGGATACTCTTAAATATGCACAGTTCGCTCGCCGTCGAGGTCTATTAGAAATGCTTGTTTACCGCTCTCGCACCACGACTCATGGAAGAAATATGGCTGGAGCCCGCGGGCTCTGGCGTGCCACCGGAATGACCGATGCCGATTTCGGCAAGCCGATCATTGCGATCGCCAACTCCTTCACTCAGTTCGTGCCTGGACACGTCCACCTGAAGGATCTCGGGCAACTGGTCGCCCGCGAGATCGAAAAAGCCGGAGGAGTCGCGAAAGAATTTAATACGATCGCGGTCGATGACGGCATAGCCATGGGGCACGGTGGGATGCTCTACAGCCTGCCATCGCGCGATTTGATCGCGGATTCCGTCGAGTACATGGTGAACGCCCACTGCGCGGACGCCCTGGTGTGCATCTCGAATTGTGACAAGATCACGCCGGGCATGCTGATGGCCGCGCTCCGGCTAAACGTTCCGGCGATCTTCATCTCCGGCGGCCCGATGGAGGCCGGCAAAGTGAGCCACAACGGAGTTGTACGTTCCGTCGATCTCATCACGGCCATGGTGGCCGCCGCCGACACGAAGGTAAGCGACGAGGAGTCTCTGGCCATCGAACAATCTGCCTGTCCCACCTGCGGATCGTGCTCCGGAATGTTCACGGCCAATTCCATGAATTGCCTGACCGAAGCACTGGGCCTCGCGCTACCCGGCAATGGTACGGTTGTCGCCACGCACGCCGATCGCAAGGAGCTCTTCCTCGAAGCAGGCAGGCGCATTGTCGAGATGGCAAAACGCTACTACGAGCAGAACGACGCGAGCGCATTGCCGCGCAATATTGCAACGCGCGCGGCATTTGAGAACGCAATGACGCTCGATATCGCGATGGGCGGCTCGACCAACACGGTTCTCCATCTGCTCGCGGCTGCGGAGGAAGGTGAGGTCGATTTCAAGATGCACCACATCGACCACTTGTCCCGCCGCGTTCCGAACCTTTGTAAGGTGGCGCCATCAGCGGCGGACGTGCATCTCGAAGACGTGCACCGCGCCGGCGGCATCATGGCGATTCTCGGCGAACTCGACCGGGCAGGCCTGCTGAACCGCGACGTGTCGATGGTCCATTCGCGGACGCTTGGCGAAGCGCTTGAAAAATGGGATGTGAAGCGGACGCAGGACACCGCCGTCACTATGTTTTATCGGGCCGCCGCGGGCGGCATTCGCACAACCCAGGCGTTCAGCCAGAGCCGGCGATTCGATTCGCTCGATCTCGACCGGACCAAGGGAGTGGTTCGGAACAAGGAACACGCCTTCAGCCAGGACGGCGGTCTAGCCGTTCTGTTCGGCAATATCGCGGAAGAAGGCTGCATTGTGAAGACGGCAGGCGTGGACCCGGGCTCTCTTGTTTTCTCCGGACCGGCCGTGATTTTCGAGAGCCAGGAAGCGGCCGTCGATGGCATCCTCAACGGCAAGGTCGTTGAAGGGGATGTCGTGCTGATCCGCTATGAGGGTCCAAAGGGCGGCCCAGGCATGCAGGAGATGCTGTATCCGACCAGTTATCTGAAATCGCGCGGCCTCGGAAAAACGTGCGCACTGATTACCGATGGCCGGTTTTCCGGCGGAACGTCGGGTCTTGCTATCGGCCACATATCCCCGGAAGGGGCCGAAGGGGGCGCCATCGCACTCGTGAAAGAGGGAGACCGCATCGAGATCGACATTCCCAACCGCAGCATTCGCGTGGCCGTGAGCGACAGCGAATTGGCCGCACGGCGCGAAGAAATGGAAGCTCGCGGGACGCGCGCCTGGAAGCCTACGAATCGCGATCGCGTGGTCTCGCCCGCGCTCCGCGCTTACGCCGCGATGACGACCAGCGCCTCCCGCGGAGCGGTGCGCAATGTAGACCAAATTACCGGTGGCGCCGCGAGACACGCACACACGCGAAACCTGCAATTGCAGGATTGATGCGTTCTTGTAGGCTTGGCGCGGGAGAAATCCACGCGCTGGATTCTCTGTATCGCACGCACCGTCCATCGAACACGCTCGGCGAGGGTACCGCGCCCGTTTACCTCAATGGCTTTCATCGCCTTCGATGTGCGAAATTCACCCAACAAATAACAACGGGGCGGGTTTCCCCGCCCCGTTGTTATTTGGATCGACGGAAAGCTAGATGTCGTAGTAAAGCGCGAACTCGTAAGGATGCGGGCGCAGCCGGACCGCATCTGCTTCCGCCTTCCGCTTGTAGGAAACGAACGTCTCGATGAGTTCGTCGCTGAACACATCGCCCTTGAGCATGAACGCGTGATCCTCTTCGAGGCACGAGAGCGCCTCATCGAGGGAAGCAGGCATGGACGGCACTTTTTTCAGCTCTTCCGGCGAGAGATCGTAGATGTCCTTATCGAGCGGCTCACCTGGGTCGATTTTGTTTGCAATACCATCCAGTCCGGCCATCGTCATCGCCGCAAATCCGAGATAGGGATTGCACGACGGATCGGGCGGCCGGAACTCGACGCGCTTCGATTTCGGGCTTGCCGAGTACATCGGAATGCGGCAGGCAGCCGAGCGGTTACGGCGCGAATAGGCCAGATTGACGGGCGCTTCATAGCCGGGCACCAGGCGCTTGTAGCTGTTGGTCGTCGGGGCAATGATGGCGGAGAGAGCGCGAGCGTGCCTTAGAAGCCCGCCGATGTACCACAAAGCAATTTGGCTCAGACCCGCATAGCCATCGCCGGCAAACAGCGGCTTTCCATCTTTCCACAAGCTCTGGTGCACGTGCATGCCGCTGCCGTTATCGCCGAAAATGGGCTTCGGCATGAACGTCACGGTTTTGCCGTACTGGTAGGCCACGTTGCGCACGATGTACTTGTAGAGCATCATGTTGTCCGCCGATTTCACCAGCGTGTCGAAACGTTGATCGATCTCGCACTGTCCGCCGGTCGCGACTTCGTGGTGATGACACTCGATATTGAGCCCGCACTCGATCATCGTCTCCACCATCTCGGCGCGGAGGTCCTGATAGTGGTCGGTCGGAGGAACCGGGAAATAGCCTTCCTTGTAGCGCGGGCGATAGCCGAGATTGTTCTCCACCCGCCCGGAATTCCAGCGGCCTTCTTCGGCGTCGATGAAGTAAAACCCGCTGTGCTGGTTCTGATCGAAACGGATGTTGTCGAAGATGAAAAACTCGGCTTCCGCGCCGAAGAACGCTGTATCGGCCACGCCGCCGTTCTTCAGATAAAGCTCGGATTTCTTAGCGATCCACCGGGGGTCCCGATCGTAGTGCTGGCGGGTGATCGGATCGACAATGTCGCCCAGCATAACGAGAGTCCGAGTCTCACAGAATGGGTCCAGAAATGCCGTCGTGGGGTCCGGAATGATGAGCATATCGCTCTCGTTGATGGCGGCCCATCCGCGAATGCTCGATCCGTCAATGCCGAAGCCGTCCTCGAAGGACTCCTCTTGCAGCATGCTGATGGGGTAGGAGATATGCTGGCTCAGGCCTGGAAGATCGGTGAAGCGCAGGTCCAACTGCTTCACCTCATGCTTCTTGGCGTATTCTAATGTTTCCTTTGGACTCATTGATCCTCTCAATCCTCCAGGGTGAACAAGTGGCAGCGACGGGGCGTGCAATTGTTGGGGGTAAGCCGTTAGGATAACGGATCGCTCCAGCCGGCAGCAAGTGAATGCCCCATAGAAAGTTTTTCTAAGATAAAGAAGTAAAAGTGACTTCCAACGCAGAATCAAGCGGTGTTCAGTTAAGTTTTACGCTTCAGGCGGAGCGGCGCGTCTTCAGCGTCAGCGAATTGACCAGCGAAATCCGGGGGATTTTTTCCCAGCAGTTTCGCGACGTGTGGGTGCTGGGCGAGATTTCCGGCTGCAAAGCGGCCACCAGCGGCCATTTCTATTTTTCGCTTAAAGATGCGACGAGCCAGGTCAAGGCAGTCCTATTCAGAGGCTCCGCGCGCTGGCTGAAGTTCCGGCCTCAAGACGGAATGATGGTGCTGGCGCGCGGCAGCCTGGATGTGTACGAAGCGCGCGGCGAATACCAGCTCATCGTGGAACATCTGGAGCCGCAAGGCGCGGGGGCTCTGCAACTTGCCTTCGAGCAGCTAAAGAAGAAGCTGGAAGCGGAGGGCTTGTTCGCGGCTACGCGCAAACGCCCGCTGCCCAAATTTCCGCGGCGCATTGGCATCGTGACGTCACCTTCCGGAGCCGTCATTCGGGACATTCTGCACGTCCTCAGCCGGCGTTTTCCCGGTTTGCACATTCGACTTTTTCCAGCGCAAGTACAGGGCGATGGCGCGATGGAGCAGGTCTGCCGCGGCCTTCAATTCTTCAGTACCGGCGGATGGGCGGACGTTGTGATTGTCGCCAGGGGCGGCGGCTCCATCGAAGATCTTTGGACCTTCAATGAAGAAGCGGTCGCCAGAGCGATCGCCGCCTGCGGCAAGCCGGTTATCTCGGCCATTGGGCACGAAACGGATTACACAATCGCGGATTTCGTCGCCGATCTGCGCGCTCCGACGCCATCCGCCGCGGCCGAACTGCTTATTTGCACCCGCGAGAGTTTGCTGGAGCAGATTACGGCGGCGCGCGAACGCCTGCTGCGGGCTGCGCGTTATCGGATATTGATGTGCGCGCGTGAACTGCAGCAGCATGGGGCGGAACGCGCCGAGGCACTGCTGCATCGCACATTGACACGAGGAGCCCAGCGGGTGGACGAACTGGAGTTCACCTTGCGTGCCCTCGCTCATGACAATTTGGCAGGCAGGCGAAAGCACCTTCAGAAATCTACGCAACGGCTGCAATCGCTCGATCTGCGGCTGCGGTATGCGCGGGCGGGGGCCAGATTAAATGCCGCCGAGTTCCAGTTAAAACAACTTGGACGCGGGATGATTTGGAAAGCACAGCATCGTTACGAATCGCTGACCGGGCATATGAAGCAACTCAGTCCGCTTGCCGTGCTCGGCCGTGGATATTCGATTGTGCAGGACGAAAGCGGCCGGATCGTGCGCCGGTCGAAGGATACCGAGCCCGGCAAACTGGTGAATGTGCGGCTCGGCGAAGGCCGCATCGAAGCACGCGTGGAGCGGAGTATTCACGGGCCAGCGGCCCGCGAAACGTGACGAAGACTTTCCGCTCCTTGACAGGCACGGTTCGGTGCTGGAGAGCGAGCGCCTTCAACGGAGCGGTCTGCGCGGCTATAGGCTCCCTCTACTTCGGCAGCGCAAACCGGAATGCCGAGCCGTTTTTGCCGTCGCTCTCCACCCAGATACGGCCTCCGTGGCTCTCGACGATCTTCCTGCAAATTGCCAGACCCATTCCGGTGCCCGGCACTTCGCGGCCATGCAGGCGTTTGAAGACGCCGAAAATATGCTGGTGAAATCTCGGCTCGATGCCAATGCCGTTGTCGCGCACCGTGAGAATCCACTCGTCCTCCGATTCATCGGCACTTACGTGAATCAACGGAGGCAATTCACCTCGGTATTTCAAAGAATTCCCGATTAGATTCTGGAAGAGCTGCGACATCTGCCCCTCGTCCACAATGAGCTCCGGCAACGCATCGTAAGTGACCGTCGCCTTATGTTCCTTGATGGAGCGTTCGACGTTCAACAGCGCCCACTGCAATGCGTTTCCCAAATCTGCCGGGCGGCGCCTAAGGGTTCCCGATCCAACGCGCGAATAAATGAGCAGGTCGTGAATCAGCGTATTCATGCGGGCAACGCCGTCTACCATGAAGCCGGCGTATTCGGACGCTTCCGCGTCGCCGGCATACCGGCGTTGCAGCAGTTGCGCGTAGCTGCCGATGGATCGCAGAGGTTCCTGTAGATCGTGACTTGCGGCGTAGGCGAATTGCTGCAACTCTTCATTCGCGTTTCGAAGAGCCTGCATGGATTCCTCGAGCGCTTTCTCGGCGCGCTTTCGCTGTGTCACATCCACAAATGCGGAGAACGTGCGCCGCACCCGGCCTTCCTCATCGAACAGAGGCTTGGCCGATCCATAAATGAAATAGCGGACGCCGTCGTCGCGCACGATTTCAAGTTCGTCGTGAACCTCTCGCCCGGTACGGTACGCCCGCTGTTGGGGCAACTCGGAACCCGCCACCGGTTTTCCGTTTCTGTATACGTGAAATGGCAACTCCGCCGCGGACTCCTCCGTAAGCGAAGCATTCTGGTCGGGGTCGATGCCGAGCAACGCCGCGAACGCCGGGTTGACTTCGATGCGATTGGATTCGGGGTCCTCGGAAATCGCAATGGGGACGGGCATCCTCATGACAATTGTTTCCAGATCGGCGAGCCGTGCTCGCAGCGCGGAATTCTCCTGCCTTAGGCGATCGATGTCGTTTAACGGCCCATGCGCGTCCATCGCGTTGATATGGAAGATCCTCAACTCCCTACTCTTCCCTGCGGATAAACGCAGGCAATCCATAGACGCGCTCTCCAGGAATATTTATCACGCTGCGGCTACTAACCCGGATCGTTCAAGCAACGCGTTCGCGTCCGGATCGCGCCCCATGAAGTTACGATATAGTTGCGCCGGATCGTCGCTGTCGCCTTTTTCGAGGATTTGGCGGCGGTATTCGGAACCCGTCGTCACGTTGAATATGCCCTCGCGGCGAAAACGCGTAAACGCATCCGCATCCAGCACTTCCGCCCATTTGTATGAATAATATCCGGCTCCGTAGCCGACCGGATTGGCGAACAGATGGGTGAAGCTGGCGATCATTCCGTAATTCTCGGGAAGCGGGGCCGGGGTAAAGCGGGCGAGAATCGCGCGGCTGTAGGCGATCACGGCGCCATCGCGCTCCGGTTGGTACTCGCGGTGAAGTTTCAGGTCAACCAACCCTAGCCCGAGTTGGCGCATCTGGGCGTTAGCGCTCCGGAAATTGCGGGCGCGCTTCATCTTCTGGAAGAGCTCTTCCGGAATCGGCTCGCCGGTCTTGTAGTGTTTGGCGAACCGGTCCAGCGCCTCCCGCTCCATGCACCAGTTTTCCATGATTTGGGACGGCAATTCGACAAAATCCCAAGGCACGTTTGTTCCTGAAAGGCTCCGGACCGGAACCCGGCTGAGAGTGTGATGCAGCAGATGTCCGAATTCATGGAAAATGGTTTCCACTTCGCGGTGCGTCAACAGCGACGGGGTGTTGCCTACGGGCGGCGTAAGATTTCCGCAGATCAGGCCAAGGTGCGGCTCGCCAAGGCCCGGATTGCCGGTGATGAGGGAATCCATCCAGGCTCCGCCACGTTTGTTCTCGCGGGGGAACCAGTCCGCATAGAATCCGCCCAGCAACTCGCCCGTGTGGCCGTCCTCCATTCGGTAGTACTTCACCGCGGGGTCCCATCCGGGAACTCCCGGCTCTTCCACGACTCTGATACCGAGCAGCCGTGAAAAGATCTCGAACATACCGGCAACAACGCTATCGAGTTGGAAATACGGCCGTAGTTCTTCCTCGTCGAAGTCGTACAAGGCGGCGCGCTGCTTTTCAGCGGCATAGGAGATATCCCACGGCGCGAGGCTCTCGTACCCAAGAGTGCGCGCGAATGCTTCGAGACTCGCGTTCTCCCGCTCAAAAGCAGCTTGCGTTTTTTCCCTGAGGTCTTCCAGGAAATCGACAGCGGCGGAACCGGTATGGGCCATTCGCTCTTCGAGCACCAAATCCGCAAAATCGCGATAGCCCAGCAACTCAGCCTTTTCACGCCGCAGCCGTAGGATCTCGCTCAGCAGTTCGCGATTATCGTAAGCGCCTGCCGTCGAACGAGCGTTCGAGGCCTCCCAAAGTTGCCGCCGGATATCGCGGCTGTCCAGGTATGTCATGGCGGCAATGTAGCTTGGGGCTTGAAGCGTCAGACGCCAGCCGTCGCGCCCCTTGGACTTGGCGTTTTCCCGGGCCGCGGAGCGCGCGCTCTCAGGCAATCCGGCAAGCTGCGCTTCGTCGGCAATCACCAGTTCATACGCGTTCGTCGCATCGAGAACGTTTTCCGAGAACCGGGTGGTGGCTTCAGTCAATGCGACGTCGAGCGCCTCCAGTTTTTTCTTCCCGGCGGGACCGAGATCGGCGCCGGCGCGCCGGAAACCGGCTACCGTCTTTTCCAGAAAGCGCTTGTGAACTCCCGTGAGGCTCTTAGCGCCGGTGCTCTCGTCGACCGCCTTTACCGCCGACCAGAGATCCGGATGCAACGGGATGGAGGAATAAAACGCGCTCACCGGCCCCTGCACGGCATTGTGGGCAGCTCGAAACGCCGGCGTGGTGGCCACCGATTCCAAGTGCCTCACGATGGCCATCGCATAATCGAGCGGCAGGGTGGCGCGGTCCAGCGCGGCTAGCACGCCTTCATAAGTACGCGGCGTTTGCTTGCTGCCGATCGCGTCGATACGCGCCTTCATGCCGACCAGAAGCTGCTCGACCGCGGGCTGCACGTGCTCTGCTTTAATCTTCTGGAACGGGATTGGAAATTGTTCATCGAGCAGCGGATTTGCCGCTTCCGAACTCGACTTCGTCTCCTGCAATGCCACACATCCTCCACAACCGCTCCGCCGCGATACACCACGGGCGTACGGACTAACGGTTTACTGAATTACTCTTCAGGACCTACCAGACACGGCACGCCTTGCCGGGGGCGGCGAACATCGCTTGTCCTTCATGACACCCCCAGGCTTTCGAGAATGCCTCCGAGTTCTTCACGACGCCATTCACGCGAGCCGCTGGCGGGGAATGCGTGTCCGTTTGGGCTCGCAACCGTTCGTCTTCCGGCCGGATATTAGAACACCAGATCTGGCCGAAGCCCAGGAAGAACTGCTGCGCCGTCGTGTAGCCATCTTTTTTGTCGCTCGGGCTGCCGCCATGTTTCGTCAAGCTATCCAGAAGAGCCATGTAAGCCAGGCGGACACCGCCGTTGTCGGCCGTGTTCTCGCCAAGAGAGAGCTTGCCGTTCACGTGAACGCCGGGAACCGGCTCGAACTGAGAATACTCCTTCACGATGCAATCGGCCAGCTTATCGAATTCCTCTTCATCCTTCTTCTGCCACCAGTCGCGAAGATTCCCATCGGCGTCAAATTGGCGTCCCTCATCGTCGAACGCGTGCGTCAGTTCATGGCCGACCACGGCGCCGATGCCTCCATAATTCACCGCATCGGCGGCTTTATTCGAATAGAACGGAGGCTGCAGGATGCCCGCCGGGAAATTGATATTGTTCTCAAGTGGATCGTAGTAAGCATTCACGGTGGGAGGCGTCATGGCCCATTCGGTGCGGTCCACCGGTTTGCCGATTTTGTTCCGGTCGCGCTGCGTATCGAATTCATTCGCCCGGAACATGTTGCCCAGATAGTCGCCCTTCTTGATTTCCAGATGGGAGTAGTCGCGCCACTTATCCGGGTAACCGATCTTGTTCGTCACGGCGGCCAGCTTGATCAGCGCCTGTTTCTTGGTTTCCGGCGTCATCCACGTCAAGGATTGAATATCCACGCCCATCTCATGCTCGATCTCGTGCACCATCTCGAGCGTGCGCTCCTTTCCCTGCTTGCCGAATGTCTGCTCGACATAGCGCTTTCCAATGGCTTCGCCCAGTTCGCCGTCCGTCATTTGGATGCACCGCTTCCAGCGAGGCCTCAGTTGCTGGGCGCCGGTCAGAGTTCGGCCGTAAAAGTCGAAATTCTCCTCGACGAACTCCTTTGGCAAAGCCCGGGAACTCGCGCTGACGTAATGCCAGGTCAGATAGTCCTTGAGGTCGTTCAGGCTGTAGGTCTGAATCACCTGATTCATGCTCTTGATGAAACCGGGCACGTCCACGTTCAGCGACGTGAATTCAGGCCCGCTGAGTTCGAGGAAATATTGCTGAAAGTTGAAATCCGGACTCAACGAAGAGAGCTGGCTCGTTTTGAAGCTGTGGACCAGGTTTTTCGGATTGCGGCGCGCCACAACATCGAGAGATCCTTTGGCCAGATCGGTCTCGATTTTCATGACGGCTTGCGCCTTCCGTTGTGCTTCCGCCGCCGGAATGCCAATTAGCTGAAACATTTTGCTAATATGCGTCACGTATTTCTGCCGCAGTTCGACCGATTTAGCATCGGTGCGGAAATAGTAGGCCTTTTCCGGGAGCCCGAGCCCGCCCTGATCCAGATCCGCGATTCCCATCTTCGCGTTGTTCGGATCGGGAGAGAATCCGAAATTGAAGAATACGCCCACCTGCCGCTTCTGTAAGTTGGCGACCTCGTTGGTGAGATCCTGTTTTGATGTCAAGCTGGCTATACGCTTCAGGCCCGGTTGGATCGGCTGCGTTCCCAATTTATCGATATCGTCGATGGCCATGCACGAACCGTAAAAGTCCCCGATCTTCTGATCGAGCGCCGACCGGTCCGTGTGAGCTTCGGAATCTTCGGCGATCTGGCGAAGGATCGTCTGATTGCGCTCGTGCAATTCGTCGAAACGTCCCCACCGCGATTCGTCCTTCGGAATAGGATTGTTCTTCATCCAGCTCCCGCAGGCATACTGATAAAAATCCGTGCAGGGATCGACGTTCTTATCGATCGCCTTCAAGTCGAGGCCGCTTTGCGAGGCCGGAGCGGTATTGGCGCTCTGACCGAAAGCGATTCCCGCCGCTGCGCCCAGCATCAGAATCGGGATAAAAAGTTTCATACCTATAACGAACAGTGTAATCGGGCGGTATCGTCCACTATTGAAGCAGCAATTTTGAAAGCGTGGACATCGGAACCGAGCCTTCTTGCAGCGCACGTTCATGAAACCGGGAAGGATTGAACGTTGAGCCGCTCTTCTGCTTGTATGCGTCACGCAAATTCAGCCACGCCTGCCAGCCGACGAAGTAGGTCGGAAGCTGGCAGAACGTCAGTTTGGCCCGCTGCACTTTCGCGACGGCTTCCTGCCGCTCCTGGAAAGTTTGGTTGATCATCAGATCCAGTGCTTGCTGGTCCGTCATGCCCTGCGTCTGCATTTTGACGTCGAGAATGGTGTTCGCCACGACGCGCAGCATCTGCTTCTCGAATGTGAGCGTCATCTCGGGCGAGGCTTCGTAGCCATCGTCAATCATGACCTGCGTTGCGTACACGGCCCATCCCTCTACATAGGGATTGTTCGACAGCATTTCCCGCAGCACCGCGCGGGATTGCGGCTGGACGTCGTTCGCATATTGAAATTGAACCCAGTGGCCAGGCATCGCCTCATGAATCACCAGCGTTTGCAGACCCCACCGGTTATACTCGCGCAGTTTCGATTCGACGTCGGCCTTCGGCATGTCCGGTGTAATCGGAGTAATCCAGAAAAAGGCGCCCAGTTTCGGCTCGAGCGGCGGCGCCGGCTGGAATCCGCCCACGCCATAAACGCCGCGCATGAACTCGGGAGTGGGAATTACCTCCAGATGACCGTTCTTCGGCAGCGGAAGAATATTGTGCGTCTTTACAAATTGCGTCGCTTCGGCAAGATCGGCCTTGGCCGAATCGAAGAATCGATCGCGGGTTGTATGCTGGGCCGCGATCTTGTTCAGCACCGCCGAAACAAGCCCGTTCAAGTCTTTCGGTTTGGGTTTCCCGGGGTAGTATTTCGGCCAGAGTTGCCCGGCTTGCTGCTGCATGTCGCGGCGAATTTCATCGAGCTTGGCTTCCGCCGCCGCGAGCGTCTCTTCAGGCGTGTGCCCGTTCGCGAGCGCGTACCGGAACTCCTGGGCATATAGATCGTGACCAAGCCGCCAATCTCTCGGATGCCGGCTGAGGACGTTCTTCAACCAGGAGTTGAACGATTTCAGCGAGGTGAGCGCCTTCCCGGCGGCCGCATCGTACGCGCCCTTTAGAGCCGGCGGCACTTTCGCTCGAACCTCATGGTCGATCAAATCGATATTGCCGTCGTTTTCCTGCTGCGCCACCCTATTCCAGATCTCCGGCGCATCCACCAGATTGGATTTGGCGGTGTTCAGAAATGCCGGTATTCTATTCAGGCGCGCAATGATATGGCCAAAGCGCTTATCCTCGGGCTCGTAGTTCAGGGTGAACGGCGCGTTGATGGCAGCACCGATTAGTTCCACATACATTGTGGGATTGTGCTTATAGGTTTGTATTTTATCGAGATCGAGTAATTGCGCTTCGCAATATTTGCGAATCAGATCCAGATCGGCGCGCGTCTCGGCGTCCAATTTGGAGGAATCCAATCTCCCCACATCGACGTGCATGGTGTTCAGGAAGATGCGCATTCCCTGTACGCCACGCTCACTGTAGTCGTCGAGAATGTCGTCGAGAACGACCTCCTGGTAGCGGTGAAAGCCAATCTGCGTTGCGTTTACCGGAGAGAGCGCCAAAGCGGAGCCAATGAAGTCCTGCCGCATTTTTTCGATATCGATCGGTTTAACGGAACAGGACGTGGCGAACAAGGCCGCCCCCGCCAACGACAAAATGCTAACTTTGCGCATCCTTCACTTTCTCCAGATCGGCAGGTTCGCCGAATCTGACACACTTGAGCGTTGGATCGATCTGGCGGCAAAGTCCGGTGAGAACGCTGCCCGGACCGGCTTCGATGAAGCGCGTAATCCCACGACTCGCAGTCTTACGAATCGAATCGGTCCAGCGTACCGGATTTGGAATCTGCTGGTATAGTCCTTCGCGCGCGTCGGCGGCGGCGCGGATTTCTAAGGCCTGCCAGTTGTTCACCAGGGGAATGTCCAAATCCTTAAAATTCGCCGCGTCTAAATCCTGTTTGAGCCGTTGTTGAGCGGGCTTCATCAGAGGGCAATGGAACGGAGCGCTGACCGGAAGAAGAACAACTTTTCTCGCGCCGGCCGCTTTCGCCAGTTGCGTGGCGCGCTCGACGGCTGCCGTGTGGCCGGCAATTACGATTTGGTCCGGCGAATTCAAATTAGCGGCCGTAACGATTTCGCCTTGCGCCGCCTCGGCCAGAATTCCATCCAGCTTGTCTTCAGGCAACTTCAGCAAAGCGGCCATGGCGCCCACTCCGAAGGGCACGGCTTCCTGCATGTACCGGCCGCGTTTGCGGACAAGCCGGAGAGCGTCCTCGAATTCGAGCGCACCCGCGGCGACCAACGCGGAGTATTCGCCCAGGCTATGCCCCGCCACGATGTCGGGATGGTAGCCGGCCTCGCCGAGCACCCGCCACGCTGCAACCGAAACGGCCAAGAGCGCCGGCTGTGTGTTTTCGGTTTTCTTCAGTTCCTCGTCGGGACCTTCGAAGCAAAGTCGGGAAAGCGAGACTCCAAGCGTGTCGTCGGCCTGTTCGAAGGTATTGTGGGCGATGGAAAATTGTTCTGCAAGTAGTTTTCCCATGCCGGTCGATTGAGAGCCTTGGCCGGGAAAGAGAAATGCGATCTGAGCCATGGAATGGTTTCGCAATATGCCCCCTCATTGTAGTGGGTCCGTCATTCCCACCACGTCACTGAAACAAGATTGTAAAAGTTTTTCTATTTGCGCATCCATTGGCATGCATTCTGCGTCTTCTCCATCGAGGGCGCAAGGAGAATGGGCATGATAAATAAACCTTCACAATCGGCCGGGCGAGTTGAGATCGTTTACTGTCCTATGTGTACACACACGGTGCAAGCAGCAGTGGTCGCAAAAGGCAAACGCCTTGTGGTCGCGCCGGGCCAAACATGCGGCCGTTGCCGTTCGGCGCTCGACGCCGGTTATGTGATTCGCCGGGAACGGGCTGCTTAGCAATTACCCCAGCAGATGACGCAGTAACTGTTCTATAGTGAAAGCGAAACTATGCGAAAGAAGAACCAGCCGAATTCACCGCCAATCATTCCCGAGAGTTTACTGGAGCTGGCTAAGAAATCGGTGGAGACAGATAAGCCGGTGCGCGCCGCCAGACACTGTGCGGTTTGCGGCACAGCCTACACGCCGATGAGCGGTCCACAGCAGACCGAAGATCTTTGTTGGGTTTGCCGTAGGCTCAAGATCAGCGCGTGGCGGGACACGGACCAACAGGTATCGGCTCAGGAATAAAGCAAAGAACAGTTTGGATACGACAAAGGCTCCGGTTGGCGGGGCCTTTGTGTTTTTTAAGCTAAGTATGTACGGGTCATCGATGTGGCTCGCACACCTGAATCTGAGCCGGAAAGGCTTAGCGACCACTACCGGCCCAAGTTTCGGAGCCTCTTTGGAGCTACCGGCGAGCCGGGTCGATTGACTCCGGATCCAACCCCAGGTCGAGGATGGCTTGTTGCGCTTTTTGCGCATCGAACCGACCCCACCGGGCCAGCGACGACAGCGCGGCGGCTGTAATTGAAGCGGCATCCACTTCAAAGAAACGTCTCAAGTGCTCTCGATTATCCGACCGTCCGAACCCGTCTGTCCCCAGCGACGTGAGACGCCCAGGCAGCCATGGCGCCAGTTGATCGGGCACAACCTTCATGTAGTCCGTGGCGGCGACAATCGGCATATCGATCTCGCCCAGCGCCTGAAGCAGATAAGGCTTCTTCGGGGTTTCGGCCGGGTGGAGCCGATTCCATCGTTCCACTGAAAGCGCATCGCGCCGCAATTCGTTGTAGCTGGTGACGTTCCAAAGATCGGCAGCCACCCCGTACTTCTCCTTCAAAATCTGCTGCGCTTTCAAAGCCTCGTTGAAAATGGGACCGCTGCCGAATAGAACAATTTGCGCCGGGCCGCCTTCCGCGCGCTTGTATGGGTAGATACCGCGCAGAATTCCTTCCCGAATGTCTTGTTCCGGCATCGGCGGGTGAACGTAGTTTTCATTGCAAATCGTCAGATAGTAAAACAGGTCTTCGTTTTCCTGATACATCCTCCGAATGCCTTCTTGAACGATAACCGCGATTTCGTAAGCGTGAGCGGGATCGTAACAGGCGACTGTAGGGACGGTGCTGGCAAGGACATGACTATGGCCGTCCTGATGCTGCAATCCTTCGCCAAGCAGGGTGGTCCGGCCTGCAGTGCCGCCGAGCATGAACCCCTTACCGCGCGAGTCGGCAAACGCCCAGGCCAGATCGCCTACCCGCTGGAAGCCGAACATCGAATAATAGATGAAAAACGGAATCATGGGCACGCCGAGGTTGGCGTACGCCGTTCCGGCGGCGGTGAACGAAGCGATAGAGCCGGCCTCGGTGATGCCTTCTTCGAGGATTTGCCCGCTCTGAGATTCTTTGTAGTACATCAGCATGTCACTATCGACGGGTTTGTAAAGCTGGCCACCCGCAGCATAGATGCCTCGCTCGCGGAACATCGAATCCATGCCGAAGGTGCGCGCCTCGTCCGGAATAATCGGGACAATGTACTTACTGATATCCGGCTGCTTCAGCAACGCTTTCAGGATGGCGACAAATGCCGTGGTCGTCGATGCCTCTCGGCCCTTGGACCCTTGTAACGATTCGTGGAAGACTTCGAGAGGGGGCGCCTGGAGCTGGATTTTCTTCGGATGGCGAACGGGCATATAGCCTCCGAGCGCTTCCCGGCGGCTCTTCAGATATTTCATCTCCGGGGCGTCGTCAGGGGGTTTAACGAACTGGATGTTGTGAACGATGTCCGTATCGAAGTTCAGATCGAAACGCTTGGCAAGATAGGCCAGTTCCTCTTCGTTTAACTTTTTCTGCTGGTGCGTGGCGTTCTTGCCCTCTCCCGCTTCGCCCAGACCATAGCCTTTGACGGTTTTGGCCAGAATGACAGTCGGGCCACCTTTGTGCTCGACTGCGCGCTTGTAGGCGTTATAGACCTTTACCGGATCGTGACCGCCGCGAGGAAGCCGCGCAAGCTGATCGTCGGTCTTGTCCTCCACCAACTTCAGCAGTTCGGGATATTTTCCAAAGAACTCCCGCCGGACGTAAGCGCCGCCGCGAGCCTTGAAATTCTGGTATTCGCCGTCAACGCATTCCTCCATTCGCTTTAGCAGCACGCCCGTGGTGTCGCGCGCAAACAACTCGTCCCAGGCGCTGCCCCAAAGAACCTTGATCACGTTCCAGCCGGCGCCGCGGAAAACGCCTTCCAACTCCCGAATAATGCTGCCATTGCCGCGCACTGGACCATCGAGCCGCTGGAGATTGCAATTGACGATGAACGTGAGATTGTCCAGTTTCTCGCGCGAAGCCACCGTGAGCGCGCCGAGCGATTCCGGTTCATCGGTCTCGCCATCTCCGAGAAATGCCCAAACTCTTCGGTCCGAGCGCGGAATAATCTCCCGATTCTCGAGATAACGCAGGAAACGCGCCTGATAAATGGAGTTGATGGGGCCGATCCCCATGGACACCGTTGGAAACTGCCAGAAATCCGGCATCAGCCAGGGATGGGGATATGACGACAGCCCAGGCGTGTCTCGCAGCTCATGCCGGAAGTTCTTTAAATGACCTTCAGTCAGCCGTCCTTCGAGAAACGCGCGGGAATAAAACCCCGGCGAGGAGTGGCCCTGAAAATAGACCAAATCCCCGGGTTGGTCGTCAATACTGGCCCGAAAGAAGTGATTGAAGCCGACTTCGGTGAGCGTCGCCAGCGATGCGTAACTCGATATGTGCCCGCCGATGTTGGGGTCATATTTATTGGCCCGCGCCACCATCGCGGCCGCGTTCCAGCGAACCAGACTCTTGATGCGACGTTCCAGGGCCCGGTCCCCCGGATACGGGACCTGCTCTTCCACCGGAACGGTGTTGAGATACGGGGTCGTGATTTTCGCCGGGGTGCTCACTCCCAATCGCTGGGCGCGTTCCGCTACGGTCTGCAGGAGGTAGGTAGCCCGGTCGGGCCCTTGTTCGTCAACTACCTGCTCCAGAGCTTCGAGCCATTCGGACGTTTCCTGGGGGTTCAGGTCCGCCGATCGTTCTTCTTTGGGTTTCAGCATGATATTGCAGGGGTAACTTCCACGATAACTGGATTTGATGGAGGTATGCAATCCGAACAGCCCCATCCGGCAGGCAACACGGCGTTCCCGCCAACCCGCCCAATGCTTTCAAAGGCTTAGGGTGGAGGCGATACGGCTCTCGAATGCACATCCAGAAGCAGTTCGGCTCCGCGGCAATCCGGAAAGGATATAGCCGGATGGTACGCCTCGATTCCGAATATCTGCTATTTATTTCTCACCCGCTATTGCAATTCCGGCAAACCTGTTGCAAGCTAAAAGGTTTTCGGGGCACAAATTAACACTGAATGCGAGTGCGGGTTCTCCATCATGATCACTGCTTCGATGGGGCTGCATCAGCGGCGTTTGTAACTCGCTTTTTACAGAGCAAGTTCTACCAGGGCGCGGGCTTCGTGTATACGGGTCTCGCCCATCGCGCTGATCAACTCTTCGAAGACGGGCTTTTCGACGGCGACATCAATGTCATCGTCGATTTTAAGTACGCTACGCATCCGAATCTGACGTGGTGGTTCGACCATCACCAGAGCGCGTTTCTGAGCGCCGAGGACGCGGAGCATTTCCGCCACGACAAGAGCGGGCGCAAAATGTTCGATCCGAGCTTTCGCTCCTGCACGAAATTCATCGCTCATATCGCCGAAACCCGCTTCGGCTACAGCGCCCCGGATCTGGACGATCTTGTAAAGTGGGCCGATATCGTCGATGGCGCTCTCTACGAAAGCGCCGAGGCCGCCGTGGAACTGCATGAGCCGGCGATGAAACTGACGCTGGTCATCGAAGGCGTGCAAGGACACTCGCTCGTCGAAAAGATTATCCGGGCCATGCAGCATCAGCCGCTCAGCGCGATCGTAGCGGACCCCGAAATTGACGCCGAGTACAGCCGCCTGCGCCACGCTCATCTGAGAAATATCGACCTTATCCGTAAAACCGGATCGTGCGATAAGGGAGTGATTTATTTCGATCTCGTCGATTACGGCATCGAAGGCTACAACAAGTTCATCCCCTACTACCTGTTTCCCGATTCCGCCTACACCGTTTCCGTCTCGACATCGAGCTTCCGAACCAAGGTGTCGGTAGGCTCAAATCCCTGGGTGCGCGAGCCCTTGCGTCATAACCTGGCCAGCATTTGCGAGCGATATGGCGGAGGCGGCCATCCAAAAGTCGGAGCCATCAGCTTTCCCACCGGGGCCATTGCCGATGCCCGGCGAGCGGCTGCCGAAATTCGCGAAGAACTGAAAAATTAAGCGAAATGCCCGCGGTCAGGAGATCGGCTCGGCCCTGCGAAGTTCCTCGGCTCTCTCTTCCGGCCGTGTGTCGGCGAGAAATGTACCGAACCCGCTCTCGATCGAAGCCAAATACTTCAACTTCGTTGCGCTGCGCTGCAACGGCAGAAATTGCACGTGGAAGTGATAGATGGATTCGCTCTTAAATGGACCCTGTTTGACCAGCATCATGAGCGGCAGGAGGAAACCGTACAGGTTGTCGTATTTGCGGCGCATAATGCCGATCATCCCGGCAAGATCCGCCCGCTCGGCGCCGCCCAGTTCCGGAAGATTGGCGACGTGACGCCGTGGATAAATCGCTACCTCCGCTGGAAAGCGCGCGGCAAAAGGAACAAACGCTACAAACGAATCGTTCTGCGCCACAATGCGTTCGTTCCGGCGCAGTTCTTCGGCCAGCAAATGACAGAACAGGCATGCGCCCCCATGCCGGGCGGCATGCGCCGATGACGATTCGAGTTCGGTTTGAATATTGGGCGGAACAAAGGGCATCGCGTAAATCTGGCCATGGGGATGGGGCATGGTGACGCCGATAGCTTCGCCC
>Ga0134126_10003321_pt1 | contig 20168 bp, 15 predicted proteins | sample KB31752_FD_96881 | JGI IMG/M metagenome (GOLD analysis project Ga0134126, IMG submission 96881) | Terrestrial soil microbial communities with excess Nitrogen fertilizer from Kellogg Biological Station, Michigan, USA - KB3-175-2 | ecosystem: Environmental > Terrestrial > Soil > Unclassified ...
AAAATAACCAAACCAATTACAGTAAATGTTGAATTCGGAGGAATCACATTCGACGGATATGGCCAGGAAAAAGCCGGTTTCAGTGTCGAAGGAAAACTTAGCAGAAAAGAATTCGGGATTACCTGGGACAGCGTAACAGAAGCAGGCAACGTGGTTGTAGGCGATGAGGTGAAATTCTTTGCAGAAATCCAGTTAATAAAACAAAAAGAGGCGCAAGTTGAAAACGTAAACATACTAACCGGCAAACAGGAATTGGTTGCTGACTAAAATTTAATAGCTCTCAATAATAATCTCAAAAGAAAAGAAAGATGAAAAAGATAATAACCACCGTGGCTGGATTGATGATAATGATTTTATCGATCCAGAATATCAACGCCCAATCCGCAAAGCCCGCATTGCCCCCTCCGGGTTTTCAAAATAGTTATCAAACGGTAAATGGAATTAAGATTCATTATGTAACCAGTGGTAAAGGAGATCCACTATTATTAGTTCATGGCTTTGGTCAAAACTGGTTTATGTGGGACAGGATAATGCCGGAGCTTTCCAAACATTTTACCGTCATAGCTCCGGACCTCCCGGGCGTTGGTGAATCCGGAAAGCCCAAAGATGGTTATGACAAAAAAACAATGGCTGCCGATTTGCATGGGCTCATACAAAAGTTGGGGTATAATAAAATTAATATAGCAGGACATGATATTGGATTGATGGTTGCCTATGCCTATGCTGCGCAATTTGGTAATGAGGTGAAAAAGATCGCTTTAATGGATGCCTTATTACCTGGCGTTGATCCTGTTTGGGCTGATCAATTCGACAGGCATTGGTGGTTTGGTTTTTTTGCACAGCCAATTGCCGGCGATCTTGTGGCAGGGCAGGCAAGAGAATTTCTCGAAGATTTCTGGCCGATTGTTGGACATAAAAAAAATCCTTTTACCAAACAGGAATCGAATGAATTTATAAGAGCTTATTCTGTCTCTGGAGCCACCACAGGTAGTTTTCATTGGTTTGGCGCTTTCAATCAGGATGCCAAAGACAATCATGAATTTATGAAAACCAAATTAACGATGCCATTGCTGGCGATGAGTGGAGAGTTTTCTGCCGCGCCTTATTTCACAGACCATTGTAAACTTGTTGCTAACAATGTTTCAGAAGTGATCATCAAAGGAGCAGGGCATTGGTTAGTGCAGGAAAATACGCCTGACGTTTTAAAAGGATTGGAAGAATTCTTTGAGAATTAAAAAAAATATATTATAACGTTTATGCTTACACGAAATAAATCAACCATTTTAACTATAAAAAATAAAATATTATGTTCCAGTTTAAAGAATTAAAACAGTTTGTCATTTGTTCGGTAGTTGCACTTTGTTTGGATATCGCACCCTCTACAGCACAAACCAATAACGGGCAATTAAGAATGGCTCCCAGGGAAATTGCAGCTTCTAAATCAGCCGGAAAAAAAGCGCCCGGCTCTTCAAACTTAGATGCCGTACAGGTAATTGTAATTCACGGTAATCCTTCGCAGAAAGGCCTCTATACCATTTTATTAAAAGTGGCAGCGAACACAAAAATTCCTGCACATCTTCATCCTGATGACAGGATGGCTGCGGTATTATCAGGCACCTGGTATTTTGGATACGGAAATAAATTTGATGAGGGCCAACTCAAAAAACTTCCCGCAGGAAGTGTTTACTCTGAAGTCGAAAAGCAAAATCATTTTGCGATGACAAAGAATGAAGAAGTTACTGTTGAAATTACCGGCTATGGCCCTTCGGGAGTAACGTATGTAAATCCTGACGATGATCCTGATAATGGAAAATAAAATGCGAAATCGGTATAAGTGTTATAATAATACATAAGTAAAAATCTTTGATACCATAAAACTAGAGCTCTGCGAGAAGGCTGGAATAGATGTTGTCATCATTGACTCCATAACACATGAATGGGAAAACTTACTGGATTATCATTCATCTCTTCAAGGGAACAGTTTTACAAATTGGGGAAAGATAACACCCAGGCATAATGATTTTGTCCAAAAGATACTTCAGTCTCCCTGTCACATCATCTCAACTATTAGAACCAAGCAAGATATCATCCTTGTTGAAAAAAACAACAAAACGGTTCCCGAAAAAGTTGGGCTAAAATCTGTTCAACGTGATGGTCTGGAATATGAATTCACTATCGTATTTGACATTAACATGAGAAATCATGCATCTGCATCAAAAGATAGGACCGGATTGTTCTTTGGGAAGCAGGAACAAAAGATAACGATTCAAACCGGTAAGGAAATTCTTGATTGGTGTAACAGCGGTTCAGATATCAAACCAGTGGATGTATCTAACCGTATAGGTGAGTGCAAAACGATAAAAGAATTGCTGGACTTATACCAGGAGTTTCCACAATTTAAAGACGTGCTTAAACCTGAATTTGAACAACATAAGCGAACTCTTCTAATCAATCAGGAAGTAACAACACAATTAGCTAAACAAAAAATCAATCAAAATGGAACACAATGAAATATTAATAGATGAAGAAATTCACCAGGTGGTAAGGCCGGTACAAGTAAACATTCCGCCAATGAACAGTAAACGGAGTTTTATAGAAGCAAATACTATAGAAGGTAATCTTGACGAAATACGGCACAAGCACATTATCCCGGTATATGCCAATAACGAACCTCTAATCTCACATAGTGATTTTATTGACACATTGTTATCAACGGTAGAGGATGGCTATAAAGGTGAAGAAATCTTACCGCCAGAAATTCGTGTAAGCCACCCCGTTATGGGGAGAGTGCCAGAAGCAAAAGATAAACGCGTGGATCAACTCGAGGAGTGGGAAAAGACGTTGTATTATCAGAAGATGGCTTTTATAATTGAAATTCCTTCCATACAATCTACAATTGATGGAAATAGGCTATCACTAACGGTGGGGGGTGTACGTAGTTTTGCAGATGAGAACCTGAGTTGCAGAAATGCCGCTGACCAACACTTCCGGTTCTTTATAGGATTCAAAAATACTGTATGTACAAATCTCTGTGTTTGGACTGACGGCTATCTAAACGATGTCCGTGTAAAAACGATCGGGCAGTTAAAAAGTGTTATCAAATCCTTAGTGGAAAATTATAACCAAAATTACCAGCTGTTACATTTAAGTAAGTTGGCAGAGCATAGTATCACGGAACAACAGTTTGCACAGATTGTTGGCAAATGCAGGATGTACCAGCACCTTCCTAATTCTACTAAAGGAGAAATTACACCAATACTATTTGGTGACCAACAAATGAATATGGTGGTGAAGGATTTTTATAAAGACAAAAGTTTTTGCAGGGATAATAATGGCAACATAAATCTGTGGAAGCTTTTTAATTTTTTAACCGCCAGTAACAAAAGTTCCTACATCGACCGGTTTCTGGACCGCTCGGTCAATGCTTACTATTTCACGGAACAAATAAGATGGGCACTGGAAGGTAAAGGCACGAGCTGGTATTTGAATTAGTAACTTAAACAAACTATAAAAATGGATCCACCACAATTGAATTATGTAGACAGCAAGAGTATTTTAGTAATCAACCCCGCAGGTAAAATGAGACAGGTTTTTGTGCCGTTCAAGGTATACGTCCTCCGAGAAACAAACATTCTTAAAAAGAATCATTGGGTGTTTGTAGAAGAAGTTCAATCGAATGAAGACTATCGAATTTTGTACAGGGTCGGTTCGTACTGGTGGGCATATAACTTGTTCCGCCTTCAGGTAAATTTCTAATAATCCAGATTCTCAGTAAGGCTGTAAATATCTTTTTAATACCGGCTCATCCAGCTTGAACAAAGTATGGGAGCCGGTTTTTTCATTATTTAAACATGATAAAATGATTAAGCAATTAAACAAAGTAACAGAACTGCGTGTTAGCTATAAGGCTAATTTAGCTGAGATGCCAATAATCCACGGTTCAAAAAATTCTTATGAAGTATTAAAACATTTTTTTCCTTTTGAGACCATACAGCTACAGGAAATTTTTGTAGTGATGTATTTGAATAAATTAAACCGGGTAATAGGCGTGTATCCCGCTTCTATAGGGGGTTTGGACAAAACAATAGTCGATTTACGGCTTGTATTGGCAGTTGCTCTCAAATCATTATCTACTTCAATTATTTTATCACACAACCATCCTTCCGGAAGTTTAAAGCCATCACAAAACGATATTGGAATAACTGCTAAAATTAAACAAGCGGCGAAGTTGATAGATATCGAGGTTCTTGACCACATCATTTTAACGACTGGGGTGAACCGGTATTTCAGTTTTGCTGACGAGGGGTTGATGTAAAATTTATTATCAAAATCAAATTTAAAAAATGAAGAAATTAAAATTAATGGTTTAGATGGTCATTTTGGCGCACCATAATATGCCAGGAAAGACATGTGCATTTGTAAGCGCAAACAGCATTTATTATAAATAACTATTGGTGAAAACTTTATTTACGTCTGTCAAAAGAGAAATTATTAATTATAGAAAAATTGGTTCAATCGTAGGCCTAAAACATATATCGATAAACAACTTTTACGTAAAAGCTTTAATATTTTAAAAAATATTTCTAAATAATAAAAGTTATTAAATTTAATTATAAACAACTATATTTGGTTACTTGTTTAATATTATAAAAGAGTAATAATGCCACAATCTCAAAAAAATAATAAGAGTCATTTATATGATGCTATAGTCATAGGTTCAGGAATTAGTGGTGGTTGGGCGGCTAAGGAATTATGCGAAAAGGGTTTAAAAACTTTAGTATTGGAGCGTGGTAGGAATGTGGTCCATTTGAAAGATTATCCTACAATGAGCAAGGCCCCCTGGGAATTTGCTCATAGGGGAACACTACCTAACAAGGTTGTAAAAGAAAATCCAATTGTTTCCAAATGTTATGCTTTTCATGAAGAAACCGAACATTTTTTTGTTAAAGACAAGGAGCATCCCTATGTTCAGGAAAAACCTTTTGATTGGATTAGGGGATACCAGGTGGGAGGCAAGTCTCTAATCTGGGCAAGGGAAACCCAGCGATGGAGCAGGTTTGAATTTGAATCACCTGCGAGAGACGGGTATGCTGTTGATTGGCCTATTCGGTATAATGACATAGCTCCATGGTATTCGCATGTAGAGCGTTTTGTTGGTATCAGTGGCAATAAGGATGGATTAGAAAATTTGCCGGATGGAGAATTCCTACCTCCCTGGGGACTAAATATTGTTGAAAAGGAATTGCAAAAGAGAATTCAAATTGCCTATCCGGGCAGGAGAATGATATCAGGCAGGTGTGCTCATTTGACCGAGCCAAAAAGTATTCATTTTGAACAAAACCGCGGAAGGTGCCAGGCAAGGGATATGTGCGCAAGAGGGTGCCCATTCGGTGGATATTTTAGTTCAAATTCTTCAACTCTTCCCTGGGCTGAAAAGACGGGCAACCTCACTTTACAGCCTGATTCAGTGGTGCATTCAATTATTTATGACGAGCAAAAAAAAAGAGCTGAAGGCGTAAGGGTAATAGATGCAAAAACTAAGCAAGCCACCGAATATTTTGCTAAGGCCATCTTTTTAAATGCTTCCTGCCTAAACACCAATCTGATTTTACTTAATTCTACTTCCAATCGTTTTCCGAACGGACTTGGGAACGATAGCGGGGTATTAGGGAAGTATATTGCTTTTCATAATTACCGCGGTTCTATAGATGCTTCGATAGATGGATTTACAGATTCTTATTATTACGGACGGCGCCCCTCCAGCCCTCTTATTCCGTCTTTCCGGAATGTATATAAGCGGGATTCAGATTTTTTAGGCGGCTATATGACATTTTTAGGTGCTGGGCGTGAGGAGTGGTATAATAATCAATATGGAGGGGAAATTGGAGCAAATTTCAAAGATTCGCTTTCTGAACCTGGTGGATGGAACGTTTATATGTCAATGCAAGGAGAGACAATTCCCAAAGAAACAAATACCGTAAGATTAAGTAAAGATCTCAAAGATCCATGGGGAATTCCTCAAATAATCACAAATGTTGACTATGATTCAAACGATGAAAAAATGGTGAAGGATTTTTTAACAGCAGGTGCTGAAATGTTAGATGCCGCAGGCTGTAAAAATATTGTTCAAAAAGACAGCCAACAAGCTCCCGGCCTTGACATTCACGAAGTGGGTGGGGCAAGAATGGGTAAGGATCCTTCAACTTCTGTCCTTAATGGGTGGAACCAGGTTCATGCCTGTCCCAATTTGATAATTACTGACGGAGCATGCATGACATCAACTGGTAACCAAAATCCTTCAATAACGTTTATGGCACTCACCGCCAGAGCAGTTAATCATGCAATTGAAGAACTAAAAAAAGGCAATATTTAATATGTGGAATTAATTATTGAATAAAGGATTAAGATTTTTATTATTAAAAAATATTAATAAATTGTTTGTACTTTTGAAAAAAAGTTGTTATTTAGCTAAATAGTACCACAAATAAAAAAATTACATTCTATGAAAATAAGCAGAATAAAAAATAGCGTATTAATTCTTATTTTTCTATTATTATGTAATAGGTTTAGTTCTGCTCAAAGTTTACCAAATAGCAACACAGAAGAAATTAGCCTCACACTTATACCTCCTTCCTTAGTAACAAATAAAATTGTACTTGATATTCGCGCTGGAATACGGAATAAGGGTAAACAAGCAAAAACTTTTAATGTCTCTTTTTATGTTGATGAAGAAAAAAAACCTAATATTTTATACCGGCAAAAAATTAAGGTAAACCCTGAATCTGCCTTTGGATTAAAATTCCGTTGGCCAACGAAAAACAGCGTTGGTGATCATCAAATCATAGTAGTTTGTCAAAACGGCTCAAATGTTTTTAGGGCGGTAAAGCCTTTGAAGATTATCGCATCAGACACGAGGTCAACAAAAAGAATCGATGGAGCCTGGATAAATTTTTACCATTGGAGTGATGAGGAAGGCAAGTATTGGAATCCTGCCATTAAGACAATGACCGATAACCAATGGCGTGAATTAATTAATGCCCAACATGAATTGGGAATGGATATTATTGTAATGCAGGAATTATTTCGGAACCAGATGTATGTCGATTCAAATAATATAGAAAAAGAGGGGTATAAGGGCCGGGCTTTCTATACTTCGGATCTTTTCAAGTTAAGGATGCCGATTGCGGCCGTTGATCCCGTTGAAGCAGTCCTCTCGCAAGCTGATAAAAATGGAATGAATGTTTTTATAGGGGTAGGTTTATATGCCTGGTTTGATTTTTCTAAAGGGTCTCTTAGGTGGCATGAAAAGGTTGCAGATGAACTTTGGAGAAAGTACGGGCATCACCAATCATTTTATGGATGGTATATAAGCGAAGAAATGGATGGTGGGTTGGGGGATTCTGTACATCGGCAACAAATTGTTGATTTCTTTAAAGAGTTTAGCAGCCATGTACACAAATATGCTCCTGAAAAGCCAATTATGTTGGCTACAAATAGCCATAACGTACAGTCAGCACAGGCCACTTATGCTAAACTTCTTCCCAATCTTGATATACTTTGCCCTTTTGGTTTCCACAGGATGCCCAAAAATGACCTGACTGGTGAACAAGTTGCTGCAATGCTTCAAAAATTATGCGATAAGGCTTCTACCCATTTGTGGATGGATATGGAAGTGTTTCAATTTGAACATGGGGCCCCGGGTACGCTCGATGCATTAGTTCCGCGTCCAATTAAAGGATTGTTGAGTGATTTACATCGTTTCCCGAATTTTGAAAAAATCCTTTGTTATCAGTTTCCTGGGCTTATGAGTAGCCCTGATATGTCTATTAAGCCAGGAGGCGAAAAAACTGTAAAACTATTTCTGGAGTATAAAGAATATTTAGATTCTTTGGAAACCCCAAAAACCAATTCTTTTAAAAAATAATTTATTAAGTTTTAATTCATTCTTATGAGCTTATCTGAATACGCAAAGATATACAGGGAAAATTTGTTGGAAGATGTTATTCCCTTTTGGTTGAAATATTCAAAAGATTCTGATTCCGGAGGATATTTCACTTGTTTGGATACAAAGGGAAAGGTGTTTGATAAAGATAAATTCATTTGGCTTCAAAGCCGGCAGGTTTGGTGTTTTTCGATGTTATATAATAATGTACAAAAGAATGAAGAGTGGCTAAAGTTTGCCGAACATGGAGCTGAATTTTTGAAAAAATATGGACGTGACCCAAATGGGAATTGGTATTTTTCTTTAACAAAATCTGGAGATCCTCTTGTGGAGGCATACAACATTTTTTCAGATTGCTTTGCTACCATGGCTTTTGGGCAATTATACAAAGCTACTGGCAATAAAGAATTTTGTGATATTGCGGTTGAAACTTTTAAAAATATTCTTATAAGGGAGGAAAATCCTAAAGGAAAGTTTTCTAAAACTTATCCGGCAACAAGGCCTCTTCAAAGTTTTGCTTTGCCAATGATTCTCTGCAATCTTGTATTAGAAATAGAAACTTTGCTTGATCCAGTATTGGTAGAAAATACAATTGCCAAAGGAATAAACTCGATTATGAAGGTATTCCTTCAATCAGACTCCGGCCTTATCTTGGAAAATGTGAACTTAGACGGAACCTTTTCGGATTCATTTGAAGGGCGGCTAATAAATCCCGGCCATGGTTTGGAATCTATGTGGTTTGTGATGGATTTGGCTTCCCGGTCAGGAGATAAAAAGGTTTTGGAAAGGGCTGTTGATACAACTATTAATATTTTAGAATACAGCTGGGATAAAGATTATGGAGGAATATTTTATTTTATGGATTTAAAAGGCTATCCTACACAGCAATTGGAATGGGATCAAAAACTATGGTGGGTGCATATTGAGGCACTTATTAGTTTATTGAAAGGGTATCTCCTGACTAACGATGCAAGATGCTGGAATTGGTTTGAAAAATTGCATGCATATACTTGGGAACATTTTCCGGATACATTTAATGGTGAATGGTTCGGATACCTAAACAGGCAGGGAAAGGTATTACTTCCATTAAAAGGAGGAAAATGGAAAGGGTGTTTTCATGTTCCAAGAGGGTTGTACCAATGTTGGACTCTATTAGAGGAAATTGAAAAAAAACATAAAAAAATAATTCACATAGAAAAGGTAAATTAAGATGGCAATTCTACCAACGCAAAAAGTCGATTTTGCGGAAAATCAGGGTGCAGAAAAGAAAAATTATAAACCAGCTCTTATTTCTTTAGCTGTATTGTATTTTATGATGGGACTGATAACCTGTTTAAATGATACGTTGGTGCCTTTTTTTAAAAAGGGTTTTAACCTTACCTATGCAGAATCATCATTGGTACAATTTTATTTTTTTCTAACTTATGGAATTATGTCTATTCCTTCAGGAAAAATTGTCGGAAAAATAGGATATAAAAATGGGATGGTGTTGGGCTTTACTATCGCAGCTTTTGGAGCCCTGTTATTTTACCCTGCGTCAATTTTACATCAATACGTAATATTTCTATCAGCTTTATTTATTATCGCTGTTGGAATTGTATTACTTCAGGTAGCTGCAAACCCCTACATTACTATGCTCGGGCCTGCAAGAACTGCATCATCAAGGTTAACACTGGTACAAGGTGTAGGCTCCATAGGTACGACAGTCGCCCCGCTTTTAGGATCATTTTTTATCCTGGCCCATATACACGAATCCGGCGGATCAAGTTCAGCGGTGGGCTTACCTTATTTAGGTATTGCTTTTCTGTTGATATTGATTGCATTTGTTGTCTTCCGGCTTAAATTACCTACAATAAGCAACTCCGATATTAAGTTAGAAAATTTGGTAGCCGTAAAAAGTAAAAGCATTTTCTCATTCAGGAATTTAAATTTTGGCGTTTGGGCAATTTTTTTTTACGTAGGTGCAGAAGTTACTATTGGTTCATACCTTACCAATTACATATCTGATACGCTTTCTATAGATGTTCATAAAGCGAATAATTTCGTGGCATTTTATTGGGGTGGGATGCTTATCGGGCGCCTTCTGGGATCATTTATATTACAAAAAGTAAAACCTTCACGTGTTTTGAGCTTCTGCGCAATTATAGCAATTTCATTAATTGTAACTTCTATTTCAACCACAGGCTATCTTGCAGTTTGGAGTATGATATCAGTTGGATTTTTTAATGCAGTAATGTTTGCAATAATTTTTTCCTTATCGGCTAATGGTTTAGGTAAATACACTACTCAAGCCTCAGGATTATTATCTACCGCAATTGTTGGAGGGGCAATAATATCCTATTTAATGGGAACATTGATAGATATATCAACCTGGGGTATCGCATTTATTTTGCCAGCCTTATGCTATATGTATATTTTATTTTATGGAGTAAACGGGTATAAATCAAAATATAGTTCAATAGGGAATGAACTAAGCAGTAGGTTAGAAGTTGAAATTCCATTATAATCAGAATTAAATGAGAATTCAAACCGAATTCAATCTCTAATCAAGAGATAAAACTTTATTTCTAACCAATAAACAAGCCCCTATGATACCTGCACGCTCCCCTAAGGCAGACATCGTCAATTCCGTATCACTGCTGACAAGGTTGAGAGAATATTTGTTAATTGCACTTTTAATCGGCAGCCGAATATAAGCTTCTGTTAATGCAAGGCTTCCTCCAAGAATAATCAGTTGAGGATTAAAGATATTGATTAACATTGCGATTCCCCGGCCAATGTTCGTACCTATTTTTGCAATTAGTTCAATGGCCAAAACGTCATCATTATTAGCAGCAGCAATTATATCATCCATTTCAATTTCTTCCGGGTTCTTTTTTTCCAATGAGAGTGTTGAGGAAGACCCTTCGCGAAGTTTTTCCTTGAACATTCTAGTTAGTGCCCTACCCGAAGCTTCAGTCTCCAGGCACCCTTTTTTTCCGCAATGGCAAATAATCTCATTATCAAATACAGGTATATGTCCAAACTCCCCTGAATACCCAGATTTACCGTAATATAATTCTCCGTTTATCAATATACCCATTCCTAATCCATAATCGAGATTTAGGAATAATGCATCTTTTTCCGATTTCAGAATCCCTCCGGAATTAAACTCTCCACAAGCCATTGCCCTTGAGTCATTTTCCAAAAATATGGGTATACCCACTTTTGACTCGATAATATTTGACAGTGGCCCTTCTTCAAAATGAAAAAAACTATAGCTATAACCCGATTTATGATTTACGCGGCCAGATAAATTAATTCCAATTCCTAATATTTTCTCTTTTGGGACGGGGGACTCCTTAATAAATTGGTTTATCAGATTGCATAAGCTATTTAAAGACTCTTTGGTATTATCCAATTTGTAAGGAATCTTTTCTGATATTTTCACAAGGTTTTTTTTCAGGTCTGAAAGCCCAATGTTAATATGTGTTGTTTTTACATCAACACCTATAAATAAAACAGAATCTGCAATAAGGCCATATAAGTTGGGTTTTCTTCCTCCGTTTGATTCTATTTTACCGTTATCCTGCACAAGCCCATCCTCAATGAGGTCATTTATTAATCTGGTTACTTTGGGTATGCTTAAATTTAGCTCTTTGCAAAGGTCTGCAATGGTAGCACTTCCAATATCAGCAAAATGTGAAATCACCGCTTTTTTAAGATTTATATTCTTATAAGCGACTCCTGTGATATTAATATCATTAAGTTCTTCAAAAAATGATTTAGACATTAGTAATATTTAAACTTTTTTAAAAAAAATGAAATAAGATAGCGTAGGATTTTAATATTCAATATTAAAATGGTCAAAGTTACACAAATTAGAATCTATTTTAGATAAATTTAGATTCAAATATTTTTATTATAAATCTATTTATGTACAATACTTATGAATTTTATTTTATAATTTAGTCGAAATGCAAATTTAATTATTATTAACTGGTATCATTCCTAAATTATAAATTTTAAAATCAACAATATGGAAAAGACTTTTTACTTTTTGATAATTTTAATTCTTTTTGCCTGTAAATCAAAATCAGATTTAGCTTTAGCTCCTAACCCTACTTTAGTATTGCCCTTACCAGATACATTGAGCTATAATAGTATCATTGCAAATCAATGTAATTTTATTTTAAGCCACCAATTGAATGATGGTGCCTTTACTATGTCTTCCAACCGGGATGTATCAGGCTATAAAATTGTTCCCTATTTTGCGAATATTGCAGCCCGAGCCCTGTTGGAAAATCCGACAAATACAAATATCGATGCAGTCAAAAGATGGATAACCTGGTATTTTGATCATTTAAATCCTGATGGTTCAGTATTCGATTATTTTGCAACCAATTACCATGGGGAAGCTACCTTAATTTCAACTGGTGACTTTGATTCCATTGACTCTTATGCTGCTACCTTCATAACCTTGATCCGAAAGTTATGCGAAGTATCTCCACCGGATAAATCCTGGTTGAAATTAAATTATTCAAAACAACTAATAAAGGCGGGTGAAGCAATGGCACTTATGATGCAAGAGGATGGCCTTACTATAGCAAAACCTTCCTATCAAATTAAATATACAATGGATAACGCTGAGGTTAATGAAGGTTTAATTGATATGGTTTGGCTTTCTCAAAATGTTGTATCAAATATTGATATATCAACCTGGCAGGTATTATTGGATAAAAATGGAAAAGGTATTGAAACTTTACTTTGGGATAATTCTGAAGCAAAATATTTTATGTATCAGGGTGGCCCTGTGGCAAACTGGAAGGTGTTTTATGCAGACGCTACCTGCCAGTTATACCCTATCTGGTGCGGTGTGATTTTGCCAACTTCTCAAAGAGCGAAAGACTTATGGAATACATTCAATATAAACTATCCAGATTGGGCAGCAGGCAAAATTTATGATAATGGTGGGTATCCCTGGACTGTGATAAGTTATGTTTCTGCAGTTATGAATGACAAAATTAAAACTGATCATTATCTTCGATACGTACAATCCTTTTTAGATACGGGTATTCAACCAACTAATAATTGGTATAATTTAGAAGCAGCTTTTGTAATACTTGCAGCCAAAAAAATCAAAGGATTAACCAATTAAATTTAGAATAATTAGGAAACTAATTTATTCTCTCCCCCAAAAATTTAGACTAAAATATTTTTATTCATCGGAATATTATCGAAAAAAACTTACCATTATTAAGATAAATTACTAATCTTGTAATTATTATTAATAAAAGTTAATAAATATTTGGTATTTTAAAAATTATGTTTAAATTGCATTGTCTTTATAACATTTTTTATTAAAAATTGCTTTATAAATTTTATTATTTAACAAAACTTATCGCTAAAATCTTTTTTATGAATCCAAAGTTGATAAACATTCAGATTAAATTAGGGCTCCTTTTATTATTTGTTTTTTCCGGATCGCTTGCTTTTGCACAAAGTGAAATTTCAGGTAGGGTCATTAGAAGTGACGATAAAAAGGGGATTTCTAATGCCTCAATACAAATTAAAGGAACATCAAGAGGTACTATTTCAGGATCAGACGGGGACTTTTCCTTAAAAGCTGAACCTTCAGATGTTTTGGTTGTATCTTCTACTGGATTCCAAGAAAAGGAAGTTCAGGTTGGAAAACAAACTTCATTAACCATTGATTTGGACATTTTAAGCAGTTCATTGAATGAAGTGGTAGTAACTGGTTATACTTCACAACTTAAAAAAGATATAACCGGGTCAGTTTCTACTGTAAATGTTGAGGCAGCCAAACAATTGCCGGTATCAAATTCAGAACAACTATTACAAGGGCAAGCCTCTGGTGTTAATGTACTTACTTCAGGTGTTCCTGGAGGTAATAACTTTGTGAGTATTAGAGGAATTCCATCATTTGGTAATTCAGCCCCCTTGTATGTCATAGACGGAGTACAATCAAGTTCAATGTCTGACATCAACCCAAATGATATTGCGTCCATTTCAGTATTGAAAGATGCTGGAGCCGTAGCTATTTATGGTGTAAGCGGGGGTAATGGAGTAATTGTTATAACTACTAAAAAAGGAAAATCGGGAGCTTCTGTTATAAACTATGATGCTTTTTATGGAATCACTCAGCCACTTCAAGGAAACGTGTTTCATCTCGCTGATGTTCAGGATATTGCAAAATGGAATTACCAGGTAAACCCACAAAGTGCCTTTTTTGCAAATGGTAAGATTCCGGATTTTGGTTATCAGCAAAGTGGCGGTGCAAAAGGTTTCGCAAATGCCGGAGACCCTGCGGTAGACCCTGCAAAGTATAATTATGACCCTTCTGATGGTACAGGGCCATCTAATGATTACCTGATACAGGCATTTAATAAGCAGGGAATGGGTACAGACTGGTTTCATGCTGCCTTTAAAAGTGCAATCACCCAAAGCCATTCAATTACTGCCAGTGGTGCCAACAATAAAAATTCGTATTTACTTTCAATGCAATACCTTGACCAGGAAGGAACCTTAATTTACACTTATAAAAAAAGATATTCTGGCAGGGTAAATAATACTTTTAATATTAATAAAAATATAAGGATAGGTGAAAACTTTCTAGCTTTTTTTACCCAAACCCCAGGAGATTTCTTAAATCAGAATGAAGGCAGCCCAATTGCATATATTGCAGGAGCCTCTCCCATTATTCCTGTTTACGATATAAAAGGTAATTATGGAGGAGGATATGCTGGCCCTGGGGATATTGGTGCTAGGAATCCTGTGGCTATTCAGAGATATACTTCTGATAATTTTCATAAGAGCTGGAATTTACAGGGTACTGGATTTTTGGAAGTTGACTTTCTAAAGCATTTTACTGCACGCTCTGCGTTGAGTTATACTACAATTAATGATTATACGAAAATCATTAGCCATAACCAATATTTTGATATCATTGGGCATAATCTTCCTAATGGAGTTTCTGAAAATTCCGGATATAGTATAACCAGACAATGGACGAATACCTTAGTATACCATGGCTCAATAGGTAAGAATAATTTTAAAGCACTTGGTGGTTATGAGCAAATTCAGGGTTCAGGAAATGGAAACGGAGGCGGTGTTAATAACTTATTTTCCCTTGATCCTAATTATGCTACCCTAAGTAACGGTACAACCAACGTAACTAATTATAGTTATATCTCTCAACCTTATAGAATACTTTCCTATTTTGGTCGTTTGGATTATTCATTTGATGGAAAATATCTTTTAGGTGCAACCATTCGCAGGGATGGGTATTCAGGTTTTGTTGGAGATCAAACCTATGGTAATTTTCCTTCAGTTTCAGCCGGGTGGCGCATATCCCAAGAAGATTTTATGAAGGAAATGACCTGGATTAATGACCTGAAAATTCGGGGAAGTATCGGTACGGTAGGCTCCAAAGCGAATGTTCCTGGTAGCAATGCCTATTCAACATACAGTTCGGGCCCTTCAACCGGATCATATTCATTAAATGGAACCACCCTTGTAAATGGATTTTACCAGGCTCAGTTAGGAAATGCTAACACACATTGGGAAAGCGATAAAATTTCGAATATCGGGATAGACGCAACCCTATTTAATAGCTCCATAGATTTTTCTGTTGAATACTACAAAAAATCAATTAGTGGGTTGTTATTTCAGGAACCATTATTGGCCACTTACGGTGCTGCCAACTCACCCTATATTAATGTTGGGGATATTTCAAACAATGGAATTGATGCGGTTATTAATTACCATGGAAAAGCCGGTAAAGATTTTCAATTTAATATAGGTTTAAATTTTACAAGCTATAAAAACAAAGTTATAGCGGTACCTAATGATTACTTTGATGCTTCTTATTCATCAAAAGGCTATTATTCGAGAAACCAGGTTGGGCATCCTGTGGGTGAATTCTTTGGATATCAGGTTATTGGTTATTTCAAAGATTCTAATGATGTAAAAAATTCACCTAAACAACAAGATGCTGCGCCCGGAAGGTTTAAGTATGCTGATGTCAATGGAGACCATGTTATAGCTCCAGATGACCGGACCTTTTTTGGTAACCCAAATCCAAATTTTACTGCTGGTCTAAATTTAAACGCAACCTACAAAAATTTTGATATCTCAATCTTTCTTTATGGTTCACAAGGAAATAAAATAATGTCCTACCGTCCTGGGTTAACAACAGATCAGGTTAACGATTCATGGACACCTCAAAATTTAAATCCAAAATATCCAATTGCCGAGGCGGGATCTTATTTTAGTACTTATGATGTCATTAATTCCTGGTCAATGGAAGATGGCTCATTCCTAAAATGCCGGTATATCACTTTAGGTTATACATTTAATCCTTCTTTACTAAAACGTCTTAGCATAAATAAATTACATATTTACGGGCAAGTTGTTAATGCGTTCATGTTAACAAAATATAGCGGTTTGGACCCAGAATTAACTCCATCATCCTCTAATTTACCTGCAAATCAGCAAAGTTCCGGATTTGGGGTTGATTATGGTAATTATCCCGGGACCGAACGCAAATTTATTATAGGTATTAACTTGTCACTTTAAATTTAATATTAACTAGAAAAATATATCTCATGTCAAAATCTTATATAACATCAATAGTAGCGATAATTGCCTTATTGTTAGTCAATTTTTCTTGTAAAAAAGACCTTTCCCTTCCGCCTACTGGAGTATTAAATAATGAAGTTTTAGCAACCAAGGCAGGAGCGGACGGCCTTTTGATTGGGGCTTACGCAATGTTAAGGGGGTACAATCCAGCTGTTCCAAACAGCGGTGTACGCCAATGGACACAGGCGGCAAGTAACTGGGTATATGGAAGTGTTGTTGCGGATGATGCACACAAGGGTTCTGTTTCATATGATCAGCCTGAAATAGCGAGCATGGAATCATATAATACTACTCCAGTAAATGCATATTTAAATGATAAATGGATTTCTTTATATGCGGGTGTTCAAAGGTCAAACGATGTTTTAAGAATTGTACCCCTTGTTGAAGATGGCTCTCTATCCACTGCTCAGGGTCAAGAATTAATAGCTGAAGCTCGATTTTTAAGAGGATTTTTCTTTTTAGAACTTGCTAAAATGTTCAAGAATGTACCTTACATTGATGAATCCGTAACTTATTCTGCAAATAATGGCAATAGTACCAATACTGAATCTATATGGCCAAAAATCGAAGCAGATTTTCAAGCAGCAATTTCTGTCCTTCCCAACACTCAACCTGAACCAGGTAGAGTTAATTTGTGGGCGGCTAAAGCATTTTTAGCCAAAACATATATGTTTGAACACAAGTATCAAGAGGCAAATGTCTTACTAAAAGATATAATTGAAAACGGGGTTACTGCAAGTGGCCAAAAATATAACCTAATCCATTATGGGGATAATTTTAATCCGGCAGACAAGAATAGTGCAGAATCTGTCTTCGCTGTACAATTTACAGTTCATGACGGAGCTGATGGATTAAATGGGAATAGTGGCGACCTTCTGAATTTTCCTGCGGCAGGCCCCGCTACATGCTGTGGTTTTTTTCAACCATCCTTTAGTTTAGTAAATGCATTTAAGACGGATCCGGTTACAGGATTGCCATTATTTAATACTTATAACAATAGCGACCTAAAAAATGATCAAGGCTTAACATCCAGTGATCCATTTACACCAACTACTGAAACTGTAGATTCAAGATTGGATTGGACAGCTGGTAGAAGAGGTATTCCCTATCTTGATTGGGGAATACATCCTGGTAAAAGTTTTATAACGACGCAGGATGAAGGTGGCCCGTATAGTCCAATTAAGAATATTTATTACCAGTCAGAACGATTAAATACTAGTGATAATGGTGGAGGATGGGCACCGGGCCAGGCTACTTCTAATAATTATAATATAATGCGATTCTCAGATATTTTACTTTGGGCTGCTGAATGTGAGGTCGAAATCGGATCATTAGCCCAGGCAGAGGAATATGTGAACAGAGTAAGGGCAAGGGCTGCAGATCCGACCGGATGGGTTCATACCTATATTGACAATAGCAATCCAACTAAAGGTTTCACTAATATTCCTGCAGCAAATTATAAAGTCGGTTTATATACCGGCCAGTTTACAGCCAATGGACAGGAGTACGCGAGAGAAGCTGTTCGTTTTGAAAGACGTATTGAATTTGGAATGGAAGGACAAAGGTTTTTTGATCTACAACGATATGATAATGGAAGTGGATATATGGCGAATGCGTTGAATAGTTATGCTCAACATGAATCGAATGTACCTGGTTTCAATGCTGTAATACTTAAAACCGCAAAATTCCAGCAAGGGAAAAATGAAATTTATCCAATACCGCAAATTCAAATCGATTTAAGTGATGTATCAGGCAAACCAACCTTGGTACAAAATCCCAATTATTGACTTTAAAGAATTTATTTGGAATTCGTAAAGTTTCACCTTGGAAAGCTATTGTTAATGTACTTGGTTGTAGATTTTATTGAGATGCTACTTTTTACCTGATTTACCGGAACGCGAGGCTTCAAAATTCAAAAGAGTTGACATTAAAAAATTGTAGCCAAATAAAAGTGGACTTTTTAAATTCTTCAACGCAAGAGATAATATAAAGAATTATAATCATAAAACCTTTTCCACATAATCAAGTAAATCAATCAAATCGTTAATGATTTTTTAATCTGTTGACCTTTTGATTTTTTATACAAATTTTGATATAGATACAATTTGTTTGAAAAAGAATTAATGTTCTGTCAACTGTCATCTGCCAGTATAATATTAATCAAGATTTATGAAGTGAAGAAATTTTGGGAATTTTAGAGTAGATATGATTGCCCTGTACCAAATAATGAGTATCATTAATCAAATCTTCGGCAACTGTATACTTAATGGGCGAAATGATTATCCTAATTGGCTTGAACAGGAATCCACTATTTTCATTTATACACTTCCAGACAATTATAAACGGGATTCTTAAAGAAATAGGGAAGGGTAATCTTAGGATTTAAATTTTTTCATTGTGAGAATAAACCGTATTGAATCATCATACGATTTATACCAAAATTTTATCAGGTGCTTATTAAAAGAATTAACAAATTCATCTTTACTGTTGAAGGAAATACTATCATTCCTCTGTTTCCAATTTATTTTATGCTTATAAATATTTGCGATTGATAATCCTCCTCCTATATGTCCTATACCATTTTTGTTTGCAATAATTATTTTACTTTCTATAAATTTTTTTACAAAATCGGTAGTTTCTGATATAGTAAATGTCTTAAAAATGTTTGTAATCTCCTTGCTGTAATCTTTATCCACAATATCGTTAGTTATAAAACCAATCTGAAGTAAAGAATCTCTGTAATCATTCCTGTATTTGTAAATAGCGGGGTTATTATTTATGTAGCCATTAATAATAAAACAATCTCTTTTTAACATTAAGAAATCCCTTTCCGATAAATTTCTTTTTGCAAATTCCATAAATACATCATAAAAATATTCAACTCTAATTTTTCTTTTTGTCTCTTTATTGAATTTTGTAAATAATCCATTCACCTTAAGGTTACCATTAAGAGTTAAAGCACCTGACACGGCCACTAATATCTTTTTATATTGGAATATTTTCTTCTCACCTTCAAAGTACGCAGTTACAACTCCATTATCAATAAATACGGCTCTCGAATCTGCTACCAGTACAATACCATCTTTAGTGATACATGACATGATAAGCGTTCCTGAATAAATGGTAGTTTTTACGTTTGTTGGACGGGAAGGAAAAGATAGCAGGCTAAGTAGTGTAAAAATTGATTTTTTCACTTATTTATTCTCTTTTCTTCTTTATTCTTTTTTACAACTTTAAATACATCTGCAAATGTTCCTTTAATAGCAAGTTTTTCATTGTACTTATCTGCCCGTACTTTTTTTGGATTAACTTTTTTAGTTTCGTTTGCCATATAGTAAAGATATTAATTTTTAGGTAGGTAAATATCTAATAGTTCGTGTTCTTAATAAGCCATAAATTTTTTTAAAGCAGGTTATTTTTTTTATGGCTGGTATCTGGCAAAGTTGGACAGACTGCTCTACTGGTGAATATGTGGAAGCATTTGCTATTGTTACTACCAAAGCTAACAAACTCATGGAGCAGATACACAATTCCAAAAAGAGGATGCCAACGATAATGAATGAAGGCCTTGGTTATGAATGGATGT
>Ga0134126_10003322_pt1 | contig 20168 bp, 20 predicted proteins | sample KB31752_FD_96881 | JGI IMG/M metagenome (GOLD analysis project Ga0134126, IMG submission 96881) | Terrestrial soil microbial communities with excess Nitrogen fertilizer from Kellogg Biological Station, Michigan, USA - KB3-175-2 | ecosystem: Environmental > Terrestrial > Soil > Unclassified ...
GGACGTCGATCGCATTGCCGCTTTCCTCGACCGGTTTCCCGAGGCGAATGTCGACATGGCGGCGCGCATCAGCCATCTCGAGCACCAGGCCGAGACTCATCCTGACAAGGTCAGAGCGTTCTTCATCCGCTACCAGGACCGGATCCTCTATGGCACGGATGACGAATATGGTCCGAAGGACAACGATCCGCAGGCGGTCGCTCAAATCGCGGCCGATTGGCGCCGGGACTGGCGCTTCCTCGTCACCGACGATGAGATGCGCTCGCCGGACCTCGACCGTGCGTTCCGCGGCATGCACCTGCCGCGCAGCGTCGTGGACAAGATCTATCGCGAGAACGCCGTCGCGCTCTTCCCGCGCGCCTGGCCGGGCCTGCGGCCTTGATCGGAAGCCCGGCCGGCCTTGCCGGACCGCTCCAGAGTCGCATGGCTGCATTCAGCGCTGCCTTCGCGGTGGTAGCATCCGGGTTCCTGTCAGTGGAGAACTCGTATGCATCCCGAAGACAGAATCGCAGAACCCGCTGAGCCCGCAGAAGAAGAGACCCACGAAGGCACGGGAGGAAACGCAACCGAGACGACGATACAGGGCATGCCAGAGAGAGGCTCGGACCCGGACGTCTCAACGAATCCGACGATTCAAAACAAGTAAATCGACACCGACGGTTTCGTAGAAAGTCGCTGACCGGTCCGGTGGGCGCCGCCCAGGCGACCTCATCGGACCGGAGCTCGTCCAATCGTCGACGAGCTCCATCTTCATACAATCAATAACTTAGAAGCAGCCGGACAGGCGAGGCCCGGTCCTGGCGGGTTTCGGCTCCGTTTCCGGTTAATAGATGCAAGGCCCATGTCGAAGGACTTGCCCATCTATGCGTTGGAGCTCCAGAGACCCGTCTGCACCTCTCAGAATTGCGATCGTCGGGGGTGGCATCGCCTCGTTCGTGGCCGGTATAACGCTCCGGGAAAGGCTGCCGCACGCCGCGATCACGCTGTACTCCGCCGCGGACGAGAAGATGATCGGCGGTCAACTGGCGAGCTGGAGCGAGCAGGGGTACCCGGTAGAGCACGGCCTACATGCGCTGTTCGGTTTCTATGACCACATCCTGCCCATCCTCAAAAAAGTCGGTGCCCACGAAAATCTGACCCGCAGCAAGGAGCATATTTTCGTCCACGAGCGGGGCGCGATTCACCGCTTCGACCTGCGCACCTGGCCGGCGACCTACCGCGGATTCACGACTGCCCAGAAGGTACGGTTACTCGCCGCCGCTCCTGCAATCACCAAGCTCGTGCTCGATGTCAAGCGAAAGGGCATGGGCGTGCTCGATGCTTACGACCCGTGTGATCTGCGGGCGCTCGCGCGCAAGCACGGGGTGCCGGAGTCGGTGTTGCAGAGCGGGTTCTTCCGCCAGTTCTACGAAGCCGCCTTCAATGCTCCATCGGAGCTCTCGGCGGCGGTCGCACTCGAGTCGATCTACAAGATCTTCTCCAAGCGTTGGCACTACTACTTCAACCTGCCTACGACGGCGAGCATCATTGCACCGCTGCGACGACACTTCACGGATGGCTGCCGGGGCAGGATCGAGTTCAACCAGAAACTCACCAGGGTTCGAACGGACGACGCCGGCGCCAGGGTCGTGGGTCTCGATTTCGAGAGTCAGGCTACGGGAGGCCGGGTTTCCGTCGCGGCGGACGAATACGTGCTTGCACTTGGGCTCGAGGACTTCAAGCAGCTGGACTTTGGCGCGATTGCCTCTCAGCACGACTATTTCCGCAACGTGCACAAACTGCAGACGGTCTCGAGCTTCTCCATCCAAGCTTGGTTCAGGGATGACCCCGTCCCACAGGGAATCGACAGCATGGTCACCGGCATGCCTGCGCCTTTCGGGATCCTCTGTCCGATCACACGGGTCCGTGCGACGCGGCCGCCGGAGGACCTCCCGCTCCGGCACGAAGTCATCGCGACCGGACCCGAACGAGGATATGAGGACATTCCGGACCCGGTCATCAAAGCGGGCTTCATCAAAGGGCTCCGGGATGCAGGCTTCAGGATCCCGGACGACCCGGCGGACATGCATGTTGTCCTGCGGCGCAATCGCGAACCATTCCATCGCTACCTGCTGACCCGGCCGGGTGAGCTACCCTTGCGGCCTGCGCATCAAAGCCCGCTCACGAACCTCTGTCTCGCAGGCGCGTGGGTGCGCAACGAGTTCGCCCTTCCCTGCGTGGAGGCGGCCGCCGAGGGCGCGATCAAGGTCGCCGGGCTCATTGCAGCGCGCGCCCTGGGTTCACCGCAGGATGTAGAGGCGCGCCGGTTCGCCGGGGTGCCGCGCAGCGCGCCGCTCGTGCTGCCGCCGCCATACTGCTTCCCGCGCTCCACGGCGTCAGTCTTCCTTTTGGATGCCAATCCCGAGCGTCTGGCCGAAGCGATCTCTCCTGATCTGAGACTGTTCCGCGGACTTGGCGGTCGGATGCTGTTCGCAGCCCTGCGCCACGAGGATGTACATGCTCGATGCGATCCAAGCGGCGCGCGCTACAGCTACAACGAGGTATTGCTTGCGGCGTTCGTTCGGGAACGGGGCGTCAATCCGATCGGTAGAATGGGCCTCTACCCGATCTGTCTCTACGTCGATGACGACACGGCAATGGCCGCCGGGCGCGAAGTTTATGGCTTTCCCAAGAAAATGGCTCGCATCGAGCTCGGCGCGCGCGCGATGAGCCTGGTCCGTGGTGGCCTCTCGCCCGAAGCGGCTTCCGGGCCCGCGCCGCCGACCAAATTGATGAGCGCCCACTGGTCTGACCGTCCGCGCGCGCGAGCCGCGGCATCCGCAACTGAAGTATCCTTCCCCCTGCCCTTGTTTGGCCATGTGGCCCGGCTGCTGACTTTCTATAACACCCGGCAGGTGACAGAGCCCGGAGCACGCAATTGCGTGAGCTCCAACCTGAACCAACTTACGAAAGTAGCGTTGGGGGACGTCCAGGTCCGCCGCGTATCGTCACTGGATCGTTTCTGCTTGCGAGTGGACGCGTCGATTGACGATCCCGTCTATCTGCTGATGCGGCCAGACCGCGATGAGGCCGAGATCCGCGCGCGTCGGGGCGTGCAGGTGGAGTTTGCTTTTGCCATGGGTAGCGCGCGCATCGTCGGCGCCCTTCCCGGACGACGCGATCCGCAGGCGCTTGGCCAAATGACCGCGTGAGCGCTCCAGCCCTCAAAGATAGGACACGAATCGATCCAGCCCTGCCTCGAGTTTCCGGGGATCCGTGGCAATGCACCAGCGGACAAATTCCCGCGAATCATCGCCGAATGCCGATCCGGGAGCGAGTCCGACGCGGGCCTCGGCAACGAGCTGCCTGCAGAACGACAAGCTGTCACTCAGCCCGCTGATTCGAAAGAAGGCATACATGCCACCGGGCGCCGGGGCGCCCAGCTCCACGCGGCCCACGGCCGACAAGCGATCATAGAGGCGCTTTTGATTCGCCGCGATCTGCGCGACCAAATAGGACACATCGGCTTCGCATTGGGTCAATGCCACGCGTGCGGCGCTTTGCCCGAAGCTCGGAACGCACGAAGTATTGTATTCGATCAATTTGGCGTAGCTCGCGGCGAGCTCTCGGGGAATCGCGGCCCAACCGATCCGCCAGCCCGTCATTCGCCACGCCTTCGAGAACGAATTGCACGAGATGAAGCGGTCGGAAGGATCCGCGATGTCCAGGAATGAAGGCGCGGACGGGGCGTGAAAATACAGACGCTCGTAAACATCATCTCCGATGAGCCAAGTCCCTGAAGCCCGACAACGCTCCAGGATTACTTCCTGCTCCGCGCGGCTCAGCGTCCAGCCCGTCGGATTATTCGGACTGTTGATCACTACCGCTGCCACGCCCGGCTTGATCGCGCCGATCAACCGGTCGAGATCGAGCTGCCATCCATTCGGCCCGAATTGCAGCGGCACCGAAATCACCTCGGCGCCCATGATCTTGGGGATCTCGCAAAGATTCGGCCACACCGGCGTGACCGCAACCACCGAGTCGCCGGGCCCGACTATGGCTTGCAACGTGATCATCAGAGCCGATACCCCGGAGCTCGTCACGACGATGCGCTCGGCTGCAATCGGTCGATGCCAGCGGGAAAGGTAGGAAGCGATGTCCTCCCTGAGCTCGGGCAGGCCGAGATTGGGCGTATAGAACGTGCCGCCGTTCATGAGCGCGGCCGCACCGGCCGCTCGAATGGCTTCGGGAGTCGGAAGGTGGGATTCGCCGAACCAGAACGCCAGGACGTCTTTCGAGCCCAGGGCCGCATCGGCGACGTCCCGAATCTGTTGGCTCCGCAATGCACGGACCTGTGGACGACTCTCTAGGTAGGACATAGCTCGGGCTCCCCTGGCGGACAACGAATTCGCCGCAGCTGCCGGGCAAGCGTGCGCGAAACCGCTCATGATAGCGTCCAGCGCGCTTGCGCGGTATGCGGCTCACTGCCCGGCAGTCACTCCTCGAGGAACGCAGTCACCTCTTTACCGATCCGCTTCATTTCGCAGGTATGCGCGCGGTGTCCACAATCACTGTCCAATTCGAGCAGCCGCGCATGCAGCATCCTCGCAAAGTCTTCAGCCGGCAGTGGGTTCACCAGATGATCCTGCCTGTTTACGACCACCAGCATGCGACTGCGCACGGTGGCCGCGGCCCCTCGTAACGACTCGTCAAAAGGAGCGGCGACGTCCGCGGACAGCAAGGCCTGAGTCTGCCGCAGCATGTCGTTGGCATCCAGGTCATTCGGACCCTGCACCTGCTCCGCCTCGAACTTTTGATAATTCGCGCGCGAATTGTGCGAGACAACATACTGGGGTGTCAGCAGCACCAGCATCTGCATCATGTTCATCAGGTGCAGGGTGGGCTCGCTGGTGTAGTGACCTCCCTTCCAGCCCGGATCGGATTCAAGTGCCATCAGCGAGCTGCGCCACAGCAGAAGATCGTATGCCGTGAGCTGCGGCGAGCCCGCTATCGGAATGGCTTTGTCCATGAAGCCCGGGTAGGAGACGGCCCATTGGAACGTCTGCATGCCTCCCATCGAGACGCCCATGACCGCCCGCAGATGCTGCAGGTGCAAAGTCCCTACGACCAGCTGCCGCTCGGCATTCACCATGTCACGGACGGAAAACTCCGGAAACTCCAGGCCCGGCTGACTCTTGCTGTTCGACGGTGAAGAGGAGACCCCATCACCAAGGGAATCCACGGCGATGACGAAGTACCTGCCATCATCGATCAGCTTGCCCGGACCGATCCGGTCGGCGAGCTGGGCGGACCTCCAACTGAAAGCCGTGGGAAACAGCACGGCGTTGGATTTGTCGGCATTGAGCTTGCCAAAGGTGCGATAGCCGATCACGCAATCGCGGATCACTTTCCCGCTGCTCAGCCGAAGATCGCCGATATGCGCGAGCTGTTGCTCCTGACCATGGGACACTTGCATCGAAGCTATCAGGAGTACCACCAAAAGGGTGCATCGCGCTTTCACGGGTGTGCTCGAGTGGCTGGGACAGCGCCGGAGAGAATACGACAGGAGGCTGCCGGCCTGCCATCGCAGGCCCGCTCCACGAAGGCGGTGGCCACGAATTCCAGTCCTGGGACACCACCGGACCGGGCGCTTGCACCCCCTGTCCGGACCGGCCGCCCGTTACGCCATCACCGCAGGGAATACCAACACGGATAGGTCAGATCCAGGTTGCCCAGGTAATGCTCTTCGGACTGCAGGCCGAGTCCGCCGGAGAACCCCGAAAGCAGCGGGCGGAGGCTGGCTCCCATGCGCAACTGCCCATGCAGGCTCACCGCGAGCAGATGCTCGAGGATCTGAGATTCGGTCGCCCGCCCGTAGGCTGCGAGAGCCAACCGCTGGAAGTCGGCAATGGAGGTATAGAAGAAGCGCGCATCGGCGAGGTTCCTGTCGACCAGGGAATGCTCGTACAGCTTCCAGAACATGGTGCCGATGTTGTTTTTGACGATGAGATCCCAGATTTGGGCGAAATTCCTGCAGAACATCTTGCCCGTGCATTTGAAGAAATGACCGCTCCTGTGCAGGAGCTCGGAATTGCGGATCGCGAATTCGATCAGCTTGCCCTCCGCGAACGCCTTCCCCTTTGCAACGACCAGCGCATCGTCTTGCTTGAACGCGAGCTGCTCGATCCCTATGCCGAGCTGCTGGATGCTCGAGAGCTCCTGGGAGGTGAGCACATTCGACCCGGTCGAGTCACAGACCACTATGTTCTTCTGTCCCTGCCCCACCCAGAAGAAAATTGCGGCTTTGGTCGTTATGGTCCTCATCCCGCTGTCGGTCATCCGGAGCGCTGGCGTGTTCGCCGGAGGTGCCAGGGCAGACGTGATGAGAACCGTCGGGGTCACAAAGTCATCTTCGTGCCGGAGCGAAGCCACACAACCCCCTACCTCATATCGCCACTCTCACACCGTTAGACGCAGGCTTTCCAATATGGTTGGCATGGCCGTACCAAAACGCAACCTATTGTTTTTGTTGAGGTAGACAGTATCGCGGGCACGGTTGGACTTGCCCGACCGATCGGACTAGCATCCGACGAGAGCAGCCGCTTCTCAGGACGGGATCCGGCACCTGCCTGCCCGGTCATCCGTCGATCTGCGCACATAAAGAGAACAACGCATGAGCCCGCATCGCCACGCAGAAGACCCGTACCGATGGATGATCCTCGCCATCATGGGGTTTCTCTTCTTCATGACCAATTTCGCCGAGTTCCAGCCGGCAGGCGTGAGCGGGAGCCTCATGTCGGCTCTTCACCTCGACCCCATGGAATTCGCGATGTGCCTGTTCGCGCCGTTCCTCGTGAACTTCCTGTTCGGTATTCCTGTCGGGATGCTCGCGGACCGGTTCGGTACGAGAGCGGTCGGCAGCGTGCTGCTCCTCGTGAGCTGCGTGGGAATCATCGGCAGGGCCTATGCCTCATCGGACTTCATGAGCCTCTTCGCCTGGACGCTCGTCTTCGGCTTTGCGATGGCATTCGTCAATGCGCTCGGCCCCAAGATTCTCGGCACCTGGTTCAAGCCCGCGCACATGCCCCTCGCGATGGGCGTGTTCATCGCGAGTGCCGGACTCGGCATCGGCGTCGGGGAGGCGACCGCACCTCTTTCGAGCTCGCTGAGAGGGGTGTTCACCCTCGGTTGGGTTGTATTTTCGATCGCCACCGTCTGGTTTCTCATCGCATTCCGGACGAAACCCAAGGGCCAACCCGATGCACCACCACAGCGGGTGCTCGAGTTCCTGGGCACGGCGGCCCGCAACCGGCATGTCTGGGTCGCGGGTATCGCCGCATTGTTCCTTTTCGCCGGTGTCGTCGCGACCTCAGGTGACCTGCCCGGCGCTTTGATTCAGGTGAGGCACGCGAGCCCCCTCCAAGCGGGTCTCTTGGGCATTCCTCTCGGCTTGGGCGCAGCGCTAGGGTGCTCCGTCATGCCGATGATCCTCAGGCGCTTGCCCGGAATCAGGGTCTGGCTCGCCTCGACGGTCGTCATGGGAGCCGCTCTGCTGCTCGCGGCGCTCGCCGTTCCGTTCGGCCCGATGACCTGGATCTGCGTGATGCTCGGTCTCTTTCTCGTGAACGGCATGCTGACGCTTACCCTGCCTCTCCCGATCATGTTGCGCGAGATCGGCACGACCTACGGCGGCAGTGCGGGCGGCATCGTGAGCCTCCTGCAAACCGGCGGCGGGTTCTTCATTCCGACTTTCGCGATCGCGCTCATCGCCGGCACCAGCGCCCGGGCCACTTTCGCAGTGATCTTTGCGCTATACGTGATCTCGGCGGTTCTCGTGCTCCTCCTTCCGGAACGCGGCTTTCATCATGCCGAACCGGCTGAGTCCGCGCAGTTGACGACTTCCCTGGATCTAAACCTCCGCTAGCAGGAGGGGTCCGGACGGCAGACCATCGGGTCACGGGCCGCTTGCATCCTTGCATCAACCCCGGCTCTGCTTGCGACACACCAGCAGAACCTCATCGACGCCGTCCGTTGCAACCATTCCCGGCTCGAGTCTGAGCCTCTTCTGGAAAAGCAACCCCAATTGCATGATGACGCGGTTGTACCACCACATGGCTCGCTCGCGATCGTTCAACAGCCACCACATGCCGAGATCGACCAACCAGGACGAGCGCGGTTGCATTCCGTACACCGCGCTGCGCTCCACCGTCAGGTGATGCCGCGCCAGTTTTGACAGCAGCAGCGCCGGCTCATAGCGCCGCTTATGACCCACGAGCTCATCGAACGAAGTCCAGAATTCCGGGTGCAGCGGCATCGAGACCAAGACCACCCCGCCGGGCTTGGCAGCGCGCGACACTTCAGAGAGAGCACGATCGTCGTCATCGACGTGCTCGATGATGTCGAAGGCGCACACCAGGTCGAACGCGTCATCAGCGAAGGGTAGCCCGGTGACCTTGCCAATTGCGACTTGCGCACCGCACCCGCGCAGCTTCGCGATGGCGGGCTCGCTGATATCCAGGAACTGCGTGCCCTCCAGCGGCAGTCTCGGCCGTAGACCCGGGGCCACTTCGAGCCGCAGAGCCGCCGTGGGCAGCAGCGATTGCACCAGCGGCCAAGTATTGAACCGTTGGGGCTCGACGAGGCGAGCGTCGGACCACAACTTGTCGTAGTAGCTGCGATTCCTGTCGAGGAGCTCGCGCTCGCTCACCGCTTGGGAGGATTCGGGTTGCACGGTTGCACCACTTTGCGCTGCCTCACTGCGGAGCACAATGAAGCCGCTCGACCCCACATGAATCAATTGCTTAGGCGCTATTTTCGAGAAAATCCCTCAGCGGCGCGCCATACTGTCCCCTCTACGCCATCGACCCGACCGAGCGCCTGCTCGACCGACCCCGGCATGAGCGAGCCCTGCTCCCAGGCATGAGCAAGCATCGTGAGCTCGCGGTATTCGTCGATCGTGTCAGCGCCGTGTCCAGGCGCGGCACCCTCGAACGCGCTGAAGAGGTCGCGCAAAAGCCCCTGTCTCGCCACGATCCGCCTTTCTCATGGTTTCGCCCATAGCGATCACCACTCTGACGATTGGGTGCACCGGTTTATTGCAAGCCCGACGGCAGCGGCGGACGAGACCGGCTCGGCGCCGTCTCAGGAAGACGGACCATGGCTATGAGGCCGATGGTCACAGCCGCAAGCATGTACCACGCTGGCGCGAGCGGATTGCCCGTCACATGAATGAACCAGGCCAGCAGGAACTGCGTGGATCCCCCGAATACCGAGATCGCAAGGGCATAGATGAGCGCGAAAGCACCCGAGCGAACTTTTTTGGGCAGCGACTCGGTAATCGCAACGATGATGGTTGCCGACGACAGCGTCTGAATCCCATTGAGAAGGGCGCTCACCGCGAGGAGTGCCGTACCGGTCCGCAGCCGCTCGAGTAGCCAGAACGAGGGGTATATGGCCACGATCAGCAGGACCCAGGGAACGATCATCACGGGCTTGCGGCCAAGCCGGTCCGACAGCCAGCCGCCCAGAGTGTCGCAAATCAGCCCGCTGGCGCCGATCATGGCGGTCGCGCCGAAGGATACCGCAGCCGGCATGCGCAGCGTGTTGCTCGCGTAGGTCGTCATGTACTCGAGCACGTAGTTGTTCGTCGTTGCGGCGCTCAGCATCATGAGTCCCAACAGGAATATCCGGCCGTAGCCCACGGTGGACACGTTGCCGGGATCCGCTGCTGCGGGTGCGGTCAATGTCTCGGTCAGTGTGCGACGCAACACGAACGCAAACGGGATGATGCACACGCCCAGAAGGAGCGCTACGCGCCAGCCCCAGGCGTCCAGTTGCCCGGCATCCAGCGTGCTTGCGAGAATCACTCCAACCACTCCCGCAACGAGCGCAGCGGAGTCTGCGCTGGTTGCCTGTAGCGAGGCGTATAGTCCGCGCCGCGAGACGGGTGCGGCCTCCAACAGGAATGCCGTGCTTGGCCCGACTTCACCGCCCAGCGCAAACCCCTGCAACAGACGAAACACGATGACCAGTATGGGCGCGAGCGTGCCGATCGAGGCGTACGCAGGAGTGAGGGCGAGACCCGTGAGGGCCACTCCGATCAGGCAGAGCGACAACATCATCGCCGGCTTACGGCCCGCCCGGTCGCCGAATCGGCCGATCACGATCGCCCCGAGCGGCCGCGTGAGGAAGCCCACGCCGAACGTGGCCAGCGACGAGAGCAGGCTCAGGCCGGGAGTCTTGGAGGGAAAGAATGTGTGACCGATCTGGGTCGCGAAGAACGCGTAGGTGACGAAATCGTAGAATTCCAGTCCGTTGCCCACCGCAATGGCCAGCGCCTGCCGCCACGACAGCGAGCGGGCGCGCACCGTTAGGTCAGACACGCCCAATCGGCCTTGCTTTCGATGACTGTACCGGGGTGGTCAAGCTCCCATCTTATATGACCCGTTGGGCCTCGTCGCCGTTCTGAGAGCGCGGCGACGAGGCTTTCGGACAGCCTTCAGTCGGAAATCTCCACCCGAACGACCTGTCCAAGGCCGATCGGCGGCGCACCAAAGCCGATATTCGAGATGTAGAGCGCGCCGTCAGGGCCGAGAGTCATGCCACTCGGCACGCTCAGCATGCCGCTCGAGCCATCCAACAGGACTTCCTGCCGGCCGTTTGGCTCGATACGGATCAAGCGCGCCGTCGCCGGCTCGGGACCCGGGTCGGTGGTCGAAAAGGAGGTTTCCAGGATGTACAGTCGCGCACGCGAGTCGAACGCGATACCGAGCACCTTGCTCAGCCCGGTTGCCACCACCCTGATCCGGCCACTCGGTGTGATCTGGTAAACGCTCTGAGTATTGAGCGCCGCGGGAGAGAATTGGCCCAAGTTGCTCACGTAGAAGACACCGTGGTCGGCCACCACCGTCGGAACCACGTGTCCTTGTGAGGCCGAGATGTCGGCGATGCGTGATACCTGGCCGGAAGTCGTGATCCTGTCGAGCTCGCCGTGATTCGGCTCGACCGCGTACAGAGCGCCGCGCAGCGCGATCATGCTGTACCACGTGCCATCCGGCTCGAAATCACCGGTGATCGCGTCCGTCGGATGGGCAACAGGGTGCGCCTGCTGGAATGCGCTCAGATTCGCAATCATCGTCCAGCTGCGGTCCGCATTGATCCGGATGACTCCGTTGGGAATGCTGGGAACGCCATGTGAGCACCCTGCGCCTGCGAGCACGGCATAGAGCGTATTCCCGATGAAGGCGACGTCGGCCACGCCGCTGGCGAGCCCGCCTGCTTCGCTTGACGGTAGATTATCGACGAATGTCTCCACGTGACCGCTGGCGTCAATCCTGGAGATGCGTGAGCCCGTGGTGCTGCCGAAGTAGTCCCCTGGTCCGTGGGCGCCAGCCGAGCACGGGCCGCCGAGACCTGCCTGCGCTTCGATCGTAGGCTCGACGGGATACCCTCCCTCAGCGACGTAGAGTTTGCCGTCCGGACCGAACTCTAGTCCGCGCGGATTGACGAGCCCAGTCGCAAACACAGTCGCGACTGCGGGCGCGGCCGTGTGAGCAGTCGCAATTTTCGCAGCTTGGGCGCTCATGCCTCCTCCACCGAGGAGTGCTGCCCCGACGGATACGATGAAGACGGACCGACACGAATCGATGTTGAGAAGAGTCATACGTTTACTCCCGGCTTTTGCGGTAGCTACCGGCCGAGCGAATGCTCCCGGCCCTTTCGTTATTGCCTCGTGCACGAGGTCCATCACGTATGGCAGGCAGCGAGCGGAGCAACGCCGCTCGACTGCTCCGGATTGGCCAATGAGCGAATTTTTCGCCGGACCCGGCGAAATTTCAATTGCGCTTCAGTGACACAGCCTGATCGTGAGCTCTACCATGGTCTGCCGAGCCTCATCCACCCTTCTAGCCGCCCGCGGCCAGGCGCGCGAACAGGCGTTTCATGGCCTCTACGCGCCCTACGTAGACGCGTGCCTCGTGATCGCCGCACTTCTGGCCTCTCGTCAGCCGCAGCCCTCTGCGCACGTAGAGGTCACCAGCCCCCTCCCCGCACAGATGAATGACCGCAGCGAGGTCCTGCTTCTGCTGCAAGGTGGCAAACCGCACGCGGCGCGTGAGCAGAGTCTCGGTCACGGCGCGGTCGAGGTAGGCCGATGTCATTTCGACCGCATCGCTCGGGATTATGCGCATGTAGAGACTGTTGAACCAGCACGAATGCCAATCGTCCCAGCGGCCGTCCTCGACGACGTGATGGTCGTGAATGCAATAGTGCTTCGCCTTCGCAAACGTCCCATCCGTCAGCTGGTACATGCCCACTGCGCTCGAGGCAGGGCGGTACACCTCGAAGGGATGCGCTCCCCACGACCAGCGCCAGTAGGTGCGGACGATCGGGTTGCCGGATCCTTCGACCTGAGCCAGGGCAGCCAGCAAGTCCGGTGTCATCGTGTCGGTGGAGTACTTCTCGAAGAGCGATGCATACTCACTCCAGGTCTCGGGTGGTGATTTGTAGAGGGTGCCGCTCACCGGGAAGAGCAACTCGGACGGCTTGTGTACGACCTGGTAGACCCAGTTCACGGCCAGAAACACGAGGGCCGCCGTGCCCAGCACGCCGCAGATCTGCACCCCGGGAGGCAGGCATCTGAAGGCCCGCAGCCATCGCCGTCGCAGTCGCGCGCTCGGCCACAGTCGTTTCAGCAGCGACTTGCGTCCGCGGCGCCCTCGCGAGCTCTTGCGCCGGACGCGGCTGGCGGATCTAGGCGGCATCGACCCACGTGAATACGTGCTTGGGCACGATGGTAGCTCTGCTGGGCGGCTTGGTGATCACCCAACAGTATGGCATCGGCCGGAAGACATCGGATGTGGGGGATTTTACGATGCATGTGGAAATAGTCCAGCCTTCCCCGCCTGGCGGCCGCCCGGTAAGGCGTCCGTGGCAGGAAGCCTCCGGGATTGGCACGCATAGACTATGCGTCCACCGCGCCCCCCGAGGCTGCTAGCATGCACCGCCTGCGACAGCGCCACGCCAGTCGCCGTGACGAGGCCGAACCCCATGCCCATCGAGCTCATCTGTCTGGACGCAGACGACACCCTGTGGCACAACATGCGTTATTTCGAGGCTGCGGAGAGCGCGCTCGCTGCGATGCTCGAGCCTTTCGCCACGGTCACAGCAGCGCGCGAGCAGTTCGAGAAGGTAACAGCCCGGAATCTGGCGTTGTATGGCTATGGCGCGAAGAGCTTCACGCTCTCCATGCTCGAGTCGGCCGCTGAGCTCTGCGGGGAAAGTCTGCCGGCATCGATGATCCAGGCGATTCTGGCTGCGGGACGCCAGTTGCTCAGCCATCCGGTCGAGCTCTTCCCGGAAGTCGAGGCAACCCTCGAAGCACTGGCGGCGCGCCGGCCGCTGGTGCTCGTTACAAAAGGCGACTTACTTCACCAGGAAGCCAAGATCGCAGCGTCGGGTCTCGGCCATCGGTTCGCGGCAATCGAAATCGTCAGTGACAAGACGGCGGCCAATTTTCGCCGGCTCTTTGCAGATCATGGCGTGGAGCCCGACCGCTGTGTCGTCGCAGGTGACTCCGTGCGCTCCGATGTGCTGCCGGCGCTGGAAGCCGGGGCATGGGCGGCGCACGTGCCCTACTCCATCGTGTGGGCCCATGAGCGCCGCGAGGCACCGATGGATCATCCGCGATTCAGGCGCCTGGGCAACCTGACAGATCTGCCGGCCTGGATCGATTCCCTCGGCTGAGCGTCTCGACCAGCCGAGCAGGTGTTCCGTCGGAGAGCAACAGGCGCGTCCAGCGGCAGCGACTTTCCCAGATGGGCACGATCTCAGATCCGTTCGCGCCGGTGTAGAACTCGATCGGCTGCGGTGCAGGCTCGTCATACCAACCCAGGCTGCCCAGAGATTCCTCCTTCGCGAGGATCTCTTCGGTTGCATAGCAGAGCAATGAGTTGCCCATGAGCTCCGTGGCATGCACCCGGAACTCCTCCGCGCGGCTCGCAGAGCACGCGAGCAGGCAGTGGGTGAGGTCGCAGATGAGATGGACCGGTCGCGGGCTCTCGTTCACCAGCGCCGCAAGTACCCGGTCCGCTGCCGAGTCGAGGCGCGCGCAGACGATCGCCTCGAGCTTGGTGCGCTCCGTGGGCTCCATCGCCTGCCGGCCCGCCTCCCACCGGGAGATCGTCGACTGCGCCACCCCGAAAATCTGCGCGGCGTGCTCCTGCTTCACGCGATGGAGCAGCCGCCAGCGCCGTAGTGCACGGCCCAGAGCCAAGGGCGTGATGACGACAGCGCTCATCCTCCCATCCTAGCAGACTGATCGACCGGCTTGGCCTCCATGCCCTATTCACCCATTCTCGCCACGCTCGGCTACGTTCTCTCACCCGACCGTACGCACGTGCTCCTCATCCACCGTAATACCCGGGACGATGATTATCATGCGGGTAAATACAACGGCTTGGGAGGCAAGCTCGAGGCGAGCGAGGACGTCGCGGCCGGTATGCGCCGCGAAATCCGCGAGGAAGCGGGCCTGGACGCGCTGGATATGACGTTGCGAGGCACGGTGAGCTGGCCAGGCTTCGGGAAACAGCGCGAAGACTGGTTCGGCTTTCTGTTTCTGATTACGCGTTTCGCCGGTACGCCGCTCAGTCGCTCTCGCGAGGGCACGCTGGGATGGGCGGCCATTGAGAGGATCGCGACGTTACCCATGTGGGAGGGCGCCAACCACTTTCTGCGTCTGCTACTCGATGATGACCCCCGTCCGTTTCATGGCGTCATGCCTTACGATAATGGCAGCATGCTGAGCTGGTCATACAGCCGCGGGTGATCGGCGCGGTGATCGCCTGCCCGCTGCCACGGGTCAAAGGCCGCTCGCAGGGGCTATCCTTTCCTTCTCGACGACGGAGGGCGGCCGCGCCGCCGGTCACTTCTCGCGCGTTTTCACCAGCCGGTCAATGGCGCGAGCCATGCCGGAAGTAATGCCGAAAACGTTGCGTCTCGCCCGAGGGGAGAGTGCGCGCCAATCATCGAGACATCCGACGCCCGCGGCGATCAGCCGATCGAGCAGGTACTGCTCGCTGAATTCCGCCGGCTGTTGGTCGTTGATCTCATGATGGCGTAAGTTTCTGATCATGACGATGCCCCAACTGCCTGTTGGGGTGACCCTGACAGATCGCGGCGGCTTGGACAGTGACCGTCATCGCAGCTCCAGGCCGATTCCCGATCCTGGCTTTACTTAATCACACGACTGTTTCGCGGATGGATGCGGCAGCTCGAGCGCTGCCGGCCAAGCGTGAATTGGCTCACACGCATCGATGCCGCATCGCCGCCCCCAGGGCGGCAACCCCATTGCGGCGGCTCGCACATCACGGCGTTCCATGCGGAGACTACGTATTCCGATGCATGCTCGAGCTGTCATGCTAGCGGCAGTCTCTTGGCAAACCCACCGAAAGGTGGGGACGCAAAGCCTCCGGTCTAAAGGCTCGTGCCTACGATAGCGGGGTTGCCGGGACCGTCAGTCGGTCTCGTACGTACACGCCCCTGCTGCAGGGACGTGTGCTGCAACTCATCGCGCGCCTTTGGGAAATTGGAAATGGTTACCGCTTGGGAGTGCGCGTGCAACACAACCTTCGTGCAGAGTCGCTGCAACCTCTACTGCTCACGCCTGCATTCCGTATGGCGCCTAACAAGGGCCCCGTCTCTCCCGCCGCGACGGCTGACACCGCCACCAAACCTCACGCGGCGCCGCGATTCGTCGTGCGGCTCCGCCAGTCCCCACGGCCGATCGAGCCGGACGAAGTGCCGAAGCTCGACCTGTTCGATCTCTACCATCTCTACTGCAGCAGCAAGTCCCGGGACGGACAGGTACAGCATTCGCTGTGCCTCGGGTACTTCAAGGATCCCGAGCACGCAAAGGCCATCGCCTGCTATCTTGCGCCGCACTTTCGCGATCCGTTGATCATCCAGATCAACGTCGCCGAGATCGTCTCATCCCTGCGGCAGAAATTCGTGCCGGTTAAGGACATCGGCGCCTCAGGACAGCACGCGGCTGTCGTCCTGGCCACGCCGCCTCCCTTGCAGGCGCGGGTACGGATCGAGCCGCCGAAACCGGTTCCCGGCCGCGGGCTCGCCGTGCGGTCGCTCTGGTCGCGACTCCTGGGCGCGCTGTACCGATCGCAAGCGCTGACCTGAGAAAGATCGCTGTCAATATCAGTCCTCGTCCTTGGGCACGTGGACGGTCCCCCTGACGCCGTGATAGGTCACATCGCCGCTGCCGGCGGCGCCGACCTGAAGATTACCGCCGACGTCATCGACAGCAACGTCACCGGATCCGATGCTGCCTACCTGAACATCGCGGCCGATGTCCTCGAGTTTCACATCCCCTGAGCCGACGGACCCGACCCACACGCCCCCGCCGACATTGCTGAAATGCAGGTTGCCGGACCCGGATTGGTCCGCATGCACGTCACCGCTTATCCCGGCGACGGTGACATCGCCTGACCCGGTGCTGCTCAACTGCACGCTCCCTACGTGCCGCGCTTCGACATCCCCGGAGCCTACCTGTAGTGCCAGCGTACCGGTGATCCCGTCGGCCTGAAGATCCCCTGAGCCGGCATGGAAGTCGAGCGATGCCAGCGTCTCCGCGACGACATCACCCGAGCCACTGCGGATTGCAACGGCGAGCTGCGGCGGCACCCTCACGGTGAGTTTCATGTAGGCATAGCGCGCGAAGCCGAAGAAACTGAAGATGCTGTCGTTGTCTTCCCGCCGCACGGTCACCGTGGCGCTGTCGCCACTGCGGGAGGTGTCGAGCTGCAGATCCTTCAACCATTCCTGATTGGATGCGCATGCGGTGCCGCGGACCTCGACCCGCGACAACCCCGCCACTCCAGTGACGTGCGCATCCGCCGAGCCTAGATTCAGCAGAAGCGACTTCAGGGTCGTGGCCTCGAGGTCCACGTTGCGGGGCGCGCTGTAGCGACATTCCGTCGCGCTCGCCGCTCCTGCGAGCACGAGCAACGTCAGTGCGGCCAACATCGGAATCGCTTTGCGCATGGAGGATCTCCGGCCAGGCAGAGTCACAGCGGGAAACAGCCGCCGCCGCGGGGCGGCCCGTGATCAGCCCGGTCGCGCAGATGAAGCGGCGGATCGCAGTGTAACCGCAGCGCGATGAAGTTGCGTCGCGCTCCAATCGTGGGCACGAGTGAGGACTTGCCGCGAATCTGCGCGCGCGATCGGCGCAATGGCGAGTGTCGAGCCTACCAGCGTGATGGTGAGGGCGAGAGCAGCGGCGGTGGCTTTCTGGATGCGACCCATGACGATTCTCCTGTGTTGCGCCTCCAGAACACGGCGCACCGTCGAAAGTTGCAGTCGATTGACGTTGTCTATTATATTAGATATTGTGTCCATCATGGCAGAGACCACCGAGCCTCTCGCGGCCGAACCCATCACTTCCCGGATCGCTGGCCGCATACGGGCGCTGAGGGCCGAACGGGCCTTTTCGCTCGAGGAGCTGGCGGAGAGGTCGGGCGTCAGCCGGTCCATGCTGTCGCTGATCGAGCGCGAGGAGAGCAGCCCGACCGCGGTGATACTGAACAAGATCGCAGCCAGTTTCGGGGTGCCGCTGGCAGCCTTCTTCGAAGATCCGGCTACCGGTGCGGGGCCCGTCTCGCGCGCCACGGAAAGGCAGCCCTGGCGCGATCCCCAGACGGGATATCTGCGTGAAGTGCTGTCGCCGTCCGGCGTTGCTGCGCCCTTCCAGCTGGTCCAGGTGAGTCTCCCGGCAGGCGCGACCGTCCAGTACGAAGGTGTCAACCGGGCGCGTCCATACCATCAGCAGATATGGGTGCTCGAGGGGAAGATCGAAGTGTCATTCGGCGCGGAGGTACATCACCTCGAGGAGGGAGACTGTCTGGCGAGGGATGTCGATGGCAGACCCTCCTCGTTCAGCAATCCGTCGCGAAGGCGGGCGCGCTACGCCGTGGTCATTGCCCTTTCCTGAGCCATGCCCCCGAAGTCGCACTCGACTGAAACGACGAATGCCGGGAACCGCAGTCAGCCACCCGGCCTGCTCCGGGATTGCACCGTCCATGACGCTGCGCCAATCTCTGCCATCTACAACCACTACGTGGTCGAGACACGCGTGACCTTCGAGGAAACCATCGTGTCGGCCAGCGAAATGGCACAGCGCATGGCGGCCGTAACCGCTCAATTTCCCTGGCTCGTATGGGAACGGGATGGAACGGTACTCGGCTACGCCTATGCGATGTCATGGAAGGCGAGGTCCGCGTACCGACACTCGGTGGAGACCACCATCTATCTGAGCGCGGATGCAACGGGCGAAGGCATTGGCACCGCGCTATACCAGTCCCTCTTCGAGAGACTGCGGCCGCTGAACATCCACTGTGCGATCGGCGTCATTGCGCTACCGAATCCGGCGAGCGTGGCTTTGCACGAGAAGCTCGGCTTCATCAAGGCCGGCCACTTCCACGAGATCGGGCTGAAGTTTGGTCACTGGATCGATGTGGGATATTGGGAGCTCCGGCTGCCGCAGGTCGGTTCACACTTATAAAAATCAAAGACTTGCCTCTGGAGGCGCTCCCGCGAATGGCCGAGGTCCGTACGGTTGCCAGGGCGGTCCGGTCGCGCCGGCTGCGCCCGCCAAACAGGGTTGCGACCCTTTATACTGCCTGCGGCGTTCTCTGAGTCGCGACTCCAAGGAACAACCATGACTCGAATGCTCGAGCGGCGAGGCGCAGCGCAGAGCAGACTGCCGGCCCGACGTCTAGCTCCTCTTCTGGCCATGACGGCTCTCACCGCCATATCGGGACGGGCTCACAGTGCCAGTGCGACTGAGCTATCGGCACCCCCGCCATCCAGCCAGGCTCCCTCCACGGCCCCCGTATCTGGATCACCGACCGGGAATGCTTTGACCGACGCGTTACCCACAGTGACGGTCGAGGCAACCGAGGCGGGCCGCAGGCTCAAGCGGAAGGTCGACCGATTCGTCACTTCGACGATCGTCGATCCCGCGCACGATTCCATCGAGCGATGGAACACGCCGATCTGCCTGATGGTCGAGGGTCTGCCGCCTGAAAGCAGCGAAGCCGTTCGCGATCGCGTATTGCAGGCAGCGACCGCTGCCCACGCTCCGCTGGCAGGCCAAGACTGCACGGCCAACTTGTACATCATTGCGAGCAGCGAACCTGACGGGCTCCTGAAGGACATGTTGGAGCACAATCCGACGATGTATTACACCCGAAACGGGCGGAGCGCCATCGAGAGCTACCTGCATTCCCGGCGTCCGGTTCGGGTTTGGTACAACACCGGCGAGAACTGCGCCAGCGACCCGAGCAACGCCAATCCGGTGGCGGCCGCCCTGCAGGGCACCCCATTGGAAAGTTACATGAACGACAGCAGCGGCTTGAGCTTCTGCTCAGGCGGCGGCTCACTGGTGTTCCATGAGGGTCTCCCGTCCATACACTCGGCCATCATCGTGGCTGACAAGAGCCGCCTGAAAAAGATCTCACTCGGACAGCTTTCGGCCTACGTGTCCATGATTGCTCTTGCAGATGTCCACCTGGATGCCGATGCCGGCGATGTGCCGACTATCCTGCGGCTGTTCCAACGTTCGAAGATCCCGCCGCAGGACCTGAGCCGATGGGACCGGGCGCTACTCTACTCGGTCTATAACACCAACCAGTCGAGCACGATACAGGTATCAGAGGTCAAAGCAGCCGTAGTACAACGGCTCATCAGCACGATCGGACCCCAGTGATTCCGCCGACCATTGCCGAGACGTCAGGCTTTCGCCGTACCGGACGCACCGATGAAGTGGAGCGGCTCTGCGAGGCATTCGCGCGCACGTGGCCAAGGGCCGTACGAAGCATCGAATTCGGACGGTCCGCCGAAGGCCGACCCATGCTGGCCCTCCTCGCCTGCCGCACCGATCCGCGCAAAGTACCCGTCCTCATGATCCAGGCAGGCATTCACCCTGGTGAGAGCGATGGTAAGGACGCCGGACTTATTGCGCTTCGCGAGATGCTGGAAGGCACTGCTGCCCCCGGCGTCCTCGAGCGCATCGCGATCCTTTTCGTTCCCGCCTTCAACGTCGACGGCCACGAGCGGTTTGCGCGCTGGAACCGGCCCAATCAGAGAGGCCCCGAAGAGACCGGCTGGCGCGCCACCGCGCA
>Ga0134126_10003323_pt1 | contig 20166 bp, 13 predicted proteins | sample KB31752_FD_96881 | JGI IMG/M metagenome (GOLD analysis project Ga0134126, IMG submission 96881) | Terrestrial soil microbial communities with excess Nitrogen fertilizer from Kellogg Biological Station, Michigan, USA - KB3-175-2 | ecosystem: Environmental > Terrestrial > Soil > Unclassified ...
AGCGCAAGCCGGCGGCTCCCGCACCTGCTGCGGTCGCGGCACCGAAGCCGGAAGCGCCGACGCCACGCCCTGCCGTTGCGCCAGCACCCGCCGAGTCCGTCGACGAAACCAAGCTGGTCGCACTGGTGGCGACCGGGGCTCCCGAAAACGCCGATGCTGCCGGCGACGCCGAGAACCCCTCGCGCCGTCGCCGTGGTCGCCGTGGCGGTCGCCGCCGTCGTCGCCACGAGGACGCCGCCGGCATGCCGGAGAACGCCGACCAGCTCAACGAGCTGGACGACGAGGACCGCGACGAGGCCGATGCCAGCGGTGGGGAGGAGCCCACGCCAGCGACGACGCCTTCGCCCGTCGACACGGCAAGCCCGGCCGTGGCCGACAAAGTCGCCGCCGAGACTGTCGCAGCGGCACCGCCCGCTCCCGTCGCGCCGCGCGCCGCGCCTGCGCCCCGCAGCACGCCGGTGCAGGCCGAGCGTCCCGAATCCGCGCGCGTGGTACTGACCGAAGCGCCGCTGGCCGCCGCGGTCGCCACCGCCTTCAGCCTGCCGCCGCTGCCGCCGATCCCGGAGAAGCCGGCATCGCCGGGCATCCCGGTGACGGACGTGGCACGCCCGGTCGAGGCGAACATCACCGCTGACGGCGAAGCGAACCCGGCACGCGAATCCGCGTCAGCGGTCGTCGCGCCGAAGGAAGCTGCCGCACCAGCGCCTGTTCCGGCTCCCGCTCCGCTCCCGTCGGTGGACACGGCGGCTCACGCCGAGCCTTCGCACGCCGCCCTCAACGGGCACGCCGCGCCCGCGCCTGCCGTCGTGCAGCCGCGACAAGGCGACCTGCTTGGCCACGAGGCCGCCAACACGCCGGCTCCGGCTGCATACGAGGCGAAGCCCGCCGACGCAGCAGCTGAGGAGGAAGAGCCCCGACACGATGCGGCGCCCTGACGCCTGACCATGCGCCACGAAAAAGCCGGACTCACGTCCGGCTTTTTTGTGGCTGCGATGTCCGTCGGGTGATGGGCTCAGGCACCCACCTGGTGGTTAGGCGCATCGATCAGGCCGTGCGCCGTCATCAGGTGCGCCAGCCCCAGCACGTGCTCCACACGCAGCTTCTCCATCAGCCGCTGCTTGTAGGTCGACACCGTCTTCGGGCTCAGGTTGAGCTGTTCGCCGATCATCGTCAGCGGCTTGCCGCGCACCAGCATCATCGCCACCTCGAGCTCGCGGCTGGACAGCGCATCGAACGGCGAGCTGCTGCCGTCCAGCGTGGCCAGCGCCAGCTGCTGCGCCACCGCCGGTGCGAGATAGCGCCGGCCGACAGCCACCTGGCGCACCGCCGTCACCAGCTCATCGGCGCTGCAGCCCTTGGTCAGGTAACCCGAGGCGCCGGCATCGAGCAGGCGTTTGGGAAAGCGGCCGTCGTCCACCACAGTGACCACCACGATGCGCGTGGCCAGTTCGGCGCGGCTCACCCGCTCGGTGAGCTCGATGCCGCTCATGCCCGGCATGTGCACGTCCACCAGGGCGATCTCCGGCTTGAGGCTGCGGATCAGGCGCAGGCCTTCCTCCGCGCTCGCCGCCTCACCGCAGATGCTCATGTCCGGCTGCTGCTGCAGGATCATCCGGAAACCCGTGCGCACGAGTTCGTGGTCGTCGATCAGAACGATCTGGATCATGCCCTGCCCTCCCTGATGGGTGCTCCTGGTTGCCGTATGTAGCGAAGCGCGGCGCATGCATGCGCCACTGCCTTGCCCTCGAACGGAAACTAGGCGGCTTCGCGGAAGGATGCAAGCAAAACGCCCGCATCGATCCGGCTCAGGCCGCCACGGAATCTCCGGATGAGACTTCCGTCGCATCGACCGGCGGCCTCGCATACGAGGCCAGCCGAATCGGGCCGCCGGTGCCCAGCATCTCCACGCAGATGGCACGCCCGCTGCACAGATGCTCGTCGCGCGCGATCTCCCGTGCCAGCGTGATGGCCGGACCCAGCAGCAACTCGCGGAACAAGACGATGTTGCCGCGACGGATGCTCCAGCGATACGCGGTGGTCTGGTTGAGCGAGACAAGCATCATGCAGGCGATCCCTGTGCGCGCGCCGCGATGCGGCAGGACGACGACGAACCGGGAGAATCCGAACCGTCGATCCCATGCACTGTGCCACGCAGCGCCCGTGCACTCTGTCAGCCAATACCTACGCATCGTGTCCGCCAAAGCGGCAGGCCACGGCCAAGCTGGCCGGTCCGGCATGTCGTGAGTTTTTCTGACAGATGCGGGCAAGAAAAAACCCGCCAAGCGGCGGGTTTTCCTGAAGTTCCGGTTCCCCGGAAACTCGCTATTGGTGCCAAGAGGAGACCCAATTAAAACACTAATTCACTGATAAATAACGATTTTCTATGAGTTCGTGAGAATTTCATGCACAAATACATACACAAGCTGGCGCGCTTGCCAGTCAGACCATCGGCGATTCGAGTCCCTACCCGGGCATCATACTGAACGAATAGTGTGCGGACGATTCGCATCCGAGCAGTGCCCCTGTGCATCCCGTCCCGAGCAACTCCTCACGCTTCAGCTGCTCGACTGCTTGCAGCACCCGACGAGCATTTGCCAGCCTTCTGGCTATTCGCCTTTCTCACGCCGCAGCAAATCTCCGATATCACGCTCGACCAACTCCCCTCGCTTCAGCTGCTCGATCGACTGCAGCAACCGGCGTGCATTCGCCGGACGCCTGAGCAAATACCAGGTCTCACGCGCGCTGCTGGAGAAGGGCCACTGCGCCAGCAGCCAGAGGCGACGATGTAGTGGGATTGGATGCTTCACGACATTGCTCCATGCAAATTTGAATCAGCTTCGACAAAGCCCAGCGGCTGCACAAACGCCACCCTCAACGCCCTTTGGCCCTGAGGCGCTTCAGATCGGCGTCCAGTATGGATGCAGCCTCCGTCAACACGAAGCTATTGAGACAACTGCTGCTGGGCCTCAAGCGCCCCCTGATCGCAGACAAAAACGGCTAGATCCCGGCTTCCGAACTCGTCCACGTAACGGACGAGACCTTGGTTCGCGATGGTCTTCCGTTGAGCGATCAGTTCCGGCCCCGCTTGGTCAGGGGAAGCTCCCAGGCACGCTGTAAGCACAGACCGACCGAGCTCGCGTTCGAGCGCTAGCCGGTCGCCCAGGTGTGAGGTCAGCGCCTTCTCGGAGACGGTCAGGATATGGTGAAAACGCATCGGCACCTCGCGTGTCAGTTGTCAGAGCACACAATGCTAGAGCGCCGTTGCGCGGTTGTCGGGTAGGTACAACAGGAAGCTCAGGACACCATATATTCGCGCTACTCCGTTGAAGGTAGGTCGACAAGCGGCAACGACGAGTCCGGGATGTCGCTGACCAATCGCTCGTGACCCACGTGCTCTTCGACAAAAACTACCGAGACTAGGAGCCCTTAAACAGGGCCGACCATACGGTAGATCCTTGCTGTTTAGCTGCGTGGCTCGGCATTCGCTGTGAATACTTTCTTGCGAGCCTCGTTGCGTTTTTGCCGCTCGCCTCTGTAGGCACTCCCTCGCCTACGGGCGGCGACCAACAAGCCGTCAAACACATTGATGTCCTTCAGCAGCTCGTCGGGATGAGGGATTGGCAACTGGTGTGCAGCATTGGTGTCGTGGGCGTCGGTAACTTCGCAACAGCGATCGTAGATGCGCGTGAGCTCCTCCCATTGGTCCTGCGGGAATCCGACTACCGCGCCGAAGCTTTCGACCGAAACGACGTCGCTGAACGGTTGGACGGTGTTATTCAAGAACACCTCGCGCACAGCACGCTCGATCGTACCCCGCAGTTTGGTGTAAGCCAGCTTGACCCGCTCCTTGGCGGGCTCATCTAGGTAGTCACCCACGCCTTTAAGTGCGGCGCCTAGGTCCCGCACCTGGCTGAGCCGGGCAGCGGTGTCCATGGTCTCCCACGTGAGCCCCGGAGTGACAAACCCGGGCCCTTGCCCTTCACTCCAGCTGACGGTCTGGAACAAGACCGGCTGTCCAGTCTGAGCCACTGTGCCGCCCATCTCGGCCAAGAACACCGCATCGTGAGTGAACACCACGACCGGACGCTCCTTGGCCAGCTCAGCCAGCCGCAGTGCCATACACCGGCGATGGTGGTGGTCGAAAGATGTCGAGGGGTCATCGAACACTACGGTCGACCGATGGTCTTGAAGGCGCAACTCAGCCAGGAATAGCGCCAAGCTCATGGCTCGCTGCTCTCCCTCGGAAAGAACCTGGCTCGCGGGATCGTCGCAGTCGACCACCTTCAACGCCATCATCGTCTTGCCGACGTCAGTGCGGCCGACCAGTTCTGGCTCCACGCTACGCCGCCGCCCCAACTTCGCCAGCTCCTCGTTCATGCCATCGGCCAAGGCATCTGTCACGTAGATGCCGGCCAACTTGGTCATCTGGCGGGAGACCGTCTTGGGGTTGAGGCCCCCATGACACGCCGTCAGGTGGTTGTGCGCCTTGGAGTCTTCGACAAACTGCTCTACCTCGGCCAGTTGCTTGCCCAACTGCACGCGGGACCGCAAGGCTGCGAGCTCCTGTTCCAGTTTGACCTTTGCTTGTGGATCGAGCGCCGCTCGAAGGTCTTTCGCCTGATCGCGCAATGCCTTTGCCTTGGTGGTCAGCCGGACGTCCAGAGGATCACCGGCGGGCAGCACAGGACGCTCCGCGGACCAGTCGTTCGTGGCCACGGCGTTCTGAGCCCACTGCCGGCGGTCGCTCCATGCTGAGGTGGTCTCTACCACCAGGTCATAGAGTGCAACGTCCCTCGCCTTCAACTCGTCTTGTGTTGTTTGGTCCACTGGGCTGAGGTTGGCTTGTCCTACCGCGTTCATGGTTTGGGTCATGACAGCGTTGGCTTCCTGCGCGTTCTTCGAAGCGTCTTCCGCCACGTAGCTTGCGAAGCGCACCATCCGCGCCTTGGCATCGTCGGCCAGCGGTGTCTGGCAGAGGACGCACTTGGCACCATCGTCGAGGTTGGGATGTACGTGCCCCGGATAGGCACTCTTAGTGGAGAACCGCTCCGCGGCTTCGAAGAGGGCCTTCCACACAGCATCACCGGTGCCAGGGAGCAAGCCTTCGGCACCGGGCTGGTCTTCGTGCAGCCGGCGCTGAGCGACAGCCAACACTGCTTCGGTGTTCCGCTGCTTGTCGTGCCGCTCCTTGATTTCATCCAAGGCGCGGTCGGTGACAAAGCGCTGGGCTTGTTTCACAGCAGTGACCGCGGTGTCGAGCCGGTTCGCCAAGAGCTCCGCGGCTCGCGCCTCCGGTTCCGGATTCATCGTGCCCAACACCCGCGTCAGCTCTTCGATGCGCGGCTCGTCCTCTGGCTTCATCGTTGCCAACTCGCGCAACCGCACCAAATCGGTGTCCTTGCCGAGCTTAGCGATGAGCCGTCCTACGTCGTGGTTCCCCAGGAGTGCATCGAAAGCCGTTCGGTTCAGCCGGATATGCCCGCGCTCTGCCTCGATCGTTGCCTGCATCTCGCGCTGCGCCGTGGCTAGACGATTGAGGTGTGGCAGGCCGTAGGGCTGGTATTCGCACGCTCCCTCGCGGGTCAGATAGTCTGTGCCGCAGGCACTGTCGTAGACCATCACGTTGCCCAGTTCGTCCAGCGAAGTCTGACCTTGCCGCCACGTGTAGGTGACGTGCCCCTTCTCGCCGTCGATGATGAAGGTCACATCGGCACTGGGAATGGGGCGAGGACGTTCACCCACGAATGCGTCAGGCAGGACCGCTTGTCGAACCCTCGCTCGGCAAGCGTTCTTAAGGACTCTCGCGTAACCCGACTTGCCCGCGCCGTTCTCACCGAAGACCACGGTGAGTCCCTCGGGTACCAGGCTTAGCTCCCGGCCTGCAGGAAAGCGGTTCACGTTCTCCAGCCGGTCGAGCTTGATGAGGCGGACAGTGGCGGTGCCGCCGGCTTGCGACACATCGTCCATCGAAAGCGGGATCGCCGCCACCGCGGCGGCCGGCCCTCCGTGGTGCTCTTGAAGCAGAGCCAGAACCTCGGCCTGATCCTGCACGCTCAGAGCTCCGTTGCGAAACAACCGGCGTAACGCATCGCTCTGCCACGCCGGCAACCCGCCCGCCCAAGCCAGGATGTCATCCACGAGTGCCATGCCCCCCTCCTTTTCGTTCCTTGAAGCACCATTCATACACCAAGAACGGCTGAGCGTGGATTCGCGCCCTCACTGGACTTGCTGTTGGGGACGGGGCTGCGCCGCACACCACGTCGCTAAGGCCGGAGGTGCGTGGAGCTCTTCGAGGATCAGGAGGTCGACGTCGCGCTCTTGAACCGCAAGCACGACGGGCATGTCATCCAGATTGATGGGCGCTCCTAGGAGTATCGTTTCGGCCAAGGGGGAAGGACATGGCAGTCAAAACGCACTACGACAGGTTCTGCCCCGATTCTGCGGACACTTTCGCTATGGCCCATACTGAGCCGACGGAGTGTCCATGTCGAAGCGCGAGCGTTGCGTCTCAGGCTTTAGGGGCGAAAGGGAGGGTCTAATGGAAGCGGAACAGGGGGTGGCTGCAGCCGCTATTGGAGAAGATCGGGCGTTTTTTCAGAGCAACTTGCCGCTTGCGGAGAAATTAGAGCGGGCCCGGGTCGAACTCCTGGACCTCTCAGCCCGTAACAGGCTGCTCAACATGCCCAGAGGTGCCCGCGGCGGTCGTTCGATCGAGATCGTCGATGAGAAGACCGCAGAGATCTTCCGCTTATTGGTTCGTGAGGGGAAAACCTTCACCTTTGTGGCGGGACGCGCTGCCGAAGGCAAGGAGCTGGCAACACCCTCGGGAGCAGTTGGAGAAGTGGCTGCCAACTATGCTCTAAGCGATAAGGCGGGGAAAGCAGCTCCTGCGGTTGAGCCCGACGAGATCGAGGATCTTGCCCAGCCGGACGATAACAGCACGGACGAGCGCGGTGTGTTGCGCCGGCATGCCGATACCAAGCTGCAGACACGGCTAACCAGCAAGGGCCTGCAGAAGCGCCTCTTAGAGCTCTATCTCGACGCGAACACCCTTGAAGAAGAGCAAGGCGTCAACGTGCTGTTCCTAGCGATGGGCGCACTGAAGTGGGTGGACCCCAACAACGCCGAGAACGTCCGTTATGCCCCATTGCTTCTCATCCCGGTCCAACTCGACCGCGGCAATGCTGGTGAACGGTTCAACCTGAAAGTTCGGCAGGACGACTTCGCCTCGAACTTGTCACTGGAAGCCTATCTAGATCGGGTTCACGCGCTGCGCATGCCCGCCTTCGAGGCAACGGATACCTTCGAACCGCTCGACTACATCAAGCAGGTTCGCAAGAGCGTTGAGGTAAAGACCGACTGGGAGGTGTTGCCCGATCACATGACCGTGGGCTTCTTCTCCTTCGCCAAATTCCTGATGTATCGGGACCTAGATCCGGCGGTATGGCCCAAGGGCGCCGCCATCAGCGAACACTCCCTGATCCGGTCTTTGCTCGCGGATGGGTTTGCTGGCGGTGACGATCTGGTGGATGAAGACGCTAACATTGATCCACTGATTCCGCCCGCCGAGATGCTCCACATCCTGGACTGCGACAGTTCGCAGGCGCTGGCCATCCACGAGGTGCGGCGGGGGAAGAACCTGGTTATCCAGGGGCCGCCGGGCACGGGCAAGAGCCAAACCATCGCCAACATCATCGCTGCTGCCGTCAAGGACGGCAAAAGCGTGCTGTTCGTGGCCGAAAAGATGGCCGCCTTGGACGTGGTGAAGCGTCGCCTGGACGATCGCGGGGTGGGTGATGCCTGCCTGGAACTCCACAGCAACAAAACCAGCAAGCGGGCCGTGCTCGAAGAGCTGAGGCGCACCTGGGAGCTGGGTGCCCCCAAGGCGCCCAGCCATGGCAGCTTGTTTGATCGGCTCACAGAAGCTCGCGACAAGCTCAATGCCCACGTGCAACGGCTTCATGAGCGGGATCCGGCTTCGGGATTGACTCCGTTTCAGGTGATGGGTCAGCTCGTCCGGTTGCGGGAACAGGGCGAGCGTCCCAACGACATCCGCTTGGAGGCGCCTGAACAGTGGGGACACGACGGCTTTGCGGCCCGCCTGAACCTGTTGAGCGATCTGGCAAATCGTGTGGCAGAGATCGGTAAGCCTGCAGATCATGCGTGGGTTGGAGTGGGCCTGGACGCAATTTCTCCGATGGACGCGGACCGCTTGGTTGGGCGCGTGCAAAAGCTTTCCGAACACATGGCCGCAGCTCGGCAGCAATTCGACACAGCCGCTACCTTGTTGGAACTCGACGCGCCGCTGCGGTTGTCGGATGTGCCGCCGATGGTGGAATTGCTCCAGCGCATTGCTCCCGCGCCGACGCTTTCCGCGGCAGCCATGGGTAATGAGGTCTGGCAGAACTCGTGGCCCATCACTGAACTGTTGAACCTGGGCGAGTGTTACGCCGCAGAACACGGGGCTCTCCTGGGGAGGGTGGCCGATACAGCTTGGGACGCCAACCTGGAAGAGCCGTTGCTCGCGTTGGGCGAACTGCCCGAAGCCTTCAATATGGATCAGTTCAAGCGGCTGGCTCGCCTGCCGGATGAACTCCCCCGCCTGATGGGTGAGGCGGCGGCATTGGCTCGCCTGTTGGGGCGAGAGCCTGGGAGCTCCCTCGGGGACTACCAGACCTTGGCACACATCGGTGAGCGGGTGGCGGCGGCCCCACCAGCCAGCCCTGAAACTTTTGCCTCGGATCTGTGGGATGGTGGTGTCGAGCGTGCCGGCGAGCTTGCACAGGCTGTGGCCGATTACGAAGGCGCCAAGGCCAGTATTGGGTCTCTGCTCACCGAGATGGCGTGGTCCTTGGATCTCGCCTCGGCCCGGTCTGTCTTGTCCGCACGTGGAACCAGCATCTTCCGCTTCTTCAGCGGGGAGTGGCGCGCAGCCAACCGTCTAATTGGCTCGGTCCTAGTTACTCCGAACCAGCCTTTGCCGATCACCTTGGGGCTCCTCGACACCTTAGCGAAGGGGCAAAACGCCAAGAAAGCGATCGAGGGAGAGGACACCTTCGGGCGCAGTGCCTTTGGAGACGACTGGCGCGGTGTGCGGTCCCACTCGGCACCTCTCCTGGCGCTGGTGGAGTGGATGCGGTCCCTGAAAGGGTTGGGTGCAGAGCCCCGCCTTATCGCGTCACGAAGTCCGGAAAAGACTGAAGTGGCCGCGCGTGCCAAACAACTGTCGGGGGCCTGCTTGCAGATCGAGCGGGACTTGCGGGCGGCGTGGGAAGAACTAGGGCGTGCCCGTGGGTCTTTCTTCGGTGACATCGCTTCGGTCGAGCGTGCGGATCTACAGGTCTTGGTGCAAGTCGCGTTGCGCTACACCGCAGCTCACACAGCAGCGAATGGCTGGGTCACCAGCGGGGCACAAGAGGCTGGAGCCATCCGTGCGGTGTTAGAAGAGCTGGAGGCGGGGCAGCGGGATCGTCAGACCCTGCGTGATCAGATCGCCTTGGGACAGGCGGCATTCGACGACGCGTGGAAAGCGGAAGATTCCGATTGGAACCACCTAAAGGTGGCCGCAGCCTGGTTGGAGCAGAACCAGGACATTCGTGCCTTGGCGGGCCGGATCCGTGAACGAGAGGCGTTGTTGCCACGTGCCAAGGTGCTCGCTGCTTCTCAGACGCACGTCCAAGCCAGCTTCAGAGCCTTGACCGATGACCTCCATCTCGATGTTGAGGCCTCGGTGGGCGGGACCGTTTCCGACGCACTGTTGGAAACCCTGGCATGGCGCCTTCAGCGTTGGAGCCACGAGTACGAGCAACTTTTCCGCTGGGTGAACTATCGCGATCGTTCGGCCAAGGCCACCGCCATGGGATGCGGCGAACTGGTGACCCGCTTGGGGGATGGGCGACTGAGCCCGGACACAGTGACTTCCGCGTTCGAAATGGCATATTTCGAGGCGACCTACACTCGCATGGCACGACAGCAACCCGCGCTGGCTCGTTTCGATGGTGCCACCCACGGACGCCTGGTCCAGGAGTTTGCGGATCTAGATCGCCAGCGCATCGCCGCGGCGAGCGTCCAGGTGGTGAAGGCGCACTACGAAAGTGTTCCCCCGCGAGATGGCAGTGCGCTCGGGCCGCTGGGTGTCCTGCGTGGCGAGATCCAGAAGCGCAAGGGCCATATGGCTGTGCGCAAGCTCGTCGAACGCGCTGCTCCAGCACTACGGGCGCTCAAGCCGGTCTTCATGATGAGCCCTCTGTCCGTGGCGCAGTTCCTGGTGCCGGGCGCCATGGAATTCGATTTGTTGGTGATGGATGAGGCCAGCCAAATCCAGCCAGTAGATGCGCTCGGGGCGATCGCCCGAGCCAAGCAGGTAGTTGTGGTGGGCGATCCCAAGCAGCTGCCGCCAACCGCTTTCTTCGCCAAGATGACCTCAAGCAGTGAGGACGACGAGGACGAAGACGGCGCCGCCGTGGCCGACATCGAGAGCATTCTGGGGCTATTTATGGCCCGGGGCCTGCCCACCCGCATGCTCCGTTGGCACTACCGCAGCCGGCATCAGTCGCTGATTGCCGTCAGCAACCGTCAGTTCTACGAAAACAAACTCTTTATCGTGCCCAGCCCCTACACCGCCCAAGGCGGCCAAGGGTTGCGCTTCCACCACATCCATGACGGTCTGTTCGACACCGGCAACAAGCGCAATAACCCGATCGAGGCGAAAGCGGTCGCGCAGGCGATCATCGCCCATGCCCAGACCTATCCTAAGTTGTCGCTTGGCGTGGCGGCGTTTTCCGCAGCCCAGCGGCGCGCCATCATTGATGAACTCGAAGTGTTGCGTCGGGGCCTGCCTGCGGAGGTCGAGGATTTCTTCAGGGCACATCGGTCCGAGCCATTCTTCGTCAAGAACCTGGAAAACGTCCAGGGCGACGAACGCGACGTGATCTTCATTTCGGTCGGTTATGGTCGATCGGTTCCTCACGGGCGGATTCCCATGCGGTTCGGTCCACTGGGCACCGAGGGCGGCGAGCGACGCTTGAATGTCTTGATCAGTCGCGCGAAGCAGCGATGCGATGTGTTCGCCTCCATGACCGACGAAGACATTGACCCCGCATACGCGGCCAGCAAGAAGGGGGTTTACGCCTTCCGCCTGTTCCTCCAATACGCACGGACAGGACGACTGCCCATGGCCGAGGTCACAGGGCGGGACCACGACAGCGTGTTTGAAGAGCAAGTGGCCAGTGCGCTGCGGGCGCGTGGCTACGACATTCAGGCACAGATCGGCCTCGCCGGCTTTTTCATTGATCTGGCTGTCCTAGATGAGGCGCGCCCAGGCCGGTTCCTCTTAGGGATCGAGTGCGATGGCGCGGCTTACCACAGTTCGCGCTCGGCACGGGACCGTGATCGTCTGCGCCAAGCGGTGTTGGAGGAACATGGCTGGACCATCCATCGGATCTGGAGCACCGATTGGTTTCAGCGGCCCGGTGAGCAGTTGGAGCGGCTAGTGCACCGCATCGAAACCATCAAAGCGGAGTATGACGAGCACCAGGAAGAGGTGACCCTGACCGTGCAGTTGGATACGGAAGCGCCCTATGTGGAGCGCGAAACCGTCGAAGATGGCGGAGAAGAGGTTGGGTTTGTGCCCTATCAGGAGGTCACCCTGACGCGGCCCCGGCATGTGGTGGTGGATCTTCATGAAGCCCCGCAGGGCATTTTGACCCAGTTGGTCGAGGAAGCCGTCCGCATCGAAGGCCCTGTCCACCGCGATCAGGTCATCACGCGGATCCGGGAAGCTTGGGGATTGAAGCGTGCCGGTGGACGTATCGAGGATGCTGTAGAGCGCTCCATCGAGATCGCTACCAAAATGCAGCGGATCGCACGACGCGGCGATTTCCTGTCACTCCCGGGCCGGAAGGCAGTGCCACGGGACCGCTCGGAGGTAGCCGCAACGGCGCTTCGAAAAGCCGAAATGTTACCGCCGACCGAGATCGAGGCTGCTGTGTCCCAGCTGGTTCAACGGAGCTTTGGGGCCACCCGCGATCAGGTGATCCAGGCCGTCTCGCGTGGGTTCGGGATCAGGAATACCAGCAGCCAAGTCCGATGTGCCCTGGAGGATGTGATCGAGACGATGATAGCTCGGCGGCAACTGAGGGAGGTTGCCGGTCTATTAACTGTGGTGGAGTAGCCCAATGGAGACAGATCTGATCGGCTGAATCAAGAATTCACATAAGGAGTAAGGAGTAAGGAGTTCGGCCGATCCCACAGGAGAGGGTTTGCACCGGAGCATGGGCATCACACCATCGAGTGGCGATGACAAACTCGCCGGCCAGTATTATCTGTTGGCAAGCCATCAACGTGCGGTCTAGCGCAACAGCTCCGCAAAGTATGGAGATTCGCTCGCTGAGCCCTGACTTCGGCAGTACCCTACCCGCGTTCCACGAATGGCCCTAGGACTTCGCTCTGGGCCGGAACATTCCTGGCGGGCATTTTTTCTGTCGCGGGAGCTGCACGCTGCAGTGGGTTGGCGCTTATAGAGGGGGTCGCACTACTCGATGTGGTGCGATCTCACGTCGATCTTCTGGACGCGGACGTTGACGCGCACTCGCTATCGACTTGCGGTTTCGATGACGATGGCATGCGCAATTCCTGCTGCAGCCCGCTTTGGGCCTAGGTTCGTCCAAGACGATGTCATGAGGGTGATCTTCTCAATGTGCACCACCGCGTGCTTAGCGCCGCCGACGCTACTTGGGTGTGCTCGTGAACGAGCTCGCGGCTTGAGGCCCCGCCCCCTTCACGGTGCCCGGGTTGGGCGTACCCGTGCCCAGCTGCGAGGTATGCGGCCCCGGTCCCCTCGGAGGGTCCGGGCTGGGTGTGACCACGGTCAACTCAAGGGTACGCTCCGTTCCCATCATCACAATGTCCTGGTGCAGCTCGCGTAGCACACGCAAGTCCGAGAACGTCGCTGCGTACTTGTGGGAAGGGTTGAACGCAAGCATGAAGAGCCATGGATGATCGATCTGGCCCCAAATTCTGTGAAATCCCTGGTACCTGATCTCCAGACTGCACCGCCAAGGGGTTGTGCGATCTACGGCATATGTCAGGTGGTTTACTTGGGCGGGCACCCCTACCGGGGACGTCTCACTTGCGGCATTTGGCGACGATGAACTCGATGAAGCATCTTTCGCCGAAGAGCTGGCATTGGCGACTGGATCGGGGGCACCGATCTTCGGAGACGTTGGCCTCCCCACAGGACTGGACGACGTCGGCATCCCGTGACGACTGGGCGAACCCGGTACCCCGACAGGACTCGACGATGCCGGCATCACGAGACGACTGGACAACGCCGGCATCCCCACAGAACTGGGCGACATCGGCATCCCGAGACGACTGGGCAACGTCCGCTTCCCGACAGGACTGGGCGACATCGATACCCCGACGGGGCTGGGGGTGCTGGCCGAGTTCTTCTGGGACACATCAGTCGCAATGATCTTGCCCACATCGCCCAGCAAACTGCCCATGTGTGGTAGCGGCGCCGTGATCATCCATATCGGCGGCCGTCCTTTGCGCATCATCGGCAGAGCGTGTGCAGCGAAGGAATGCAGCACCAGTGAGATGCCCTTGGCCGGTTTGCCGTGATAGAAATCGCGATGGGATTGCGTCTTGAACGAGGCCACGATGTTCGCAGGCACCCCCGAAAGATCGGTGACGGACAACAGTGGTGATCTGAAGATACCCATGTGCGTCACGGCGGGAAAGTCGAGGTCCGTAGCGCTTGTGGTGACCGTCATGCACATCTGGATGTTGATCATCTTGTGCACGTTGTTCGCTCCGACCGTCGACAGGTCGAAGGTCGAATACACGACGTAGACGCTCGCGGTGGGAGTGCCGGCCAGTTCGAGTCCGTTCGTGAAGCCCTTGATGGCCGCCTCGATCTCGGATGAATGGGGGACATTCTTGGCGCAGGCTTTCATCGTCGCTGCGTAATCGCTCCAGAACCTCCAGTTGGATCCCGTGAGCTCCTCCATGACGAACAACACTCGTTGCATCAGGAGGGCACGTGAATCGGTATTGACAGACCTCGCCACCTCCTTGATCACCATGTCCTTGTATCCGAAGATTCTCATGGGATCGCTCCTATGCGTCGCCTCAGCCACGGTGCATGAGTGGGAAAGTGTGCGCGCTCCGAGGCCAGGTTGTCGACTGACGCCCAGAACTGGCAGGACAGGATGAAATCCGACGGCGACCATGAGCCCGCCAGCAAAGTCAATCAGGCAAACCTCATTCCGACGGACACCTTGCTGGTTGCACGTCTGATGCTCTCTGAGCGATCTCTTCCGACCGTTTTCTACTTATCTGCACCCCACTATCTGCGCCGCACATTGGTCTAGAAGCGGATCATGTTCGTGTCGGCCCTCCAGCGAACAGACGCGTGCTGTCCACATGTGCTGTGCTAGCGTTGCGCTGCCAGCTGTGTCTAAAAGGGGCTCCATTCATTACACGACTAACGGAGGACGATATGCGTCACGAGTACGCTGTGCCCGCGTTCAGTGTTCTCGCACTTCTTCTGGTCGGCTGCGCAACGCCGCCGACCGTCCACTACAAGCGATTACCATCAAATGGCAGTGCCCCGACCTACGTGAAGGCCGGCAAGGGCAGCGTCGACAGGCCAGGCACGGAGCATCCTGCCGACCCTGACGATGGGGAGTTCACATTTGCATTGCCTGTCTCGTCGGTGGTGCTATCCATTCCAGACAGTGCCGCTAAGACGGCGACTCAGCAAAAGTCCCAACTGGACCACGACCTGGCAGTCCAAGCAGCTGCGATCGCGAAGATGAGGCACCTGCCCACACCTACGGTGCATCCAGCCACCGCCAGTACACCCCCAGCCGTCACGCAGAATCAACCCTTCAACGACGCGGCGCAGGGTAGCTGTTCTCAGCCAGCACCAGGGGTTACGGACGGACTGGAGGCCCACGCATGGATTCGGTGCCTCAACGGCGTTCAAAGCACAACCGCCCCTCACCCGGACCTCGACTACATCTACGCTGCGCGCCCAGCCGATAGCCTGATGCTGCAAGTCACAACCGGAGACAATCCTCTCCAGATCACCACAGTTAAATCGAACTGGACGAACACCAGTGCGGCGACCATGACCCGCGTGGGGCAAGAGGCGGCTATTGGATGGGGACTCTACGGCCCAATCGGCGCGACCGTAGTTGTCCTAGCAGGGGAGATCGCCACTGCAGCCGGCAAGCCACACGTGCAGTCCCAACAGCAGAATCAAATAGCGAGCCTGTCGTGGGACGATGTGGAGGCCAGCCACTATCTCTGCGACGGGCAGGTCAAATCTTCGCCAAGCGCCGCGTTGGATAAAGCAAGGCTTCTACTCCCGGTCGCGCTAGACCTCGATAAGAGCCTTCCCGACGGGAAGGGCTGCTGGCACCGCTTCCCGCAGGGTGATGAGAAATACACGAACTCAGGCTGGCTGTATCGAGTCCTGGAGGAGCAGCCAACACGACAAGGTGCGGCTTCGCCCGGGGAGCCGCAACTCATACCGCCGGCCTTGGATGCGCGCAAGCCCGGCGCCACTCTGGACAAGCTCGACCTCGTGGATGGCTCCGAAAGCCCGACTGGCCTTCCGCCCGAAGACACCAAGGAAGCGTGGTTCCCGACCTCTGCATGCCACGCGGTTCGTGTGCAAATCACGTATTGGACAGAAATAGCGGCAGTCAACAAAGGCGTGGCCATGAAAGAGCGACAGGAGGCTCCGGCTAAGACAGGTGCCAAGTCGGCCGACGTTACGTCGATGGCCATGCCGAACTACGACATTACATCAACCAAGGAGCTGCACGTGGTCATTGCCGACCCGCGCTATATCCAGAAGATGCGCCTCACCGAGGGAACTAGAACCATCACGATGAGGCTCTGCGGTGCCACGGCGATCGGCGTCGCGGCCGCCAACGTTGCACAGGCCGACGTTAGCGCGGCCGCCGGTATGGTGAAGGCCATTCGCGATGCGCAACAATCGTGGGACAAGGATCACGCCAAGAAGTAGAACATCACATCGCGCTATACCACGGGCTCGGGATGGCTCCCCTATCGCTGACAGAGCGCCAGGGGCGCCACGCACCGACACTGTTGTAAGAGCGCTGCACTAGCGCCAATGGTCGACTCCTCGCTACAGCTCACAACGACGGCACACGCCCGGAGCTTATTCGTGATAGGAGAATCACTGTCACGCTGAGTCACCGATCATGTAGCTGGCGCTCACGTCGGCGAATACTCACTAATTGCGCATTAGACGCTCTCTGAGCGCGCCGCATCGCAAACTGATACAACCCCAGCAGTCGAGTGCCCGGAGTTCGCCTAGCAAGCACCGGTGAAGCGAGAGAAGCATCAACGATGCGCACTCACGAGCAGCAGTGCAGCCGCTATCCGGAAGCTTGCATATTCAGGGGCAGGGTCGACCCGTTCCTGAAAATCGTCTTCGCGTGTTTATACAGATTTCTATAATGAGTTAACTCACTAATTAGAGAAAACTGTATGAAAAGTAAGGCTGACGTCGCCCGCTACATCGAACACATCCTCGCCGCCTCAGGTAAATCCAACAAGGACATCGCCAAAGAAATCGGCTATGAAGCCCCCAATATCCTGTCGATGCTGAAGAGTGGCGACACCAAGGCGCCGCTGGCACGCATCCCGGCCATTGCCAAAGCAACAGGAACGGATCCGAAGGTGCTCCTGGATCTCTGCCTTGAGGCGTATGACCCGGAGCTTCATCGTTTGTTGTCCGAGCTGGCACCCAGCATGTTGATCTCCCGGGAAGAGCTTCAGATGGTGCGCTTCGTTCGGCGAGTTTTGCGCATCCAAGGGAAGTCTTCGACTCGCTTGGTGTGAGCACAGCGCCACAAACAGCTGAACGTCCCGGAGGTGTCAGCGTCAACTACGACGCAAGCCACTCCCCCCGTCAGTTCAAGATGGCAGGCGCCACCTTCATACGGACAACCCGGTGCAGTGAGTCAGAATGAAACGAAGCCCGTCCCCGCCACTCCGGGGTGATGCCCAGCTTCTGTTTCGCTAGTGCCCTGAGCTCGCACAGATGCTGCTTCCCGCACTGCCTCGCTGTCTGCGACATGTAGATCAGCTTCGCCGACTCCCGATCCGGAAGCATCAGGAGGTCCTTTGTCATGTAGGCCACCCAAGCAACGGAGTTCACGGAACGACGAACATCAAGCCGGAACTTCCTGAAACCGGGATTGCTCAACCTCCCGCTCACAGGAGCCAGAGCAGCCCGAACCTCATCACCGCTGAGGTTCGTCTGCACGACGCCGTGAAGGTGCGGTCGCCCTTGCTGGTCGAGTTCCACCGTGATCAGGGTTGGACCCAGATCGGTTACCGGACCAAGCTGATTCCGAAGGCGCCGAAACGTGTTGCTCATCTCCTCCCTCAAGGCTGCCCCCCTCTTGAGATTGAAGCGCAGACTGAAAGTTACTGCGTTCTTCCGATGCATGGAGCTCCCCACGATCAGCGCCTTGTCCATCACGGTCTTCCCTTCCCAGTTGGATAGTGTGGAATGCAGGTAGGCCTCCTCCAGGTTCACGACCTTCTGCTTGAACACCGATGGATCAGGCATGTGGCTGTTGTGATGAAGGAGGGCCTGGCGGATGGTTCCAGGGTTTTCTGCCGTGCGGAACTGGATGACCTGTAAGGAATACATCTTTGTATCGGGAAGCAGGTTGAGATTTTCGTCGGCCTCCCTGCTGACGATCACTAAAGGCTGCCCACTTGGCGGCCCCACCCGATCGTCACTGAGGCCAATCAGCACAAGGGCTTGCGCCGACTGTGCAGTGCGTTTCGAAACCCCGTGAAAAGTGACAAGTTTGGGCTTAGATAAAGGACTATGAATTGCAGACTTGTTGGTAGTTGATACAGAAAGCACTTGGTTTTCCGAGGTTGTTCGAATCGCGCCCGCCGCTGACTCCAGGGCGCAGTTTCCCGCTGCCGCGCCTCTGGCATGGCACTTAGGACGGACGCGTTCGGTTAGGAAGGTTGAGGACTGGGACTACGCCGCGATTGGGCGATCGCTGCGGGTGGCAGTAAGACGAGACGACGCGCGCTCGTTGACCCACTCACGGACTTCGGTATCAAGCCAGCCACTCGCTGCCGTGCCGATCTTGAAGCTGCGCGGGAACTGATTCAGACCCATCAGCCGATAGATCGTTGCGCGGGACAGGCCCGTGCACTGGATCACCGCGTTCATACGCATCACAGAGGGAAAGCTGATAACACCAGGCTGCGCGCCTGCAAAGCTACTCATGAGGACTCCTATGTATTGTGACCATGACGCCTGTGTCATGGTGGCCCGCGTCGTCGCGTGCTACCTCATGTTAGTCAGCGGCGACTTATTTCGCGGTCGGATGCGAAATTCGGATCTAATTCGCCGCGTCGTTCATTTTTTGTTCACAAAACTTCGCCTCGCTTTAGCTCAAGCCGATTTCTTCAACGGCACAACTCCGGCCCCCTCACGCAAGCGATCGAGATAGTTCGCCCATTCCTGAAGCACTCTGCACCGCTCGTCGAGAAATTTCATACGCGCATAAGCCGCCTCTGTCTCGCTCTTGGGTGCGTGTGCGAGCTGACACTCCAACACGTCCACTTCGATCTTCAGCCGCTCGCGTCCCAAAGTGCGCCAAGTCGCACGAAAGCCGTGAGGCGAGTGCTCGCCCTTGAACCCCATCTCGCGGACAGCTTTGCTCAGAGCATCCCTCGACAAGTGCGATGACTGCTGTCGTGCTTGCGGAGGGAAGACGTACTCCTCTCCCGCACTCCGACTATGCATTTCCTTCAATGCCTCAACCGCCTGCCTCGGTAGGGGGGTGGTGAAGTCTTGGCCCGTCTTCATCCGGTTCGTGGCTCCGTCCGGCTCCATGCCTGGAATTGCCCACGCTGCCTTTTCAAGATCGATCTCTGACCAGCGTGCACTCGCAACCACACCCGGTCGCATCACAGTCAGGGTCAGCAAGATCAATGCTGCACGGACAACACGGTTCTCATACACGTCGATGGAGCACATCAACTCCCCGAGCCTGCTCTCCTTCTCAGTGATAGCTGGCATGTGCCCCAGTTTTGCCTTTGGCAAAATCCGGGCAAGTCGAAGGGTGCTGTCTTCGGAGCGCAAACCCTCGTTAATCGCATGCTCCACGATCTGTCCCATATATTGCCGGGCCTTTCTTGCAAGCTGCGGCACCTTGCTGCTCATCTCCAACAACAGTGGTCGGACGTCTTTGGTCTGTAGGGTGCGCAAATCGGCGGCACCCAGCTTGGGAATGAAGTACGACTCGACGACCAATCGGGCCTTCCGAAACGTCTCGCTTTGCCAGCGGTCTCGATTCTCAGCAAGCCACCTGGTCGCAACAGCCGCCAATTGCGCTTCTCGTGCTTGAGCTTCGGCCAATGCTTGCTGATCGTTCCTGGCAATGTCGGCTTCAATGGCGCTCCGCATTACCCTGCGAATGCCGGCGGTAGCTAGACCTGCCCTCGCACCACGCGCAGCTTCGAGCGCCCTGACACGAGCCTCTGCGAGGGACATGGTTGGATAGTGACCAATGGTCGCGGGGGTGGCGGTTTTGCTTCCCGGTAGGCGAAAACGCAGGATCCAAGCCTTGAGCCCCGTGGGACTTACAGAGAGATACAGGCCTTTGCCGTCGGCGAGCATATAGGCCCGCTCTTGCGGCTTCGCTTTGCGAACTTCCAGTTCAGTCAGGGGCTTTGCAAGCTTGGGCATTTACAGGGACCTGTTTGTGTATGTTCATAGACGAACATGCACAACAGCATACACAAAAACTTGCGATTCGCTGAGATCCTGCGACACCCCATGCAACAAAAAACCCCGCATTTATGCGGGGTTTCGAGTGATTCAGAGACTTCGTAAGACGTCCTGAAACTTCAATTGGTGCCCAAGAGGGGACTCGAACCCCTACGCCTTGCGGCGCTACCACCTCAAGGTAGTGCGTCTACCAGTTCCGCCACCTGGGCAGGTGTCTTGCTCAGTGCTGCTTCTGCGGGGCCGGTGCGGCCGGCACTTCGCCTTGCTGCTTGCTCGCGGCGGGTGCCGCGGGCACTGTCGGGTTCACGGCAGCCGGAGCAGCGGACGGCACTTCCGGATTCGCTGGCGTGGCC
>Ga0134126_10003324_pt1 | contig 20161 bp, 18 predicted proteins | sample KB31752_FD_96881 | JGI IMG/M metagenome (GOLD analysis project Ga0134126, IMG submission 96881) | Terrestrial soil microbial communities with excess Nitrogen fertilizer from Kellogg Biological Station, Michigan, USA - KB3-175-2 | ecosystem: Environmental > Terrestrial > Soil > Unclassified ...
AGCTTTGGGCCTTTGTTATAGGCGGCGTTGCCGGCAAGTCCGGCTTGTTCCTCGGTAGCTCAGCGGTAGAGCAACCGGCTGTTAACCGGTAGGTCGCTGGTTCGAATCCGGCCCGGGGAGCCACCAATTTCCGCCCCATAATCTTCAAAAGCCCGCCACGCACGAGGGGCCATGATGCCCTCGACCAGTCCCCTGCTTACCGATCTCTACGAACTCAACATGATCCAGGCCTATCTGGATAATGGCCAGATCGATGAGGCTGTTTTTGAGTTTTTCGTGCGGCGGCTGCCGCCACGGCGCGGCTTTTTGCTCGCGGCCGGGCTCGACGACGCGCTCGCCTATCTCGAAACGCTGCGATTTTCGGCCGCCGAGATCGATTGGCTCAAAAGCACGGGGCGATTTCGCAAAAATCTGCTCGATTATCTCAGCGGCTTCCGTTTCACCGGCGACGTGCACGCGATTCCGGAAGGCAGCGTCTGTTATGCCAACGAGCCGCTGATCCGCATCACCGCGCCGCTGCCGCAGGCGCAACTCGTCGAATCGCGCCTCATCAATATTCTGCATTTCCAGACGCTGATCGCGTCCAAAGCCGCGCGCATGGTACTGGCGGCGCCGGGCAAAATCCTGTCCGACTTCGGCCTGCGCACCGCACACGGCGCCGAAGCCGGACTTTATTCGGCGCGCGCCAGCTACCTCGCAGGCTTTGCCGGCGCCGCCAACGTGCTCGCCGGCGAACGCTATGGCGTGCCGATCGTCGGTACGATGGCGCATTCTTTCGTGCAGGTACACGATGACGAGATGATCGCGTTTGAAAATTTTTCGCGCGCGCGGCCCAAGGGCGTGATCCTGCTGATCGATACCTACGACACCGAACAAGGCGCGCGCAAAGTGGTGGAATTGGCGCCGCGCCTTAAAGCCGATGGTATCGCCATTCGCGGCGTGCGCATTGACAGCGGTGACTTGACCGCAATGGCAAGGAAGGTGCGGCGCATTCTCGACGACGGCGGACTAAAGAACGTCATCATTCTGGTGAGCGGCGGCATCAACGAGGACGTCTTGCAAACCATGATGAAGGCCAACGCGCCGATCGACGGCTTCGGCATCGGCGTCAATCTCGCGGCTTCCGTGGACGTACCCGCACTCGATTGCGCCTATAAGCTGCAGGAATATGGCGGTACGCCGAAACGTAAACTGTCCGAAGGCAAGGCAACCTGGCCCGGCCGCAAGCAGGTATGGCGTGTGTATGACACCGACCGCCGCATGACTGGCGATATTCTGTCGCTCGAAACCGACAAGCAGCCGGGCGAGGCGTTGATCGTACCGGTAATGCGCGGCGGCAAGCGGATCGAACCCTCGGCGACGCTCGCGCAAATCCGCGAACGCGCCGCCCGCGATCTGGCGCGGCTGCCAGCAGCGTTAGCGCGCCTGGAAAGCGGTTTCGACTATCCGGTGACCGTGGCGGACGCCCTCACCGCGCTCGCCAAAGAGATCGACGCAAAAAAGCAGTAGGCAAATTCAAAGTCATTGCCCCGCTCTATTCCACCCGCGCGCGCCTTCGCCATAGACCTCGTGACCGGCATCGGTGACGACCACCGTGTCCTCCAGCTTGATGAAGCCGCGCGTCGGATGCATCAACGTGGTCTCGACCGACACCACCTCGCCCGCTTCCAGCGGGATGTCGGCATCGGTCGCCGGATAAGGCACCGGCCCGCGATTGGTGAGCCGCGGCGCCTCGTGGCTGACCAGCCCCATGCCGTGCGCGAGAAATTCAATGTGATTGTGGTACTTCGATTTCGACACCAGCGGTTCGGCGCCGGCGTAAATCACCGAGCCCATGGCGCCGGGCCTGATAGGCTTCATCGCGGCGCGCTGGATGGTTTCGATCTCGGCCAGCGGATCCTGCAATTCCGCGTCCGGCTCGCCTTGAATCGCCATGCGGCAGATGTCGCCGATATAGCCCTGATAATTTCCGCCGGAGTCGATCGACATGATGTCGCCCGTCTCCCATTTCTGATCAGAAGGCGCGCGGTTCATGCCGGTGCCGCACGTGATCAGGCAATATTCGAAGATAAGTCCGCGGTTGGTTTCTTCGCGACGCAGCGCCTCGACCACCTCGGCCTTAGTCGTACCCGGGCCGTGACCGGCAATCACCGCCTGCATCGACGCCAGCACCCGCTCTGAAGCGACCTTCAACTTTGCCAGTTCATTGGCGGATTTTTTCATGCGCTGGCGCTCAAGCACAAAGAGCGCATCGACCCAATCGGCGTCGGGAAACGCACCACGCAGCACGACCGAAGCATCGTAAGGAAGAAATCCAAATTCGGCGGCGATGCGTTTGGTTTTCAGGCCTGCCTTGCGGATGTAATCGACCGCCTTCTGCATGGCGTCGACTGAGCCGGCGGCCGAGGTCTGCGTCTCGGGAGTCCACATCGGCGCCACTTCACGCTGAAATTTTTCCAGCCGGTGGCCAAAATAGGCGGCCTTCTCCGGCGCACCTTTGGGATAGATGAACACCGGCAAATAACGGGTGACGCCGGTGGCATCCATGTAATCGAAGAAATTAGCGCGATGGCCGCCAAGTAGATACTGCACGTTGTGCTTGGACGTCGCGATCACCAGATCGATTCCGGCTTCATCCATCAGCCGGTCGAGACGTTTGTGATCGAAAGGGACTTTCAATCCACCGGCATGTTGGGCGCTGATATTCATGGCTCATGGCTCCGTTTGCGGCGAGCCTATGACCAGAGTTCCTGGCTCGCAAGCCTTGCCCCGGCGGCGAGCGCCTCCAGCTTCGCCCACATGATCGAGGAATGCACGCGGCGGTGGAACGGCCCTTGCGCAAAACCGCAATCGGTGCCGGCGATAACGTTTTCACGCCCGACAATTTTCGCCAGGCGAACAATGCGTTCGGCCACCAGTTCGGGATGTTCCACCACGTTGGTGGCATGGCTGATGACGCCGGGAATCAGCACTTGCCCTGCTCCCAGCCGGGCATCCTGCCACACTTTCCATTCATGCTCGTGGCGCGGATTGGCGCCCTCGATCACATAGGCCCCGACCTTGACCTTCAGGATCAGGTCGACGATGTCCTTAAGCGGCACGTCGCTGACATGGGGGCCCGGCCAACTGCCCCAACACACGTGATAGCGGATGCGATCCGCGGGAAGTCCTTCGATGGCGTGATTGATGATGTCGACCTGTCGCGATAGCCAGCGGCGATAATCCTCGAAAGAGGCAGGCGGCACCATCCGATCATAGGTGACGGCATTGCGCGCATCGTCGAGCTGCACCAGGAATCCTGCATCGATGATCATCTTGTATTCGGTACGCATCGCGTCGGCGATGGCCGCCTGCAATTCCTCTTCGCTCTTGTAGAACTCGTTCTTGCGATCGGGGATCACGCTCGCCGGCGCCGCAACCGGCAGGAACGCTTCTTCCACCTTCACGTCCTTGAGCGCGATCTTGAAGTTGTCGATGTCACGCTGAAGCTCGGCCTGCCCGGTATATTTGATCGGACCGGTGCATATCGCCTCGGTGGTGGTGGCTACACCATCATGGGCGTCGAGCTCGGCGTAAAACTCGGCGAAACGTTCGCGGTCGGCGCCGCGTTTGAATGGATTGGCGGCGTCATGCTTGATCGGCCGCCGCTCGAAGCCGCTGAGCCGTTCGAGTGCATATTGCGACCAGCTGATCGATTTGCCGAACTCGCCGTCGCTGATCACATCGATGCCGGTGTCGGCCTGGTGGCGCACGACCTCGGCAACGGATGCGGTCAGGCATTTTTGGTAGGCCGTCTCATCGTACGGTTTGCCCGCCTGTTTCAGCCGAAGGAAATCCTGCAACGGCGCCGGACGGATCAGACTGCCGACATGGGTGGTAAGGATACGGGAGATGCTTTTCTTCATGCCCGTTTGCTAAGCAAGCTTCCGACAGAAAGCAATGCGTGGGCCGGCGCCCCGCCGTCACCCTCCCCTAGAAGGGCTGGGTCGCCGAGCGAAGCGAGGCGGCTGGGGTGACTTATGAAAAAAGTTCACCCCCTCCGGGCGCGCTAACGCAGACCGGCCTCCCCCTCCAGGGGAGGTGAAGAGCGTGCGCCGCTCGCTTTATCAGTTACGCCTTCACTACCCCGATGAACTGCTCGAGCTTGGCCGGGTCGTTGCGCAGCGTCTCGCTCGACCCGTCATAAACGATACGCCCGCGGTCCATCACCACCGCACGCGGCGCGATATCGAGCGCGAGCCGGGAATTTTGCTCCACCAAAATCGTGGTCAATTCGCCTGCCTTGGTCAGCCGCTTTACCGCGCGTGCGAGTTCCTCGACAATCACCGGCGCCAGGCCTTCCGAGGGTTCGTCCATCAGCAGGACGGTCGGGTTGCCGATCAGCGCGCGGCCGATCGCCAGCATCTGCTGTTCGCCGCCCGAGAGCTGATTGCCGCGGTTGGCGGCGCGCTCGGCAAGCCGCGGAAACAGTTCGAATACCGCGTCGGCCGTCCATGGCCCCGGCCGCGTCGCGACCTCGAGGTTTTCCCGTAGCGTCAACGAAGGAAAAATCTCGCGCTCTTGCGGCACGTAACCCAGCCCCGCGATCACGCGTTTATGCGTTGCGAGTTGCGAGATATCTTTACCATGGAGCCGAACGATCCCGCCGTGCCGCGTGGTGTGACCCATGATGGTCGCGAGTAGCGTCGATTTACCGACGCCGTTGCGGCCGATGATCGACAGCGTCTCGCCGGCATCGAGCGCCAGCCGGATATTCTCGAGCACCACGGTCTCGCCATAGCCGGCGAACACGTTGTCGAGTTCGAGTGCGCGATCAGCCACGCCGGCCTCCCTTGTGTCCTTCCTCGCCAAGATAGACCGCGCGTACGTCGGCGTTGGCCATGATCTCCGCGGGCGTGCCATGCGTGAACACCGCGCCCTGCACCAACACGGTAATTGCCTTGGCAAAACGGAAAACCACGTCCATATCGTGCTCGATAATCAGTACAGCGATGTCGGGATCGAGCGCCGCCACCACGTCGAGGATCAAATGGCTCTCTGAGGACGGCACGCCGGCGGCCGGCTCGTCGAGCAGCAGCACGCGCGGCTTCTGCGCCAGCGCGATGGCGATTTCCACCAGCCGCTGGCGGCCGTAGGGTAATTCGCGCACCAGCTTGAGGGAATCGTCGACCAATCGCAAAGAATCCAGATGATCGAGCGCCTCGTCAATCACCGACCGCTTCGCCCCCGCCGCGCGCCAGAGATTGTTGCACTCGCCGTCGCGCTCCCCAATGGTCATGCAGAGATTTTCAAGAACAGTCAGCCCACGAAACAATTGATTGATCTGGAACGTGCGCGCCAGTCCGCGCCGCGCGCGTTCCGCCTGCGAAGTCGCGGTAATGTCCGCGCCGTCAAGCAACACGCGGCCGGACGATGGCTTGAGCGCGCCAGTGATCAAATTGACCAGCGTGGTCTTGCCCGCTCCGTTCGGCCCGATCAGCGCGCGACGAGCGCCGCGCTCGAGCGACAGATTGACGTCGCGCGTCACCGGCAACGCTCCAAAGGCGCGATTGAGGCCCTGTACCTCCAGCGCGGCGCTCACGATTTCACCTTTTCCGAGATGTATTTGCCGGCATCTTCGATGAGACCGAGCAGGCCGCGGCGCGCAAACAACACCGCCAGCACCAGCAGCAGCCCAATGCCGAACTGCCAGAATGTCGGGCTCAGTTTCGAGAAATAATCCTCCATCACCATGTACACCACCGCGCCGGCAAAGGCGCCGTAGAGCCTGCCAGTGCCGCCGAGGATCAGCATCACCATCACCTTGGCGGAATTGTCGAAGTCGAACACCGTCAGCGTCACGTAGGCATTGGTCTGGGTGAACAACGCACCCGCGATACCCGCGATTGCCGCGGCAATTGTATAAACCGTGACCAACCGCCGATGCACCGGCGAGCCGATGGCATGCATGCGCCGCACGTTTTCGCGGATGCCGGTGAGCGCCTGACCGAACGGCGAATAAACGATGCGCCGCACGAAATAGAACACCACCGCCAAAACGCCCAGCGCGTAAAGATAATTAACGTGGCCGTAGAGGTCGTAATCGAACTTTCCAAACAGCGGCGAGATCGTCAGACCCGGCAAGCCGTCATAGCCGCCGGAAATATCCGAGCGCAGATTGCCGGTCTCTTGCAGCATGATGGCGGTGGCGAGGGTGAGCATTAGCAGTGTGAGCCCGCGGTAGCGCAGCAGGAACCAACCGGTAATGAGGCCGACCAGCCCCGCCATCGCCGCCGCGGCGAACAAGGTCGAGATCGGCTCGCTATAGCCGAGCCGCGCAATCAAAAGCCCGGCCGTATAGGCGCCGATACCGAAGAACGCCGCGTGCCCGAGCGTCACGATTCCGGCATAGCCGAGAATGAGATCGAGCGAGAGCGCGAACAGCACCATGATCAACACTTGCCCGCCAAAGGTCATGCGGTCGGGAAAGATAAAAAACGCCGCGATCGCGATCAGCCACGGCAACAATTCCGGCCAACGAAACCGATGGCGGCTCAACAGATATTCGGCGGCGCGCTCGCGGGCCTCGATGCGGCCGGCGCTTTTGGTGTCACTCGCGGCCATAGAACCCCGCAGGCTTGACCAGCAGCACCGCGACCGTCACGGCGTAAATGAAAAAACCGCCGGCATCGGCCAGCAGATATTTCCCGGCGGTGTCGAACACACCGAGCACCAGCGCGGCCAGCAGCGTGCCCTTGAGGCTGCCGAGGCCGCCGACCGCTACCACGATCAGGAACAGCACGAGATAGATCACCGCAAAGCTGGGCGAGAGACCAAACAGCTGGATGGCGAGCCCGCCGCCCAGCGCGGCGAGCCCGGAGCCGACCGCGAAGGTGAGCGTGAACAGCAGATCGACATTGATGCCGACCGATTCCGCCATGCGCCGGTTGTCGACCGCGGCCCGGATCTTGGCGCCGATATTGGTGCGCTCGAACCCGTACCAGAGCACCGCGATCAGAGCGGCGCCGAGCACGATCAGAAAGGCGCGATAGCTGGGGAAATTACGGAAGCCGAGGTTGATGTCGCCTTGCAGCCATTGCGGCAGCGGTACCGACTTGGGGATCGGTCCGTAGAAATACGTGAAGGTGGCGATCGACATGAACGCCAGGCCGATGGTGAGCAGCACCTGTTCGAGGTCGGTGGCATTATAGAGCCGGCGATAGAGCAACCGCTCGAACGGGATACTGATCAAGCCGATCGACACTGATGCGATGGCGAGCGAGGGGATGAAATCGACGCCGAGCGTTCGCGTCAGCGTCACGACAATATAGCCGCCGGCCATGGCGAAGGCGCCATGCGCCAAGTTGACGAAGTTCATCAGCCCCATCGTCACCGATAGACCGACGGAGGTGATGAACAGAAACATGGCATAAGCCAAGCCGTCGAACAGGATGCTGACGGCTATAATGGCAAAATGCGGCACGAGCCCCACCCCGGGGTTGACGAGAACGCCGCCGCGTCTTTATGCGCGGCGGCGCCGTTGAGTGTCAATTTCCGGTCCAGACGATCAAGAACCGCAGCGGCCCACTTTAAGTTCTTTGCACTCGTCTTTCACCGCCTTGGTGGTGCTGAGAACCTTCTCGCCGAGCTTGCCGTCTGGCTTACGGTAGACCTCCATGGCGTGCTCGTCCTGCACGATGTCCCGCGTGGCCGGGTCGATCATCACGTGCCCGCGCGGGCCATTCGCCGACCAGCCCTTCATCGCGTCGACGACCTTGGCACCATCCGACAGGTTGCCATTCATCTTCTTGATGGTGTCGAAGATGGCATGCATGGTGTCCCAGCCCGCCGCCGACATGAAGTCCGGATAGGATTCCTTGCCGTAAGCCTTATGCCATTCCTCGTTGAAGGCCTTGTTCTGCGGATTGTCGAGATCGACCGCGTAGTGGCCCATCACGATGGTGCCGATGGCGGCGTCACCCATATCCTGCAGCTTGTTGTCGGGGATCAGATCCATCGGTCCGATCAGCTTGACGCCGGCCTTGCGCATACCGAGCTCACCATAGGCCTTCATCACCCCGGTCGCGTGCGCGCCGGATGGAATGAACACATACATGCAGTCGGGATGCTCGTCCTTGACCTTCTGGAAGAACGGCGTGAAATCCGGCACCTGCACGGGACTGCCCATCGGGATCACGTCCACGATCTTGCCACCGGCCTTCTCGAAACCGGTCTTGAAGGCTTCGGTGGAATCTTTACCGGGCGGAAAATCGGTATAGGCCATCGCCGCCGTTTTGCAGCCGATCTTGCTGTAGGCATAGGCACCCATCGGATAGGCCGGATGCCACATGCTGAACGACAGCCGCACGATGTAAGGCGATAAATTGGTGATCCAGGCGGTGCCGGCATTGGCGATCACCATCGGCACTTTGGCCTGGGTGATGGTCGGCGCCAGCGCGATCGACGACGGCGAGAACACAAAGCCGGTGACTAACTGGACTTTGTCGTTGGTGATCAATTCAGTGGTGACGGTCTTGGCCACCGCACCGGTCGGCGGACCTTCGTCGCGCTTGATGATCTCGACCTTGTTGGGTTCGATATCCTTGGCGTGCAGCTTGACGTAGAGATCGAAGGCCTTGTCGATCTGGTGCCCGAGGTCGGCATTGGCGCCGCTGAACGGCAGCACCACACCGATTTTTACCGTCTCGGCCTGGGCTGTTCCGCCCGCCGTCAGGGCCAGCGCAGCGAGCCCTAGCCATCGCAGGAATTTCATTGAGTTCTCCCTTATATCTTTGAATTAGTTTGACTTCCCACTAATTCATGAGCCTATTCCGGCCCATTGGTCCTAAACTGGACTAACTGGCGGCCTGCGGTCAATCGGAATGGGCGCAACGGCACATTACGGCATGAGCGTCGGTCGTCCTTTTGCGTCACGCCATAGCGCCGACAAATCCTTCGTTTTATCGTCATCGATGAGCGAGATGCCGGTTGGCGGCAATCCGCTTTTTGATGCAGCCCAAGCGCGCGAGGATCCCCGCGCTCCAAAGGCGAGACGCGGTATATTATTTCGCCGATTGATTTAACGTCACCGATCGGAATGGGGCGGAGATTTCCGAGAGCGGTGTGTTGTTTGCGCGCCGATAGAGATCGGGCGACTGCCGCTCGATGTCGAGCGGACGACGCACGACCGACTCCATTGGGGGAGCCATAAAGACCTAACAAGAACAGACGTCAACGGCGATCTATACCCGCAAGGACCCCACCGGAGCTGGGACTTCACTGAAAAAATTCCGACTGGAGAATTCGTTAGGCCACGGATTTGGTGGCAACTCGGGCCGCGGACGTCGGCTGGGCGCCCGGATGTTTATCCATGCGCTTGAGCATCATTTCCAGGCTGGCGACCTCGACCCGATTGCGGCCGCGTTCCTTGGCGATATAGAGCGCCTGGTCGGCCTGCGCTAACAGCGAGGCCACGTCGAGTTCCGCCTCCTGGCAATGCGCCAGCCCGATGCTCACGGTCGCGCAAACCGGATGATTGTCGATTTCCAGTGTGGCATGCGCGAATCTTTCGCGGATCTTCTCTGCCACCGCTACCGCCTTATCGAGGCTGATATCGCACAGTATCGCGGCGAATTCCTCGCCGCCGAGCCGCCCGAGCAGATCGGACGGGCGCACTGCATGACGCGCGGACGCGGCAAAAATTTCCAGTACGCGGTCGCCGTGGGCATGACCGAAACGATCGTTGATCGACTTGAAGTGATCGAGATCGATCAGCAGCACGGCAGCCGGGTGCGGATTGGCGCTATGCCGTTTGGCAAGCTGCGCAGCGTCTTGCAAGAACGAACGGCGGTTGGCGATGCCGGTGAGCGGGTCGACCATGGCGGCGGTGCGATGGCGCAATTCGGTGCGCTCCTTCGCCATCGCCAGCAAGATGAATGCGATCGAGATCGTGAACAGCAGCGCTTCGAACGAGAGCGCGGTTAACCAAACGCTGCCGAGCATCCGATTGGTCGGCGCGAAAGGCAGCAACGATACCAACGGCGTGCGCAGCACAAATAGTGCGCCATGCGCGAACAGCATAAAAATCGCCGGCCAGCGCGACACCAACGGCTCGCTGCGGCCATGCCAGAATTCATACGCAGTGAGCCACGTATAGGCGGTGATGATGCCGGACGCGATCAACGCGCGGGCGTCAACCGCGTCGGCGAGCAGCGGCAGCCGGCAGACCAGCAACCAAAGCACGGCGCCGGTGACGAGATAGACCGGCTCGGCCGGCCGGCCGTCGAATATACGCGCGCCGGTCCAGGTCACCGCGAAAGCGGTGAACAGCAAAGCATTGGCGAGATCGATGGTAATGAGTTCCGGCGCCGAGCCGTACAGGCCGAATAGCACGATCGAGGCGGCGCGGATCAGATGGGCAAAACCCCACCATGCCACGGCGTGGATCGAGGTGTTCTGAACCCAGACGAACAGCAGCAGCAATCCAAGGATCGCCTCGACATAAACCGTCACCGTGAAGAGGGTGTTGACGTCGAGATTCATCGACCTATACCGCCCGAATAACGCCGGCGCCCCGATTTTTCGTTGCGTCCCCTAGGGTTACGAATAAAGCGGGCTAGGTAAGAACGAAGTGAACGTGTCCCCCTACCATCCGGCCAAAGCGCTGGTATGGTTTCGATGGCGTTTCCGAAACCGCTGGCAATCGAGCTGAGCGGTCCCGATTGCTTACAACCCAAAGGTTGTCGGCGATTTTCGGTTGCGGCCGCGGCAATTTCGCTAATTTCGGGGTGATATGACCGGTCTTGTCGCCCCGGGAGGGGTCTACTAGGGTCGTTTTTGTCCCCACGCCACACGGAACCGGACATGCAGATCCGAGACGGCATCGTTGACGCCATCGGCCATACGCCACTGATCAAGCTCAGACGCGCTTCCGAGGCGACCGGCTGCACCATTCTCGGCAAGGCCGAATTCATGAACCCGGGCGGCTCGGTCAAGGACCGCGCCGGCCGGCAGATGATTCTGGAAGCTGAAAAACGCGGCGAATTGCGCCCCGGCGGCCTGGTGGTGGAGGCGACGGCGGGCAATACCGGCATCGGTCTCGCGCTGGTTGCCAATGCGCGGGGTTATCGCACGCTGATCGTGATCCCGGAAACGCAAAGCGAAGAAAAAAAAGACATGTTGCGGCTGTGCGGCGCCGAACTCGTGCAAGTGCCCGCGGTGCCGTACAGCAATCCAAACAACTACCAGCATATCGGCCGGCGTCTGGCGGATCAGCTCAGGAAAACCGAGAAGAACGGCGTCATCTTCGCCGATCAATGGAATAATCTGGACAATCCCAAAGCCCATTACGTTTCTACCGGTCCCGAAATCTGGCAGCAAACCGACGGCAAGATCGACGGATTCATCTGCTCCATGGGCACCGGCGGCACCGTCGCAGGCGTATCCATGTTTCTGCGCGAAAAGAAAGAGGACATCGTGATCGGTGTCGCCGACCCCCGCGGCGCCGCGATGTACAATTTATTCGCGCATGGCGAGGCGAAAGTGAGCGAAGGCGGATCGATCACCGAGGGCATCGGGCTCGGTCGGGTGACCCAGATCGTCGCCAACATGAAGGTAGACAAGGCCTATCTGGTGCCGGACGAAGAAGCGATCCCGATCATCTTCGATCTCCTCCGGCACGAAGGTCTCTGCCTCGGCGGGTCCTCCGGCATCAATGTGGCCGGAGCCATCCGGCTCGCGAAAGACCTTGGCCCCGGCCACGTCATTGTGACAGTGCTCGCCGACTACGGCACGCGCTATCAATCCAAGCTGTTCAATCCAGATTTCCTCCGCTCGAAAAATCTGCCGGTGCCGGAATGGCTGGAGCGCAATTCGACCATCAAACCGCCTTTCGAAAAAACCTGAGCGCCATGTCGACCGATTGCCTGTTCCGCGACGACAGCTATCTCAAGGATTGTCAGGCACGCGTGGTGTCGATCACCGGGCAAGGCGGCATCGTGCTTGATCGCACGGTTTTCTACGCCAATTCGGGAGGCCAGCCGGGCGATACCGGTATCCTCACCACGCCCGGCGGCGCGCGCATCATGATCGAAAACGCGATCTTTACGGATGCGGCGAAAAGCGAAATCGCCCATGTGCCGGCGGCAGGCTCCCCTGCCGTCCAACCCGGCGATACGATCAGGGCGACGATCGATTGGGACAAACGTTATGCCCGCATGCGCATGCACACGGCGCTGCATCTGCTGTCGGCGGTATTGCCTTACGCGGTGACCGGCGGCTCGGTCGGCGAAAGCGAAAGCCGGCTCGATTTCGACATTCCGGAATCCGGCCTCGACAAAGACGCAATCACGGCGCGCGTCAATGAGATGATCGCGAGCAATGCCGCTGTCAGCAGCCGCTGGATCAGCGACGAGGAGCTAGCGGCCAATCCCGGCCTCGTTAAAACCATGTCGGTGAAACCGCCGATGGGCACCGGCCGGGTGCGATTGATCGAAATCGCAAATCTCGACTTGCAGCCCTGCGGCGGCACGCACGTGCGCGCCACCGGCGAGATCGGTCCGGTGCGGGTCACCCAGATCGAAAAGAAGGGCAAGCAGAACCGGCGCGTGCGATTGGCGCTGGCTTAGTCCGCTTTGCGTGCCTCGCGCACCTCATAATGGCGCGAACGCGCATCGAAACGCTTGAGCAATGCATGGGCGTCGGGCCGCACCACCGCAGTTTCGTAATCTTCGCCGGCAAAGGCCTTGATTGCCGTCATCGAGTCGAAGCGCATGATGGTGACGAACTCGACTTCATCGCCGACAGTCGCGCGCAATAGTTCGATGCGGCGAAGCCCGGCGATTCTGTTGCCGAGAATCCAGGGAAAAATCTCGGCTTTCAGGAGAGCCTCGTAGGCATCGGCGTTCTCCGGGATCGTCCAGCCATGCCAAACTCTTGCAATCATCGTTGATCCTCCTGCCGTGACATGCAACTTTTTGACGGCGCTGGCCGTTGCACTCTGTGGCGGGATCGACCAAGCTTGCCACACGCAATATGGAAACCGTTATGCCGAATTCAACATCGAGCAAATGGCTCAAATCCACCGAATGGCTCGCCGCAGAACTCGGCAAGCCCAACGTCGTCGTGGTGGACGGCTCATATTATCTCTCGACCCAAAAGCGTGACGCCAGAGCCGAATACCTCACCGCGCATATTCCCGGCGCGGTATTCTTCGATATCAATGCCATTGCCGATACTTCGATCGACCTGCCGCACATGCTGCCCGGTCCCGAGCAATTCGGCGAGCAAGTGGGCGCGCTCGGCATCGCGGAGACTGACACCATCGTCGTCTATGACGGCACCGGGATTTATTCGGCGCCGCGCGTGTGGTGGACGTTCCGCATCTTCGGCGCCAAGAATGTTTTCATTCTCGATGGCGGCTTCCCAGCATGGAAGGCGGAGGGCCGCAAGATTGAGGCCGGCGCGGTCAAGCGCGAACCGCGCGGGTTCAAGGCCGAGATGGATACCGGCGCAGTGGCGATGGCGAGCGACGTGCAGATGGCGCTCAACAATGGCAGCGCTCAGGTCATCGACGCCCGTTCGGCGGGACGCTTTTCCGGCCGCGAGGCTGAGCCGCGCACCGGGCTGCGCTCCGGACACATGCCGGGCGCCTTGAGTGTGCCGTTCACCGAAATCATCGAAAATGGCCGGCTGGCGTCGCCGGAGAAGATCGCCGCGGCATTCAAAAAAGCCGGCGTCGATACCGACAAGCCAATGATCACCAGCTGCGGCTCCGGCGTCACCGCCGCGGTGCTCGCGCTCGGTCTCGATGCCCTCGGCAAGACGGCCCGCCTCTATGACGGCTCCTGGTCGGAATGGGGCGGCAGACCTGATTTGCCGGTGGTGAAGGATTAAGTGTGCACCCGCGAACCGGCAGCTCAACGCCGGTGTACGAGCTGGCCCTTCCTCGCCCTAGGCATTTGAGGCTGCCGGCGCTTATATACGGAATGCTGCATGTGAATCACCGCAGCGGTGCGAGGTTCGATGATCTTCCGGCAATTGTTCGATAGCGTCTCCGGCACCTATTCCTATCTTCTCGCCAGCCGCTCGGGCGGCGAAGCGCTGATCATCGATCCAGTGCTGGAAAAGGTCGACCGCTATCTGCAATTGATCCGCGAACTCGACCTCAGGCTGGTCAAGGCGGTCGACACCCATCTGCACGCCGATCACATCACCGGTCTCGGGGCGCTGCGCGACCGCACCCATTGCATCACCGTGATGGGCGAAAACACCAGGGCCGACGTGGTCTCGATGCGGCTCGCCGAGGGCGACAAGCTCACCATCGAGGGTGTGAGCATGGACGTACTTTATACGCCTGGCCATACCGACGATTCATATAGTTTCCTGATGGGCGACCGCGTGTTCACCGGCGATACGCTGCTGATCCGGGGCACCGGCCGTACCGATTTCCAGAACGGCGATGCGCGCATGCAATATGAATCGCTGTTTGGAAAATTGCTGCGGCTACCCGATGAGACGCTGGTATTTCCGGCTCACGATTACAAAGGCGACACGGTCTCCACCATCGGCGAAGAGAAGCGCTACAATCCGCGCCTTCAGATCAAGTCAATCGACGACTATGTGACGCTGATGGCGAGTCTGCATTTACCCAATCCAAAAATGATGGACGTCGCGGTGCCGTCCAACATGAAGATAGGGCTTGCGCAGCAGGAAATCGCGCGCCGCGGCTGGGCGCTCGACGCCGCGCAGGCAATCGCGCTGGTTGGTCGGCCCGACGTCGCCTTCGTCGACCTGCGCGAAACCACCGAGCGCCAGAAGCACGGCAGCATTCCCGGCGCCGTGCATGCGCCCTATGGCGAACTGCTGGAGAACATCAGCGAGGGCGGCATGCTGCGCGAGCTCGCGCACGCCACCGACAAGCGCATCGTGTTCTATTGCGCCTATGGCGAGCGCTCGGCCATGGCGGTGCAGGCGGCGCAGGACGCCGGACTGGTGGCTGCCCTGCATGTCGAAGGCGGCATCGACGCTTGGAAGAAGGCCGGCGGAGCAGTCGTCCACTAAGACTAGTGCAGGATCTGGCTCAAGAACAACTTGGTGCGCTCGTGCTGCGGATGGGCGAAGAATTCGTTGGGCGTATTGGCCTCGACGATCTGGCCCTGATCCATGAACACCACGCGGTTTGCCACCTGGCGCGCGAATCCCATCTCGTGCGTCACACACAGCATGGTCATGCCGTCCTCGGCGAGGCCGACCATGGTGTCGAGCACTTCCTTGACCATTTCCGGGTCGAGCGCGGAAGTCGGCTCGTCGAACAGCATGATCTTCGGGTTCATGCATAACGCGCGAGCGATGGCGACGCGCTGCTGCTGGCCGCCGGAGAGCTGGCCGGGATATTTGTTGGCTTGCTCGGGGATCTTGACGCGTTTGAGATAATGAAGCGCGACCTCTTCGGCCTCTTTCTTCGGCATCTTGCGCACCCAGATCGGCGCCAGCGCGCAGTTCTCCAGCACCGTGAGATGCGGAAACAGATTAAAATGCTGGAACACCATGCCGACTTCGCGGCGCACTTCGTCGATCTTCTTGAGATCGTTCGCCAACTCCACCCCGTCGACGACAATACGTCCGGTCTGATGCTCCTCTAGCCGGTTGATGCAGCGGATCATGGTGGACTTGCCCGAGCCGGACGGTCCGCAGATCACGATGCGCTCGCCGCCTCCGACTTTAAGATTAATGTCGCGCAGCACGTGGAAGTCGCCGTACCATTTGTTCATGGCGACGATCTCCACCGCCACGTCAGTCGTGAGCCGGCGCGGTTTGCCGGTGGGTGTAGTCGCGGCCTTGGTGTCAGGCATGATGAAGCCTCAACGTTTGTCGCCGGCGGCGAGGCGCGCTTCCGTGGCGCGGGCATAGCGTGACATACCGTAGCAGAAGACCAGGTAAAAGATGGCGGCCACCGCGTAGCCAGTGGTGCTGGTGACCGGCGTCGCCCATTTCGGGTCGATGCGCGCCACCTCGATGGTGTGCAGCAGGTCAAAAATGCCGACAATGAATACCAGCGTCGTGTCCTTGAACAGGCCGATATAGGTGTTGACGATGTTCGGAATCGTCACCTTGAGCGCCTGCGGCAAAATGATGAGCCGCATCATTTGCCAGTAGCGCAGGCCGATCGCCATGGCGCCCTCGAATTGCCCCTTCGGGATCGCCTGCAAGCCGGCGCGCACCACCTCCGCCATATAGGCCGAGGCGAACAACGCGATGCCGACCAGCGCGCGCAACAATTTATCGGGCTCGAATTCTTGGGGCACGAACAGCGGCAGCATTACGCTCGCCATGAACAGCACCGTGACCAACGGCACGCCGCGCACGAACTCGATGAAGATGGTCGAGAACAACCGCACCGCCGGCATGTGCGAGCGGCGTCCCAACGCCAGCAGGATGCCGAGAGGCAGCGACACCACGATGCCGACCGAGGCGACCACAATGGTCACCAACACGCCGCCCCACAGCACCGTATCCACCACCTCCAGACCGACGGCCTCGAAGCCGTGCAGCAGGAGATAGGCGCCGACCGGAAGGATGACGAAGAAATAAAGCGCGCCGAGATCGCGACGCGGTGCCTTGAGCCAGAGCAGCCAGACAACGCCCACCGCCAGCATCGCAAAGAAGATATCGACCCGCCAGCGATCGGGGATCGGGTAAGAGCCGTAGATGAAATAGGGCAGCCGCTCCCACACGAATGGCCAGCAGGCGCCGATCTCGCGGTGCTGCACGATTTCACGGCAGGCGTCCCGGTCGGCGCCACTCCACACCGCGTCGAGCAGCAAGAATTTCACCAGATTCGGAACGATCCAGAGCAGCAGCAGTACGACAATAATGGTGAGCGCGATATTGAACGGCGTCGACAGCAAATTCTCGCGCAGCCAGCCGATGGCGCCGGTCATGCGCGCCGGCGGCGGTTGTTGCGCAATCTGCGCGCGGCGCACGAACGCGATTTCAGTAACGGCCAGATCGCCTTCCGCCATGGTCATGGAGGCGCCCTCACCGTTCCACCAGCGCGACCCGGCTGTTGTAGATGTTCATGAGGAACGACGTCGTCAGGCTGATGGTGAGATAGACCAGCATGGTGATGGCCACGACCTCCACCGCTTGGCCGGTCTGGTTGAGCACGGTGCCGGTGAACACCTGCACCAGATCCGGATAGCCGATCGCCACCGCCAACGTGGAGTTCTTGGTCAGATTGAGGTACTGGCTGGTCAGCGGCGGCACGATCACGCGCATGGCCTGCGGCACCACGATCAGCCGCAGCGTCGGGCCGGGCTTGAGGCCGAGCGAATAAGCCGCCTCGGTCTGCCCGCGCGACACCGCCAAGATGCCCGCCCGCACCACCTCGGCGATAAAGGCAGCGGTATAAATCGAGAGGCCGAACAGCAACGCCGCGAATTCAGGCAGCACCTCGAGTCCGCCGCTGATGTTGAAGCGGCCGGCCTGCGGATAGTCGAAGCTGAGTGGAAAACCCTTTAGCGCCAGTACGACCAATGGCAGGCCGATGATCAACATCAACGTCACCCAGAACACCGGCGCCTGCTGGCCGGTACGCTCCTGCCGCTTGCGAGCCCAGGTGTAGAACGCGATTGATCCGATCACGCCAACGACCAGCGCGGCGACCACCACGCTGAAGCCGTAAAGGAATACCGGCGACGGCAGGAACAGGCCGCGGTTATTGAGATAGGTGCCGCCGAAAATAACGACGCTATTGCGCAGGTCGGGCAGCGCCTTGAGCACGGCGTTGTACCAGAACAGCAATTGCAGCAGCAGCGGAAGGTTGCGGATGGTCTCGACATAGCTGGCGGCGAACTTGGCCAGCAGCCAGTTCTTCGAGAGCCGCGAAATGCCGATGGTAAAGCCGAGAATGGTGGCGAACACGATGCCCAGCCCTGCCACCAACAGCGTATTGAGCAGGCCGACCCAGAAGGCGCGACCATAGGTGGAGGCCTGCGACGAATAGGAGATCAGCGTCTGGCTGATGTCGAAGCCGGCGGCGTTGTCCCAGAAGCCGAAGCCGGAAGCGATGTGCGCGCTGCGAAGATGATCGATGGCGTTGATGGTCGCGCCAAAGACCAGGAACGCGATGATCCCGCACAGAACGACTTGATAAATAATGCTGCGGACCTTGGGGTCGTTGTAGAACGCGACTCGCGCGGGGCTTGCGCCCGTCGTTAGGTCGGTCGACATATACCCCTCGCCGCTCTGGCGGCGGTGCCCGGCAGCACCTTCAGTAAGCCCTCAGCGGATGGGCGGCGCGTATTGAATGCCGCCTTTGTTCCACAATTTGTTCAAGCCGCGGTCGATCTTAAGCGGCGAACCCTGCCCGACATTGGTCTCGAACGACTCGCCGTAATTGCCGACCAGCTTGATGATGCGTACCGCCCAATCCTTAGTCAGGCCGATTTGCTCGCCGTAATTGCCCTCGGTGCCGACAAAACGTTTCACATCCGGATTGGTGGATTTCATCATCTCGTCGATGTTCTTGGAGGTGATATTGAGTTCCTCGGCATTGAGCATCGCGAACAGCACCCATTTGACGACGGTGAACCACTGGTCGTCGCCCTGACGCACGACCGGGCCGAGCGGTTCCTTGGAGATGATTTCCGGCAGGATAATGTGATCGTTGGAATTGGCGAGGCGCAGCCGCTCCGCGTAGAGGCCGGAGGCATCGGTTGTGTAGGCATCGCAGCGCCCCGTGTCGTAAGACTTCACCGCCTCATTTGCCGTGGCGAAGGTTACCGACTTGAGCTGCATGTTATGCGCGCGGAAAAAATCCGCGAGATTGAGTTCGGTGGTGGTGCCCTGCTGCACGCAGACCGAAGCGCCGTTGAGTTCAAGCGCCGAATTTACCTTCAACGATTTGCGGACCATGAAGCCCTGGCCGTCGTAATAGTCGACGCCGGTGAAGCTGAGGCCAAGCGAGCTGTCGCGCGACGAAGTCCAGGTGGTGTTGCGCACCAGCACATCGACCTCGCCGGACTGCAAAGCGGTGAAGCGGTCCTTGGCCGACAGCGGCACAAATTTCACTTTGCTAGCGTCGTTGAAGAGTGCCGCGGCGATAGCACGGCAGACATCGACGTCGAGCCCGGTCCATTTGCCCTGCGCGTCCGGAAGGCCGAAGCCCGCCAGCGAGCCGTTGGCGCCGCAATTGAGAGTGCCGCGGTCCTTGACAGTCTTGAGCGTCTGAGCGGATGCGGCCTGCGCGAAAACAATCGCGCCGAGAGCCAAAAGTGTGACGATGCGTTTCATGGGACAGCCCTTTCAGCGCGAACTCAGGTACGGCGCTCCTCGCGGGCTGGCCAGCCATTCCGACCCCTGGGCCAAGACCCAGGCGTTCGAAACATTGATCTCTGGCCTATTTTTCCCCACGGCTTGTCGCCTTTCGGTATCTGAGAACGATCGGGTCGTAAGGTCAAGGGGTTGCCGTTGCCGGCCTCGAGGCCGTATATGGCCGTCACGACCGCGGTTCCCTCACCGCTTCGGACCGGACCTACCAATCGCATGGCGAAGACGCCGAAAAACCCAATCAAGCCGGAGACCCGCCTGGTCACCGCCGGCCGCGATACCAAAGGCCAGCACGGCTTCGTCAATCCAGCGGTCTACCACGCCTCGACCGTGCTCTATCCTACGGCCGAGGATCAGATCGCCCATCGCTCGCGCTATCAATATGGCCGTCGCGGCACGCCGACGTCCGAAGCCCTCGAACAAGCGCTCACCGCAATCGAAGGCGAAGGCTGCGCCGGCGTCGCCTTGCTGCCGTCGGGATTGGCCGCGATTTCGACCGCGCTGCTATCGGTCGCGGGCGCCGGCGACCACATCCTGGTCACCGACAGCGTCTACCGGCCGACCCGCAATTTCTGCGATGGCCTGTTCAAGCGCATGGGCGTCGAGACCACTTACTACGACCCGCTGATCGGCGCCGATATTGCCAACCTGTTCAAGCCGAACACGCGTGCGGTGTTTGTCGAGGCGCCCGGCTCGCAAAGCTTCGAGATGCAGGACATCCCGGCTATCGCAAAAGCCGCGCATGAGCAAGGCGCAACGGTGCTGATGGACAATACATGGGCGACGCCGCTTTATTTCCGCGCCTTCGAGAAAGGCGTCGATCTGTCGATCCAGGCCGGCACCAAATACATCG
>Ga0134126_10003325_pt1 | contig 20157 bp, 16 predicted proteins | sample KB31752_FD_96881 | JGI IMG/M metagenome (GOLD analysis project Ga0134126, IMG submission 96881) | Terrestrial soil microbial communities with excess Nitrogen fertilizer from Kellogg Biological Station, Michigan, USA - KB3-175-2 | ecosystem: Environmental > Terrestrial > Soil > Unclassified ...
CGGGCTCAAGAGATCGGAGCTGGGTCCGTCCGGAAATCCCTGGCTGAAACTCCTGGCCGCATGACGCCTCCACGTCGTGTCGGGAATCGTTTACCTTGCTCATGCTCTTTGCACCATTTTCCCCCAAATAGTCACCGCCGCCTGCATCCGCAGTCATGTTTCCGATCCGATCAGGGATTTCGCCATTAAACCACCTCATGATGCGATTTTTTTCAAGTGCTGAGACTGAGCCAGCGCCTTGTCGACTGTCTCGACAAGTATGTGCGGGACCACCGGCTTTTGGAGAAAAGCCACTGCCCCCAAAGCCAGAGCTCTTGATCGAGCCACCCCTGGCTCTTCGGCGCTGACGATTACAACGGGAATGGACGCCAGTGCCGCGACGGACTTTAGTCGTTCCAGAACCAGAAAGCCGCTGCTTCCCGGAAGCCCCAAGTCCAGGAGAATCGCGTTCGGCGCATACCGATGGGCCATCATGATGGCCTCAAGGGCATCAGCCGCATACGCTGTCTCATAGCCGCGAGCCTTGAGCCGGAGGCTCAAGAGGAGTCGCGTATCCGCACTGTCATCGACTATCAGTATTTTTTCATGTGCCATGGAGGAACTCCTTTCCAACGATGCGCGCAGAGACCTGGTGTTAACCCCGGCCCTGCGAGGCCGAGTCCCCGGCAAGGTGCACGGACAACCGAAGCTGTCCGGTGAAGGACTCAGCCCAACACCAACGACCTGTCATTCCGCAACCTCACCGACCGCACACCTTACCGCAGCAATCAAGGCTTTCTCCTGCACGGGCTTGTAGAGAAAGGCCACTGCGCCAGCTGCAAGACCTTTCTGTTCGCTATCAGGCGAGTCATCCGCTGTCAGGATAATAATCGGAATATCGGCAAGCCCGGTGATGGCTTTCAACCGTTGCAGCACCAGGAAGCCGTTTCCTCCAGGCAATCCCAGATCGAGAATGATGGCATCCGGTCGAATCTTCCGCGTGAGGCCAAGCGCCTGCACCACATCGCTCGCGAACGCCGTCTCGTACTGATGTTTCTTCATGCATGCCGACACCACGAGCTGTGTATCGGCATGGTCTTCGATAATAAGGATGGTTTTCTTAGACTTGGCCATGAAACTAATTAACTCCTTGTGCTTATGTTGGTGACGCGGATGCCTTTATAGACGGGGCACGTGCGCCCCCAGCAAGATCGTCCGCACGGCAGCAAACTCCGCCCCAAGCGTCGCAAGCCGCTCGCCGACTTGGTCTAACTCCGCAGCGCGGCCGAGCGTTTGCAACTCGCCGCAGAGTCGCTGCATCCGGTTGGCGCCGAGATTTCCGCTAGAACCCTTCAATGCATGGGCTGCTTCAGCCAGTGCCGCGGCATTTCCCTGACGGAGCGCGGTCTGCATCGCCGCCAGCCGCTGCGGCGTCTCATCCAGAAAATGCACCACAAGGGTGCCGAGCAAATCGCCGGTGTCATCGAGCTGCCGCAACTCGGCGAGCACCTCGGGGTCGACGATGGCGGCACCATTGTGGCCTTTTTCAGGCAACGCCGTTGCTCCCTCGCCTGCAGCACCGACACCGGCCGGCCGCCATCGCGCGAGGACCGCTTCCAGATCTTCACGCCGCACCGGTTTCGCCACATAGTCGTCCATACCCGCAGCCAGACAGCGCTCGCGGTCGCCGTGCAGCGCATTCGCCGTCATGGCAATGATCGCAATGTGCGAGGGGCCACATCGTTCGTCGCTCGCCGCGCGGCTTTCATCTTGCGCGTCACGCTGTACGAGCCACGCTTCACGTTCCCGTATCAGCCGCGTCGCTTCGAAGCCGTCCATCTCCGGCATCTGGCAATCCATGAAGACCAGCGCATAAGGAGTGCGCGCGACCGCCTCCACTGCCTCCCGGCCGTTCGCCACGACATCCACGCGATAGCCCTCCCCCTCCAACATCTTGGCCGCCACTTTCTGATTCACGATATTGTCCTCCACCACCAACACCCGGCCACGGCGCTGGGCCTGAGCCTCAGAGACCGTATGGCGGGTAACCAGCGGAGCGGAGCCGAAGCCTGTTGAGCCGGCAGACGCCGACGCGCCGTCGAGCACCAGACTCAGACAGTCGTAGAGCTGTCTTTGCCGCACCGGCTTGGTCAGATAGGCGTCGAAGCCGGCGGCCCTGGCCGTCTGGGCATCACCCCGCTGGGCGAGAGAGGTCAGCAGCACGAGCTTGACCGACCCGATTGACGGATCGGTCTTGATCCGACGAGCGAGGGTCCAGCCATCCATCTCCGGCATCTGGGCATCCAGAATCGCGAAGTCGAACGGCACTCCCGACTCCGCCGCCACCCGCAGTTGTGCGAGCGCCTGGGCACCATCCGCTGCCATGTCGGGCACCATCCCCTGTGCCAGCGTTTGCTGTTCCAGAATGGTCCGGTTCGTGGCATGGTCGTCCACGATCAGGACTCGGCGCTGCTGTAAGACCGCCTGAGAAATCGGAGGAAGTGCGGGGGCTCCCAGCTGGGGAGACAGGCGAACGGTGAACCAAAAGCTGCTGCCCTGTCCCGGCGTACTCTCAACGCCAATGGCGCCTTGCATCAGTTCGACGAGCTGTTTGCAAATCGCCAGGCCCAAGCCGGTGCCACCATATTTCCGAGTAGTGGAACTGTCAGCTTGGGAGAAGGTTTGAAAGAGACGGCCACATTGCGCTGGTGTCATACCGATGCCCGTGTCCCGGACCTCGAACCGCAGCGAGACCAGGTTCAGCCCCTCCTCCTCTGCCGCCCGGTCCAATGCCACGCGCACCACAACCTCACCGCGTTCGGTAAACTTGATGGCGTTGTTCACCAGGTTGATAAGAATCTGCCGCAGCCGACTTGGATCGCCCCGCAACGCGGTCGGCACCTCCGCCTGTACCAGCAGACTAAGTTCGATCCCTTGGGCTTCGGCCCGTCCGGCCAGCAGTGTCTGCACGTCTTCCATGAGGGTCCGAAGATCGAATCCGATGACCTCCAGCTTTGCTTTGCCGGTTTCGAGCTTCGAAAAATCAAGAATGTCGTTGAGGATCTCCAACAAATACTCGCCGGAATGACGGACGGTGTCCGCATACTCCCGCTGTTCCGGCGTCAGCTCTGTATCGAGCAACAGCCCCGTCATCCCGATCACCCCGTTCATCGGCGTGCGGATCTCGTGGCTCATCGTGGCCAAGAAGGCCGCCTTCGCCTGTGTCGCCGCTTCCGCCTCAGCTTTTGCCTGGCGCAGGGCCTCCTCCGCTTGCTTGCGGGCCGTCAAATCCAGCATCGCGCCGACCATCCGTACAGCTTGACCCTGCTCGTTCCGAACCACATAGGCACGATCGAACACGTATCGATACGTGCCGTTAGCGTGGCGAAAGCGGTATTCAACCGACCAATCCTGCTCCCCGCTGTCAATCACCCGTTGGATATCGGCCTGCACGCCCGGATAGTCGTCCGGATGCACTCGGCTCGTCCAGGACTCGATGCCCTCTTCGATGGAGGTGAGGTCGTAGCCGAAGGCGTGCTCGAAGCCGTCGTTCCACCAGACGGCGTTGGTCGTCAAATCCCAATCCCACAGCACGTCGTTGGCGGCACGGGAGATGAGACGGAACCGTTCTTCACTGAGACGCAGCGCCTCCTCCGCCCGCTTGCGGGCGGTGATGTCGCGGACAATCGCGATCATCCGTGGCTGTTGTGCGACGCCGGTTGCGACGCATTGCAGATTGATCTCGACTGGCACGTCGATGCCGTCTTTACGTCGATGGACGGTTTCGAAATTAAGTACGCGAGTCACCCCACGCACTAGCGGCTCGATCTTGGCCCGAAGCAGCTGCTCGTCCAATTCCGGCTGGATGTCGACGGACGATATCCGCAACAGTTCCTCACGACTGTACCCCAACTGCCGCACAGCTCCCTCATTCACATAAATGAACCGGAGGGTGTCAGGAGCGAAGATGAAGGTTCCGTCCGTGGCAGCGTCCAGGGTTGCCATCGCCTGACGTAGGGCCTCCTCGGCTTTCCTGTGTGTGGTCATATCCAGCATGGCGCCGATCATGCGCACGGCGCGGCCCTCTTTGTTCCGAACCACATAGGCGCGATCAAGCACATACCGATACGAACCATCGGCATGCCGAAAACGATATTCGCCGGACCAGTCTCGTCCACCGCTGTTGATGACCCCTTGCACACTGGTTTGCACCTCCAGAGCGTCATCGGGATGCATGTGGCTCGTCCGGAATTCGATCCGCGTGGGCGCAGAATCATAACCAAAGTTGTGCCGCAGACCGTCGCTCCACCAAACATTGTTGGTTATCAAATTCCAATCCCACAGGACATCGTTGGCGGCTCGGGCGATGAAACGCAACTGTTCTTCATGAGCGTGGAGCGCCTCCTCCGCTTGCTTACGAGCGGTGATGTCGCGGACTGCGGCAATCGTCAGGATGCCTTCTGCAGTTGTTAAAGGGTTCACACTCACTTCCACGTTGACTTTGGTGCCATCTTTTCGGTGCGCGATGAACTCATGGCCAGCTGCCATCAATTGAAGCTGCGGATTCGAACAATATTTCGTCGACTGTTGTGCAGAGACCTGTCTCAAACACCCCGACAAAAGATTTTCAAATGATTGGCGCTGAAATTCTTCACGCACATATCCGAATAAGACCTCTGCCATCCGATTGACAAGCATGATCCGTCCTTCTCGATCGGCGATGAGGATGGCGTCCGGTGTGGCATCCAGGAGCCCCCTGAACTTCTGTTCCATCTGCATGTATTTGAGGACGTCTTTTTCAACACGGATGTACTGTTCTTTCATGCGGTTTGCTGACCATAATAGAAGCCCCCATAGAGGAACAACGATAAGAGTTCCTACTGCGGCCAACCTCCATACCACTACCCGGATAGGGGCCAAAATACTGTCACGATCTACGCGCACCAAGACTCCCCAGCGGAATGCGTGCAGGTCCTCAATCCCTTTGGTCATGGCATAGCCCGTCACCACATCCACATGTCGGCGTAAGTGCTGCTCTTCCACAAACCCCGGTGGCACTGTATCGAACAACTGCGCCGACGGCAGCCCCAACCGCTTCAGATTGACATACCCCTCTTCCCGGAGATGTGAATCGGCGAGGATTTCTCCAGCGCGATTGAGGAATTGATACTCGATGTGAGTCTCAGTTCCCCATTGCGACTGTAAAGCAACCAACGACTGCGTGAAGGAATCCTCCAAGACCGGCAGTGAGACCCTGGTAGTGACCGCTCCGACAAACTCGCCCGATGGCCCCTGGATCGCTGCCGTGATGGCAGCGGTCATGACGCCGTGTGAATCTCGAGAGAGATGAGGTTCTCTGCCGTCAACGCCGCCAAGATCCCTCGCTGACCGGAACCAGAGTTGATCGCTCTTGTCATCGCCGATGCCTGCGGAATCCGTCGTAGCAATGAGATGACCGGTCGCATCGGTAACGCCGATCCATTCGTACACTGGATGAGCGTCAGCCATCCCGATAACCTGCTCGATAATCCCCGCCAAATCGCGTTCCTGGAACGCCCGGGAGCGAGACAGCATCTTGATGTCGCCATACCGTTCCGCCATCTGCAGGTCTAGTTTGCTAGCGATGTCGACCGCCACCAACGTGACATTTTCGCCTGCCGCCCGCACAAATCGGGATTCGACATACCAGAGAGCGAGGCCTCCAATCAGGATAGCAAATAGCGTGATAGCGACGATCAGGACCGACAACCAGGCATACCTACGATTTGTTCCGGCCTGATCCCAGACCGTGCTCGGCGAATGCCCGTCTGGCGGTAAGAGCTGTGGCCTCTCCGCCGGATTGTGAGTTGATACTTCGCTATTCGCGCAGCCCATGGGCTTCCTCCGCGGTAAGGTAATATGAGGCTTAGCCGATGCTTCTCCCCCGATCATTCCGAGCTCAGCGCCTCATTTCAGTTATTATTGTGGCTGCACGGAGCCGCGGCTCGACAAGCTTCATGAGAAGGATCGCTCTTCGGATAGCGCTCAGGCAACCTTCAGACGCCGTTCAACCATCGTTCGTTGACCGTCTCAGCGAGTCATCCCGCAGTACCAGGAAAATATCCGGGCACACACGTAACACGGTGTTGGAGGATGGCGACCATGAGTTCACACGAGCGTGTATGCGCGCTGGTGCCATCGTTATGATGTCCATTCCTCAATAGATCGCCTGTTTTGCCTTCGCACAATCGCCCGCTGGACATATAGAATATCCTTGTCGCATGGGAGGACAAACCCGCTCATATTCTGCTACAGCATTGCTGTTTGGACTGACTAATCTGATGAATCATGGCTACCTCATAACCGCCCGAATAGAATGCCGTTGAAACTCGTACGACTGTCACCTCCGCTATGCGGCTGCATCGTGCGGGGCCAGGTCACGTCCCAGCCCAGGCCAGGTGGCAAGCCGCGCCGTCATCTCTTCAGCGGGGAGAGGCTTGCAGAAAGCAAAACCTTGAGCGAGATAACATTTCTGTTTCAAGAGCATCGCCATCTGCGTCTCGGTCTCCACCCCCTCAGCAATGACCGTCAGCTTCAATGCTGCCGCCATCGCAACGATGGCGTCGATGATCGCTACGGCGTCGGGACTACTCACCATGTCCTGAGTGAAAGCGCGGTCGATTTTCAACGTGTCAAGGGGAAAGCGCCGGAGATAAATCAACGAAGAATACCCCGTGCCAAAGTCGTCGATCGACAGATGGATGCCCATCGCCTTCAATTTTCCCAACGTCACCAACGCCGTCTCCGCATCCTGCATGATGCAAGACTCAGTCAACTCCAGATCCAGAGAGTCCGGGGCTAACCCAGTGTCAGTCAGCACGGAGACGATACGGTCCGCCAGGTCCGCTTCACGGAACTGGCGGGCGGACAAGTTGACCGATAGCTGCAGCGTGGGATACCCCGCTTGGTGCCACAGCTTCAGTTGCCGACAGGCCTGCTGTAGAACGGCCTCGCCAATCGGCATGATGAGGCCAGTTTCTTCCGCCAGCGGAATAAAGGTCGTTGGCGAGACGAGCCCGGATTCAGGATCCTTCCACCGAGCCAACGCCTCCAGCCCGACGATGCGGCGTGACAGGAGGTGGATCTGCGGTTGATAGTAGACTTGAATTTCCCCACGCTCGATTGCGCGATGCAGACGGCTTTCCAACAGCAGACGCTCATAGGCCCGCGCATTCATGTCGGGAGAGTAGAATTCGTAACCGTTTTTCCCCTGGCCTTTGGCACGGGAGACGGCGGCGTCAGCATTGATCATCAGCTGTTCCGGCTTCTCGTCATTCGGCGAGCCCAGCACGATGCCGATATTAGCGGCTAGAAAAATCTCATGACCCGCCAGCGTCAGCGGCGCTTTCACTGCCTGCAGAATTCGCTGTGCCAGGCGGCCGGTAATCTCTGGTGTGCCGACAGTGGGGAGCAGCGCCGAAAACTCGTCGGGCCCCACGCGGGCGATGAGATCGGTTGTCCGCAAACACTGCTTAATACGCCCCGCGACGATCGTAATCAGTTGATCACCGACCACATGGCCCAGGGTGTCATTGACCCGCTTGAAGCCATCGAGATAGATATAGAGCAGCGCCTGCCGGGCACGGCCTGCCTCCACGCCGCGCAATAGCAGACGGAGGAACTGCCTGCGGTTCGGCAGTCCCGTCACCGGATCATAATTGGTCACGAGACGGATCGATTCGGCCGTGCTCCGATAGAAAATGGCCATGACCACCAAAAGAGGGATTCGAATCAGATGCCGCACAAGAACGACGCTGGTGTCTTCGATTTCCCGATACAAGGCCCACCCGTAAATCGCGGTCACCAGTGCCATGAACACGGTCAGTTGCAGCGTCGTCCGCGAGGTCGTGACAATCAGGATGATGACAAAGTAGGCCAGGTACAGGTCGGATCCGGCATTGCCGGAGGTATAGATGAGAAGCGAGGTCATGACGGCATCTACGACCCCCAAAGCGACTGGGAACCAGTCCGCGCCGATGAACCGTATCGGAAGAACCATGAGGAGGCCGCAAAACGCCAGCATTCCCAAGATGGCGGTCAGCATCAGTTGTTGCGACATACCGGCGTCGGCCGCGAACAACAGTTGATAGCTCAGCACCACCGTGACTAGGGCCTGGAGCTGGAGAAAGTTGGCCCGCCGCCGCTTGACCCACGGCGCCGACTCGCCGCCGTCGACGAAAGCCGGAGGTGGGGAGGAATCGTGGTCGAACCACTGCTGAGCCGATGTGTGCGCATTCATGCTCGTGTTCTTCTCTGGAATGGTCTCGCTCACCACCGCGCCTCCGCCACACGCTGCAATCGCTCCTTGAGCTCTTCGTGTGGGATATCCCGCGCTTGATCGCTGAAGACATATTGATTCTTCCCCCGCGACTTTGCGCGATACATCGCCCCGTCGGCATCCCGAATCAAGTCTTCCGGCCGTTCGTGGAGATTGGTGCTGAACGCGATTCCGATACTGGCTCCCACCTTGACTGGCTCTCCGACATCGATCGGCTCCTGAAGCTTTGTCAAGATGCGTTCGGCGACGCGCACCGCATCGTCTTCGCTGATCACATGGTTGACCAACAGCGTAAACTCATCCCCGCCATACCTAGCCACCACGTCGCCTTTTCTCATGCAGGATTGGAAGCGTTTGGCCGTATGGCGCAACACGGCGTCGCCCGCCTTGTGTCCGAGACGGTCATTGATGGGCTTGAATCCGTCCAGGTCGATGAACAAGACGGCGAACTGGAGATCTCTGTCGGCGCGACTCTGTTGAATGGCGCGAGCGATACGCTCCAGGAATTGCGCCCGATTGGGCAAGCCTGTTAATCCGTCGGTCATTGTCCGGCACCGTGCCTGTTCTTCGTTTTCCGCGATGCGTTCGGTTTCGACTTGGGCGACCCGCGCCTTGCCGACAAAGACCAGTGCCAGGCATAGCATCACAGGCAGCAAGAGCGCGTGTTCCGTCTCGAGCTGGCTTAGTCGATATAGAGACAAGGCATAGGCTCCGGCCACGAGTCCGCTGAACAACGCGATCTTCGAAACAGACCGAGCGTACGACGTCATCACCAGAGCCAGGAGAAGTTCGTATATGAACCATGGCTCGATGGTTACCGACCGCATCGTCGTCAACGCCACGGCGGTGTCTCCCAAAGACACCACGGTGATCAACCAGGCCGCGGTCAACTGATGTCGCGGAACAGCGAGAAGGATCACTGTCACAATGCCGAGGACCATCACCATGATGCCCTGCAGTCGGGTAACGGGTTCGACGCGTGACAAATGAGCGACGAGGATCACTACGAACATAAGTTGCAGCGTCACAAGATAAGCCCGCGCCCTCATGAGGTCGGGGCGCTCTGGATCACACCGTACGTGCATTGTCGCCTCTCATGGCTGGCGTTGATAGACCACCTGGGCCGACTGACCGCAGCCCGAACGTTCATGGTCGCGCATCACGCGGTGCTCCCTGACCGCCTTCACAGATCGACTGCCGGCAGTCCTCATGACCATCCGCCTTAGCAGTTGCCTCTTCGCAATTCCGGATGATGCGCCATAACTGCGCCTGGCTCTCGGGCTCCATACTGATGAATTCGATGCCGAACTCTTCCTGCCTCGTCCACCGCATCACGGCCAGATTGACCGTTAGTCGCTCAGCCGGTTCTTCCAGCTCGATCTCGACCTGGAAGTATTTCTCGCTCGGCACGGCATCGGTTGACCGAATTCGGCACCCCTCACGGGAAATATCCATGACCGTTCCGGCTAGCACACTCACACCGTCGTTGAACGATGCCGAAAACGCGACTGGAAATCGCGCGTACTTACGCTGCTCGTTCAGACCGGACCGGATGGTCACACTCGGTGCCCCCTTTAGCACCCCCTCAACTGCCTGCAGAAGCGTCTGGGGATTAAACGGCTTCGAGAGCACTCGGTCGGCTCCCAGGAGGCGGGCGGCCGATTTCAGGTCAAACAGGCGTTTCATATCTCCGCCGCTCATGACGATGATTTTCGGTTTCGTCGCAACGCGTTTGAGCTCCATGATGATCTGAATCCCGTCTTTCCCCGGCATAAAGATATCTGTCACCACAACATCGGTCGGTGCTTGCCGCCAAAGCGCCATGCCTTCCCAGCCGTCCGGGGCCTCAAGCACCGTGTGGCCGGCCCGCTCCAGAATGATCCGCAGCACACGGCGAAGTGGCTGTTCATCGTCGATGACCAGAATGCGCGACATACTCGTCTCCTTTGAAGTTGGACACCGCCTGGGTTATCGATTCCACGTGCCGTTGCCCAGGGCAGGGACAGGATGCATGCCCGTTCCCGCCGTCACCCGCTTGAGCGCCTCCCCTAATTCGAACAACGAGAATCCCTTTTTTAAGAACTCGTTCACCCCTAATGTGCGGGCGAGTGCCAACTTCTCATCCGTTGGGTAACCGGTCAGTATAATCACGGCGGCGTGAGGATCGATGGTCCGCAGACGGGCCAAGACCTCCAGGCCATTCACGTCGGGCATATGTAGATCCAGAACGGTGACAAGGGGGCGCGTCCGCTCGAAAAGGTCGATGCCTTTCTGCCCGCTCTCCGCCAGCAATACGTCATGCCCTTTTCGCGTCAGCACGGTCTTCAAGAGCCTCCGGATGCTGTCTTCGTCGTCGATGACCAGTATGCGCAACATGATCCTTCTCCTCCCCGTTATCCCCACACATCGAGCCGTGAGCTCGGCAGGATGTTCGTTTCTCCCTGGTCTGCTGGCATTCTAGCCCTCGGTCTCCGGTTTGGATGTTCGAGACATACCATCAACGCAGTTCCGCAATCCTCGACCGCCAAATGAACAACCAGCGGCCCCTCTGCTTGAATCAGTGTTTCGACCCCCCTGGCCAGCGTTACTCTGACGCGGACTGACGGCAAGGCGGCCTCGCCGCCATGCTTCACCTCGCTTCTTAGTTCCACCGGTCCGTAACTGTCGAACACTTGTCGTATCGCCATAACTGCCTTATCCGTCTTTCCGTCATGCGATTATGAAATCGTACCCCTCCGGCCTCCACAGTCTGTCTGCGCCTGACGCTGCCCCGCCTCCCACACGCCGACCGCAGAGCACCTGAGCGATTCGCTTGATCAAGTGCAGCGGCCTAGGAATGCGCCCGCAGAGCCGGTATTCGCCGGTTCCATTTGGCAAATCAGGTTCATCGCTATCCGACATCATAAGGAAGATGGTCCCGGGAGATTGCCGAAGCAGGTCCTTTACCAGCGCCTTGCCTGACTCGCTCCGCAAATGCACGTTGCAGAGGATCACAGCGATGTCTTCCATCTCGATAACCGCGCGTGCTTCCACACCGTCAGCGGCAGCGATCGCGCGGTACCCGTAGACTTGCAGAAGCACGCCGATGCAGCGCCGGACCGACGGCTCATCGTCTACCACAAGTACCGACGGTCCTTCCGTCAGCCCATCCAATCGGTACGCATTCATCACAGTTGTGATCATGGCCAGTCCTCCTCATGAGAATCGGATGTCAGCCTCCGAACCAGATGGCCGAGGATATCCGCCAACAGGTCCAGCCCGAACGACTTGTCGAGAAAGAATTCGGCGCCAGCCTCCAGGCAGGCGACGTGATATTCAATCGTGGTCAGATTCGTCAGCACGATGACGATAGGCGCAGAGGGCGCGAGCTTAACCGCCCGTAGCACGTTGAACCCGCTCCCACCCGCCAACTGGAGATCGAGGATCACAGCGTCGGGACGGGTGTCACGAATGAGCCGGATCGCTGCCTGTGCGTCGGCCGCTTCCCCGATGACATCTACCTGTGGCACATCGGTGTGCAGCAGAGCCCTCAACCGTTCCCGCACGAATGGAGCTCCATCCACGATCACGACGTTCACGACTGCGCCCCTGGTTATGGTGGTTGGCTCCATGGCGTTTCTTACCTGAAACCTAGCACCCCTGTCTTCGCGTCGGTATGTGTCTTGGTTTGATTGTGGAGCAGGACAGAGGTGGAAAATGTTGTCCGCGCTGATCCTACAAGCAAGGGGGGACACCAGGCGCTCGGTCACGGTGAAGCGCCCGGAACGGATCTTTGGGCAGGTGGAAATACGGAATCAGAGAGCAGCGCAAACGTGCGCTACTCAACTAGGCGTTGGTCGATGGCAAAGCGTATCAATTCGGCGTTGTTCGACAAGTGGAGTTTTTTGAGGAGACGCGCCCGGTAGGTGCTGACGGTTTTCACACTGAGGAACAGTTCATCGGCAATTTGCGAGACGGCTTTGCCCCGCGCGATTTCGCACAAGACCAGGTGCTCGCGGTCGGACAAAGTTTCATGAGGCGCTGCGACGGCCTCACCGGACAGGTGACCGGCGATCTGCTCGGCAAACGAAGGACTGACGTATCGCCCACCCGCCAGCACTTTGCGGATTGCGAGATTCAGTTCGTCCGGCACGCTGTCCTTGGTCAGGTATCCGGCAGCCCCAGACTTGTATGCACGTGCCGCATACTGCGCTTCTGCATGGTGGCTGAGGATGAGAACTGGCAGGGTGGGCCGTACCTCCTTAATCTCTTTCAAGACCTCCAAGCCATTTTTATCGGGCAGATTGATATCGAGAAGGACGGCATCCCACGCTTGCCGTCGCACCGCATCAACGGCCGCCTGACCTGTAGCTGCCTCTTCGACGAGGGCTCCGGCGCATTCGTCGGCAATCACCTGCCTAAGCCCTCGCCGGACGACGGCGTGATCATCGGCGAGGAGGATGCTACGCGGCTTTTCGGTCGGCGGCTTCTGCATGATCGCTCTGCTGCGGTATCCAGACTTGGACCGTCGTGCCTTTCTCCGGTTCGCCGCGAAATTCCAGCCTGCCCCCGAAGAGCGCGACTCGCTCCTGTATGCCTCGGAGCCCGAGCGTAGTTGGATTGACGTGGTCCTTGTCCGCAATGCCACGACCGTTGTCGGACACCTCCAGCAGCCACCCGTTCGATTCTTCACGCAAAGCCAGTCGGACACGTGACGCGCGGGCATGCCGCATGACGTTGGTCAACAGCTCCTGCGCAATGCGAAAGAGCGTGCTGGACCGATCCGGATCGAGGTTTCGCTGGGCAGGATCAGGAGCCAGCGACGTCTCACAAGGGAAACCGGCCCGCGCTTCGAACTCTCGGGCCTGCCACTGCAACGCCGGAATCAGACCGAGGTCGTCGAGAATGCTGGGCCGGAGGTCGGAGGCCACGCGACGGACCAATTGAATCGAATCGTTCACGAGCTTCGTCATCGCCTGTAGTTTGTCCATCACCGGCGTGGGCAAGGCGGCGGCCTCTCTTGCGACTTGTTTGCTCAACCAGGATAGGTCCAACTTCAGCCCCGTCAAGAGCTGGCCGAATTCGTCGTGGAGTTCGCGGGCAATCCGTTTTCGTTCGTCTTCCCGCGTGTGTTCGAGCTGCAGCATGAGGTTGCGCAACCGTTCGTAGGCGGCGGCGATTGCCGTTTCTGCCTCCTTCTGCTTCGTCAGATCCGTCAACGCGCCAATCGCCCGCACGACCCGCCCTTCGTCGTTCCGCAGCACATAGCCTCGATCCAGCACATATGCGTAGATTCCATCTATCCGACGAAGCCGATACTGGTCCGACCACGTTTCCCCGACGCCGTTGATCACCGCATAGCGTGTTGCGATCACCCGGTCTCTCTCCTCTGGATGGAGACGCTCGTACCATGACTCCACCCCTGATCCTGAGGGCACCTCATGCGGGTAGAACCCGAAGAGAGACTGAAATCCTTCGCTCCAGTGGAGCGTCTGAGCAGAGAGGTCCCAGTCCCAGATCGCATCGTTCGTCGCGCGAGCCACCAGCCGCAGCCGATCCTCAGCTGCAGCGACCGCCTTCTCCGCCCCTTGCCGCGCCAGGCGGTCGTCCACTTCTTGAAGCTCCCGCTGGATGACCGGAATCAGCCGGCCTAGGTTGGACTTCATCACATAGTCGTGCGCCCCGGCTCGCATAGCCGCGATCGCCGCCTCTTCGCCGATCGCTCCCGAGACGATGATGAAGGGAAGGTCGAGCCTGTTGCACTTGAGCATCTCAAGCGCGAAGAGCGCACTGAATCGCGGGAGATTCCAGTCCGCCAGCACGAGATCCCAGGTCTGGGCGCGCAGCGCCTCATTCATCGTGCCAGGGCTGTCCACGCGCTTCAGGAGCGGAGTGTATCCGCCCTTGATCAACTCGCGTTCCAGGAGCCACACGTCGCCCTCGGAATCCTCGACACACAGCACCCGTAACGTCGTACCGCTATTGTTCCGACCCATCATGTCTAGACCTCGCACAAGGCTCTTCAGATTCTATAGCACGCCGCCGAACGAGCAAGTGTTCTTTGGATTTCCAATTGATGCACCGACAGGAAACCCGCCTTCAGAATTCCGTCATGTCTTCTGAAGCGGCTCGTCGAGCACCTCGCGCACTTTCTGCAGCAGCGCGTCGGGCGAATAGGGTTTTTGGAGCAAGGGGCTACCCATTTCCAGGATGCCTTGATGGGCCATCGCCGTGCCGGTATAGCCGGACATATAGAGGATCTTGAGCTCCGGGAACCGCACGGCGAGTTGGGTCGCCACATCCGGTCCGCTGCCGCCGGGCATGATGACGTCGGCCAGCAGCAGATGAATTGTTCCCTTATGGACCTGCGCCGTCCGACGCGCTTCCTCCAGGCTGCCCGCCACTAACACCGTATATCTGTTCCCTTCCAGAACTCTTTGCGTTAGGGTACGGAGCGCCGCGTCATCTTCCACCAGTAAGATGGTTTCAACCCCGACCTTCTGCTGCGACGGAGAGGCCTTCGGCTTCGTTGCGCGGCCTTCGGCTTCGATCGACGGCAGATAGATCTTGAACGCCGTGCCATGACCCGGTTCGCTGTAGACCCAGATGAAGCCGTTGCTTTGCTTGACGATGCCGTAGACCGTCGACAAGCCGAGGCCGGTGCCCTTGCCGGTCTCTTTTGTGGTAAAGAACGGTTCGAAAATCCGCGTTTGCGTTTCTGCATCCATACCGCAGCCGGTATCGCTGACCGCTAGCAGAACGTAGCGTCCCTGCGGCATGTCCACCACATTTTTCGGATATGATTTATCTAACAGGAAATCTGCGGTCTCGATGGTCAACTGTCCGCCCTCGGGCATGGCGTCACGAGCGTTCACGGCAAGGTTCATGACGATCTGCTCGATCTGTCCCGGGTCAGCCTTGATCGGCGCGAGCGTGGGATCCAATTTTGTCTTCAGCACCACGTCTTCCCCAAGGAGGCGACGCAGCATTTTTTCGAAATTGCCGACTAGCGCATTCAGATCCAAGACCTGCGGCGTGAGGATTTGGCGGCGACTGAACGCCAGCAGTCGCCGGGTCAGCCATGACGCGCGTTCTGCGGCATTCATGATTTCTTGGAGCTCTCCCTGTGCCGGTGCGTCGACCGGCAGACTATTGATCACAAGGTCGGTGTAGCCCATAATGACGGTAAGGAGATTATTAAAGTCGTGCGCCACACCCCCAGCGAGCAGGCCGACGGCTTCCATCTTCTGCGCCTGGCGCAACTGGTCCTCAGTGCGCCGCAGTCTCTCCTCCGCCGCCCGGCGCTCCGTGATGTCCGCAATGAATCCGTAGAAGCGCCTGGTGGGGTCTTCCCGCAAGGGTACGAGCGACAGTTCGACCGGAAACACGGTTCCATCCCGGCGCCAGGCGGTTATCTCTACCCGCTTGTTGAGCAACGTGCTCTCGCCCGTTTCTAGAAAGCCGCGGAGCCCATCGCAAGGGGCTACCCGCTGGTCCGGCGGAATGATCGTCTCAGCGAGGGATCGCCCCTCCACCTCGTCCCGGCTCCAGCCAAACATGATTTCTGCACATGGATTCCAGTCCACAATCGTACCGTGCTCGTCCATTCCGACGATGGCGTCAAGCGCTGAATCGAGCACCGCGCGAACCCTCGCCTCACTGACCTGCAACGCCGCGTGCGCCTTGCGGAGTGCGCTGAGGTCCGTCATTGCGCCTATCAGGCGAATAGCCTGACCCCGGACGTTCCGCACAATGTAGCCACGGTCGACCACATCGGCGTAGGTTCCGTCGGCACGGCGGAACCGGTAGCCCTCCGACACACTCGTGGCGCCGCCGTTGATCGCAGCGTAACAGCTGGCGATGACACGGTCTTTGTCTTCTGGATGCAGCCGGTCGTACCAGGACTCGACGCCGGGCTCGACTTCATCCGCGCAGTAGCCGAAGAGGGTGAAGAATCCCTCGTTCCACCAGATACCGTTCGTCGAGAGATCCCAATCCCGCACCGCGTCGTTCGTAGCGCGAGACACTAGTTGAAGCCGTTCTTCGCTGGCCGCCAAGGCCACCTCCGCTTTTCTGCGCGCCCGGCGGTCGTCCGCTTCCCGTAGTTCCCGTTCGACGATCAGAACGAGTCGATTGAGATTCTGTTTACCGATGAAATCGTGCGCACCGGCTTTGAGCGCCAAGGCGGCCGCCTCTTCGCCGATCGTGCCGGACACGATGATAAACGGCAGGTCCAATCCCTGAGATTTCAACATCTCAAGCGCAAAGAGGGCACTGAACTGAGACAGGTTCCATTCCCCCAGAACGATGTCCCAGGTTTCCTGTTGCAACGCAACCTGCATGACAGCAGGGCTATCCACTCGCCGGAAAACCGGCTCGTATCCCCCACGCCGCAGTTCGTTCAACAGCAGCGCGGTATCGTCTTCACTATCCTCGATCAACAATACCCGGAGCAACCGGCCCATCATTTCCTTACCTCCTTCGCCGGAAAGGAGGCTATTCGCTGCGGAAAAGCCAATATCGCCTTGTCATTCACTGCGTGCAACTCCCACACAAGCATGACCACGGCGGCTTTGCCAATGGGCCGGCCAAAGACTGAGCAGGGATCAATGCCACCACTTATTATTTGTTGTGTTATTACAGCATGATCTTCGTTCAGCCATCTGGCTGGATAGATTCCCCCGCCTTTACAGGGGAACTCCCGCTGGATTAGACAGGTGGAAGGCCGTTTGGATTCCAAGCCCATAAGCGGCTGAAGGTCCAATAGTACCGCCCGTCATATCTTCCTTTCCTCACGAAAGCGTAAAGTACACCGCCGCTCCCTTTCCCTCCGTGCTTTCTGCCCATACGCGCCCGCCATGGCGATGGACGATGCGCTGTACCAACGCGAGACCTATTCCAATACCGGGATACTCAGTCACCGCGTGCAGCCGTTGGAACACGCCGAAGAGTTTGCCTGCATAGGCCATGTCGAAGCCGACCCCGTTGTCGCGCACGAAATAGACCGTTTTCCCGTCCAGACGCTCTGCCCCTACCTCGACGATCGCCCGCTCCCGCCTCCTCGTGAACTTCCAGGCATTGTCGAGCAGATTGTCCAATAGAATGCCGAGCAATCGGTAATCGCCGTCGGCTTTCAGTCCCGGGTCGATGACCAGCTCGACCTGCCGGCCCGACCACTGCTTCCGGGCTTCCTCCGCCCGGCTTGCGGCCAGGGCGCTCAGATCCACCGGTTCCCGTCGCAGCTCCGCACCGACGGTAAGCGCCAACCGAAGCAGATCCTCGATCAACTGTCCCATGCGCTCAATTTCCCACCGGATCCGCTTCAAGTAATCCTTTCCTGTTTCATCCAACCGGTCGGAACAGTCTTCCAATAACGCCAGACTTAATCCCTCCAGCCTCCGCAGCGGCGCGCGCAGGTCATGTGACACGGAATAGGAGAAGGCTTTCAGTTCTTTGTTCGTCGCTTCAAGCAGCTGGGCTTGCCTCTTCAGCTCCTCGTCCACCCACTTGCGCGCGGTGATATCGCGGGCGATCTCCGAAATGCCGGTGACTGTGCCACGCTCGTTGGGTATCGGGGAGATCGTCAGGGAGAGATGGATGAGTCGGCCGTCTTTGGTTTGTCGAACCGTCTCGAAACTGTGCACCTGTGTTCCTTCCCTCGAGCAGGAGATGATCCGCTCCTCTTCCTCCATGCGGTCCGGTGGCAACAGCAGGGTGATTGGTTTCCCGATGATCTCCTCGGCTGCATATCCGTAGAGCCGTTCCGCCGCGTGGTTCCAGCTGGTCACAATGCCGTCTAGAGTCTGGCCGATGATAACGTCGCCCGTCCCTTCGACAATGGCGGCCAGACGGCGTTGTGCTTCCTCCGCATGCTGGCGCTCGGTTATATCTCGTGCGACGGCGACCAGACGTGCCTGTGCCGTGCCCGCTTCAACACATTGCAGATTGATCTCGACCGGTATGTCCACGCCGTCTTTGCGCCGATGGATCGTCGTGAAGGTGTGGACCGACTGCGCCCCCCTTACAAGCGGCATGAGCATCTCCCGGAACCGTGGCTCGTCGAATTCCGGCTTGAGGTCAAGCGGTGTCATGCCCAGCAGCTCCTCCTCGCTATATCCCACCTGCTGCACAGCCCCTACATTCACGTGGCTGAACCGTAGGGTTCGAGGATCGAAGACGAAGGCACCGTCCATCGTGGCGTCCAGCGTGGCCAGCGTCAGACGCATGACTGCAGCAATCTCCCGCTGCTTCAACTGTTCCCGGCGCAGCAGCAAGACGGTGGCAGCCATCAACCCAGTCAGCGCAAGCCCGCCCAGCACAACCAGGACGGTCTGCGAGTGGGACAGAATTGCTGCCTGCTGCTCCCGCTGAACGAGCAGATCCCGTTCGACCCCTTCCAGCTGGGCCACTCGGTGACGGAGGTCGTCCATCACAGCTTTCCCATGGTCAGTCTTGAGAATGCGCAAGGCGGCGTCCGATCCCTGACTTCGGCGGATCGCGATCGTGTCACGTAACTCAGCCAGCTTTTCCTCTACCATACGGGCGAAGCCGAGCAGCCGGGCCCGCTGTAACGGGTTGTCCTGTGTCAGATTGTTGAGGCGATCCACATGGCGATGAACATCCACCACCGCCCTCTCATACAGCTCCAAATAGAGGTCCTCGCCGGTGAGCAGAAAGCTGCGCTGGCCGGTTTCAGCGTCCTTGATGGTAGACAGGGTGAGGGACAGTTCGGTCAAGACCTCGTGGGTGTGCGCGACGAGTTGGGCCGACTCCAGACTTGCCACCATCATCCGGTAGGTCATGACTACGAACAGGATCATGATCAAACCGACGCTCGTCAGATTGGCGACGGTCCGGCGACTCAGACCAAAAACCAGCCGGCCCGACTGCGCATCTGCCCCGGAAGCGGTCGAGACGCCGACTGCAGCTGTCCAGAACACCATGACACCGATCACACGGTTCATGAGCCCATAGGATATGGGGACGCCTGGGGGCGCGAGGAAGAAGCCGAACCCGGACAGCATCGAACAGAGGCCGGCCATTATGAACGGGAACGCGCGCCACGGCACCCATAACGAAAGGAGGATCGAGCCTAGATAGAGGAGCAAGACCGGATTACCCAGCGGAGTCAGGAGATCGAAGACGAAGATCCCAGCCGTCAAGCTGACCGCAGTGCCTGTGATTGCGATGGTCGTTGTGCAACTCTGGATCATGGCACCTAGGGCTGCGTCCAATGCCAATGAGCATTGGGCCATGGCAAACAATCCATCACGATCAGTTGCCCATTGACCACATGCGGCAGCGTGATTCAGCGCACAAGCTCCGTACTGACGGCCTACTCAAATCCGGTTTGCAGTGGCCTAAAGAAACCCCATTATATATTGACTTCTGCTACGCATCAATTATTTACCATAATTCGTATTCCTATCTCTGACCTCTCCATAGGGCCGTCTCTCTCCTACCCTGCTCCTCAGAATGACCGTGTAGATTTTCTTTCCGCTACTCTCGAGCCCGTGATCGCGCAGCACAGTAGGGCTCAGGTCGGAGACGAGAGTCCGGGTGTAGGTCAGCGCCTCTGAGGCCTACGGCATGTCTGCCCCACCCAAGGGGCGATCTATGGGGATAAAGGCTATTGTACGGCCCCCGCTCGGCAGGCTGCCGCCCAGCGGAACTGTCATCTCGCGGCCATTCAACGGAACAATATGAAATCTAATCGGGATCGCGATCGGTGGTATACGCATCTGCGAGCGCCCTATGAAGGTTAAATTCCAACAAAGGTACCAAATGCGACATGGTGTTTGACGTAAGCTATTGCGCAGCTTGTGTTTTTATTCTTCGGAGCACCCCCAAAATTGGCAGCCAGAATGAAGCGGAATATTGAG
>Ga0134126_10003326_pt1 | contig 20154 bp, 14 predicted proteins | sample KB31752_FD_96881 | JGI IMG/M metagenome (GOLD analysis project Ga0134126, IMG submission 96881) | Terrestrial soil microbial communities with excess Nitrogen fertilizer from Kellogg Biological Station, Michigan, USA - KB3-175-2 | ecosystem: Environmental > Terrestrial > Soil > Unclassified ...
ACCGCTTGGCTGCGCTCCTAGGGCCATCTGCCGACCTCCCTACCCGTGGCGAAAAAACCGCCATCCTAGTTTGTCTCATAAGTTAACGAGAAAGTCAATGGAAATCGGCGGCTCGCGGGGAGGACTTGGAGGCAAAGGAGGTTGAGGAAGCATAGGAGGGGGAGGATGAAAGCGGACCCTGCCTCCGCCGAGGAACTCCAGGGGCGGGCGGAATAGGGGATAGCCGCGGACAGCACGTACGGACAGGTTTCCGCGAAGCCAACGCCAACGCCCTATTTCTATGAGCCTAATTCCCAAGGCTTGCACGCCTCGTACCGGGCGCTGCTCGTAAGGACGGATGGCTCGGCAGAAACGATGCGGCGATTGGCCTCGCGGTGATGCTGGGGCACTACATGCAAGACTTCAACGTGCGCGATCCGCTGATCTACCTGGGCGTCACGGTCTTAATTTCCGGCGCGATCCTGTTTGCTTGTTACATTCCAGCGCGGAGGGCGATGAAAGTGGACCCGATGGTTGCGCTGAGGTACGAATAACACAGGGGCGTCTCCGTTCGGCATTCCTGCCGGCGTTTTCAGGCGATGCCGCGCTTTCTTGCCAGCTGATGCTCGAGTTCCTTCTGGCGACGGAGCAGGGCTGCGGGATCGGCGGGGGGCGGCTGCGTCTGAATTTGGCGCTTCAGCTCAGCGATTTCGCGGGCGATGTGGCGACCGCGAAGGAACTCGAGGCAGTTTTCGGCGGCGGGCCAATCGTAGTCGGCGGCTTCCTCGAAGAGGACCTCGAAGAGAATGCGGCGATCTTTCTCCTCGAGCGAACCGGCGAGCGTGGCGGGATCGGGGGCTTCGGCGGCGGTGGAAATCAGCAGGTCGAAGATTTTTTCGGTCTCGAGGCCGCGGTGCAGGGCTTCGGCGGCCAATTCGGCCGCCAGCTTTTCGCGGAACTGCGCTGCTTCGACGAGGATGCGCAGCAGGATGCGTTCGGCGGGGCTGACGGCGGGGGCGATCAACTCGACCTTGGGCTTCACCTCGCTGTGGCGCTCGGTGGCGGCGCGGCGAAGGGCCTCGCGCAGCACGGGCTCGTCTACGCGCAATTCGGAAGCGATTCGGGTGGCCCATTCGGAGCGCAACAGGCGATTGGGAAGCCGCTGCACGTAGGGCATCAGGAAATTGAGTGCGGCGAGCTTTCCAGCCGCGGTGGAGCGATCCATGCGGCGGGCGCGACTGATGATGTAGTCCAAATACGCGGGCGACCGCGCCAACAGCTTTCGGTAGGCGTCCGCGCCCTGCTGCTTCAGAAATTTATCGGGATCAGCGCCGCCGGGGAGCGCGAGCACGCGAACGTCGAATTCCTTTTCGAGCAGCAGGGCAATCGAGCGTTCGGTGGCGGCCTGGCCGGCGGTATCGGGATCGTAATTGACCACGACGCGACGCGTGAAGCGCGCGAGCAGCTTGATCTGCGGCTCGGCAAGACTGGTGCCGCAACTGGCGACAACGTTGGCAAAGCCGGCGCGGGCGACGGCGATTGCGTCCATATAGCCTTCAACGAGGATGGCGAAGTCGCTCTGGCGCAGGGCTTCCTTGGCGCGGTCGAGATGGTAGAGAACGTGGCTTTTGGAATAGATGGGCGTCTCGGGCGAGTTCATGTATTTGGGAACGTCGTCGCCGAGGGTACGGCCGCCGAAGGCGATCACCTTGCCGCTTTCGTTGGCGATCGGGAACATCAAGCGGCGGCGAAAACGGTCATAGAGGCGGCCGCTCTGATCGCGGGAAAAAAGGCCGGAGATTTCGAGCAGCTTTTCGGCGTAGCGCGGCTTGAGGTGGCGCAAGAGCGCGTCGCCGCCGGAGGGGGAAAGGCCCAGGCCGAAGCGCGCAATGGCTTCGCGATCGAGGCCGCGGTCTTCGAGATAAGCGGCGCCGACCTTGCCTTCGGGGGAATCGCGCAGATGGCGGGCGAAGAAGGCGGCGGCCTCGCGGTGAATTTCGAGCAGGGCGGGGCGCTGCTGCGTCTCGCGCTGCTCCTCGGGCGAACGGTCGCGGCGCCTGGGGATCGGAATGCCGGACTTTTCGGCAACCGCGCGGACGGCCTCCGGGAACGTACACTTTTCGAGCTCCATGATGAACTGGAAGACGTCGCCGCTGACGCCGCAGCCGAAGCAATGGTAAATCTGGCGGACGGGATGGACGTTGAAGGAGGGGGTTTTCTCCTGATGGAAGGGGCAGAGGCCGGTGAAATTCGCGCCGGTCTTGCGCAGGCGAACGTATTCGCCGATGACGCGAACGATGTCCGCCTGCTGCTTGACCTTCTCGGCAAATGATCCGGCTTCGGGCATGACTCGAAGGACAATCTCATTATGAGTTTCGGAGGTCAAGCTGCGCCGGGCGTGGCATAGGGGTGTTAGAATAGCGTGTTCGCCATACCGCCTCCCCCAGCATGCGGTGCGAACCATGCCGGCCGGATGTGACCCGTGCGGGCAGCGGCAGCCTGAATCGCGCTGGCCGCGCCAACGGTTTGCCGCGCCGCGGCATCCTTCCGAATGGGCCGACTGGGCGGAAAAGAGAAAGCCTTCGGCAAACTAACATCGTTTGCCTTCCTTCCTCCGTCAGGGCGGGCAGGACGCCGATCCCGGGATCGGCGAGTGGGCACGGACGTGCCTGAGCAGGGTGCGGGAATGTGCAGAAGAGGGCACGGATAGCGGAGATATCGTTTTGCGGATTCGAATAACCCGAGGATTTTGGACTTCCCGCCTGGGCTTATCGCTGCTCGGGGCCGCCCTGGCGGTGATTCTGGTGGCCGCAGGGACGCTCACCTACTACTACATCAGCTTCGGCCGGATGCTGGACCAGCGGCTTTCGGGGCAGATTTTCCAGAACACATCGAGCGTATATTCGGCGCCAGGGCACATCTTCGTGGGCGAGTCGCTGGACACGGAGGACCTGGGGGATTACCTGCAAAACGCGGGATATCAAGAGGAAGACGTGCCCGGCTCTCCGGGCCAATTCCAGATATCGGGCGCGACGGTGCAGATTCGCCCCTCGAAGGATTCCTATTTCCACGCGAACAACGGGCTGCGGGTGGATTTCGCGCGAGGCCAGATCGCGCGGATCACGCAGCTATCGAACGGGACGCAGCGGGATTCGGCGGAAATCGAGCCGGAGCTGATCACGAATCTGTTCGATAGCGCGCGGGAAAAGCGGCGCGTGGTGCGGTATCAGGACCTGCCGCCGGACCTGATTCACAGCGTGCTGGCGGCGGAGGATAAGCGGTTTTTCGAGCATGGCGCGCTGGACATGGTGCGTGTCTTCGGGGCCGCGTTTGCCGACGTGCGAAGCGGCGAAAAGGCGCAGGGCGCGAGCACGATTGATATGCAGGTGGCGCGCACTTTCTTCTTCACGACCAAGCGGGAATGGCGGCGGAAGGTGAAGGAAGTGCTGATGGCCATCGAGATAGACCAGAAATTCTCGAAGCAGCGGATTTTCTCGCTGTACGCCAACGACGTGTACATGGGGAACCGCGGCAGCTTTTCGATTCGCGGATTCGGCGAGGCGGCGGAGGCGTATTTCGGCACGGACGTGCGGCAATTGACGCTGGGCGAGTGCGCGTTCCTGGCGGCGATTATCCGGGCGCCGAACCGCTATTCGGCGGCGGAGCGGCACATAGACCGCGACGTGGAGGCTCGAAACCGTGTGCTCGGCGAGATGGTGGAAGACGGCTACGTAACAAAGGCGCAAGCCGCCGAGGCGAAGAAGGAGCCGCTGGCGTTTGTCGGCGGGACGGTGCAGCCCAGCTCGGCGCCGTATTTCGTGGACATGGTGAAGGACCACCTGCTCGATAAATTCTCGCAGGCCGATCTGGAAAGCCACAGCTACCGCATCTACACCACGCTCGATCCGGACCTGGAGCACGCGGCTGCTGAGGCGGTGCGGCTGGGAATGGCGCACGTGGATAAGCTGCTGGCGCATCGCTATGCCGCGTGGAAGAAGAGCGGGCAGCCCGTTCCCAAGCCGCAGGTGGCGCTGGTGGCGATGGATCCGCGCACGGGGGAAATTCGTGCGATTGTGGGCGGCCGAAATTATGGCGAAAGCCAGTTGAACCACGCGCTGGCTCATCGGCAGCCGGGCTCCGTCTTCAAACCGTTCGTATATGCGGCGGCGTTCGACAATGTGGTGGAGAACCAGCAGCCGGTGGTGACGCCGATGACGACGGTGGACGACGTGCCGACTACGTTTGAATTCGACAACCAGGAGTACACCCCGAATAACTATGGACAGGAATTTTTCGGCACGGTGACCGTGCATGACGCGCTGATTCATTCGCTGAACGTGGCAACCGTGAAGGTGGCGGAAATGGTGGGGTACCAGCGGGTGGTGGACCTGGCGCGGGAAATGGGGCTTGGCTCGAATATTCAGCCGACGCCGGCCATGGCGCTGGGATCGTATGAAATGACGCCGGTGGAGGTGGCGGCGGGCTATACGGCGTTTGCGACAGAGGGGACGCGCGCCGAGCCGCTATTTATCCGCAGCGTGGTGGCCGAGGATGGCTCGGTGGAAGAGTCGAACGAGCCGCAAAACAGGGCGGTGCTCGATCCGCGCGTGGCCTACCTGACCACCAGCCTGATGGAAGACGTGATCAACCATGGCACAGGCTATACGGTGCGGGAGTGGGGCTTCAACGCGCCCGCGGCGGGGAAGACGGGCACGTCGCACGATGGGTGGTTTGCGGGATATACGTCGAACCTGCTGTGCGTGGTGTGGATCGGATTCGACGATAATCGCGACCTGAACCTCTCCGGCAGCGAGGCGGCGGCGCCGCTATGGGCTGAATTCATGAAGCGCGCCACGCAACTGCCGCAGTACCGCGGGGTGCAGGAATTCGCGCCTCCCGATGGCGTGGTGGCCGAAGTGGTGGACCCGCAGACCGGCCAATTGGCTACACCTTCGTGCCCGCACCCGCAGGAGGAATATTTCATCGCAGGCAGCCAGCCGACGCAATATTGCGAGGTCCACGGCGAACATCTGGCGCAATCCGGGCCGGGCGCATGGCTGGCGCACATCTTCGGCAAGAACCCGAATCCCCCCGCACCCGTCGAACCGGCGAAACCGAATGCCCCGGCGACGGCCCCGACCCCAACAAATGCGGCGCCGGCGAAAGCCGCCCAGGCGAATCCGCCCCCCAAGCCCGCCGCGCAGGACGATCAAAAGAAAAAAGGATTGCTCGACAAAATATTTGGTATCTTTGGCAGCAGTAAAAAGCCCGCGGATGACTCAAAGCCTCATCCGTAGGCTACGTCCTAGAAGCCGGTGCCAAACCGGCGACAAGGGGAACGGCTATGAGATACGTGGCCTTCTTCGCTGTCGCGCTATTTCTCATTGGGGTGGGAGTTAGCGAGTCACAGCAAATTTCGAGCACGCCCGCAGGAAGCACCTCGGTTGCAGCAGCGGGGCCAGCCGGGGCGCCGCCCAATTCGACTTCCACGTCTGCTTCCGGTTCCGCCGCCAACTCCACCTCCGGTTCCACCACGACGACGCCTGGGGCGATGACGCCGCTGCAAACCGCGGAACTGCACGCGGCGATCCTGATCGCGCGGAAGGAATACGCGGAGGCGGTTCGCACGTACAAGCAGATCCTGGCGGAGGATCCGAAAAACCCCGACGTGCTGAACCGCATGGGCATTGCGTACCAGCAACTGCTCGATTTTGGGCATGCCGAACGCTGCTATAAGAAGGCGATCAAGGCGGACAAGACCGCGTGGAACGCCATCAATAATCTGGGAACGGTGGAATACGGGCGCCGGCATTACGGGAACGCCGTGAAATACTACAAGAAATCACTGGCGCTGCATCCCGAGGACGCGACCATCCACAGCAACCTCGGTTACGCGTATTTCGACGAGAGAAAATATCCCGAGGCAATGACGTCCTTCGGGAAGGCGCTCCGTCTCGATCCGGAAATTTTCGAGCACCGCGGCGATGGAGGCTCGATCATCCAGCAGCGGTCGATCACCGATCCCGGGATGTTTCATTATTTCGTGGCGAAGTCCTACGCGCTGATGGGCGATGCGGAGCACGCGGCGCACTTCCTGAAACTGGCGCGGGACGAAGGCTACAAGAAATACGTGGAAGCGAAAAAGGATCCGGCATTCGCGCGCGTGCTAAAGGATATTCGCGTGCAGCAGGCGCTAGAGAAAGTGCCGGCGTATGCCACGGGGCAACAAGACGAGGCGATGAACTGACGGCCGCGGCGCGGGCGCGCTAGGAATTGCGCAGAACCCAGGAAGCGATTACCAAGCGCTGAATCTCGCTCGTGCCTTCGTAAATTTCCGTGATGCGTGCGTCGCGATAGGCGCGTTCGACGGGATATTCGCTGCTGTAACCATTCCCGCCGTGAATCTGAATCGCGCGATGCGCTACGCGGGAGGCCATCTCACTGGCGTAAAGCTTCGCGATCGACGCTTCCATTGAGAAGCGCGCGCCGGAATCCTGCTTCCACGCGGCGCGGCGGAGCAGCAGGCGCGCCGCATCAATTTCCGTGGCCATGTCTGCCAGCATGAACTGAATCGCCTGGAATTCGGCGATGGGATGGCCGAAGGCCTGGCGCTGCTGCGCGTAGGAGAGTGCGGCCTCGAATGCGCCCTGCGCGATGCCGGTGGCTTGGGCGGCGATGCCAACGCGCCCGGAGTCGAGCGTGGAAAGCGCGATCCTGTAGCCTTCGCCTTCGGCGCCCAGGCGATTTTCCACGGGGATGGCGCAATCGGAGAAGACGAGCTCGGTGCAGGCGGTGGCGTGAATTCCGAGCTTCCGCTCTTCCTTGCCGACGGTGAATCCGGGGGTGCCGCGCTCGACCAGCAGCGCGGTGATTCCCTTATCGCCCTTCTCCGGATCGGTCTTTACGTAGACGATCCCGGCATCCGCCACGCCGCCATTGGTGATCCAGGCCTTGGCGCCATTCACGATGTAGCGGTCGCCCTGGCGCACGGCGCGAGTGGACAGCGCGGCGGCGTTTGAGCCGGCCTGCGGCTCGGTGAGGGCGTAGCAGCCGATTTTTTCGCCGCGGGCGAAGGGGGTCAGGAATTTCTTCTTCTGCGCCTCGGTGGCGAAGTGGTGAATCGCGCCGCAATAGAGCGAATTCTGGACCGAAAGAATCACGCCGGTGGAGGCGCACGCGCGCGAAATTTCCTCGATGACGATTGAATAGCAGACGTGGTCCATGGCCGCGCCGCCTTCGCTTTCGGGCAGCACGACGGCGGTGAGACCCAGCTCCGCGGCCTTGCGGAACGTCTCGCGCGGGAAGCGGCCTGTCTCATCCAGTTCGCGCGCGCGGGGCCGCACCTCCGCCTCCGCGAAGTCGCGGACGGTGCGCCGCAGAAGCCGCTGCTCTTCGGTGAGTTCGAATCTCATGCTATTCGCGCGGGGCTTGGCATTCGGCCAGCGCGGCGCGGAGCCTTTCGTGCGTCGTCGCCAGATCCTCGGGTTCGACGCGCGTTTCGCCCACAACCGTCATGAAATTGGAATCGCCGGACCAGCGCGGCAGAACGTGCAGGTGCAAATGCCCGGTGACGCCGGCGCCGGCCGCCCGGCCGAGGTTCATTCCCAGGTTGTAGCCTTCGGGGCGGTACGCGCGCCCGAGCGCCCGCTGCACGCGCTGGGCGAGGGCCATCATCTCAGAAAGGGCGGCGGGTTCGGCGGCGGCTAGATCGGCGGCGTGCGTATAGGGAACGATCATTACGTGGCCGCTGGTGTAGGGATAACGATTGAGGATGACGAAATTCTTTTCGGCGCGGAGGAGAATCAGGGAGCGGGCGTCATCCTGCATCGCGAGAGCGTCGCAGAAGATGCAGCCTTCGTCCTTCGACGCGTCGGCGATATAGCGATAGCGCCAGGGCGTCCACAGATAATCCATCCGGCCGGCCCTAGACGCCGCGCGGCCCCGTCGAGGCCTCGGCGCGCGGGTGGTTCACGAAATCCTTCAGTTCCTTGCTCGGCTTGAAATACGGAATTTTCTTGGCGGGCACCTCGACCTTTGCGCCCGTCTTCGGATTGCGGCCCGTCCGCCCGCGGCGCTGGCGGGTGCGAAAGCTGCCGAAGCCGCGGATTTCGATTTTGTCGTCCGATTGCAGGGCGGAAATGATGCTGTCGAAAATGGTTTCCACCGCCGCCTCGGATTCCTTGCGCGGCAGCTCGGTGACTCGCGTTACTTCCTCGACGAGCTCCGCCTTCGTCATCGTGTGATCCCTTGCTTCTCGCTCTCCCGCAGCTTCTGCCATCGGATGAGAGCCTCCTCTCGATTTTGCTTCTAAACGGGGCCGGGTCTCCAGGCGGGGCTCCGGACAGCCTTCCTTTGCATACCACTAATTCAGGGCGAGGTAAATGCTTTTCCTCCGGCGGGTTACGGCCCTTGCCGGTTCGCGCGGGCTAGGCGGGCGATTGCCGCTTGGCCATGATGGCGTCGCCGATCGTCGCGGTCGGCGAGGATTTCGACGAGCGGAACGATTCCATTTCCTGGCGTTCGACCTGCTTCTGCGCCGCGCGATAGCTGAGGCTGATCTTGTGCTGCTCGGGTTCGAGCCGCAGGACCTTGAAGTCATATTCCTGCGCCGTTGCGAGCACCGCGCCGACACGCGCGCTGCGGGATTGCTTGTCCCGTTCGCGATCGCGGTCGCGCTCGCCCTTGGGGCGCCGTTCCTCGATTTCGGAGATGTGGCAGAGGCCTTCGATGCCCTCGGCGAGTTCGACGAATGCGCCGAAGTCGGTGGTGCGCGAAACTTTTCCTCGCACCACGTCGCCGATCTTGTGCGCGCCGAACCAATCCGCCCAGATGTCCTTCACCTGCTTGATGCCGAGCGAAAGGCGGCGATTTTCGGAGTCTACCTTCAGCACGCGGGCCTGCACCGATTCGCCCTTCTTGAATTTCTCGCTGGGATGCTTGATGCGCTCGGTCCAGCTCATATCGCTGATGTGGATCAAGCCCTCCATGCCCTCCTCGATTTCGACGAACGCGCCAAAATCGGCGAGGTTGCGGATCTTGCCGGTCACCAGCGCGCCGACCGGATATTTTTCCGCGGCCGCTTCCCAGGGATCAGGCAGCGATTGCTTCAGTCCGAGCGAGATGCGGCGCTGGTCCGTCCTCACCTCGATCACCGCCACTTCCACCTCTTCGCCAACCTTCACGATCTTCGAGGGATGCTTCACGCGCTTCGACCAGCTCATCTCGCTGACGTGAACCAGGCCTTCGACGCCGGGCTCGATCTGCACAAACGCGCCGTAGTCCGTGACGCCCACCACTTTACCCTTCACGCGCGCGCCGACCGGGAAGCGCTCCGGGACGGCGGACCACGGGTCCGGCAAAAGCTGCTTGCGGCCCAAGGAAATGCGCTGCTTTTCCTTATCGAATTTCAGAATCTGAACTTGAATTTCCTCGCCCGGCTGCACCACCGTGGAGGGGTGAGGCACGCGGCCCCACACGAGATCGCTGACGTGCAGAAGGCCATCGAGGCCGCCCAAATCCACGAATACGCCGTAGTCCGTTATGTTCTTCACCTTGCCGGTAACCACGGCGCCTTCCGCCAGGCCTGACGCAAGGGATTCGCGCTTCTGCTTCTGCTCTTCCTCGAGAATCACGCGCCGGCTGACGACCACGTTGCCGCGCTTCCGGTTGAGCTTCAGCACGCGAACTTCGATCTCGCGGTCCTTCCACCCATCCAGATCGTGCGCCGGGCGCAACTCGAGCTGCGATGCGGGCAGAAATGCGCGCACGCCGATATTCACCACCAAGCCGCCCTTGATGCGCTCTGTAACCGTGCCGGTAAGGTTGCTTTGATCGCGCGAGGCCTTCTCGATGCGCTCCCAGGCGCGGCGACGATGCGCGCGCACGTGCGAGAGAAGCACGTAGCCATCACGCGTCTCATGCAGGCGCTCGACCTCGATCGTCTGGCCCTTGCCGAAGGAGATTGGCGCGCCGGATTCCGCAAATTCCTGCGCGGGCACCAAACCTTCGAATTTTCCGCCTACGTCCACCACCACACCCGCGTCAATCACCGCGAGCACGTGGCCATCGAAAATTTCGCCCTCGCCAGCGGAGGGGGCGGGCGCAGAAAACTGATCGAGCAGTTGCTCCATCGTTTGCGAGGATTCGGCCGCCTCGCCTGAAGCCGCGGCTTCGTCGTTCTCGGCGCCTTGCGCGGATTCGTGAGCTGCTTTCGCGCTGGGGGATCCGCCGCCACCGGCGGACTTTTCTGGATCTGGCGCTGCGGCTGCCTCGGCGCTGGCGGTCGCGGCGCTTTCCCCGGCGAGGCTCGCAGGCTCGGCGCCGGCTTGCGAAGGCTCGCTCGCCGCCGCTTCGGGGATTTCGGACGCAACCGACGGCACGGGCATTCCCGCGCTCGTTTCCGCGATCTCCTCCGCCGCCGCCGAAGCCAAGATCGTCACCGGCGGGGCCGCCGCGCGCGCGACCGCCGTCCCAGCGCCCGCCGAATCGCGGGCGTCGCACCTCATCTCCGGGGCGCTGATGCGCGCGCCATCGCGAGAGTCAGCGGGTTCTGCAATTCGCGGCTCGGAAATTCGCTCGCTTGGAGCAAACGGAAGGTTCGGGTCATGTTCGGGTGACATTGGTTGCGGCCTCCATACGGATTCGTACCCTGCATGCCGAAGACTCTGCTTCGGTTACTCCACCCTGCCGGGAGGGGTCGAGCATTGAAGGGGATTCGGCACCCGCGCTCGATGCCGCATCGAGGAAATGATACGCGGGCGGTTTGTACATTGTCAAACCAAACAGCAGGGCAGCACAGCGGGTCAATCGAGGGCCTGGGGCGCGGGGTGGGCGGCTCACGGCCACGCCCTCCAGAGCGCTATAATCAGAATTGCCCGCCTAAGGAGAGATGCTCGTCATGCACACCTTCTACAAGCAGTTCCAGCGGCTCCTCGGCTCCCTTTTGTTTCTTGCTGTCATCGCGGCGCCCGTTGCGATCACCGGATGCGCCGAACGGAGTTCTTACCGCGTCTACGATCAGGACCATCACGATTATCATCAGTGGAATCAGAATGAGGTGGTTTTCTATACGCAGTGGGAAAACGACACGCACCGCGACCACAAGGATTTCCGCAAGCGCAGCGGTGACGAACAGCGGGAATACTGGACGTGGCGCCATAACCACGGGGACCAGGACCGCGACAATAATAAGAAGAAGGATCGCGACCACGACCATGATCATCGGTAACCGCTGAAACAGGCGGCGCGACCGCCGAATCTCGCGCCTAAATGCCGGAAGCCCGCCGCAATCGCTGACGGGCTTCCTTTTTGCCTGCTGGGCGTTGATCGAATAACTACTTCGTAAGCCGCTCGCGGACGCGATCGCTGAGCAGCTTGCCGTCTACCGTCTTGCCTTCGAGCTTCCCTCGCGCAGCCTTAATCACCGCGCCCATCTGCTTCAGGGAGTCCGCGCCTTCCTCGGAGATAGCAGCCTCGATGGCCTGACGAATTTCCTGGTCGCTGGGCGCCGCGGGCAGATACGCCTCGATCATCCCGATTTCCTTGCTCTCTTTATCGGCCAGGTCGGGACGACCGCCGCGCGTGAATTGCTCGGCGGATTCGCGCCGCTGCTTGACGAGGGTTTGCAGCACCTGGAGCGATTCCATGTCGTCGAGCGGCCGCATCTTTTCGATTTCCTTGTTTTTCAGCGCGCTTTTCACCATGCGCAGCACGCTGAGCCGCAGCTCGTCCTTTCCCTTCATCGCTGCCGTCAGGTCAGACTGAATTCGTTCGATGTAGCCCATCCGGGCCTCCCTTTGCGATGGCCAAGAATATCACAGCGCCTTCGCGCTAAGGCAGCGGGCCGCGCGGGCCATGAAGCGCGGCGGCGGAATGCGCAGATTAAATTCTTCTCATGCAAAGTGACAAAATTCGGCCGTTACCTTCTGCCTGCTCTGCATCAATTTTGCCGTAGGGCTTGTCCGCAAAGTGCCGATAGCGGAGATGCAGGGGCACGTTCCACAGGGGCTTCGCGCAGGATCGCCATGGCCAGAGATCGTACGATGAGCGGGTTTGGACAAATCGAGGATTATGGGCTGGAAAGCTCGACCCCCGTGCCGCGGCCTACATCCAAAGACGCCCCCGGCCCTGAGGAGATCCTTCACGTCCTAATCGCCGACGACGATCCGGCGGACATCGAAATCTGCCTCCACGAACTGAAGAAATCCGACCTGCCGCTGCGCACCTTCACCGCCTCGACGCGCGAGGAATTCGTGCGCACGCTGCGCGAGCAGCCCGTGGACGTGGTGCTTTCCGATTACAGGATGAAGAGTTGGACCGGAATGGACGCGCTCGCCGACGTCCGAAATATTCGCCGGGACGTTCCGCTGATCCTTCTGACCGGCACGCTCGGCGACGAACTCGCGGTCGAGTGCATCAAGCTGGGCGTGACCGATTACGTGCTAAAGGACCAGCTTGCGCGCCTGCCCATGGCCCTGCGGCGCGCGAGAGAGGAGCGCTCGCTGCGGCAGGCCGAACTGCGGGCGCTCGACGCGCTGCGCGAAAGCGAAGAGCACTATCGCACGCTCGTGCAGCACGCCCCGGAAGCCATCGTGCTCTTCGACGCCGACTGCGGCACCTTCGTGGATTGCAACGATAATGCCCTGCGTCTTTTCCGGCTGACGCGCGACGAACTGATGTGCGGCGGCTTCGAGGACGTCAGCCCCGCGGTGCAGCCGGACGGGCGAAATTCCCGCGAAGCCGCGCGAGAATCCGTGGAGAAGACGCTGCGCGGCGCCGCCCCTCATTTCGAGTGGAACTATCGCAATTCGCAGGGCGACGAATTTCCGGCCGAGGTGCACCTGGTTGGCCTCGCCTCGCCGGCGCGGCGCCTGGTTCGCGGCAGCATCATGGATATCACCGAGCGCAAATGCGCCGAGGCCGCGCTGCGCGAAAGCGAGGCCCGCTACCGCGCCCTGGTGCACAACGCCACCTACGGAATTTATTGGGCTACGGCGCAGGGGCGCATCCTCTATGTGAATCCCGCGCTCGTTCAACTGCTGGGCTACGATTCCCCGGAAGAGGTGCTCGCGATTTCCAATATCGCGGAGCTGTATCTCGATCCAGCTGCCTGCGCCGCCGTGATTGCCGATTACGCGCGCGCAGGGCGCATTGACGCAACAGTGGAATGGAAGCGCCGCGGCGGTTCGATCATTCACGCGCGGCTGAGCGGACGCCCAGCGAAGGACCCGGAGAGCAAACAGGAATGCGCCGAAGTGATCGTGGAAGACGTGACCGAGCGAATGGCGCTGGAGAAGCAACTGCTGCAAGCGCAGAAATTCGAAGCCATCGGCCAGCTTGCCGGCGGCATCGCGCACGACTTCAACAATATGATCGGCGCAATCCTCGGCTGGGCCGACCTCGGCATGGACGAAACCACAGACGCCCGGCTGCGCGGCCGCTTCGAAAAAATTCGCCAGCAGGCGCAACGTGCGGCGGCGCTCACTCGCCAGTTGCTTGCGTTTGCCCGCCGGCAGATTCTGGAACCGCGCAATATTGACCTGAACCAGACCGTCAATGAGACGCTGAGCCTGCTGGAAAAAGTGATCGGCAGCAACATCGAAATCAAATCATCGCTTGCCCCGGACCTTGCCGTGGTGCGCGCCGATCCCACCCAGATCGAGCAGGTGGTGATGAATCTGTGCATCAACGCGCGCGATGCGATGCCGCAGGGCGGCTCGCTGATCATCGAGACCTCGAACGCCGCGGTGGACGAGCAGTTCTGCGCATTCCAGCCCGTGATTCGCCCCGGCTCGTACGCCGTTCTGTGCGTGAGCGATTCCGGCACGGGAATGGACGCCGCGACGCTCGACCGCATCTTCGAACCCTTCTTCACTACGAAGGAACTCGGCAAGGGCACGGGCCTGGGTTTGGCAACCGTCTATGGCATCGTGCGGCAGCACGGCGGATTTGTGCAGGTCTATAGCGAATTGGGAATAGGCAGCACGTTTCGCGTCTACCTGCCGCTGAGCACCGATCCCTCGCAATCGGCGCGGCCGCCCGAGGATTCGCGCCCCATTCAGGGCGGCACCGAAACGATCCTCGTCGCCGAAGACCACGAAGGCTTGCGGCAACTCGCACTCGAGACGCTGACGCATCTTGGATACGAGGTGCTCTCCACCTGCGACGGCGAGCAGGCCGTGCGCGAATTCGAAAAGCATGAGTGCCGCATTTCCCTGGCGCTGCTGGACGTCGTGCTCCCCAAATTAAGTGGCCCCGAAATCTACGCCCGCATCGCCAAGCGCAAGCCCGGCCTGCCCGTAATCTTCGCCACCGGATACAGCGCCGATATGGCGATGCTGGAAAAGGTGCGCCAGCAGGGCCTGCCCGTGCTTCAGAAGCCTTATTCCCCGCGCGAACTGGCCCGGCGCGTTCGCGATTCGCTGGATCGCCAGGCGAATCTCGTCTCGGTCGAACCGAAACTTTCCCCTAACACGCGCTAGCGATTCACCGCTCGCGTTGCCGCTTTGTGTGTGTGGCCTCGGAATCCGCGTGGCCTCCGGGAAGGAAACCGTCTAAGCTCGGCTTTTTCAGGGAGCGACCATGGCCATTGATCTTCGCGGCAGTCCCGGCATTTTCGGCTCGGTCACGCTTGTCGCGGTGAAGCCCGCGGATTTTCAACACGTGAAATTCCACGTCGAGGGAGGCATCGCCCACCTGACGCTCGATCGTCCCGAGCATAACCTGCTGAACGAACGCATGCTGACCGAGTTGGCTGCCGGGATCAACGCCATCGGCGAAGAGCGCTCGGTAAAGCTCATCGTCCTCGATTCCGCCGGAAAAGCGTTCAGCGGCGGCATCGAACTTGGCGAATACACGCAGCGCCGCATCTTCCAGCTGCTCGAATCGTTTCACGCGGCTTTCACCGCGATGCTGGACACGTCGAAGCCCGTGCTGGTGGTGGTGAACGGCCCTGCCTTCGGCGGGGGCGCCGAATTGGCCGCTCTTGGCGACCTGGTGGTCGCCACGCCCCGCGCGCGCTTCGCCCAGCCTGAAATTAAGCTTGGGGTGTTTCCGCCGCTCGCAGCGGCGATATTGCCTTCGATTCTTGGCCCGAAGCTCGCGCTCGAACTGGTTCTGACCGGCGAAGCCATCAGCGCCGAGCGCGCACTGGAACTCGGGTTGGTGAATTGGCTCGTTCCCGAAAGCGAGCTGCCGGCCAAGGTGGACGAAATCATCGCTAAGGTTTGTGGGCAATCCGGGCCGGTGCTGACCATGGCGAAAAAGGCTATTCTCGGCAGCCTAGGCCTGCCTTTGCGCGATGGCGTTCGCAATTCCATGAAGGTTTTCCTCAACGAGTTGGCCGACCTCGAGGATTCGCAGGAAGGGGTCCGCGCGCTGGTGGAAAAGCGGGCGCCGAAATGGAAGAATCGCTGACGGCCCGCGCCGAACGCGCGCGGCGTGAATATTACTTCCCTTGCGAATACACGCGGCCCGGGCTTAGAATCCGTCTTCGCTTCCCAGGGCGAGAAAACTTCGGGTATACGCACGTTCCGCTTCGGGTGGCGTAGTTTTTACCGGCGTTGTTGGGACCAGAAAAGCTCTTTATAAACAATCGGTTTCGATGCTCCCTACAGGAAATTCCCATAGGGTTTTCCGGGCTCCTTGGGATTGTGAGCGGTAGCAGGTTCCCGCTATGTTCCGCGTAGGAGACGAGGCTAGCCGGCAGCGCGAGGGGGGCTCATGATGATTCCGTGGCAGGTTCTAGTGGCATCTTGCGATCTGGAAGGCCGGCGCGCCCTCTCCGGTATTTTGCGCGAACAGGGTATTGATCCGATTTGCACCTCCTCGGTGCATGAATGCGAACAGATCGTGGCGGCGGAAAACGTCGGCCTCATCTTCTGCGACCGCAGCCTTTCCGACGGCGATTATCGCGACTTGCTGGGCGCCTGCCGCACTACCCGGAGCAAGGCGCGCGTGGTGATCACCTCGCGGCATGCCGATTGGGACGAATACCTCGAAGCGATTCGCCTGGGCGCGTTCGACGTGATTGCCGCCCCGTGCCGGCCCACCGACGTCGAGTGGATGGTCATCCAGGCCAAGCACGATGATCGGAATCGCCCGGCGCATCACGTGCCCTTTCCCGAAGAGCGCCTTTCCGCTCGTGCCGCTACCGCTCGATAGTCAGCGCACAATTCGGCCTCGGCCGATTGGCTAACAATGGCTCGCCCGTATGCCCCTCCGAGCACGCGCGCACTAATTCCGCTGGTCACCATCATTCTCCTGGTGGCGACGCTGTACTTCGCGCGCGAGGTCTTCATCCCGCTGGCGCTCGCCGTTCTTCTCTCGTTCATTCTCAGTCCCCTGGCCGGTTGGCTGGAAAAATATCATCTTGGCAGAACGCTTTCCGTGGTGGTGGTGGGGCTGATCTTCATCAGCGTGGTGGGCGCGATTGGATACGTGGTTGCGCGACAGGTGATCGGCGTCGCCGGAAAATTTCCGAGTTACCAGCACAACATCGAAAAGAAAATTGACGTTCTCCGGTCCGGCGAGCTGAAGAACGCCGTAAACACGCTGAAGCAAATTGGCGGCGAGGCGGCCACTGCCTCCGGGGGCGAGACCAACGCGAACGCGGGCGAAGGCGGGGCGGAATCTTCGCAGAATAACTCCCATCCTCTCTTCGTGATCGAATCTCATTCCAGCCCTTTTTCGCTGCTCTCGAGCGTCCTCGGACCGATTCTCGGCCCGGTTAGCACCATCGGCCTAGTGATCATATTTTCCATATTCATGCTGCTGAACCGCGAAAGCCTGCGAAACCGCATCCTGCGGCTGGCGGGACAGGGGCGATTAAGCCGAACCACACAAGCCGTGGACGAAGCGGCGCGGCGCGTGAGCCGCTATCTGCTGTATCAGTCGATAGTGAACATCACTTACGCTTGTCTGGTCGGCCTGGGGTTGAAATTTATCGGTGTGCCCAACCCGCTGCTCTGGGGCGTGCTTTCCGGGTTGCTGCGCTACGTTCCTTATATCGGACCGCTGATCGCGGCTTCGCTGCCCACGCTGCTTTCGCTGGGCGCGTTTCCGGGCTGGAAGCAGCCGCTGTTGGTGATCATCCTCTACGTGATCATCGAAATCGCGACGGCCTATTTCATCGAGCCTGCCCTCTACGGCTCGCAGACGGGGCTCACCCCGCTTGCCATTCTGGTGGCAGCGGTGTTCTGGACCATCCTGTGGGGACCAGTGGGATTGCTGCTTTCCACGCCGCTGACGGTGTGCCTGGTGGCGTTCGGCAAATACGTGCCGCAGCTCGAATTCGTCACTGTGCTTTTCGGGGATGAAAACGTGTTGCCGGCGGAGGCCAAGGTGTATCAGCGGCTGCTTGCCGATGATCCCGAGGAGGCGCGCGAAATCGCCGAGGAGCACATCCGCACGCATTCGCTCGAAGATTTCTACGATTCCGTGATGATTCCGGTGCTGATCCTTGCCGAGCACGACCGGCGGCGGGAGGATATCGGGACAACCCGCGAAGCTGCGCTCTTTCAGAATATCCGCGATCTGATTGACGAGACCGACCCGCATTTTTCCGGCCGGCAAACCGCTGGGGCCGGGGATTCCTTTTCCGGCAGGTTTGCCTCGCACGAGCCGGCCGGCGCGCAGGCGCAATCCGTGGCGATCATCGCACCCGCCGAGGACGAAATGGACGAGATCGCCGCGCTGATGCTGGTGCATCTCGCGAGCCGGGCCGAGCAACGCATCGAGCTCGTCGCAGGGGGCAATAAGGAGCAAACGATTCAGCGGATCATTGCCGCGCGCGCCGCGGTGATCTGCGTCTCCGCCGTGCCGCCCTTTTCGCTGAACCACGCGCGCTCGTTCTATAAGCTGGTGAAAAGCCGGCATCCGGATGCGCACGTGATCGTGGGGCTGTGGCGATTTTCGGGGAGCCTCGACGAGGCGCGAGACCGGATCGGCATCTTGGATCACGATCACCTGTGCACCTCGCTCGCTGACGCCTTGAAGCAGGTGCGGATTCTGGGGCAGCAGGCGGCGTGACCTGCCCTGGACTGGACGCAACATAATTCCTGGGCGAGCGGGTTACCGTAGATTAGAACGGAATTTATGGTGCAGGGAAAGGAGTTAAGCCGGTTTCTAATCCCCGTACCGTAGATTAGAAAAAGAGAGCGGCTAGTGGCTAGTGTTGAGTGACTAGCCGACCGGCCGCCCGGCGATTGTTCTGGGAGCACTTGCCGCCTCCTCTCTCTGGCGAGAAATCCGCCATCGTAATTGGTAGCATACCTTAACGAGAAAGTCAACAGAAATCCCAAAAGTGGGGGTGGCCGGGATGCCTGCATGGTTACGCTGTACGTGAGGATGAGTTGAGATTCTTCACCGATCCTCATCGGATCGGTTCAGAATGAGGGCCGCTTTTGGTGCGGGCGACGCGGGGAGTGGGCTGAGCCTGAGGTTGCGCAGGAGCCAGGGCGCGGAGGCGTCCGAGGGTGATGGCGGGCGCTTAGCAGGTTGCTGAAAGGCTAAGCCCGAGCCCTCAGCCGCTAAACGGGACTCATTTTGCTGGATCTACGGCACGGTTGAAACCCATCCGCGGCAGGCGAGCCGTGCCTCCGGCAGGCAGGCCGTGCCCTGACGAGCCCGGGCGCATTTGCAGCATCGTGCTATTGAAGGCGGTGGCGACTAAGCGGCGCATTCGCCGCGGCCTAGCTTGAGCGAGTAGGTCTCGGTGTCGCCCCAGTCCATGTAGATGTCGGATTCGGAAGGTTCGGCCTTGGCGTGAGGCGCGAGCGCGGCGACGAGGGCCGCGTCGGGCGTGCGGTCCGCCCAGGCCAGGAAGGTCTCGCCGGGTTGGCGCTGCGATTTATAGAGCTCGATGACCGCGCGGAAGACCTGCGGAACGCGGCGCGCGGGAATGGGCATGAGCTGGCGCCCGAAATGGGCGCCTCCATTCACTCGGCCGCCGATCATGAGCTGATAGTAGGGGGCCTGCTTCGGGCCGACCTTGCGCGCATTGCCATAAAGGCCGAGATCGGCGATATGGTGCTGGCCGCAGGAATTGGGGCAGCCGCTGATCTTGATCCGAATCTGCTGGACGAGGGGATCGGTTTCGGGCGCGAATTCCTGGGCCAAGACTTCGGAAAGGGTGAGGGAGCGCGTGATGCCGAGGTTGCAGGTGGTGGCGCCCGGGCAGCCGGTAACATCGGCAATCGTGAGGGCGCCGGGTGCGGCGAGGTCGAGTTCGCGCAAGCCGAGGAAGAGGGCGCGCGAAAGATGGACGGGAACCCAGGGGATCACGAGGTCCTGCGAAATCGCGATGCGTGCGCCGGGCAGGTGGAGCTTATCGAGTAGATCCGCGAGGCCATAGAACTGCTCGGCGCTGACGTTGCCGGAGGTGAGCTTGATCCAGGCGACGGCGTAGCCGGGCTGGGGCTGCGGGCGGAGATTGTGGCTGCTCCAGCGCTCGTAATCGGCGGCCGCGCCATCAAGATTGACGGGCGCGGGATCGAGATTGACGAGCGGCTGCTCGAAGGGCGAAGCCCAGGTTTGCTCCCCGACGGGGGCGGTGCATAGGGGCCGCTTTTCGGCGACGAGGCGCTTAAATTCCTCGATTCCCTTAGCGCGCAGAACGAATTTCATGCGGGCCATCATCTTATTTTTGCGATTGCCGCACTCGTTGAAGACGCGCAGAACCGCTTCGATGGTGGGAAGGAGTTCTTCGGCGGGCAGGAATTCGGTGAGCGTGGCGGCTTCGGTGGGAAGGCTGCCCAAGCCCCCGCCGACAAGAACCCGGAAGCCGCGCTTGCCATCGCGGACGCGCGCGATGAGGCCGACATCGTGGATGGCGGCGACGGCGCAATTGCCATCGTCCTCGCAGCCGGAAAAGGCGATCTTGAATTTGCGCGGGAGTTCGTGAAATTCGGGATGGCGGAGGAAGAACCGAGTGGTGGCCAGGGCGTAGGGGGTGACGTCGAAGGCCTCGTCTCCGCAAACGCCGGCGAGCGGGCAGGCAGTGATATTGCGAATCGTGTTGCCGCAGGCTTCGCGGGTGGTGAGGCCCGCGAGGGCGATGCGGCGCATAATTTCAGGGACGTTGCGCAGCTTGACGAAATGGAATTGGACGTTCTCGCGGGTGGTGACGTGGCCGCGCTGGGGCGTGCCAAAATCGCGAGCGATACCGCCGAGGCAGCG
>Ga0134126_10003327_pt1 | contig 20152 bp, 18 predicted proteins | sample KB31752_FD_96881 | JGI IMG/M metagenome (GOLD analysis project Ga0134126, IMG submission 96881) | Terrestrial soil microbial communities with excess Nitrogen fertilizer from Kellogg Biological Station, Michigan, USA - KB3-175-2 | ecosystem: Environmental > Terrestrial > Soil > Unclassified ...
CCGGCGATCTCATTTGGGTGCACGACTACCACCTCATCCCCCTCGCCGAGAAGCTGCGTTCGCACGGGGTGCGTCAGCCGATCGGCTTCTTCCTGCACGTCCCCTTTCCGCACTTCGAGGTGCTGCGCGCGTTGCCGACTTTCGCGGAGATCCTGCGTGCGCTGTTGGCATACGACCTCGTTGGCTTCCAGACGGAAACCGACCGCGGGAGCTTCCTGGATTCCGTGCGCACCCTCTGGGGTGCGCAGGCTGTGGGAGAGGGCGGCACGGTGAGCGCCGCCGGCGGCGGCCGCGCGGTGCGCACCGGTGTCTATCCGATCGGCGTCGATGTGGAAGCAATCGGCCAGAGCGCAGGCAAGGCGGCAGGCTCGGCGCCGGTGCAGCGAATGATGGAGAGTCTCGTCGGCAGGAGGCTCATCGTCGGCGTCGACCGGCTCGACTACAGCAAGGGGCTGCTCGAGCGCTTCCAGGCCTACCGACAGTTTCTCGAGAGCTATCCGGAACAGATCGGGCAGGTGACCTTCCTGCAGATCGCGCCGCTCGGCCGGCAGAAGGTGCAGGCCTACGCCCAGATTCGTGACTCGCTCGAGCAGAGCTCGGGGCGAACCAACGGCCGCTTCGCGGATGCCGACTGGACGCCCATCCGCTATCTCAACCGCAACTTCCCCCATGCGACGCTCATGGGATTCCTGCGTGCCGCGCAGGTGTGCCTGGTCACGGCGCTGCGCGATGGCATGAATCTCGTCGCCAAGGAGTTCATCGCCGCCCAGGATCCGGACGACCCGGGCGTCCTGGTGCTGTCGAATCGCGCCGGCGCGGCCTGCGAGCTGACCGAGGCGCTGCTCATCAACCCCTACGATACCAGGGGCATCGCCCGTGCGATCCAGCGCGCGCTCACCATGCCCCTCGCCGAGCGCCGCTCCCGCCATGCCGCCTCGCTCGCCATCCTGCGGAAGAACGACATCCATCGTTGGCACACCCGCTTCATCGAGGAGCTGCAGGCGGCGCGCGGACGGGCCTCCTCCCGCAGGAGTGCCGAGCCCACGGAGCTCTCGGCCTTCCGCCACTAGCCGGGGCGTGCGCGCCACAGTGATGAGATGCCCGATCGCTGCCGGCTCGAGCAGCAGGTGTGCGAGTGCTCCCGCGTCGCCAAGGGGCTCTCCGCGCATCTCGTCGAGCCGCTGCGGTTCCTGATAAGCTAACGCCCCATGGGGGGAGATTTGGGCTTGTCGGCAAGCGGCGCATTCCATCCATACGGCGGATCGGAGGACACCGATGCGCAAAGCGCGGTGGCGCACCTCGCGGCGATCGTGGAGTCCTCCAACGACGCCATCATCAGCAAAACCCTCGAGGGGGAGATCCGGTCCTGGAATCTCGGTGCGCAGCGTATCTTCGGCTGGTCGGCGGCCGAGGCGGTCGGCCGCTCGATCACGCTCATCATCCCGCCGGAAAGGCTCGCGGAGGAGCAGCACATCCTCGATACGCTCAACCGCGGCGAGCGGATCGAGCACTTCGAGACCACCCGTGTGACCAAGGATGGCCGCCACATCGAGGTCTCTCTGACGGTCTCGCCGGTGCGTAACTCGGCGGGCATCGTGATCGGCGCATCGAAAATCGCGCGCGACATCACTGCCCGCAAGCAGGCGGAGCGACTCCTGCAGGAACGTGAGGAAGCACTGCGCGAGGCCGATCGGCGCAAGGATGAGTTTCTCGCCCTGCTCGGCCACGAGCTGCGTAATCCGCTGGCGCCCATCCACAACGCGACCGAGCTGCTTTCCTGCATGCTGTCGGAGGACTCTCGCGCCCGCATTCCCCTCGAGATGATCAGGCGTCAGACCACACAACTGACGCGGCTGGTCGACGACCTGCTCGACATCGGACGTATCACGCAAGGACGGTTCCGTCTCGAGTCCGAGCCGCTCGAGCTTGCAAGTGTCATCGCTCAAGCATTCGAGACCGTCGAGCCGCAGCTGCGGCAGAAGCGGCACAAAGCTTCGGTGATCAGCAGCTACGAGCCTCTCTATGTCGTGGGTGACTTCCACCGCCTCGTGCAGTGCGTCTCCAATGTCCTCAGCAACGCCGTCAAGTACACCGATCCTGGCGGCGAGATTCAGGTCAGGACGAGCACTGAAGGCACGGACGCTGTGATCCAGATCGCCGATAATGGTCTCGGCATCTCGCCGCATCTGCTGCCGCGGATCTTCGAAATCTTCGTGCAGGGCGAAGGCTCTCTGGACCGCGCCCAGGGTGGCCTCGGAGTCGGCCTCGCCATCGTGAGGCGCCTGATCGAGCGTCACGGCGGCACCGTCACCGCGCGCAGTCCGGGACCCAGGCAGGGCTCGACGTTCGAGATCCGGCTGCCTCGAATCGTGCGGCCGCAGTCCACCACAGCCGCTGAGTCGCGCGTTCAAACCGTGCCCCGGCGCGTGCTGATCGTCGATGACAACACCGATGCGGCGAACTCGCTTGCGATGCTTCTGAGCCTGCGCGGCCACCAGACTCAGGTCGCCTTCAACGGGCGGGAAGCGCTCGAGCGCCTCCGGGGTTTTCAGGCGGACGTGGTGCTGCTCGATATCGGCTTGCCCGGGACCGATGGCTACGAGCTGGCAGAGCGGCTGCGGGCCAACCCCGAGCTGCGGGGTATGCGCCTGGTTGCGCTCACCGGGTACGGCCAGATGGAGGATCAGCAGCGGGCGAGGGCGGCCGGATTCGACGATCACCTGGTGAAGCCGGTGACCCTCGCGGCCCTCGAGCGGACCCTGGCCGGCCTCGCTGCGGAAGGCTGAGTCCGCCCCTCATCACTTGCTCACTGAGGCTATCGAGCCGCGGATCAGCAGCTCGAGGTCGAGCCGCGGCCGTGGCATGGGACGCGGCCAGCCGTATCGGTGCGGGCGATGTTGGATGATGAGGTCGGTCGCGATCCGCCCAATCTCCCTGACGGGCTGACGCACGGTGGCGAGCTGTGGCCAGGTCATGCTGGCGACCGGGGCGTCGTCGAAGCCGGCGAGCGAGAGCTGCCGGGGCAGCTCGAGCCCCATCTGACGCGCGACACACGCTGCCGCGGTGGCCATGTCGTCGTTGCTGGCGAAGATCGCTGTGGGCGGTGCGCGCACCTCGAGGATGCGCCGCGCACACTCCAGCCCGTCAGCGAACTCGAAGTTCCCGGTCTGCACGAGCTCCGGGTCGATGCTGAGGCCGCGCGCATGCATGGCATCGGAAAATCCGAGATAACGCTGTTCGGTGGCGCGGTGGCCCGCAGGGCCGAGCATGAAGCCGATGCGCGTATGACCGCGGTCGAGTAGCGCCACGGTCATCTGCCGTGCCGCTGCGCGATCGTCCGTGTCGACGGACGGGGAGTCCACCGGCTCGCGCATCGGGGCAATGTGTACCGTGGGCACATCCGCGTCCGCCAACGCGGCCCGCACGGTCGCATGATCGCTCAAGGGCGGCAGCAGGATGACGCCCTCCAGGCGGAGCTGCCGCACGAGCATGCTGACGTCGCGCGCCATCTCCTTGCTCGTGATGTCGAGCGGCTGCACCATCAGGTGCAGGTCCGACTCGCGGCAGCGCTGGACGGCACCGGTCTGGAACTCACTCAGGTAGTCACCCGGCTTGTCGTAGAAGAGGCCGATGAGGAAGGAGCGGGCGCCGGCGAGGCCGCGGGCGTTGAGATTGGGCTGATAGTCGAGCTGCCGGATGGCCTCCTGGATGCGCTGCCGCGTTTCTTCCCGTACGCCGCGCTCGTTGTTGATCACGCGGGATACGGTCTTCGGCGACACTCGGGCGCGGTCGGCGACCATCTGGATCGTCGCGGGGCCTCGCCGCGCGCTCGCCTCTTTGCTCATCATGCTACGATAAAACATATGTCAGCGCTGTCAACTGGCGCGCCGGTCCTCGACCTGCTCGTCGTCGCGGTGTGCGTGGTCGGCATCGTCGGATTCGGGCTCGCCGTCTCGCGCCGCAGAGCGCGCGCCGAGGAGTACTTCCTCGCCGCACGCGCCTCCCGCTGGCCGGCCATCGGCCTCGCGCTCTTTGCTTCCAACATCTCTTCGACGGCGATCGTCGGGCTCGCGGGCGCCGCCTACGTCATGGGCATTTCGGTCTACGACTACGAGTGGTCGGCGGGAGTCGTGCTGGTTTTCTATTGCGTCTTCCTGCTGCCCTTCGTGTTGCGCAGCCGCGTCTACACCATGCCGGAGTTCCTCGAGCGCCGTTATGACGGCCGGGTGCGCCTCTATTTCGCGGCGCTCAATGTCTTCCTCAACCTCTTCGTGGATTCGGCGGCGGCCCTCTACTGCGGCGGGCTGGTGTGCAGGATGCTCATCCCGGGGCTGCCGCTCTGGGCGATCGTTGCGGCGCTCGCCGGGGCGACCGGTCTCTACACCCTGGCAGGCGGACTGCGTGCGGTGATTTATACCCAGGCCGTGCAGGCAGTGCTGCTCATCGCCGGTGCCGTCACGATCACCGCGGCCGCCTTCATTCGGGTGGGCGGCTGGCACGCCATCGCGCATGGCGTCGATCCGGCAATGCTGTCGCTGATCCGGCCGGCCGGCGATCCCGGTGTCCCATGGCCGGGCCTTGCGCTCGGCATTCCCGTGCTCGGGCTCTACTACTGGTGCACCAATCAGTACATGGTTCAGCAGACATTGTCGGCACGAAGCCTGGATGACGGGCGAGGGGGTGCGCTGTTCGCCGGCCTGCTGAAGCTGACCGTGCTGTTTCTCATGATTCTGCCCGGGACCTGTGCGCTCGTGCTCTTCCCGCATCTCCCGCGCTCGGATCTCGTCTATCCCACGCTCATGCTGCGCCTCCTGCCGCAGGGGCTTCTCGGGCTCGTGGCCGCAGGGTTCGTGGCCGCGACCATGGCCGCCGTCGCCTCCACACTCAACTCCGCCTCCGCGATCATCACCATGGATGTAGTGAGGCGGCTCGCGCCGCGGCTGTCGGAGAGTCAGATCGTACGCATCGGCCGCAGGAGCATGGCGGTCCTGCTCCTCGTCGCGGTGCTCTGGGCCCCGCAGCTACAGCGCTTCGGCACCCTCTGGCAGTATCTGCAGGCGATGCTGGCCTATGCGGTCCCGCCGATCGTCGCACTGGTACTGACCGGGATCTTCTGGCGCGGCGCGAACGCGAGGGGCGCCGCGGTGACCCTTGTGCTCGGTACGGCATGCGGCATTGCGCTCTTCATCGCGAACGTACCTTTACAGCTCCTGCACCTGCACTTTCTATACGTCGCGCCGCTCCTGTTCGTTCTCGACACCGCGATCCTGGTCATGGTGAGCTCGTGGAGCCGCTCGCCCCGCTCGGCAGTGGCGTCGGAGCTGGTCTGGACCCCCGCATACTACCGGGCGGAGACGGAGCGGCTGCGATCCGTCGCGTTCTGGCGCAATTACAGAACACACGCCGTCGGTCTACTCATTCTGACAGCCATCGTGGTCGTTATCTTTCGATAGGCCGGGCGAAGGCCCTGCGACATCCGCGGCCGTCTGTCTACTCCCGAATTGACAAAAACGCAGTATGTAGTAGAGTCGCCGAACAATATAGTAGGGCGCCCCGGTGATGCCCGAGAGGGACCACGCTCAGGAGCCATAGACATGAAGCGACTACGATTGCTGCTCTTGCCTGCTGTCCTCGCCGCGGTTGCTTTCGGACAGCAGAGAGCCGGCGGCGCTGCTGCCGACATGGTCTACGCGCGGCCCGGCCAACTCGTCGACGTCGGTGGATATCGCGTGAATCTCCATTGCATGGGAAGCGGGTCGCCGACGGTCGTGTTCGACTCGGGGTGGGGAGACTGGTCGCCGGCGTGGTCGAAGGTACAGCCGCAGGTCGCCAGATGGACGCGCGCCTGCAGCTACGACCGTGCCGGCACCGGGCTCAGCGATCCGGGTCCCCTGCCGCGCACCAGCGTGCGCATCGCCGGGGAGCTGCGTGCTGCGCTCCATCATGCCGGCCTCGCTGGGCCCTACATTCTGGTCGCGTCCGCGTTCGGCAGTGACAACGTGCGGACATTTGCGGACCTGTACACGCGTGAAGTCGCCGGATTGGTTTTTGTCGATGCGGATGCCGACGACCTCATATCGAAGGCGCTGCAGGAGGAGAGCCATCGAAGTGAGGCCGGATTCATCCCGAACTTGATCGCGTGTCGGAATGCAGTTGCCGAGCACAGAGCCCTGCCGGTACTACCCTCCAGGTCGAGCCAGCCATCACGGGTGTGTGCCGAGCGCGTCTTCTTCCGGGGCTTTCCCGAGGCTGAGTGGTCTGAGGGGCTGAACGCCGAGGTGCTGCAGCTCGCGAAAACCAAGGTCGCCATGTACGACGCCTACATCTCCGAGATGAAGGAAATGCCGGCGGACGAGCTCTGGCTGCGACAGCACCGCCGCTCATTCGGCTCCGTGCCCATTCGCGTGCTCACCAGCGGCAATCACGGAGTGGGCCATTTGGACCAAAAGCCGCCGGACACGCCGCAGCATCTCGAGTACGAGAAGGAAAACACGCAGGCTCAAGGCCGTTGGCTTGTGCTGTCCTCCGATGCCAGGCAGATATTCGTGCACGACAGCTCGGAATACATCCAGTTCGACCAACCGGCGGCGGTGATCGACGCCATCCGTGACGTGCATGACCGGGCACAGAATGCCGCGACGGCGCAGCAATCACAGCCATCACCGCGCGCAATGGAAACATTTCGCGACTGCCCCGATTGCCCGCAAATGGTCGTCGTTCCAGCGGGGCGATTCACCATGGGCTCTTCGCCGGCTGAGAAGTCCTGGGCAGCCGCTCACGGCACCACTATGGGGTCGGTGGCGGATGAGGCTCCGCAGCACGAAGTGTCGGTGCTCTCGTTTGCCATGGGTAAATATGACGTAACCCGGGGGGAATATGCGGCCTTCATTCGGGAGACGGGACACTCCGCCGGTGATGGCTGCGGCGCGGACAGCTATTCGTGGCGGAAGCGTCCGGAGCTCAGCTGGGAGAATCCCGGGTTCAGGCAGACCGATCGCGACCCGGTGGTGTGTGTGAGCTGGCAGGATGCGAACGCGTACATTGCGTGGTTGAACGGCAAGCTGAGGCGGAGCTCCACCGCTTCAGGCACCGGGCCTTATCGCCTGCCGAGCGAATCAGAGTGGGAATATGCAGCGCGCGCCCGGACGCAGACGAGATTCTGGTGGGGCGACGATGATGCTGCGACGCCGGATCATGCCTGGTACAAGGAAAACTCGGATGGGAACACACATCCGGTGGGAATGAAGGCAGCGAATGCGTTCGGGCTGTATGACGCAGTGGGCAATGTCTGGCAGTGGACCGCGGATTGTTACGCCGGCAGCTATTCCGGCGCGCCGGCGGGTGGCCGTGCCAACGAGACCGGGGTGATCGATCCTCGTCCCAAGGGCACCCACGTATGTATGCGCGTGGATCGGGGAGGCTCGTGGTTTTTCGGGCCGTGGGCCCTGCGCTCGGCCACGCGGGAAAGAAATCCTGTCGACTTTCGCGACACCTACATGGGATTTCGCGTGGCGCGGACGCTTTGAGCGAGCTGTGCCGCGCACCACTCGGGCGTAGAATCCCCGCACCCGCAGCAAATGTGAGCCGCATGCGCCTATCGAAAGCCGAGACCCGAATCCTGGAGCAGTTCTGGAAGCTCGGAACCTGCTCGGTGCGCGAGATTCTCGAGAGCCTGCCCGAAAAAGAACGCGTCGCGTACACGACGGTACAGACGCTGGTGTACAGGCTGGAGCAAAAGGGCGCTCTGCGGAAGGTGAAGAAGATCGGCAACGCGCAGCTGTTCGAGCCCGCGATCGACAAGGGGGAGTTCCGCAGCGGGCTGGTCCGTGATCTTCTGGACCTCTTCGGCGGCTCGCCCAGGCTCCTCGTCTCGAATCTGCTCGAGACGGGTACGATTACGCTCGAGGACCTGAAGGCGCTTCAGGAGGCACGTCCCGTGAAGGAGAACAAGCGGCGAGGTCGGAGTGATCGTTGATGCGTGAGCACGTGGCACCGGCGCTGTATTACCTGGAGGTACACCTCCTGTATGCATCGGTCGTGTGCCTCGCCGCGTGGATCCTGACTTCGCTATGGAAGGGCGGTGAAACCGCGAAGTACTGGATCTGGGTGGTGACGTCGGTCAACTTCATGGTGCCTTTCGCCGGCTTCTTCAACGGATTCGGCTCATCGCATCTCGCCTGGGCAACCCAGCTCGCCGGCCTCGACAGGGTGGGCTACGACCTTTCCCAAAATCTGTCCGCTGGCGCGGTGCTCCTCGGCGTGTGGCTGTGCGGCGCGAGCTTCATGGCCGCACGGCTGGCGGTGCGCCTGCCGGGGAGTCGCGGGAGCCAAGATATGACAGGCGGCCGCAATCCCACGCCGTTCCGGCGACGTCTGCTCACACGCGGCGTTCCGGTCATCCTCTGCGCAGCCGGAGAGGGGCCGTCGGTCGAGGGAGTGCTGCGCCCGCACATCTCCCTGCCGCTGGGTATCGATGACGTACTGACCGAACGAGAGCTCGATGCCGTCCTCATCCATGAAGTGACCCACGCGCGACGGCGTGACAATCTCGTTGCTCTCATCCACGAGATCGCACTCTGCGGTCTGTGGTTTCACCCGCTCCTGTGGCTCGCCGGCGCACGCCTTGCCCTGTTCAGGGAGCTGTCCTGCGACGAAGCAGTGATAGAGAGCTCGCGCGGTCCGGATCTCATCACCGCGCTGGCAAAGCTGGCCGATCCGGCGGAGTCACGGCTCCTGAGCCCCGGCGCCGCGACCCTTTTCAGCCATCGCCTCGCGCTTCTGCAGACTTCTCAGCCGAACCACGCGAGTCGCGCCGCGATGCTGGCGCTGCTCGGACTCTTCACGGCCGTGCTGCTTGGATGCATGGTGGAGACGATCGCCCATACTTCGTGCTGCTTCAATCTCCCGGGGTAGCCGCGGACCGAAACGGGGCGGACATCATGTTCGCTCCTGCCTTCGACCCTGCGCACCCATCATCAGGCGCCCGGGCCGTACAGCTCCTGCTCGCTGACGGCCGGTTGCATGGCCTGCGGCTGCGCCGCACGCCGGGCGGCGCCGAACATTGCGCCACGCGCGGCGACCACCGGGGCAAAGCGCGCGAACCCGACCGGCTTGGCGACGTCATCGTAGATCGCTTCCATCCCTCCCTGCCTGAGATAGGTCTCGTGCCAGAACCCGGTGCCCCCGGAGTTGCGCAGAAAGGTCTTCCACCACTGACGGTGCGGCTCCGAGTGAGACCAGGCGAGGAGTGACTGCATGTCGCGCCAGTACTGGCGCATTCCGAAGTGCAGCGGCAAGAGCGAAAAGAGCAGGCTCTCGTGCAGCAGCAGTCCGTCGGGCCGTGCGGCCACGGAATCCGAGATCTTGGGGCCGAACCCCGCCAGCGTCTTCAGGCCCGCGATGCGGTTGACGCGCATCCCCAGGTAAATGACCACGAGCTCAGGATATTTCGAGAGGTCGACAGTGAGGCGATTGACCGGCGTCATGTTGCTGCCCTCGTATTGCGGATTGCCGTGCAGGTGCTGCAGGTACATCTGCGTGGCGCCGAAGCCGCCACCGTGCTAATGTAACCAGTGGTCACATCATAGAGGCACATGTTACCAATGTCAACATCTGCGCCGCGATCGCGCTCCGGACGAAGCCGAGTGCGTTCGTATCACCATGGGGACCTGCGCAACGCGCTGATCGAGGCTACCGTGGAACTCATTCCCGCGGCCGGCGTCCGCGGGCTCAGCCTGCGTGAGGTGGCGCGAGCCGCAGGAGTGAGCCATGCCGCCTCATACCGGCATTTTCGCGACAAGGAGAGCCTGCTCGCAGCGGTTGCGGAAACAGGCTTTTCAGGCCTGGGCGAAGCGCTTCGCCGCGCAGCCCAATCCGCGGGGCCGGACCCTGTCGCCAAGCTGCAGGCGGCGGGTGTCGCCTACGTCGAGTTCGCCATGCGCCATCCGGCTCACCTGCACGTGATGTTTGGTGGTGCGATCGGGAGCTTCGACCGATATCCGACGCTACTGGCCAGCGCGCGTGCGGCGCGTGCGGAGTTGCACGAAGTGGTCGCGGAGATCAGGCGCAAGGGTTCAGCTGGCGAAGCCGACGAAGAGGTTCTCGAGGCGGCGGCCTGGTCGATCGTTCACGGGCTCAGTGTTCTGCTCGCCGATGGTCAAATGCGGCGCCAGGATGGCACGCAGCTATCGAGGCGCGCCGGGCTGAGCCTCGCGCAGGCGGTCACGCAACTGTTCTGCGCCGGATTGGCTGCACAGTGAATCTGCGTTGGGCTCCGGCGCCATCGCGCAGCGCTTCGCCCGGCGCCTCGACTGTTGAGCGGTACGGAGCGGCCTGGTTATCGTGGATTGACCGCCGAGGTCATTCCGCGGACGAGGCCCCCACCGCCACCCAGGCGAGGTCGGCATTGGAGACGGACTCCAGCTTGAAGGTGCGCGCCGCGGCCGTCATCCGCGTCAGCGCCTGAGCGAGGGGCATGGGCGGCTTGGTGTCGCCTTTCTTGCTCTTGTGGAAGCGCACGGGGTTGATGCGTGCGACCACGTAGTTGCGCAGGTATGGCGATTTGAAGCCGCGCTGCTGCAGGGAGGCGATGATCTTCTTCACCTGCGCATCGATCTCGAGCAGCCGCGCGGCGTAGTCCTCCCGCTCCCGCAGGCTCGTGGCCAGGGGGCGCTCGCTGAAGCGGTCCACTTTCTTCAGCAATGCGCTGTAGGCGCCACCCGGGAAGCGCGATGAGCGCTCGTAGACGATGCCGAGCGTCAGCAGGTCGGCGGACTCGAACTCCGCCGCGCGCTGCGACTCGCTGCCGCCTTTCTCGCGCTTGGCGAGGCTGCGCGCCATGCGGATGACTTCGAGGCTCCGATCGCGCAGGTTGTGCGCCTTCTCGGTGTTCAACGCCAGGATGCGATAGGCCAGTGCCTCATCCGGCGAGATGAGGGCCGTGATCTGCCGCAAGCCGAGGACTTTCGCGGCCGCCAGGCGGTGGCGGCCATTCGGGGTCCACAGCCGGCCATCCTCGCCGCGGACGACGATCAGGGGATCGAGAAAGGCCGCAGTCTCCCCGATCTTTTCCGCCAACCTCTTGGCATGCGTGGGGGAGAGATCGCGCTGGAAGGGTGTCGGCTGCACCGCTGCCAGCGGCAGGCACGCCAGCAGCAGCGGCCGTCCGCCCATGGGCTCACGGTAGGCGCCGATGGGCGCACCTCCGGCCTCACGCACCAGTGAGGCCAGCTCGGCCACCTCGGAGCTGTCGATGGCCACGGCAATCTCCGCCGCTTCGAGGCCACGCGCCTGCGCTCCCGGGGCGAGCTTCCCTCGCGCGCGCTTGGGTCTGGTTGCGGGCCGGCCGCGGCCGGCGGACGTCTTCTTGCGAGCTGCCATACGTGCTACGGTGCACAATACGCACGTATTGGTCAATTGGTTGCAAGCCGCCCGTGGCTGTGGCCGATTGACTGCAAGTCCCTGCGGCTATCCTCAATGGGCTGCAAGTCGCCTACGGCGCTTGCAGCGATCTCCGTCGGACTGGTATGGGCTCGCGGCCCAGGGAGCGGCCCTGGGCCGCTCAAATCTTGTTCGGATGTAGAGATGGACACGACCTCCTCATCGCTGCGGGCGCCGGCCGGCAGCCTGCCGGCACGGCGCATCGATTCCCAAGGGCACTCGCACGTTGATTTCCGCGCCGTGATGGCGCTCGCCCTCCCGCTGATGGCCAACAGCGCCGTGCAGATCATTCTGAATCTCACGGACATGTGGTTCGTGGGGCACATCTCCACTGCGGCGCTGGCGGCGGTCGGTGCCGTGCAGTGGATGATTCTTGCCGTGGTGCTGGTGCTCGGGGGTGCCGGAATGGCCGTGCAAACGCTTGCTGCACACGCCCACGGCGCACGCCGCTATCGGCTTGCTGCCCAGGCCGCTTGGACGGCGCTTTGGCTGACTGTCTGTGTCGTGCCTGTGTTCATTGCGCTTGGTGCGGTAGGCAGGTCGATCCTCGCGCCTTTCGGGTTCACGCCGCGCGTCGAGGATCTTGCGCAGGAGTTCTGGTTCCCCCGGGTCGGGGGCGCCTCATTTGGCGTCGCGGCCTGGGCGATGATCGGCTTTTTCAACGGCATCGGCCGTCCGCGCGTCAGCTTCCTGGTGGCCATTGCGACGGCCATCGCCAACGCCATCTTCAACTACCTGTTCATCTTCCAGTTGGGGTGGGGCGTTGCCGGCTCCGCATGGGCGAGCAATGTCGCGCAGGCGGTGGGCTTTGCAATCGCGTTCGCCCTTTTTCTCAGGGTGCCATTCCGCCAGTCCCACAAATCACACCTGGCGTGGCGTCCGCGCAGGCGCCTCATCCGGGAGCAGATCCTCCTGGGCTTGCCGATGGGCTTGATGCCCGCCGCCGACGTGCTCGGCTTTTCCGTTTTTCAGATGATGGAAGTCCGCTATGGCACTGTCGCCGGTGCGGCGACTCAGATGGTCTCCGTGTTGACTTCCATTGCCTACATGCCCGGGATCGGCATTGCCACCGCCGGTACGACGCTGGTCGGCCAGTCGATTGGTGCCGGGGACCGGCACTGGGCCATGCGTCTCGGCACCCGGATCATCCTGCTCGCAGCCCTGGTGATGGGCGGCATCGGCTTTGCTCTCGCGGTCGCAGGCCCATGGATTCTGCCGCTCTTTGCCGGCTCTCACGATCGGGGCGCGGCCGCTGCGGCCGACCTCGGGGTGCAACTGCTCTGGCTCGCGGCGGCGTATCAGTTCTTCGACGGCCTGAATCTCGGCAGCAGCATGTGTCTGCGTGGCGCCGGCGATGTCAGAGTGCCGGTCGCGCTCGTCTTCCCGGTATGCTGGCTCGTATTCGTGCCGCTCGCGCACATCATGATCTTCGCGCCGGGCCAGGGTTGGTTTCACTTCCTGCCGCAGTTGGGCTATGGCGCCAAGGGCGGCTGGGCGGCCGTGGTCATCTACGTCGTGCTCCTCGGGATGACGCTGCTCCTGCGGTGGCGCTCGCGCGCCTGGCAGCGAATCAGGCTTTAGAGCGCTCTCGGCCGGTCCCCGGTTTCGACGACGCATCGCGCCGCGGGCGCCGGACGACCCGCAACTTCCCGCTGGCGCCTCCGCCGCAGAAGAAGCGGTCGCCGCCATCGGATTCGAGGCCGGAGATACCCGTGCCCGCTGGCATCTCGATCTGCTCCAGGACCTCTCCCGTGCGCGAGTCGACTTGCCGCAGCTCGCTCTCATCCCCTTCCCAGGTTGCATGCCAGAGCTCACCCTGCACCCAGGTCACGCCCGTGACGAAGCGGTTGGATTCGATCGTGCGCAGAATCGCGCCGGTGTCCGGATCGATCTGATGGATCCTGCGGCTCCGATACTCACCGACCCAGAGCGTCCCTTCCGCCCAGGCGAGGCCCGAGTCTCCGCCCCCGCCCGGGGCGGGAATGGTGGCCAGCACCCGGCCGGTCTCGAGATCGATCTTATGAATCCGGTCTTCCGCAATCTGAAAGAGGTGATGGCCGTCGAAGGCGGTTCCGGCGTGCGCGGCGACATCGATCGAGCGCAGCACCGCTCCGCTCTCGGGATCGACGGCTTTCAGCTTCTCGCCGTCTGCAACCCACACGTTGCGGCCATCGTATGTAACTCCGTTGACGCGGGCGGAACCCTCGAACGGTCCGTACTCTTTGACGATGTCGGCGGTCGACCTGCTCATACTCCGCTCTCTTTCGCGATGGGGTGGTTTGGACGATCGACGAGCTGCATGCTAATCGACGGGCAGGGACGGCAGAAGTAACAAACTCGTCGCGAATCCCGGCACGGGCGGCACCAGCCAGCGGCGCGCGCGCCCGCGCCCGAACGACTGTACTTTGCCTGCCGCCGAAAGGGAGTCGAGCGCGCGCTGCACCGTGCGCTGGCTCGTGCGCAACCCCAGCGCCAATGCGGAGGTCGACCAGGACTCGCCGTCCCCGAGAAAGGCGAGCACGGCCGCATGTCTCTCCTCGAAAGGCCGGGCGAGCACGACGATCCGGCGCGCGCCGTGTGGGGACAGTACGAAGCCCCGCTCTGTCGCGTTGATCTCGGCCAGTGGCCGCAGCACCGCGCGCAGCCGTGCCATCTCAACTCGCAGTCTCGCGCGGTGCGACTCGTCGGCCAGCTTCAGTCGGAAAGCCCGAGCGACCAGCGTGTCTCTCGGCACGTCATCCGGCCAGGCCTCACCGAGCATGCGGATCAGATTGAACAGCACGGGGCGAGTTGCAAGCGAGATGACCTTGCGCTCATGGCGGACCGCATGACGGCACGCGTCGACGACGAACGCCTCGGAGGCGAGCAGCGCTTCGACTTCCGCAAGGAGAAGGGTCCGCTCCTTGCCGCGCTCACACAATCGCGCCACGGGCGTGCTCAGCATGGCGAGCGCGCTGTCGACTTCGGCCGCCAGAGCCGGAATGCCCGCCTGGCGCGCAGCATCCGCGGCGCGGGTGAGCGCGGCGCGAGCCGGCTTCGCTCTGATCCGCCGCATGGCGATACCGGCGAGGAGCAGCTGATGCGCCGCCTTCGATGCTGGAGGAAGTGGCGCCGGGTCGACGTGGGCGAGCAGGCTCTCGGCTTCATCGAGTCTTCCGGCGAGGAGAAAGTGTCGCGCTTGCAGGTACCGCGCGAGGGCTGCATTCACCTTGTCTCCGTGCGCCTCGAGTGTCGCCCCCGCCTGCGGCAGCGCCTTCGCGGCCCAGCCAAGGTCGCGTGCAGCCAGGGCGACCTCCGCCTCGGCGAGGATGCACCGCGCGCGGGCCACGGCTTCCCTCGGACCAAAGGCACGCGTGGCGCTGCGCAGGAGCGTCCTCGCTTTCCCGTGCTCGCCGAGCTGCGCCATTGCAATGCCTCTGAGCGCGAGCGCCGGCGCGTCATCACGCAGTGCGACCCGCTTCAACGCGCCGAGGGGGTCTCCTGCCGCGAGCGCACGTGCGGCAGCCGTGATCAGCGAGTCCACCGGAATCCCGCCATGCTTGTAACTCTCAGATCGGGAGGCCTGTCGCTAGCATTATCACACGACTCGCCATTCACCCGTGGGAGACCATCATGACGAAATCGACCCAACCCAGGCACCTGACCGGCACGCGCGAGCAGTGGCTCGCTGCGCGTCTCGAGCTGCTCGAAGCGGAAAAGGAGCTCACACGACTGAGCGATGAGCTCGCGCAGCAGCGCCAGGCGTTGCCCTGGGTGCGCATCGACAAGGACTACCGGTTCGAGACCGACCAGGGAGGCGCCAGCCTCGCGGATCTCTTCCAGGGACGCTCGCAGCTGCTCGTCTACCATCTCATGTTCGGGCCCGACTATGCAGCCGCGTGTCCGTCCTGCTCGATGATCGCAGATGGATTCAACGGGTTCGTCATCCATCTCGCGAACCATGATGTCACGCTCTGCGCGGTATCGCGGGCGCCGCTGGCGAAGCTCCAGGCCTACAAGCGGCGAATGGGCTGGACTTTTCCCTGGGCGTCGTCATATGACACCGATTTCAACTTCGACTTCAACATCTCGGTCACCGCGGCACAGCAGCGAGCCGGCGGTACCGAGTACAACTTCCGCCGCAAACATGGGATGGACGTCACGTCGGACCCGCCGCCCCGTCATCCTCACTCCGATGCGTGCGGAGTCGACCTGAGGACATTCCTCCAAGACAGGCCCGGCATGAGCGCGTTCGTGCTGGAGCAGGGGGCGGTGTATCACACCTACTCCACGTACGCGCGTGGCCTGGACGTCCTATGGGGCGCCCACCAGTGGCTCGATCGCGCTCCCCTCGGACGCAACGAGAAGGGGCCTTGGTGGAAGCGGCACGATGAATATGGCCAGCGCTGAGGCTTTGCGCGCCTACCGGCTCTTCCCCGGTCGGTGGGGTGGTTTGTTCGACTGGTTGTAGGGGTCGTAGCCGCCCCCTGGGTCGCGGTCCTCCTGAATGCGCAGCTCCTCGTCCTCCTTGGCCTCGACCTTGAGGTGCGGCAGCTCCAGCTTCTTCAGCAGCCGGGAAGTCGTGCCGATGGCGTTTCGTCCGGTTTCCTTCAGCCAGTCCCAGACGGCGTTGCCGCGATCATCGTGGCGGACGCGGCCCGAAGGGATTGGATCGTGCGGATCGGATGGGCGGGACGAATGGGAAGCAGCGCCGGAGCGGGTATCCTTTGGAGCCGCGTCACCGGATCCGGCCGCTGATTGACTCGGCAGCGTGGATTTCGATTTAGACGGTTGCGGAGGCTCCATAATGCGCCCACCCGACGCCCTGACACGCCTGTACGGACTATAGCGGAGTTCCCGCAGCCGCACCACCGGCCATAATACGACACCGCTCTTCAAGGGGAGGTTGCATGATAGGTCGCTTCGCATACGCGTCCGTGCCAGCCCTTATGCTCGCGCTTGCAGCTCTGCCGGCCCCGGCGGCGGCAGGGCCGATAGGGCTCACCGACTACCGCATGTTGGTCGGCATCGCCTCACCGCAATTCTCGCCCGATGGCAGGCAGATTGCGTTTCTGACCGTGCGGTCGGATTTCGTGAACGATCGCTACGAGGCGACATTGCGGGTGATTCCGGCCGTTGGCGGTGAGTCGCGCGCCATCGTCGTCGATATTCCGGATCTGGAAGAGCCCAGGTGGTCGCCCGACGGGCGCATGCTGGCATTCCTCGGCACCGTGCAGAACGGAAAATCCCAGATCTACACGGTACCCGCTGCGGGCGGAACACCGGCGCAGCTCAGTAACGCGCCGAACGGTGTAGAGCAATTCGCGTGGAGCCCGGATGGGGACACGGTGGCATACGTCACACCCGACGATTCTCCCATCAGTGACCAGGATCGACGTACCCATCAGGATCTCTTCATCATCCAGCATGACGACTATCTCGCGGACAAGCCGGCTGTCCCGTCGCATATCTGGCTGCTCTCGGTGAAGACGGGGAAGTCACGTCAACTCACGCGCGGCCCGACGAGTGTGCTCGAGGCTGCGCCGCCCTTCGGCGGGCGGCCCTCTGCGCCATCATGGTCGGCGGATGGCCGCTGGATCGTGTACACCCGGCAGGCCGATGCCAATGATGCCGACTCGGACCGGACCACTGCCGTAGCGGTGAATGTTGCGAGCGGGGAGGAGGGTGCGCTCAGCACTCGCGACAGCTACGAATACGACCCGCGGTTCGCTCCCAAGGGCGGGGAAGTTGCCTACCTGTATCTGCACGGCCCCGGCGCCGTCAGCGATGTCGATCTGTTTGTTGGCTCGCCGGATGGTGGCGCCGTTCGGGACGTGAGCGCCGACTTGGATCGGAATCTCCTCGCCGACTTCGCCTGGCTGCCGGATGGCAGCGGGGTAGTCGTGATGGCCGACGACCACATCGGCAGCAAGCTCTACGTGCAGCCGCTGCACGGTCAGGGGCATGCGCTGAATCTCGGCGCTCTCAATCCTCTGGATCTCGCTTCCTCGCCCGGTGGCGCGCTGGCCGTGGTCGCAGACAGCGCTTCACAGGCACCCGAGCTCTATCTGTTGCGCACACCCGACAGCTCGCCGCAGCAGCTCACGCACTTCAACAGCCGCTTTGCGGCGTTCACATATCCCAACAGCATTGAGGTGCGATGGCATGCATCGGACGGCCAACCTGACGACGGCATATTGACCTATCCTGACGGTTATCATCCGGGCAAGCGCTACCCGCTGGTCGTCTTCAGCCATGGCGGTCCGGAGGCTGCATCGACCGCGGATTTCGACGGCGGAGAGATCGGGCCACTGCGCGATCTGTTCGCGGCACGCGGCTATCTGGTCTTCGAGCCCAACTACCGCGGTAGCGACAATCTCGGCAATGCCCATGAGCACGCCATCTACCGCGATCCCGGCGCAGGCCCCGACAAAGACGTCATCGCCGGCATCAAGATGCTGCAGGGGAGGGGTATCGTCGACAGCGCGCGGATCGCCGCCGTGGGCCACTCCTACGGGGGCTACATGACGGCCTGGCTGATTTCGCACGAGCACTTCTGGCGCTGTGCCGTGGTGGCGGATGGCGCGCTCGATTGGACGGAAGAATACGAGCTGTCGGGCGCCGGCAACCTGGCGTGGACCCGCGACTCCCTCGGCGGCACTCCGTGGGACAAGGCGAGCGCCGAGCTCTATCGCACCGGCTCGCCGATCACCTACGCCGGCGACATCACCACACCAACGTTGATCGTTTCCGGGACCGATGACGTCACCGTCCCCATCACCGAATCCTTCGCGCTCTACCACGCGCTCAGCAGCCGGCACGTCCCCGTGACCTTCATCGGGATCCCCGGCGCCCACCATTCGCCACAGGACCCGGTGCACCGGGAGTTGTATTATCGTGCGATCGACCGATGGGTGGCGGCCCGCCTCGGCCATGATGCGGCGGGAGCCGACTAGCCGCTGAGCAGAAAGGATGGTCCGTATGCGTGTCTCGAGCGTCGAAGTGACTCCGGTGAGCGCGCACGGTCCGGCGGCGTGGGCATGCCTCGAGCGCTATTTCGAAGAGCTTGCCGCCCGCTTCCCGGAGGGCTTCGACTGGGGAAGCGACGGCGGGGTGGAGCTCGACGACTATCTCCCGCCGGCCGGCGTCTTCCTGGTGGCCCAGATCCTCGGCGAGCCTGCGGGTTGCGGCGCACTGCGCACGTTCTCGCCGGGCGTCGGCGAGATCAAGCGAATGTGGGTATCGCCGGAGGTTCGCGGTATGGGCGTGGGTCGCAGGCTTCTCGAAGAGCTGGAGTGTGCGGCGCGGGCGCGCAACCTGCGCGCCGTGCGTCTGGATACCCACTCCGTCCTCGCACAGGCGCTGCAGCTCTACCGCAGCTCAGGCTACCGCGAAATCCCCCGCTTCAACGACAATCCGTACGCGCACCACTGGTTCGAGAAGATGCTCGACTGAAGCGGCGCTACCAGTATTGCAGCGGCAGCGCCCGGTAGGATGCCGGGAAGAAGCGCTTCAGGCTCTGGAGCTTCGGCACGTCATTGACTTCGATGTACTCCATGTGCGGGTTCTTGATCATGAAGTCCTGCTGGCTGAGATCGACCGGGTTGAAGGCTGGCAGCGGATCGATGCGAGTCACGATCTTCTTCGGGAAGACCTTCGACTGATCGAGCTGCGCGACGTACGCCTGCGCGATGCGGCGCTGGTCGTCGTTCATGTAGAAGATGTCGGAGCGATAGCCACTGCCGACATCGGGGCCCTGGCGATCGAGCTGTGTGGGGTCGTGCATCGAGAAGAAGATCTGCAGCAGACGGCCATAGCTGAGCACCTTGGGGTCGAAGGTGATCTGCACCGACTCCGCCCCGCCGTCCTCGTCATTGTGCCCGCCGGTGAAACCGGCGACCACGCGCTTGATTCCTTTGACGTGCTCGAAGAGCCCCTGCGTTCCCCAGTAGCACCCACCGGCGAGCACCGCCTTTTCCGAGGAGCTGGAGGCATGGGAGTCATCCACCGTGGGCGGCGGCACCATCGTGGGCGGTGTCTCCTGCGCCCCCGCGGCGCACGATCCGAGCACCAGAATGCCAATGGCCAGCGAGCGGTTCATTGCTGCCTCCTGCTGAGGTTCTGCGGCTGATTCGCCGATTCTGCCGCACCATCCGGACCCGGAACAGGACCATTATGCTGCGCCCGGCCCCGCAGGAAGGGCGGAAGTACTCACCTGGCCGGAAAACCGGTACAGGTGGCTGTCGGCGGGCAGTTGTCTTGCCGGCAGGAGAGCGCGGGCGTTACTGTATACCCATGGCGGCGGTACTCCTCTGGCTCATCCTTTTCTTCCTTTGCTGGCCCCTGGCCTTGCTGGCGTTGCTCCTGTGGCCACTCATCTGGCTGCTGACCCTGCCGTTTCGACTCGTCGGAATCGCGGTGGAGGGCGTGTTCGGGCTGCTGCGGGCGCTGATCCTGCTGCCGGCCCGGGTTCTCAGCGGCAGGCTGTAGCGCCCTGCGCGGTACGGGCGCGCCCAACCTCCCTTCAATCGCCGCGGCGCGTCTCGAGGTTGGCGAGCGTCCCGTCTTCTGCGACTTCGAGCAAGAATTCGATCGGCTGGCAACAGACCTGACAGTCTTCGATGTAGCTCGTGGATCCTGAGCTGAGATCGATCGTCGTGTCGAAGGTCTCACCGCAGTACGGGCAGGGTACCGCCCGTGACTGCACGCTCTCGGGCGCCGCGCTCCCGGGCGC
>Ga0134126_10003328_pt1 | contig 20149 bp, 17 predicted proteins | sample KB31752_FD_96881 | JGI IMG/M metagenome (GOLD analysis project Ga0134126, IMG submission 96881) | Terrestrial soil microbial communities with excess Nitrogen fertilizer from Kellogg Biological Station, Michigan, USA - KB3-175-2 | ecosystem: Environmental > Terrestrial > Soil > Unclassified ...
CTTCCGCCCCCGGACACCCGGGCCGTGCTCGCCAACGAAGCGCGCTATCCCCTCATCCGTTCCGGTCGCGATCTGCATGAGGCGCTGAGCGAGCGTGACACGCGCCGCGTCGTGACCTCGAAGCGCCGCCCACAGAACCCAGCTCATCGTGAAATCCGAGGGGGGAGGCGCGCCCCGGTGGAGCCGCGCGATCGATCCTGCGAGCCTCAATGCCGCCTCGGGCGCCGACCATGTGCATCGCAGCACCTCATCGAGCAGCTGCTTCTCGCGCGCGTCTTGCGGCTCGAGACGCGCCGCGAGAAATGCCAGCAGCGTCGCCGGAAGATCGAGATCGGCGAACAGCCTGTCCGGCGCCGTGCTGCGCCAGAGCGTGAGGAGGTGCTCCGGCGCCGTCATTCGGCGGGCTCCTTCTCGAAGTTGGTCCGCCGCGCCATCGACCGGCGGAGCAGCACGACCAGGTACCGCTTCCCGTCCACGGTCCGGAGCGAGAGTTCCAGCCCGACCTCTCCGAGGGCGTCCTGCGCCGCCATGGCGGCGTCGACCGCCGGCGCCAGGGCTGCGCGCCGCGCCTTCGCCGCGGCGTGTTGGTCCCACAGCGAGGCTCCGGCGTCGTACTCACCATCGGCGTCTTCACCCCGGGGGCAGAGGCGATCGAGCGCACGAAGCGCGACATCGAACGCCGACGATTGCTGAGCCGACAGCGGAAAGGTCGGCGGCACCAGCTGAGTCCGCGGCGGGTTGAGGAAAGAAAAGAGATCTGCACGAGACAGCATGAGATCGCTCCCGGACCTCGCCGGGGCGCGAGGGCGCCTCCTCTACAGCGGGTCCAAGCGCGGTCTCACACGGAGAGACATAGGTCCGATACTTAGCGCGTGGGAGCGAAGCGGCGGTTATCCCCCCGGAAGATACTTCCGAACCCCCCTTCAGGGTGGTTCGGCGCCTGCGCCTTCGAACTCGCGACGATCTACCGCGGCGCGTAACCGAACTTCGCCAACGCCCGCCAGGTTGCCCTGACGGCATCGAGCATTGCGTCGCGTTCCGTTGGTGTCGATAACTCGGTCGCGTGTTGATAGGTGAAGCGCTTGCAAAGCTGCGCGAGCGCCCATGCTTCATCGCTGGTCAGCGGCAGCTTGATTTCTACAATGTCGTCGTTTGGCATTTGGGCCATCCTTAGACAGACAAGTAGTCACAAGGTGGGTTTGCTTCGCCGAGGATGTATCGCCAATCGTAAAAAATTGCCTCGACGACACGCCTTCTTCCGTTCGGTTGAAATCCACGGGTTCGTCGATAGCTGTTCCGACAAGGCCAATCACGGCCATTGAAGGACACTCCGATGCGTAAGAAAAAGCTTGCCGCCGCCCCCGCGGCGGCGCCCGGTAACGTCGACCCCGAGTTCCTCACGCTGAATGAGGCGGCCGAACGACTGAGGTGCTCATCGAAAACGATACGGCGCCGCATCAAGGATGGCCTCATCCGCGCGACGCGCGAGGGCGGCCGGCGTCTGATCGCAATCGAGGACTTCTACGTCTACACCGAACGACTTCGGCGATCGGCAAAGCGCGCCTTGAGCCCCAGCAGGACGGGCTTGGTGTGCGCTATTTCCGAGGACAAGCGCGGCCAGTGTGAGCCAGGTGTGGCCAAAAGTACCCCGGTGTGAAACGGGGTGCGATTAAACAGATCCGGATTAAGCGCACCCCTTTTCACACCGGCCGCAATTGTCCCGCAATCCCAGGGACATGCGCGGACAAAAGCGGCCAACCTCGGCCACTCGTATTTCGGTCCCTAGCGTGGCGCCTGCCCCACTTCCACATCGCGGCTTAGACCCACCCTCATTCTCGAAGAGCACGCACATGCTGAACCTCGCTCAACTCGACACGCTCGTGTCGATCTCACCCGAAGCCTTCCCGAAACGCGGCCACTTCGACGCGCGCCGCGCGCTCGCGCGGATCGCGCAGGCGAAGGAGCTTCCCCTCTCCACCATTCTCGCCGCCGCGGCGCCGGCTCTCCTCGAGGAGATCAAGGAGACCCTGCCCGGCAAAGAGTTCTGGAATGTCCGGCCAAACCTCGCCCGCGCCTTGGAGATCGATCCGCTTCCTATAGATGTCCTCGAACGGATCCGTCTCGGCGAGCCGACCCTCGCTGATGCGCTCCTCGCCGCCGAGCGCCAGCCGACGCTCGCCACGACCGGCCGCGTGCCCGGCGCCCTCAAGCTCTTCGCCGAGAAGCTGCAGCTGCGTCCCGAGCAGATCCCGGCGCTTCTCGGTTTCGTCGACGAGAAGTTCGCGGCGTGGAGCCCAACGCTCCTCGACATGGAGGACAAGAACTTTGCCAATTTCCGCTGGCGTGTGCGCCGCGGCGTCGGCCTCGTCGATCTCGCCGCGCGCCAACAGCGCAAGCTTTCGCTGCTCAGCGGGGCCTGGGCAGAGCTCGTGTCCAAGTTGCGCCCAGAGGATCAAAGCCGCGCCGGGAAGCGCCAGAAGCGCAACCAGGCGTGGCTCGGGGCGCTAGCGCCGCTGGTTGCCTACTGCGAGCGCCACGACATCGGGCCGGACGCCGTATGCGACGACACGATCAGCGCCCTTCACGCCGATCTCGCGCTCCGTCGCATCACCGACCCGCTCGATACTACCCGCAGGGCCGTTTACGCCTGGGAGGCGCTGCAACGTTCCGTTCCCGACTTCCCGCAGCAAACCCTCGCCCGCATTTATAAGCAGGGCTTTGGCGGAGAGAGCGTTCATAAGGACCCTTATCGCGATCTTCCGGAGGCGTTCCGTTCGTCGTTCGAGGATTACGTCTCGGACCATTTTGGGGCGCAGGGCCTGCCGGCATCCATGGCCGAGCTCATTCCTGACGCTGACGATGACATCAGCTTCGTCGAAATGGCGGAGACACTGGACGACACCGAGCCTCGGCCGCGGCGACGCGACGGCGCCGTCAAGAACTTCCGCACGGTGCTGACTTACGCGGCCAATGCCGCCCTCGCCGCCGGCGCCGAGCCGCAGTCCGTCTTCGACGTCGCCACCACGGAGATCCTGGCCCGGGTGCTCGACGCAATCTGGGCGCGCCAGCGCGAGCGCGGAAAAACCGTGAAGAAGAACAGCTATCTCTACAACGCCTGCACCATACTCCTCAGTGTTGCGCGCGACGGCGGCGCGCCCAAAAGCGAGCTGGAACGGATGATGCTGATGCGGGACAAGGTCGATCCGCACTTCATCAAATACGCCAAGGGCGTCCGGCGAGACGGGACGATCGGGACCATCCGCGTCCGCGCGGACTGGAAGATCGGCCCCCGTCACGAGGCGCGCCTCAAGCAATTCAATGACCCGTTCGTCTTCAAGAGCTGGTTCCAGCTGCCTTACCGCCTCCTGGCAAAGGCGCGTAAAGCGGTCGCAACAGCGCAGGCGTCGAAGTCGAGGCTCGGCCCTGAGATCATCAACGACGCAATCGTCGTACTCTATCACGGTGTCGCGCGCTGCGCTCCCGTCCGTCGCGAGAACTTCGCGCAGCTGCGTTTCGACGGCCGGGAAATTCATCTCGATCTGCCCGAGACGGCCGGAGAGCCGGGTTACATCGTCATTCCCGCCCCGTTCACGAAAAACGGGAAGCAGCTGACGATCCAACTGAATTCGGTCGTCGCCGACTGGTTCCGTTTCTGGATGACTGAGGTGCGTCCGCATTGCCAAGGCGCCATCAAGGGGAACCCCTATGTCTTCCCCTCGGACGCCGGCGGCCATCGCGACGCGGGCGACATCAACAACATCTTCGTCCACCGAAATTGGAAGCGCGGCGGGTTCAAACTGAATACGCAGGTCTGCCGGCATTTGTCGGCAAAGATCATCCTCGACGCCGATCCCGGCCAAATGGGACTGGTTCAGACGCTGCTCGGACACAAATCGTTGAAGACGACCGAGACCTATTACGGGCGGGTCAACCAGATCATCGCGCAGCGCTGGTACCAGGAAGCGCTCGCGAAGGCCGCACGCGACATCGATGCGGAGTTGCTCTGATGGTCGCCGTCAATCGCGCATGGAGCCAGCAGCGCGTCGCCGCGGACTGCGCGCCATGGCCCAACGAGGCCGAGCGCGCCCGCTGGCTGGCGCTTTTCGGCGACGACAGCGTGGAAAGGGTCTGGGCCAGGGAAACCGCGTATCAGAATGCCGGGGTCTATAGCCGCTACTTCCTGATGACCGGGGAGAGCGACGTGACCCCGCGAGGCCTCAAAATCTTCATCAGGCTCTGCGAGATGGGCGGCATGAAGCGAAGATGCTCGCCGCGCACGGTCGCGGGATACGTCGCTGCCATCTACAAGGTGCTGCGGTTGCTTCACCCGGATACTGACCTTCGCGCGCTCCGCACGATCATGTGGCGCATGCTGCGTCTCGCCGACCGCACGCCCAAGCAGCGGACAGCGGCCATCGCGGACGCGGTCGATCTCGAGCGCGCCGCCTGGCGCATGATCGAGGCCGGACGCAAGATCCGGCGCGCTGACAGGGAGCGCGGCGCGATGCTCTTCCGCACTGCCCTTTACCTGCTCATGGGCCTCTACATGCCCGAACGGCTCCGCGCGTTTGCATCGCTTACCGTCCAGCAGGTGAACCTCGATGCTGGCCTCATCGTCTTCCGCCCAGACCAGACGAAGAACAAGCGTGAGAGCGAGCGACGCATTCCGGCAGATCTCGTGCCTCTCATCCGCGAATGGCTCGAAATCCGCGCTAGCTTCCACCCTGACCATGATCTCTTCTGGATCTCGCTGAAGAGCGGCGGTGCGGCGGCGCCGGCCACGCTCTACGCGGCGCTGCGGAGCGAAACCGATGACCCGTTCGACTTTTCGGTTACGGTGACGCCGCATTCCCTGCGCAACGCCGCCGCCACTTTCATCGTTCGCCAAGCGCCGGAAAAAGCGTCGATCGCCAGCGTGGTCCTGGTCCATCGGAATTCCGAGCTCACGGATGAATACATCGAAGGCGCCGGGACCATCGAAGCGTCGCGCAAAGGCGGGCACATCGTCATGTCGTCAGGCGAGGTGCCCAAGATCGACGGCCGGCGCGGGCCCCGGCGGTACAAACGGGGCAAGCGCGTGCTGATCGCACCAGCCCGAGCGACGGTGCACGACAGCCAGGAAGCGCTGTAGGGTCGATTACTATCGCGAGAAGCGCGCGGCTCCGTCCTCGAGGCCGATGGGCTTTATCAGCGCGCGTGACGAAGGATCGTTGCCGCGACATCTTCCAGGAAGGCCGCCGGCAGGACCCCGTCCGCCTCCACCCGTAGCGCGAGCTCTCTCAATGCCACCGCGTGCGGCGGGATCTCAATGCCACCGCGTGCGGCGGGATGTAGTCCGGATCGGCCATGATGTCCCCGAGGTATAGGGCATACGAGCATGCGCGTTCCACCCATCGATGTCGCTCGCGGACGGGTCCGGAGCGCCTGGGTTTCTACGCCGGATGCCGCTGGCGCTTGAACGCGCGCGCGACTTTCGGCCCGCCGCGACCACTCATCTCAGCACCCATGCAGGATGAAGCCCCGCAACCCCTGGGCCGATGACGCCAATCCACCGGGTATAGACCCACCTGACACGCCGCGATCGGTCTGTACGAGCCCGCAAATCGCTTCTTCTCCGACTGAAACATTACAAACCGGTCAGAATAGGACCGACATAGCCCAGCGGCCGAACTCTAGAAAGCGCTGACCGTGGATCAGCCGGCGCCGCCAGTGCACCTCGTGGGTGGTCAAGCTGGGAGCGCGGTTAGAGTTCGGGCGCGGCGAGATAGGTGGGATCCGCTCCAGCCACCCGCGCTTCGCGCGTCATCGCACCGATCCGCCACGAGCACACTATCGTTGCCTGGCGAACTCCCTTACCCGTAGAATGGCTGCCGGGGAGGTGCGGCGAGTAGCTGTCGCGCCGTCGGGGCATGTCTGATCCGTTTTTTGACCATCCGATCCTGAATTCGCCCTACGAGCGCCCCGCACGGCATTGGGAGCTCGACGAGGCTCACCAGCCGACGCAGCGCATCATCGACCGCCGCCGGCCCGCCGACTTCATCACCCCGATCCCGAAGCCGAAGAAGCGCAAGGCCGCGGCTGGTCAAGCCGGCTTCGTCTTTGACGAGGGCAAGGGCCTCTCGACGGAAAAGCAGCAATACGATCCGACCTCGATCATCAACGAGGTGCGGGGGTATGTCGAAGCGTGGCGCGCCTTGCCCAATCCCAGCCAATGGCAGGTGACTCCCGAGACGGCGCGCCTCCTCCAGCATTGGCGCCAGCACGACTTCACCGACACGCGACCGTTCTTTTGCCAAGTGGAGGCGGTCGAGACGGCGATCTGGCTCACCGAGGTTGCGGCGCAATCCCGCAGCGGCAATCGGCTGCTCGAGCATCTCAAGGCCGCCAATCGCGACGCCAACCCCGAGCTGTCGCGGCTCGCGCTGAAGCTGGCCACCGGCGCCGGCAAGACGACAGTCATGGCGATGCTGATCGCCTGGCAGACGGTGAATGCCGTCCGGCATTCCGGCAGCAAGCTCTTCACCCGCGGCTTCTTGGTCTGCACACCCGGCCTCACCATCAAGGACCGGCTGCGCGTCCTTCAGCCCAATGACCCCGATTCCTATTACGCCAGCCGCGAGCTCGTGCCCGGCGACATGCTCGAGGACATCAACAAGGCAAAGATCGTCATCACCAACTACCACGCGTTCAAGCTGCGCGAGCGGATCGAGCTTTCGGCCGGGGGCCGGGCCTTGCTCCAGGGCCGCACCGGCGACGTCCCCGACACGCTCGAGACCGAGGGCCAGATGCTCCAGCGCGTCATGCCCGACCTCATGGGCATGAAGAACATCCTCGCCCTGAGCGACGAGGCGCACCACTGCTACCGGGAGAAGCCGCCCGAGCCCGACGATGAGGAGCTCAAAGGCGAGGACAAGAAGCAGGCGGAGAAGGAGAACGAGGCGGCCCGCCTCTGGATCTCGGGTCTTGAAGCGGTTAACCGCAAGCTCGGGCTCGCGCGCGTCTTCGATCTCTCGGCGACGCCCTTCTTTCTGCGCGGCTCCGGCTACGCTGAAGGAACCTTGTTCCCGTGGACGATGAGCGACTTCTCGTTGATGGACGCGATCGAGTGCGGCATCGTCAAGCTGCCGCGCGTCCCAGTGGCGCAGAACATTCCCGGCGCCGAGATGCCGATGTATCGGAATCTCTGGGAAAACATTCGCGACCAGATGCCGAAGAAGGGGCGCGGGCAAGGCGGCCAGCTCGATCCCCTGGCCCTCCCGACGCGCTTCAAGACAGCGTTGGAGGCGCTTTACGGCCACTACGAGAAGACGTTCAAGCTATGGCAGGCCAAGGGCATCAAGGTCCCGCCCTGCTTCATCATCGTCTGCCAGAACACCTCGATCTCGAAGCTCGTCTATGACTTTGTGGCCGGCTTCCATTACAAGAAGGAAGACGGCACCGAGGGCTTTCAGAACGGCGCCCACGCTCTCTTCCGCAATTTCGACGAGACCACCGGCAACCCGTTGCCGCGCCCCAACACGCTGCTGATCGATAGCGAGCAACTCGAAGCCGGCGACGCCCTCGACAGCAGCTTCCGCGACATGGCGGCGGACGAGATCGATCGCTTCCGCCGCGAGATCATCGAACGGACGGGCGATCCGCAAGCCGGCGAAAAGCTCACCGACCAGGAGCTGCTGCGCGAGGTCATGAACACGGTCGGCAAGCCCGACACGCTCGGCGCCTCGATCCGCTGCGTCGTCTCGGTCTCGATGCTGACCGAGGGCTGGGACGCGAACAACGTCACTCACATACTCGGCGTCCGCGCCTTCGGCACCCAGCTCCTCTGCGAGCAAGTGATCGGCCGTGCGCTGCGTCGCCAATCCTACAACCTCAACGAAGAAGGTCTCTTCGATGTGGAATACGCCGACATCTTCGGCGTTCCGTTCGATTTCACCGCAAAGCCGGTCATCGCGCCGCCTCAGCCGCCGCGCGAAACGGTGCAGGTCAAGGCCGTGCGGCCGGAGCACGACGCTCTCGAAATCCGTTTCCCCCGCGTCGAGGGTTACCGCGTCGAACTGCCCGAGGAGCGGCTAACCGCCGAATTCAACGAGGACTCGATCCTGGAGCTCAGCCCGGACCTGGTCGGCCCCTCGATAACCCAAAACGCCGGGATCATCGGCGAGCTCGCCGATATGACACTCGAACACCTCGGCGACATGCGGCCCTCGAGCCTCGTGTTCCACCTTACGCACCGCCTGCTCTACACGAAGTGGCGCGATCCTGGCGAAGAGCCGAAGCTCCATCTCTTCGGGCAGCTGAAACGCATCACGAAGGAATGGCTCGACACCTGCCTCGTCTGCAAGGGCGGCACCTATCCAGCTTTGCTTATGTATCAGGAACTCGCCGACATCGCCTGTAACCGGATCACTGCTGGCATCACGCGCCACTTCATCGGCGAAAAGCCGATCAAGGCGCTGCTCGACCCATACAACCCGACCGGGTCGACGATGCACGTCCGCTTCAACACCTCCCGGCTCGATCGTTGGGACACCAGCGGGCCGCCGCCGAAGAACCACGTCAACTGGGTTGTGCTGGACAGCGATTGGGAAGCCGAGTTCTGCCGCGCCGCCGAGGCGCATCCCAAAGTCATCGCCTACACCAAGAACCACAACCTCGGTCTCGAGGTGCCGTACCGCTATGGCTCCGAAACGCGGAAATACCTGCCGGACTTCATCGTCCTCGTCGATGACGGCCACGGCCATGACGATCCGCTGCGCCTCGTAGTCGAGATCAAGGGCTACCGGCGCGAGGACGCGAAGGAGAAGAAGGCGACGATGGAGACCTATTGGGTGCCAGGCGTGAACCATCTTGGCAGCTACGGCCGCTGGGCTTTCGCCGAATTCCGGGACGTCTACGAGATCGAAGCCGACCTGGCGAGACAGATCGCGACGAAGTTCAACGCGATGATCGACGCGGTCGCGACCGAGCCGGTGGCGGAGTAAAAGGATGGCCGCAAAGAAGAAGACCAACGGCAAGAACGGCAAGACTGTCGAGACGCTGAAGCATGACGAGGCGAAGCGGAAGAACATCCCGACCGCCGAATACCAGTCTGTCGTTGATCGCGAGCAGGAGAGCCCGAAGAAGATACGCTACCCGCGCAACACCGAGCTTGATCCGCAGCTCGTATGGCGCGGCAAGGACGAGCAGGATTGGACCGACCTCGTCGTTAATGCGCCGCCGCTCTACATCCAGGAGAAGGTGCATCCTAAGGTCTTGGTCGACGACCTGCTGCGCGAGACCAAGGAGCGCGCACACGAGGCCGGCGAGATCACCCCCGACCTCTTCGCCGATTTCAACGGCATTCCGAAGGGCGTCGACAAGACCGAGTTCTATCAACACGACCAGAACTGGTCGAACCGCATGATCCTTGGTGACTCATTGCAGGTGATGGCGAGCCTCGCCGAGCGCGAGGGTCTGCGGGGCAAGGTGCAGTGCATCTACTTCGACCCGCCATATGGCATCAAGTTCAATAGCAATTTCCAGTGGTCGACGACCAGCCGTGACGTTAAGGACGGCAACATCGGCCATATCACGCGCGAGCCTGAGCAGGTCAAAGCGTTCCGCGATACATGGCGCGACGGCATTCATAGCTATCTCACCTATCTGCGCGACCGACTGACGGTTGCTCGGGATTTGCTGGCTGATTCGGGTTCGATTTTCGTGCAGATCGGCGACGAAAACGTTCACCGTATGCGCGCCTTACTAGATGAGGTTTTCGGCGATAAGTGCTTCTGCGCAGAAATCGCCTTCCGTAAGACCACTGGCAAGGGAAGCGCACTTCTTGACTCGAGTTTCGACGTTTTGCTCTGGTATGCCAAAGATCGAACTGCCGTAAAATACAGGCAGCTCTTTGATGCCCGATCATATATCGGCGACGAAAATCTCCGATTCTACGAAGATGCGACTTATCGCTCGTTTGTTATGTCCGCGGAGCAGCTCGCCGGACTGGCGCCACTTCCAGCCGGCGCCGAGGTATATCACCCGAATCCCATCACCAGCGCGCGCGCGAGCGGTGAAAGCGACGTCGCTGAGTTCGAGTTTGAAGGACGAGTATTTTCCCCAGGTACGCGCACCTTCAGCACCAATGCACGCGGTTTGGTCAGATTACGCAAAGCCGGCAGGCTGCTCGCGATTGGGAACACGCTTCGTTTTAAGCGATATCTCAACGACTTCGCCGTGATGGCAAGGAACAATATCTGGGACAACACTCGCCAGAGCGGGTTCGGCGACGCCAAGATTTACGTTGTGCAAACGGCGACGACCGTTGTCCAGCAGGCCTTGTTGATGGCGAGCGATCCAGGAGACCTCATTCTTGATCCAACTTGCGGTTCCGGCACGAGCGCTTACGTCGCGGAGCAGTGGGGACGCCGCTGGATTACGATTGATACTTCGCGCGTCGCGCTTGCTCTGACGCGAGCGCGAATCATGGGCGCGCGCTATCCCTTTTATCTACTGACGGACTCGCGCGACGGCCAGAACAAGGAGGCAGAGGTTACGCGCGCCGCGCCGAGCTCGCAGCCGACCTATGGCAACATCCGGCATGGCTTCGTCTATGAGCGCGTGCCCCATATCACACTGAAATCGATTGCCAACAACGCCGAGATCGACGTGATCTGGGAGAAGTGGCAGGCCGTGCTGGAGCCGCTGAGGGAGAAGCTCAATGGCGCTCTGAAGAAGCAATGGAAAGAATGGGAAATCCCGCGGGAGGCCGAGGCGGCCTGGGCGAAAGAGATGAAGGCGCTGCACCAGGAATGGTGGGATTGCCGTATCAAACGGCAGAAGGAGATTGACGCCTCGATCGCCGCGAAGGCGGAGTTCGAGCGCCTCTACGACAAGCCATATGCCGACCCGAAGAAGGTCCGGTCGCCGGGCCATTCACGGTCGAGAGCCTTAGCCCGCATCGCATCCTCGGCGTCGATGACGACGACGACCTGATCGATGTTGCTGAGGACGGTGACGAATATTCGGCGAAGCAGTCCTTCCCGCAGATGATCCTGGAGAACCTGAAGACCGCCGGCGTGCAGCAGGCGCATAAGGACGACCGCATCGCCTTCACGGCCCTGACGCCATGGCCGGGCGAGCTGGTATGCGGCGAGGGGCGCTATATGGAAGGCGATGCGGAGAAGCGCGCCGCGATCTTCATCGGCCCCGAGTTCGGCACGGTGCAGCGCGCGGACCTCGTCGCTGCGGCGCGTGAGGCCGGCGACGCGGCGTTCGACGTGCTGATCGCCTGCGCCTTCAACTACGAGGCCCATACCACGGAGTTCACTAAGCTTGGCCGCATCCCGGTGCTCAAGGCGCGGATGAACGCTGATCTCCACATGGCGGCGGACCTCAAAAACACTGGCAAGGGCAACCTCTTCGTCATTTTCGGCGAGCCCGACATCACGCTGCTCAGAGAGAAGGACGGGAACGTCCGCGTGAAGGTGAACGGCGTCGACGTGTTCAAGCCGCAGACCGGCGAGGTGATCAGCGACGGCGCCGATGGCATTGCCTGCTGGTTCGTCGACACCGACTACAACGAAGAAAGCTTCTTCGTGCGCCAGGCCTACTTCCTTGGCGCCAACGATCCCTACAGCGCGCTGAAGACGACGCTGAAGGCCGAGATCGACCAGGACGCGTGGGAGTCGCTCCACAGCGACATCTCGCGAGCGTTTCCGAAGCCGAAGAACGGCCGCATCGCGGTCAAGGTCATCAACCACCTCGGCGACGAGGTGATGAAGGTGTTCAGGGTGACCTGACGGCGAGGCGGCGCGCAAACCCAGCGGAGAAGCAAATTGATCCTGAGCCGCCGATACGACGATGCCCTGATTTATGCGAGCGGCCTCCATCGCGAGCAGATGCGCAAGGGGACACAGATTCCCTACGTCTCTCATCTGTTGGCGGTCTCGTCCCTCGTTATCGAGCATGGCGGCGACGAGGACCAGGCCATTGCTGGTCTTCTCGACGATGCCGCCGAGGATCAGGGCGGGGAAGCGACGCTGAGGGAGATCAGGTCCCGCTTCGGCGAGGAGGTGGCGAAGATCGTCTCCGACTGCACCGACGCCTGGACCGAGCCGAAGCCGCCATGGCGCGCGCGGAAGGAGGCTTATATTGCGATCCTGCCAAGAAAGGATAAGCGCTCGCTGCTCGTCTCGCTCGCCGACAAGACGCATAACGCGCGCGCGATCTTGATGGACTATCGCCTCCTCGGCGACGAGCTCTGGTCGAGGTTCAATGGCGGCAGGGACGGCACGATCTGGTATTACACCGAGCTCGCCGCGATCTTCAAAATGGCGGTTCCCGGCCTATTGTCGCGCGAGCTTGATGATACCGTTACCGCCTTCATGCGTGAGCCGGCCTGATGAGTGCGGGCGCCGATCTCTTCGGCGAGTTTCTCGCGCGGTTCGCGGAACTGAAAGCCGCGACCAAGGACAGCCCGCAACGACTGGTCGCGTTCTTCGACGAGAGCCTGGATGTTCGATCCGCCGCCGGCAATCTCGAGGCATTTCTGGTCCGAAACGATTTCGAGCGCACGGTCTTCCATGGACCGCGTAAGCAGTTTGCCCAGGTCCCAGCAGCATTTGAGCGGGAGTGGCAGGCGTTTCAGCACGATTGGCTGCCCGCGCTGAACCACGTCATCATGCGGCTGATCGAACCGGACTGGTCCGAGCCATACGATCCAGCCGAGAAGGGGCCGCCAAAGCCGGTGCCGCTCGATCCGGAAATCGACGACGCCTTCGTCCCCGAATACCACGAGCCGGCCAGCGGGATTCGCCTCGGCCTCGATGTCTTGAACGACATGGCGCAGACGGGCGTCGGCGAACCGGTCGTTCGTAACTCGGCGCGCATTACCCTGGACATCCTCGACTACATCGAGAACACGGTAGGCTTCAATCTTGAGGCAGTTCTTACGCGTTGGCGCAAGTTGCCGATCATCTTCATGCCGGCCCATGTCTCCAATCGTCATGGCTTGACGGAGAAGGGTTCGCTGCTCGACCTCATTGATGATGCAGCTAAGGCCTATGTCAGCGGCGCTCCAGCGGCGGCGATCGCCATGTGTCGAGCAGCCCTGGAGATGGTCTTGAAGCAGCATTATCTGCCGCGAGATTGCCGCTACATAGGCCGCGATGGTAAGGAACGAGACCTTCCTCTCGGCGAACTCATCGTTCTTGCTGACGCGCGTTTCGAATTCGTCCAAGAGCGCCGGATCCGTCCCATGGTTGATCGCGCTAATGCGATCCTTCACGGTTACACCAGGATCCAGCGCGTTTCCGAGGAAGAAGATCAGGCGATTTTAGGGTTCCTTAAGACCGTGAAGTTCCTCATCCAACGCGCGCCGGCTAGACCGTGACGAGCTTCCTTATCGCCGAAAGCTTCACCGACAGCCTCGCTCGTCTCACCGGCGACGAGCAGAAGGCGGCGAAGACGACCGCCTTCGACCTCCAGATCAACCCAGCCCAGCCCGGCCTCCAATTCCATAAGCTCGACAAGGCTCGCGATAAGAATTTCTGGTCCGTCCGGGTCACGAAGGACATCCGGCTCATCGTCCATCGGAGCGAGGCGAGCCTTCTCCTCTGCTACGTCGACCACCACGACAAGGCCTACGCCTGGGCGGAGCGCCGGAAGCTCGAACGACACCCCACGACCGGCGCCGCTCAATTTGTCGAAATCCGGGAGACGGTGAAGGAGATCGTCGTACCCGTGGCCGTGACGGCCCCGCAGGTGCGCAAGCCGGCGTCGGTCTCGGCGCCGCTCTTTGCCGATCGATCCGACGCCGAACTGCTGGGGTATGGGGTGCCGCCGGAATGGCTCGCCGACGTTAAGAAAGTCACCGAGGAGACACTGCTCGTTCTCGCCGACCATCTTCCTGCCGAGGCGGCCGAGGCGCTGCTGGAGCTGGCGACGGGCGGCAAGCCGCGCGTGCCCGCGCCGGCGACAGCCGACCCGTTCGCCCATCCCGATGCGCAGCGCCGCTTCAGAGTGGTCTCGAACCAGGAGGAGCTGCAACGGGCGCTCGACGCGCCCTGGGAGAAGTGGATCGTCTTTCTGCACCCCGAGCAGCGGCAGTGGGTCGAGCGCGATTTCAGTGGGCCGACGCGCGTCGCCGGCTCGGCCGGCACGGGCAAGACCATCGTCGCTCTCCATCGCGCCGTTCACCTAACGCGCGCTCATCCCGAAGCGCGCGTGCTGCTCACGACGTTCTCGGAGACCCTGGCGCATGCGCTGCGGGCCAAGCTGACCCGATTGATCAGCGGCGAGCCTCGACTTAGCGAGAGAATCGACGTGCATGGGATCGAGGCGCTCGGCCAGCGGCTGTACAAGGCTCATATCGGTCCGGTCACCATCGCTGATCCAGGCGTCATCCGTGACCTGGTGCGAGATGCCGGCGTCGCCGTGCCGGGGCACAAGTTCGGCCTTCCGTTCCTGCTCGCGGAATGGGGGCAGATCGTCGACGCATGGCAGCTTGTCGACTGGGAAGGCTATCGCGATGTCGTGCGGCTCGGGCGTCGGACGCGCGTGCCCGAGGCGCAGCGCAAGGTGCTCTGGTCGATCTTCGAGCAGGTGCGGTCAGGGCTCCGGGCGCGCGGGCTCCTGACGCAGGCCGAGCTCTTTACGAAGCTCGCGGAGGCTATCGCGAAAAGCAAGAAGCCGCCGTTCGACTTCGCCGTGATCGACGAGGCGCAGGATATGAGCATCGCCCAGCTGCGGTTCTTCGCCGCGCTCGGCGCGAGCCGGCCCGACGGGCTGTTCTTCGCCGGCGATCTTGGTCAGCGCATCTTCCAGCAGCCGTTCTCGTGGAAGGCCCTCGGCGTCGATATCCGGGGCCGGTCGCGGACGTTGCGCGTGAACTACCGCACTTCGCATCAAATCCGCATGCAAGCCGACCGGCTCCTCGGCCCCACCGTCACCGATGTCGACGGCAATACCGAAGACCGTGGCGACACCATCTCGGTGTTCAACGGTCCGCCGCCGCTTGTTCGGGCGCTCAAGGGCGAGGCGCAGGAGATCGAAGCGGTCGCGAGTTGGCTGAAGGAGCGAGCTGCCGAGGGCGTTCTGCCTCACGAGATCGGCGTCTTCGTGCGGTCGGACGATCAGCTTGAGCGTGCGCGAGCGGCCGTCGGCGCTTCCGGGATGCCTTTCGTTGTCCTCGACGAGCATGTCGAGACAAAGAACGGCCATACATCGATCGGCACCATGCACCTGGCGAAGGGTCTGGAGTTCCGCTGCGGCGCGGTCATGGCTTGCGACGACGAGATCGTGCCGTTGCAGGAGCGCATCGAGACGGTCGGCGACGAGGGCGACCTCCAAGAGGTCTACGATACCGAACGGCATCTGCTCTATGTCGCCTGCACCCGGGCGCGAGACCAGCTGCTCGTGACCGGCGTCGATCCGGTATCGGAATTTCTCGACGATCTCATCTCCTGAGCTCGGAGCATCTTACGAGCTCCGCGATTGACCGCGCGGAAGGCACCAGGCGGGGGTCATAGCATCCTCAGCTCCACGGTCCCGAGGTTCATCTGCGAGAGCTCGTTGGTGCGCCCGGTTGTGACGAGACACGGAGAGCTAAGCTCCATCTGCATTAGTTCCTTGGTCTCCTGGATCATCACGAGGCGGATGCTTTGGCTCAGTAGGATTGCGCCGACGGCCGCTCCCACGAAAGGCACGGCGACGGTCGCCTGGGCGAGCGTGAAAGTGCCGCACTCGTTGCCGACCGCGGCTCGTTCTTGCTCGGCGAGCTCCTTGTATGCCCTGCGGCCGAGCAGCCTATCGACAACCGGTGGCGCCGCCGGCTTCGACCAAAGCGTCGCCGGGTCGATGCCGTGCTTCACGATGCGGAGCTGCAGCATCTCGAAGTCGATGGCACCGTGGCCGACGCCGGCATCGATCATCCAGTCGAACCCGGCGCGCGCAATCTTCAGGCGCGGTGCGAGATCGTCGACGAGTGTGACGATGATCCTTGGATCGTCCTGCTGATCCTGCCGCGGTCCGAACTCGCCGTAGTGGCGGCGCTCGATTATCGACGTCTTCCAACCGAGCTTCTCGAGCCACGCCGCCGCGACGCGCGTCTTGCGCGTGCCGAAGGTGCCGTCGAGGTTCAGCAGGCCGGTCGCTTGGTTCTCCTCCTGGACGTCCTGGTCGTCCTGTAACACGGTGTGGATGCCTTTCGGCAGGAACGCCATGTCCCAGAGCAGCGCCTGGCCAAGATGCCCGAGCCCGACGATCCAGAGCTTCGAGGGCATGAAGACGGTCTCAGGCCCCGGCCCAGTCACTTCCGGTTCGATCCACGGTTCCCAGAGCGAGACGACTGAAACACGTTTGCCGGCGCGGCGGTCGCCCCTCACCCAGGCAAAGACCTCGCGGATCGCGAGCGCGCCAGCGAACACGCCAGCCAGAGGGTTGGCGGAGCTGCCGATGGGATGATCGTCCCACGACGGCCGCACACCCGCGCACCAACCGCTCCACCAGCACCGTAGAAAAAACGTCTCGGCGGGCGTGCCGCCCACCTGCACGACGTGCGTCGTGTCCTCAGGCACCGTCGCGGACATGGCGCCGCCGAGGGCACGGATCGCCTCTCCGAGCGCGCAGCCGATGGGGAGAGAACGCACGAGCGGCATCGAGGGATCGCCGACGAGCGTCGCCGAAGAGAAGCACTTTACGGCCGTCGCCACCGCGGTGAGCGCCGCTGCTTGGCCGGCCGCGGTGCCAGCCGCGTCGCCGGCGAGCACGATGACAAGCCGGACACTAGAGAGCCGGTCCTCGGCCTCGGCGAAGCCGACGTTCAGGGCGCCGTCCGTCAGCGCCTTCGTCACGCGCGAATGCTTGAGATGTGCACTCATCGTCTCGCCTCCAGGCGAAAGAACCGCTCCCCCATCGCGGTGCGGTCGCGCCAGCGGCCATTGCCGAGGTATTCGTAGAGACCGATACCGCCCGGCCTCATCTCGCGCCGCGCAAAATTCGGGATGATCACCGCGATGTGGCCGGCACGCGGCATCACGGGATCCGCCCGGTCAGAAGCGCTCTGCCCGTAGCCGCCAGAGTGGACATGCACATCTGCGACAACGCCGTAGCCGCGCTGCCGGCATAGCTGCCAGAGGACCGAGAGCCGCGCACCGGCGAATTTCACGATGCCCGTGTCGAGCGCGTGCGGGTCAATATCGTCGTAGAAGGCGAACTCATGGATCCGGCTCGGGCCGCCGGCGGGACTGTGCCCAAGAAGGAAGGCGCCGCTCTCGCGTCGGCCGCCGCGCGTGCGCCTCTCAAGCTCGCGGACGCCTTTCGCCCACAGATCTTCGGCGCAAACGAGCCTAGGCCTGGACCCGCCGAGCCATCCAGATAGCCTGCTCAGAAAGGAGAACATAAAGACGCTCCATAATGAAGCTCAGCTCGCGATCTCGGTTCCAGGCCTCGTCGCGCCGCTTCGCGGCCCAGTCGTTGTGTGCAGCGGCATGCCTCTGCCATGCGCGGTATATGCCACCATGCACACCGTTTCCGGGGCTCCACTCCTTCAGCGCGTCGACGAAACCTGGGGCTCCCTCCACCGGCGCCGAGGGGCGCGACCCGCAGCTCTCGCCGTCGGCGTAGGCCCACCGCTCTACAAAGGGCACGGTCTCCGGATAATCCGTGCATTCGATGTGGAAGTCGTGTTCGCAAGTGACGTCGCCGGCTGGATCCTTGCCGGCCACCCGAACATAGAGATGCGGCCAGACGAGCTTGAGCACCCGCCAGCGGCCCTCCTCCTCGCCCGCGAGGAAGCGGGCCGAGTGGAGGTGGCGGTCGAGGATTAGCGACGCCGGCGAGCCGCCCCCATCAGCCATTCGTGAAATCCTTCAGCGTCAGATCGACCGTCAGGCTGCAGGTGTCGCCGGAGACGAACTGGCCGATCGCCGCGTCGCGCGGCAACGGCGCGTCTGCCCCGGGGAGGATCAGATTGGCCTTGGCCTTCGCGGTGTCATCGAGATTGAACACTTTCTTGCTGACGGCCCATTGGATGATGCGGAACACCGTGGCGGCCGGGGAGAAATCGTGCGGCTCGGTCCGGTCCTCAAACTGCACGCTTACCCGGATGCGGTGGCAGCGGTGCACGACCACTGACACCGCCTTTCGGCCGTCGATCTCCCTGCCAACCGGCTCGTCCTTGTCGCGCTCGAAGACGAGCGCTTCACCGCCGAATCCCGCATGCTGCCGAATCTGCTGCAGCACGTCCTCGAGGCTCCCGTCGATCCTGAGCTCGTCCGGCTGAGCGCGGTTCTCGACCTGCACCTCGATGATTTTCTCCGTCATGATCCTTCTCCTTGGCGGCCCCGCCGCCTATCCAAGCCATCCGGAGCACTTGCGCCAGACAGGCGTATGGATTTATCCTTACAATACGCGTGACGTATTGTTATGTCAAGATCGCCGTATGGCCTAATCTAACGCCACCATAAGGACGAGGGGAGAAGATGACGATCGGGTCAAAGGTGAAGGAGCTGCGAGCGAGAAAGGGCCAATCCCTGCAGCAGGTCGCGGATGCTGTCGGCGCCTCGAAGGCTCACGTCTGGGAGATAGAGGCGGAGAAGAGCGCAAACCCGTCGCTCGACCTTTTGACGAAGCTGGCGAAACATTTCGGGGTGCCGATCTCCCACTTGCTGGAGGAGACCAGCGACGCAGAGGCCTTGATTTTCGGCCGCGAGTTCAAGGACGCGACCGAGGAGGACAAGAAGATCATCTGGCAGCTCGCCGAGCGCATGATCGGTAAGAAGGAAAGAAAGAAATAGCGACGATGGACGAAGAGCTGCGGATGAAGCTGGCGGACCTCGGCTCTCCCGAGCGTCTCGCCGACTGCATCGTCGACCACTTGGGCATCTCGGAGCCGCTGGTTCCGCTCGAGCGGATCGCGGAGGCCGTCGGGATCGTCGAGATCGTCGGACGCAACACGGACAGCTTCGAGGGCGTGCTCGTCACCGACAATGCCAAGTCCAGGGGCTTCATCGCCTATAACGAGAGCAGCCGCCCCGAGCGGCGGCGCTTCACCATCGCTCACGAGATCGGCCATTTCCTGATGCCGTTCCATGGGCCTAAGGCGCAATGCGCCAAGGTGGACCTGAGCGTGCTCAAGGCCAAGGATCCCAACCGGGCTCGCGAGGCGGAGGCGAACCGCTTCGCGGCGGCACTGCTCATGCCGCTGCGACTTTTCAAATCGGACATGCGACGCCTCGGCCCGCCGGAGACGGAACACATCGTCGCGCTCGCTTCCCGATATGGGGTCAGCAAGGAGGCAACTGCCCGCCGATATACGGAGCTCTCTCAGCATGCTTGCGCCATCGTGTTTGCACATGACGGCCGGGTTCGGAGCACGCCTTGCCGGACAACGGACTTCCCGTTCCTGGCGGTGGAACGAAACCATCCGCTTCCGACCGGGTCCGCATCAACGCGCGCACGAGCGGAGCAAGGCCAGGTGTCCGCCTGGTCCGAAGTGCCAGCAGAGGTCTGGCTCGGACCGGAGCGCCGCCTTCGCGGAAAGATCCTGCAGGAGCAGTTCCTACAGCAGGCGAACGGCCATCGCCTTATCATGCTGACGCTGGATGACGTGCTGGAGGATCCAGAAGAGGACGAAACGCTTGAGGAGAGCTGGACCCCTCGCTTCCGCCGCCGCTGAAAGGCACTCATCGCCGCGGCGAGCGCCGCTAGCCCGCTGTTTCTGGGGGCCCGCCCGCTACCCTGCTAGCTGACCGGGGGCCGATCGGCCTGTAGGAGCCTCTATTGCGATCGCCTCCCGGCGAACCGTTGCAAATCTTGCAGCGGTTGGCCGGCCGCCGGCGCTTTGCATGGTAGGAATCCGGCGGAATGTATAGTTCTCTCGGCCCCATGTGGGTCGTCGTGTGGGGTGAATGTGGGAAAGCGAAAAACGCTCGATCGGTCATCGCTTGTATTTCAAGGGGTTGCAAGGGGCAGGAAAGGGCAGCGGAATGTGGGGCCTTACTCCCCTCGCCTGCCGAAGTTCCTTGCTTTATCAGTGACTTGAAACTGGTAGCGGGGGAGGGACTTGAACCCCCGACCTTGGGATTATGATTCCCCTGCTCTAACCAGCTGAGCTACCCCGCCGCGGGAAGGGAGCGATATAAGGAAGCGGCTGCGCCGCGTCAAGCAA
>Ga0134126_10003329_pt1 | contig 20146 bp, 20 predicted proteins | sample KB31752_FD_96881 | JGI IMG/M metagenome (GOLD analysis project Ga0134126, IMG submission 96881) | Terrestrial soil microbial communities with excess Nitrogen fertilizer from Kellogg Biological Station, Michigan, USA - KB3-175-2 | ecosystem: Environmental > Terrestrial > Soil > Unclassified ...
ACATCCGCACATCCGCACATCAACTCCGCTCTTCCCAAATCATGCATAAGTGCAAAATGGTCTCTACGGCCTTTTGCATATCCTGCACCGAAACCCACTCCTGCTTGCTATGGAAAGCATGCTCGCCGGCAAAGATATTAGGGCAGGGCAAACCCATGAATGACAAGCGTGAGCCATCTGTTCCACCACGTATGCTGCAAAGTTTTGCATCCAGGCCAGCACGCTTCATTGCTTCCATACCGTACGCAACAATTTGCGGATGCTTATCAAGCACGGTTTTCATGTTGCGGTATTGCTCCTTCACCTGAAGCTCGTATGACGAACCGGGGAAATTTTTCAGAATACCATCAGCTATTTTGCGGATGGTATTTGCGTGATAAGCCAAATTTTCTTCGTCAAAATCACGGATAATAAAATCTATACTGGCCGTTTCCACATGCCCTTCAATGGCTACGGGATGTACAAAGCCCCGCTTGGCTTCAGTACCTTCCGGCGATAGCTCATAAGGCAGTGCAGCAACAATTTGTCCTGCAATCTTTATAGCGCTTTCCATTTTTCCCTTTGCGAAACCGGGATGAGCGCTAATGCCCTTTATAAAAAGCTTTGCGCCACCGGCCGAAAAAGTTTCATTTTCCATATTGCCGGCGCTTTCGCCGTCAATAGTATAGCCTGCATAAGCGCCAAGTTTTTTAATATCAACTTTATCAACGCCGCGGCCAATTTCTTCGTCGGGGGTGAATAATATTCTAATCGTTCCATGTTTTATTTCGGGATGATTTACAAGCTGGTAACAGGCATCCATAATTTCGGCGACACCGGCTTTATTGTCTGCGCCAAGCAGGGTGTTGCCGCTGGCGGTAACAATATCATTCCCGATCTGATTTTTCAGGTCGGGATGTTCATCCATTCTGATAACTTGCGATGAATCATCTGGCAGAATAATATCGGCCCCCCGGTAATTTTTATGGACGATTGGCTTAACGCCGCTACCGCTGCAATCGGGCGCAGTGTCCATGTGTGAGCAAAAACAGATCACCGGAACGTTTTCTTTCGCTGTATTTGCAGGGATGGTCGCATACACATAGCCATATGCGTCAAGGTGAGCATCAGTGATCCCCATCGCCTGCAACTCATCAACCAGCAGCCTGCCTAAATCCTTTTGCTTTTCGGTGGAAGGGGTTGACGGCGAAGCAGGGTCTGATTGTGTATCTATAGTTACATATCGTAAAAATCGCTCAGCTACTGTAAATTGGGTCAATGAATTAAAATTCATATGCTTATTTTAACTTTAAATTTCTATTTTTGAAAGAGTTCCAAAAGTTGTAATTATTGATTAACAATTTGCATTGAAAAGATATATTTTATTTGTTTTTACTTTAATTTCAGCTACTGCCGCCAGGGCCCAGAGCGGGTACAACTACCAGGAACTCGGTATTGCCGGCGGCGCCAGCTACATCCGGGGATACACAAATGTACAAAGGCAATATGACCACCCGGCATTCAACTTTAATTTTGTTTATAACTATAACCCCTATTTGCCTATCGAGGCCGAATTACAGATAGGGACCTTATCGGGCGGGGGCCTTACGCCGGATATTGACAGGTATGGCAGGCAATATGTAAATCATTATAAAGCCCTAATCATCCATGCCGATTTTCAGCTTGGCGCCGCAATCGATTATGAGCAAAGCTGGTTCCTTAAAATTGTAAAGGACTTTTACCTGGGTGCAGGGTTCGGCTTTATTTCAAATACCAATAAAGTGCAGCGCACAAACGTCATACTGCAAAATGGGCCGCTTACATATGTATTCCCGGGACATGACAGCAGCCTGGACCCTATGACGACCGGGCGGTTCGGTTATGAATTTAAGATTTACGATAGTTATAACGAGCCCAGCGTAGCAATCGATGTGGGATATGTGCACAATTTTGCCTTTGGCGAAGGCCTGGATGGCTATAACGACCCGCCGTCCAAATTTAAAAACAATGCCATTGACCAGTACCGCCAATTCCAGATCGTCGTAAAATATTATTTTGGCAGGGTGGTTTCCTATAACAAGCTCATCAGAGATTTTCGTTAGTAAATTGAACATAGAAGAACTTCGCGAATATTGCCTGCAAAAACCAGGTGTCACCGAGGGCCTGCCCTTTGGCGAGGACACATTAGTTTTTAAAGTGGGCGGGAAATTATTTTTGCTGACAAGTATTTCGCAAGGCAACCGCTTTAATGTTAAATGCGACCCGGAACTGGCTATTGAACTCCGCGAACGTTATCCTGAAGTTACGCCCGGCTACCATATGAACAAAAGGCTTTGGAACACCATTAGTATGGATGGCGCCTTAACAAAAAAACAATTGCTTGATATGATAGACCATTCGTACGAGCAGGTATTTAAGGGCTTGCCAGCAAAGGTGCAGGCCGAAGTCAGCGGCGGAAAATTAAAAAAATAAGCTCAACTGATCAGAAGGCTTTTCTTCCTTTTGTTTTGCCGGCATTTCTCCAAAGTTTGACAGCGAAATCCCTAAGAGCCGTATTTTTTTGTTTTCGGGCCCCGTTGTAGCCAGCAAACCTTTGGCTGTGGCGCTGATGGTTTCCAAATCATTCAAGCCAACCGGGAAAGATTGATTCCGAGTGATCTGTTTGAAGTCGCTGTATTTTATTTTTAAGGTAATGGTGCGGCCTTTTAATTCGTAATGCTGCAGGCGGTTGCAAACCGTTTTCGCTATCTTATCCAATTCAGCTTCCATTTCTTCTATGGTCGTTAAATCGTATGGGAAGGTATCTTCAGCGGCGAGTGATTTTGTTTCGCGGTTAGGCTGTACCTCACGGTTGTCGATGCCCCTAACTATCTGGTAATAAAACCGGCCTACCTTGCCAAAATGCTTTGTCAACTCATCTTCGGTCAATTTTTTCAAATCCTCCCCCGTATGAAGGCCCATGTATTTCATTTTCTGAGCTGTCACTTTGCCGACCCCAAAAAATTTTTCAACAGGCAGTTTTTCCATAAATGCGCCGATGGCCGAGGGGCCGATAAAAGTGAGGCCGTCGGGTTTGTTGATGTCGGAAGCTGTTTTGGCTACAAATTTATTTATGGATACCCCTGCCGATGCGGTCAGTTGCAATTCATCTCTTATGGCCTGTTTTATCTGCTTTGCGATTTCGATGGCTGACCCGATATTCAACTTGTCAGTAGTAACGTCAAGAAACGCCTCATCCAGCGAAAGCGGTTCTATTAAGTCGGTATAGCGGCTGAATATTTCGCGGATCTTTTGTGATACCTCTTTGTAGGCTGCAAACCTCGGCCGGATGAATATGGCATGCGGGCAAAGGTACAATGCCTGTTTTGAGGGCATGGCGGAGCGAATCCCAAATTTGCGAGCCTCATAACTTGCGGTGGCAACAACGCCGCCCCTTCCCTCAGGCAGGCCGCCCACTACCAACGGCTTGCCACGGTATTCAGGATTATCGCGCTGCTCAACCGACGCATAAAAGGCATCCATATCAATATGGATAATCTTGCGGTGATTTTGAACAGGGCCTTTTTCCATGACACAAAGCAGCAGGCGCAAATACCGCATACTTACACAAATATACAGGCAATCAATTTATTTCTCAATCCGAAATAAAGCACTGAGGCCGCACGCAGGGGTCAATAAGTTATTGCAAAATATCGTAGGTCACCATCACCGGTGGCAGCAACGTGGCTTCGTTGAGCGGTATTTGATCGGTGGCTGTAATAGCGTTATGCGTGCGGTAATTGTCGTATACTATTTTTTGCAGGTCAGGATTGTCTGAAGCAGGCACGTTGAAGTTAAACACAAAAGAAATGATGAAATCATGATGCCTTTCAACAGGGGGGATCACCCACTTATGGTTTGATTTTCTTAATGCATCAACTACCGGCGCCACCAACACATAATCGTCGGCATAGTAGGCAACAATTTTACTTATGGCGCCTTCTTCATCGGCAGTAAACTTGAAAACGGCTGTGCCAATGGCTTTTTTTTGCATGATCTCCGGCGAAACCACCAGGCTATCCTTAAAAAACCGTACCATCTGATCTTTACCTCCCTGGAATGGAAATAACAATTGCCGCTGAGCGGCGCAATGGGCAGATACAAAAACGGCAGCTATTAATATTAAGACCTTTTTCATACAAAATAATTAACAATGAACGCCGAATGTCCAATTCCGATAATTATGGAAATGAATCGGCGTGTTTTTACCGGCAATCGTTTACTTTATCATTCGGTATTTAATCTTTACAAATCCCTGGGTTCCCGCTTGCTGCCTTGGTATAATTCATATTCCAGCAAACGGCAATCGAGCTTTCCGTTATAAAATTCTATTTTTCTGGCGGCCCGCAGGCCGATTTTTTTTGCCAGGTCGGGGTTGCCGGTAAAAATATATCCCCTGTACCCCAGGCATTCCTTTTTCATAAAATCGCCGATGCGCTTGTACGTTGCCTCCAATTTTGTGTGCACCCCAAGCCTCTCGCCGTATTCGGGATTAAACATCACAATTCCAGGTTCTTCGGGTACCGGGGTATCTTCAAAATCACAAACGCTGAAATCTATCAAATGGTCTACGCCTGCGGTTTTGGCATTTTTTTCGGAGATATCGACGGCATCGGCCGATATATCAGTCGCGATGATCTTAAAGCCGGTTTCCTTTTTGGCTTTGTCTTTCAATTTTCTTCGTTCGCCAAAAAAAACCGTTTCATCATAGCCCATGATATGCATGAAGCCATAATTCATCCTGAAAAGCCCGGGGCGTTTATCCGTAGCGAGCAAAGCCGCTTCTATCGCCAGCGTACCCGACCCGCACATCGGGTTGATGAAAGTGCTCTTTTTATCCCAATGGGTGGCCATGATCGTTGAGGTGGCCAGGGCCTCCAGCATCGGCGCCTTTCCCGGAATTTTCCGGTAGCTATGTTTTGCCAGGGTTTCGCCTGACGTATCTAAAAATATATCCGCTTCGCTGTCCTGCCAGTACAAGTGAACGAGTGTTTTATTCACCTCGGCGCCGGAGTTCGGCCTGATGCCTTTAACCGATTTTATCCTGTCGGCTATCGCGTCCTTAACCTTTACGTTTGCAAAAAGCGGGGTGCGGATATGCTCATTATTTACATTCGACGATACCGAAAAATACCCGGTAAAATCAATCAATTTTTCCCACTCTATCTTAACTAACTCATCATAAAGCTGCTGCGGATCATCGGCCGAAAAGCTTTTTATCAGGTATAATACCTGGCTGGCGCAGCGCAAATTTAAGTTCAGCGCAATGGTATCGGTGACGGTGCCTAAAAGCTCGACGCCGGTTTGAAAAACCCGGACCGGCTTAAATCCTAACTCTTCAACTTCCTGCTGCAGGTAGGGCGACAACCTTTTATTACAGGTAATGATAATTTTACTTTCAGTGTGGAAAACTTGCATGATTTTTTGCGAATTTATGAATTAAATACACCGGATTTTACTTCCGATCTATTAACTTTACATTTTTAATTTTTTAAACTATGGAAATCAAGGGCAAAGTACACGAAGTGGCTCCAACAGTGCAGGTAACTGAATCACTGAAAAAAAGAGAACTTATTGTTGAATATATCGAGAATCCGCAATACCCCGAATATTTAAAATTTGAGGCTATACAAGACCGCTGCAATCTATTGGATAATGTGAAGGTGGGGGATGATGTTGAGGTGTTTTTCAATTTAAGAGGCAGGCCATGGACCGATAAGACCGGCAAAAAGAGTTATTTTAACTCCCTTGTGCTATGGAAGATCAATGTGCTGTCGCCTGCCGGCACCAGCACCACGCCTGAATATGCGCCGCCCGCCGATATCAGCTCAACACCTGACGAGGACGACCTGCCTTTTTAGGCATTGGTCATTGGTCATTGGTTAGTTCCGGGATCGGTAGGTAAGGTACTGGTGCAGGATAAGCAAAAATGGCCCGCTAAAATTTTAGCGGGCCATTTTTAGTATGAGACAGCGGGTTTCAATTTGCGAATAATTATGACACTTCGGACAATCGACCGGGAACTTGCACCGGCGCGAGCTCAAACGTCCGATAGTTCGATATTATCCCAGGTTTGTTTTTTGTAGAAATGGAACATAAGCCAGGTAATAAGCAGGAAAGGGGCGATCAATATCCAGATAAGTAATTCCGACCTCATCAGAAAATAGTGTACAAAACCTATTCCGCCTATAAAAACGAGCATTATCAGCGAAGTTATTATCCGGCCGCCGCCCTGCTTAGCGACAACCGGCCTTGAAAAGGGCAGTCCTTTTACCATAAAAAGTGCTATTAACATACCGTAGATCGTGCTCACCAAAAAAGCCAGGATAATGTCGTTAATAGTTCCGGGGCCCCAAACGGACACAATTACAGCGCCCATAGCCAGGCAAAACGGCAAAAAATAAAGCGTTAGAACTGCTTTGTACATACCCGACAATATTTTACCTGGCTCCTTAATGGGCATAGCGTAATAAACCCAGGCCGACTTATATTTTGACGACATGGAGATATTCATCAAAATGGCTGATAAAATAAATGAGCACATGTACATCAGAAAAATATAGGTATGCCCGCTTTGCATCCTGCTAAAACGATCCGAAACGTTCTCTCCTTTACTGTTCAAGGCAAAATATACAAAGTAAATAGGCACGTAGGCAAAGGCAGGGTAAACCTTCATTTTGAACTCACGCGTGCGCGCCGCCAGTTTCCAGGTGATCTTAAAACCGGCATTTTCAACCGGGTCGGGAGCCAGTATGCGCGATAAGCTATTAATAACACTGAACCTGCCTGCCTTTTTTGTGTTGAGGGCCGAATCACTGTTGCCTTCGGAAGTCGAAATGATCGCCAGCCGGCGGTTGAAGCCCGGGGCAAGGACCTTCGCCACGAACCACAGACCTATTAAAGGAACGGTGAAACCAGCTACCGCGAGTATACCCGTAACCAGGCCCGAGCGGCCGGGATGCATCAGCAATTCGTTTAAGGCGGTGATCCACACCGGGGGTAAAGTAAAAGCCCACCAATGGCTAAGCAGGCTGATGTTTTCAAGTGCCGAAATATTGATCAGTTTGGGCAGCAAATAATAGGTGGCAAATATCAATATCGAAAAACCTACCTGGAAATAGCTGATGATATCTTTAAACTTTTGCGGGCTTACAAATTTCATCAGCACCAGGTAGATAATGTTCACCATAAAAATGCTTAAAAAAGTGGCTTCGAGCACCTGCACAAAAAATAGCGGCACCGCCAGTATGCCATCAATAAAGCCTATCATCACCATGCCCGACAAGCCCTGCAGCAAAGCCAGCCGCAAAACATAAATAGTGATATGGAGGATGCGCGAAACCGCTATGGTACGGTCGTTTACGGGGCGGGGCATTAATATAAATTGGTCACGCACATCTATCAGCACGGTGGTGAAATCGGAGATCAGGGTAAGCGCCATCATCACCATAAAAATGCTGAAATACAAGGTTTGGGCAAGATAGGGCCCCGTATTTAAAAACAATACCAGGCTCATAAATAGGCCTATCAGCATCGTAGAAAAAGTAATGATCCAGGGATTTTTTACGCTGCCATCATTCTTCACGGCGCGCCGTGCGGCAAACATGGCATTGGGGCGGCGGTTATCCATCAACAGCTTTACTTTCAATATTTCGTAAAGCTGCGTGGTGTCGACCCCTGTTTTTTCCAAAACAGGGCTAAGCCAGGTCACAAATCGCAGAAATATCTTATCCATAGCAGCTAGTCAAAGGCATTGATAATGGCATCGGTTTCGGTTGCCGAGTCGCCGCGCCCGGTTAGTTTTGAAAATATTTTTTCCAGCGTATCGCTATGGTTTTGCTTTAACGACTCGAAAGTACCGTCGGCAATTATTTCGCCTTTATTGATCAGCAAAATGCGGTGGGCTACTTTTTCAACCACATCCATCATGTGCGAACAATAGAAAATAGTTTTACCTTCCTGCGACAGGCGCATGATCAGTTCTTTTATCATGATCACCGCATTAGCATCAAGCCCGGATAAAGGCTCATCCAAAATAATGATCTTAGGGTTATGGATGATGCCGGCTATCAACAATACCTTTTGTTTCATCCCTTTGGAGAAGGTATCCATCCGGTCGTCAGCGTTCATGAACAGCCCGAATGCCGTCAGCAGTTTTTTTGCCCTGTCGCGCAAAGCGGCCTCCTCCATCCCGTATAATTTGCCGATAAATTCGAGATATTCCATCGGCGTGAGTACATCATATATTTCGGCATTTTCGGGCACGTAGCCGATTAATTTTTTTATCTCCTGGGGGTCATGGGCCATGCTAATGCCATTTACCAGTACCTCGCCTTCAAAATCGGGGATAAGGCCGGTTAATATTTTGACGGTAGTTGATTTTCCGGCACCGTTCGGCCCGATATAGCCGATCACCTGCCCCGGGAAAACATCAAGTGAAAGATGCTTTAAAACCAGTTTTGACCCGTACGATTTGGATAAATTGCGGATTTGGATGATGGCCGTATCACTCATATAAGCGTTTTCTAAGGATGGCGTAAGTTAAAAAATATTACCCCGCTTTTTGACAGGAAATGCCTTTATCTATCTTATCGCAGCGCGGCAATCAGGTAATAACCGCTAACAGCGTGTATATCAGTAATGTTATCGCTCGATTTTGTAAACCTTAAATCGCCCAGTTGCAACGTCACCTTAAAGTGCTGCGTTTGCCTGGTGATGCTCAGCATCTGTTTGGGTACGGTATAGCTTTCTCCTTCATAGGCGGTTTGTTTATAAACTCCCGGCTTAATTTTTGCATTAAGCAAGCTGTCCGTTAATGTTTTAACATCAAAAGAAACCTTTTCATTATTAAGCAATAAGGTGTACACATGGTTGGAAGGGGTTTGCTGCCTTATAATTACGTTGCCCTCTTTTATGGTAGAATCGCCCTCAGCTATATAATAGCTATCACCAAAATTAAGCAGGTAATCATAACCAGTGATTGTTTGCAGCTGGCTGTTTTTTGTACTGAAAAAGTAACTGGACACATCGGCGCCGGCGCCGTCTCTTCCGAACCGCGTCAGGCCGAGGTAGTTTTTCATCCATTCCATTTCATCGTATTTCACTGTGTATTCGTCGCGGCGGGCAATCAGCGGGCTTTCACCGGCCGAAGCCTTATTGTTTATTTTACCTATTGAATCGATCACTTTATAAATGTTCCTGCCCAGGCATGGCTGTAATCCCGCCAGGCCATTGTCAAAAACAAAATAGCGAACTCTTTCGAGGGCATCCTGGCCGTCCCTCTCATTAACTTTAATATTTTTTAACGACGACAATTTTCCATCTTTCAGCGCGCCGTATTTTTTAAAAATCCCGGTTAATATGCTGCGCTGAGAATATTTGGATACTGAAAAGGCCCCCTGCGGCCCGTAGGCTGAAAAAAGTGCAAACATGCACAATGAAATGGGGATGATCTTAATATTTTGCTTGCGCGACAGCAAAAAATAAAAGGTCACAAAGGCCAGCCATACGGCAAGCGCTATTAACAGGTAGCGCGAAGGGGTAATGCCATAAGGCAAAACCCGCGATGCGATTGCTAAAAACAACAGTACCAGCAGCGGCACCAGCAAGAAATAAAAGCTTCGTGCATAGGTCTTTATCCACCTGTTTCCCTCCTGCTCGCGCAGAGGATAGATCAATAATATAGAAAGCATCCCAAAAACGGCATAGCCTAAAATAAGCATGGAGACGGCGCCTTTAGGCAGGTTCCATTGAATTAGTATCTTAATTTCGTAAGCCAGCAGTATCACCACATATACTGATGCGAGCGGGATAAGCACGTATTGCGTAAATATCTTTAAGCCCTTTGGATAGGTGTCGTCATCATCAAGTTCGGCAATCCCGGCAGGAACGCCGGCAAGGAAGAATGCGGTGTTAAAAATACCGGCGATCCAGCTGAAGAGAATGCCAAAAACCTTGCCTTCAATATGCAAGTTAAACAGAAAATTGCTTGCGCCTATAGCCGCCGCAAGCCCGATATATAATACTGCGCTGAACAATACGCTGGCTAAAAACCTCAAAAAAAGCGTTTTGTTAAATTGCCAAAAGCCCCTGAGACGGCCTTTGCCGGTAAAAGCGGCAAACGAAACCAGCAGGTGAAAAGCAAGGCTGAATAAAAAAAATCGTGTATAATCTGCAGTGTGCAACTGGTGATTAAAAACGAAAAACAAGCAGCACCCTAAAAGTGCGGCAGCCAGCCTTACCAATATGTGCCGTTTTATATGCTTGTTTTCAGTATATAAAGTTGTTGCCAGGCTAAGCAGCAGGCCAAGATTAGCCGTCATCATCATTTTTGTAAAAAATGAGTAGGGGAGTTCCTCGTTGCTGTTGATGTAAATGGTGGCGGCAATAGTGCCCGCGAGGGCAAAGAAGGCTTCAAGAGGGAACCTCCGGAGCGTTTTTACTGCGCTGTCGGTAAGGTTGTTTATCGATGGAAATTTCATTGCGGCGGGTTTATTTTCTAAATATAATAAACTTCCCGCTAAAAGCTTTGATCAGGGGCTATTTAGATTTTACCATTCTGCCTTTGTAAATCTTTCGCGATTCGATCAAATCCGGTTAATCTCTTATTTCAGCCTCGATATTAACGGTTACTTCATTTGAAAGGACAAGACTGCTGTCGCCAACGCCAAAGTCAAGGCGGTTTATTTTAAAGCTGCCTTTAAAAGTCATGGCGCTGCCTTTTTGCATGAATACAAAAGGTACCTCTACCAGTTTGGTTTTGTTTTTTATGGTGAGATTAAAAAAGCCGGTATAGTTGCTGCCGCTTCTGTGCTTAAACGACACAGATTTCATGATGATCCTGGGATAGTGGGCCGGATCAAAAAACTCGGCTTCCTTTAGATGCTCATCGCGGCTCGAATTGTCGGTGCTGATGGTGTTTGCATCAACCGATGCGTCAATTGAAGCAATTGCCAAATTGCCCGGATTAAACTGAATATCCGCCTTTAAGCCGGATACATTTCCCGTGACGCTGATACCCAGGTTTCGTACCTGGAAGGTGACGGACGATTTTGTTACTGTACTTTGGGCCATAGCAAAACCCGCAAACACAATGGTGATATTTATTAAGGTGAGGGCAAATTTCTTCATGGCGCTAAATAACATTATTGGCTGATTTAATAAATTATACAATACAAAATTTTACATAAGACAAAGAAAACCGGGAAATGTTAAACCACGCAGGATAAATATTTGGGAAGAGTGCCCGCCATTTTTAATTTATAAGCGCAGTTTTGCAACTTATATGTAAAATGCCGCAAAACCGAATGAAAAAAAACAAATATATTGCACGTAATGTTGTTCTTATATTGTTTATTTGCCCTGTACAATACCGCTTATTATTAACAACAAATTACCATTAAATTGTGATATTTGCACGGCCGGACCGGTAACCGTTTATTTATCAATTTATGTTCCCCTGCTGCCGGATAAATGTGGGTTTATGAATACTTTTACAAAAACTAACCAACGAATAAACCAATTTAATGAAAACATCCCCCGCTGAATTAAAAATCCTCTCGATCGACATTGGAGGTTCAAACATTAAGGGCACTATCCTAAACGAAAAAGGCGAATTGCAAAAGGACTACGAAAAATTACCGACACCGATCCCGGCAAACCCCGAAAATGTGCTGAAGACCATAAAAAACCTTGTGAAGGATTTCCCCGATTTTGACAGGATATCCGTAGGCTTCCCCGGTTTCGTAAAGGATGGCGTGGTTAAAACGGCGCCAAACCTTGACAATAATGCCTGGAAAGATTTTGATTTTGCCAAAGCGCTGAAAGAAGTATTAGGCAAACCGGCCAGGGTGGTGAACGATGCGGACATGCAGGGGCTGGGCGTGGTTAAGGGAAAGGGCCTTGAACTGGTAATTACCCTGGGTACCGGTTTTGGCACAGCTTTATTAAAGGATGGCAGTTTACTGCCGCACCTCGAATTTTCGCACCAGCCTTTTGGTAAGTCAAAATCATATGACAAATATATCGGCGAGTGCGCGCTGGAAAAAGAGGGCCTGAAAAAATGGAACAGGCGAATGAAAAAGGTTTTTAAAGTTTTAAAAACCGTATTTAATTACGATTACTTGTATATAGGAGGGGGCAACTCGGATAAACTTACCTTTAAACTGGATAAAAACATGAAAATTGTTTCAAACGCCGATGGCATAAAAGGCGGATCACGGCTATGGATACTGGACAAGGTAAACGAAGATAAACCAGTATTAACTCAATAAAAAATCACGACAAACACCAAAATGAAAGCTACTACAGAAGACATAGAAACTTTAGGAATAAATACAGTACGGATACTATCGGCGGATGCCGTCCAAAAAGCAAATTCAGGCCACCCCGGCACGCCGATGGCGCTTGCGCCGATGGGGCATGTGCTTTGGACACGGTTTATGGAGTATAATCCGAAGAACCCTCAATGGCCAAATCGCGACAGGTTTATTTTATCAGCCGGGCACGCCTGTATGCTGCAATATAGTTTTCTGTACCTGACAGGATATGACCTTTCCCTGGATGATATCAAAAATTTTCGCCAGTTGAACAGCAAGACTGCAGGCCACCCCGAGTATGGTTTATGCCCAGGTATTGACGTAACTACCGGCCCGCTGGGCCAGGGCTTTGCAAATGGCGTTGGATTTGCTATCGCACAAAAACATTTGGCTGCCCGGTACAACAAACCCGGTTTTGATTTATTCAATTATAAGATATATGCCATTTGCAGCGATGGTGACATGATGGAGGGTGTAACCTCCGAAGCCGCATCCATAGCCGGCCACCTCGAGTTGGGCAATATTATTTATTTGTATGACGATAACCATATTTCGATAGAAGGCGACACCGATATTACATTTAACGAAGATGTGGCCAAGCGTTTTGAAGCCTATGGCTGGCATGTACAGGTAGTTGAAGACGGCAACGATATTGAAGCGATTGCCCGGGCGGTGCTTAATGCAAAATTAGAAGTACAAAAACCATCGCTGATAAAAGTGAGGACGGAAATTGCCTATGGCAGCCCGAACAAAGTAAACACAGCCGGAGCCCACGGCTCGCCCCTTGGGGCTGATGAAGTAAAGCTTGTGAAGGAATTTTTTGGTTTCGATCCTGATAAATCGTTCGTTGTGCCTGATGAGGTATTAACATACTATCGTTCAAAAGGGGAAAAAGGCGGGGAGCTGGAAAAGAAATGGGACGATTTATATAAGCAGTACAAGGAAAAATTTCCTGAGCTGGCCGCAGAATATGAACTATTTAGTAAGGGCGACCTGCCAAAAGGATGGGCCGATAAATTACCTGTGTTCATGGCATCTGACCCGAAAATGGCAACGCGCCAGGCATCGGGCAAAGTGCTGAATGCAATCGCAGCAAGCTTACCTGCCCTTATCGGTGGATCAGCCGACCTGTCGCCGTCGACCGATACAACGCTGAAAGAGTTTGACTCATTTACGTCTGAAAAACGCTATGGCCGAAACTTCCATTTTGGCATCCGCGAGCATTCCATGGGATCTATCCTCAATGGCATGGCTTTAACAAAAGGAGTTATTCCATATGGCGCTACCTTCCTGATATTTTCAGAATATATGCGCCCGCCGATCCGCCTGGCGGCCATTATGAAAATACGGCCTATCTATGTTTATACACACGACAGTATTGGCCTTGGCGAAGATGGCACCACCCACCAGCCCATCGAACAGTTAATTTCGCTGCGGTCGATACCAAATATGATGGTTATCCGCCCGGCAGATGCAAATGAAACTTCGCAGGCGTGGCGCATGGCACTGGAACACAAGGATGGCCCCGTTGCGCTGGTATTTACACGGCAAGGCCTGCCCATTATCGACCAGGATAAATATGCGAAGGCCACCGGCCTCGAAAAAGGCGCTTATATATTATCCGAAGCAAGCAAAAAGCCGGATATAATTTTAATAGCTACCGGTTCGGAAGTGTCATTAGTACTGCAGGCGCAAACCAAACTGGAAGAAGAAGGCATCTCAACCCGCGTGGTGAGCATGCCGAGTTGGGAACTGTTTGAAAAACAGGATGCTGCTTATAAAGAAAAAGTATTCCCGAAAGCCCATCGGAAGCGCCTGGCCGTGGAAATGGCATCGCCGCTTGGCTGGCATAAATATGTGACCGATGAAGGCGATATATTAGGCATGACCACTTTTGGTGAATCGGCCCCTGCTGACGATTTGTATAAGCACTTTGGGTTTACGGTTGATAATGTGGTGAAGAAAGCGAAGGCGTTAGTTTAGACGTGAGATATGAGACAAGAGATTTGAGACTGGATTATTATCATTATTCTCAAACTCTGTATCTCACATCTCATATCTCAATTATCATATCTAATGAAAATAGGATTAGCAGCCGATCACGGTGGATTCAGGTTAAAAGAGATCATTCACTCGTTCCTGGCAAAACTAGGGCATGAGGTGGTTGATTTTGGCGCTTACAAGCTGGATAATGCAGATGATTATCCTGATTTTGTGATCCCGCTTGCAGAAGCAGTTGCCGGCGGTGAAGTTGAACGCGGCGTAGCCATTTGCGGCAGCGGCGTTGGGGCTTCGGTTGCAGCCAATAAAGTGCATGGCGTAAGGGCGGCATTGATCAACGATCATTTTTCGGCCCACCAGGGTGTAGAGGATGACGATTTAAACGTTATATGTTTAGGGGGCAGGGTCACCGGAAACATGGCGGCCGAGGAATATATCATGGCGTTTTTAAATGCGCAATTTACAGGGGCAGAAAGACACGTGCGGAGATTAGGTAAAGTAAAGAAATTAGAGAAATAATAAATTTGAAAATGTGTTGATTTGATAATTTGAAAATTATTTCATTGTCTTATTCATTTTCAAATCATCACATTTTCAAATCATCAAATAAAAATATCATGGAAACAAATAGGGTAAAACAAATACACAGCCTGGGTCAAAGTATCTGGCTGGATTTTATTGATCGCGATATTATCGCCTCGGGGAAATTAAAGAAACTTATTGATGAAGACGGCGTTTGCGGCGTTACTTCGAACCCGGCTATTTTTGAAAAAGCCATTACCGGCAGCGACGATTATGATGATGAGATACGCACGCTATCGGAAAGCGACAAAACCAACGAGGAAATATTTTTTGGCCTGGCCATTACCGACATTAAAAATGCTACCGATGTGTTTAAGGGCGTTTTTGATGAAGCCGGCGGCGCAGATGGATTTGTAAGCCTTGAAGTATCGCCTTTTTTGGCGCTTGATACCGAGGGAACAATTAAACAGGCTGAGCAGCTTTGGAAAGCAGTTGACCGCAAAAATGTAATGATAAAGATCCCCGGGACAAAACCTGGTATTGAAGCTATAAGAAAGTCGATTGCAAAAGGGATCAATATAAACGTTACCCTGTTATTCGGCTTACCAAGGTATGAGGAAGTAGCAGAAGCTTATCTTTCAGGCTTAGAAGATCATTTAGCCGCCGGACATAATATAGCCCATATTTCATCGGTAGCCAGTTTCTTTTTAAGCCGGATTGATGTACTGGTCGACCCGATGCTTGACGAAAAGGGACTGGGCGACCTCAAAGGCGAAATTGCCATCGCATCAGCAAAAAAAGCTTACGAAATTTATAAAAGGATATTCAGCGGCCCGCGCTGGGAAGCATTAGCTGCTAAAGGTGCTAAAGTGCAGCGTTTATTATGGGCAAGTACCAGCAGCAAGAACCCCGCATTTAAGGACACTAAATATGTTGAGGCTTTGATAGGTCCTGATACAGTTGACACAGTTCCTTTGGAAACCATCGAAGCATTTCGCGATCACGGTATCGCAGCCAACACGCTGGAAGAGGGCCTGGATAAGGCAACAGAAACTTTGGAAAGGCTGAAAAAAGGCGGCATCGATATTGATAAGATTACCCAGCAATTGGAAGATGAGGGCATCGAAAAGTTCAATAAGCCATTTGAAAAGCTGCTGCAGGCCATCGAAGATCAGAAAAGTAAAGTGTAAGCAAATTGGAAGCTACTTCGGTAAGAATATTGTTTTTTGATATCGGAGGCGTATTGCTTAGCAACGGCTGGGGACATGAATCGAGGAAGGAAGCATCCGAGAAATTTGGCCTCGACTATGAGGAGGTTAATGCGTTGCACAATTTCATCTTTAACGTATACGAAATTGGCAGCATCAGCCTTGACGAATACCTGGATACGGTAGTATTTAATCATCCCCGGGACTTTGCGCGTGAAGACTTCAAAGAGTTTATTTATCGGCAAAGCGTTGAGCTTCCCAATATGCTGCAATTGCTTAAGAAATGGAAACAGGATTGCGGCTTCCGCATTATCTCCATCAATAACGAGGGCAAAGAACTGAACGATTACCGGGTAAAGAAATTCAAACTGCACGAATGCTTCGATGCTTTTATATCGTCCTGTGAAGTAAAAATGCGTAAACCCGATCCCGGCATATTTTACCTGGCTATGGGTGTTGCACTGGCGCAGCCAAGCCAGTGTGTATATTTCGACGACAGGGTAATGTTTGTAAATGCGGCAAAAAAATTAGGTATCCGCTGTTTTCACCACACGGATTTTGAATCCACGAAGAAAATATTGGAAGAATTAAAAAAAGAAAACCAACCAAAACTAAAATGAGCGCTACCCCTGAAAAATATGATTTCGGTATGATAGGCCTTGGAACTATGGGCCGCAACCTGCTGCTAAACATGGGCGACCATGGCGTAAAAGGCGCAGGCTACGATACCGATGCCGCCAAAGGCAAACTGCTTGAAAAGGAAAGTACATTCCATAACCTTAAGGGTTTCAGTGATGTAAAAAAGTTTGTCGCCAGCCTTAAAACACCACGCGCCATTATGATGCTGGTGCCTGCAGGTAAAATTGTTGATAATGTAATTGCTGAACTACTGCCGTTATTGGAGCAAGGCGATATACTCATCGATGGCGGCAATTCACATTTTACGGATACCAACCGCCGGGTTGATGAACTGGAAGCCAAAGGTTTCCACTTTTTTGGCATGGGTATATCAGGCGGTGAAGAGGGCGCGCGAAACGGCCCGAGCATGATGCCGGGCGGCGATAAGGACGCCTATAACGTGATGAAGCCTATCCTGGAATCCATCGCAGCTAAGGTTGACGGGGCTCCCTGCGTTACTTACATCGGGCCCGGCGCGTCGGGGCATTTTGTTAAAATGGTGCATAACGGCATCGAATACGGCCTGATGCAGCTGATCGCAGAAACCTATGAGATCCTGAAAAAGGGATTAAAAATGAGCAATAAAGATATCCGCAAGGTATTTACCAAATGGAACAAGGGCAGGCTGCAATCGTTTTTATTAGATATCACAAAAGATATTTTTGCCTACAAAGAACCAGGCAGCGATCATTTGCTGCTGGACGACATAAAAGACGAAGCCAAAGCCAAAGGGACCGGCAAATGGACATCGCAGGTGGCCATGGACCTGCAGGCCCCGATCCCAACCATCGATACCGCGGTATCCATGCGCGATCTCTCAAAATACAAACAATTAAGGGAACAGGCCGCTGATCTGTATGGTAAACCCCATAAGCTTGATGTTGATGAGGATGATTTTTTAGAGGCGCTGGAGCAGGCATTTTATTTCAGCATGATCATCAGCTATGCCCAGGGGATGCACCTGCTGGCAAGGGCTTCGGAAGAGTACAAGTACGACCTAAAGCTTGGCGAAATAGCCAAAATATGGCGCGGCGGCTGCATTATACGGTCGGAGTTTTTGAACGATATTTTCAGCGCATACCAAAAAGATGCAAAGCTGGCGCATTTGCTTTTGGATAAGCATGTTCGCAATCTTGTTAAAGAAGCTGTGCCCGGCGCAAGGGTGGTTTTGGCAGCAACCATATCCGCAGGCATTGCCACGCCGGCTTATGCAGCTTCATTAAGCTATTTCGATACTTTCCGCAGTAAAAGGATGCCATCCAACCTTACCCAGGCGCAGCGCGATTACTTTGGCGCGCATACTTATGAGTTAGTTGGCAAAGAGGGCGTTTACCATACGCAGTGGGTGGAGAAAAGCTAAGGGCTAATTAAGAACACATTGTTTAATATAGTTATATTTGTGATATGGCAACGTTAACAGCAAAAAAATCCATTATTGATATGGACAATACCGAGTTTGAAGCGCTTGTAAAGCCAGTTGCTTTAAAGGCTAAACAAACAGCGTTGGACAATGGCGCATGGTTTTCCTATAGGAATGAATTGTGTGTTACGCCCGATATGTTTATACGTGAATTCAAAGATGGTCATAAGGAACTAATAAAGTTAGGCAATCAGGCTGGTAAATATACGGTTTTAAAGGTCTTTTAAGTGCCCGATTTTACCATAATTGCAGGACCAAACGGCGCTGGCAAAAGTACTTACTCAACTATTTTGTCTTCTTCGGACGCATTACTTTTTGATGCAGATAAGGTGAAAACGATTAGAGCAAAGCAATATCCGGATGTTCCCGCCGAAAGCATAGAAATGATGATTGATTCAGCGTATTGGGAAGTGGAAGAAAAAATGCTATTGAAGGCGAAAAAGATTTAACAGTTGAAACTAACCTGAGAGACGACTTTTTAATAAATAGAGCTCAATTCTTCAAAAACAAGGGTTTTACAACAAACTTGATCTACATGTTGCTACCAGATATAGAAACATCAACTGAAAGAGTAAGTTTAAGAACAGCCCTGAAAGGCCATTTTATAGACCCCGAAAGTGTAAAATATAATTTTGAACAGGGGTTAATAATGCTCAAAAAACATTTTAGTAAATTCGACAATCTAGAAATATTGGACACCTCGTTGAATGATTCATTAGCTTTTCCTAAAAGACTGTTAGTAGTCAAAAATAACAAAATCAATTATTTTGATCCCACCCCACCATTCTGGGCAAAACCAACTATTGACGAAATCGTTCAAAAATTAGCAACCGACCAAGTTTAAAATTTATCCCAATAACCAGCCGAAAGAAAAACTTACCATGAATTCAAAAATAAAAACAGACCCCACCATTTTTATAATTTTTGGCGGCACCGGCGACTTAACCTCGCGCAAAATTGCCCCGGCGCTTTATAATTTATTTTTAGACGGCTGGCTTCCGGCTAAGTTTTCTATAATTGGTACCGGCCGTACCAAGTTTTCGGACGACCAGTTCCGGGATAATTTATTGAATGATATTAACCAGTTCTCGCGCAGCGGCAAAGCGGCAAAGGCCAAATGGGACGAGTTTTCGAAAAATATCTATTACCAGGTATCTGACATAAATGATTCTGAAACCTATAAGGAATTTGGGAAGCTGGTGGAAAAGTATCATGTCGAATGGAAGGTGAAGCCTAATGTGATCTATTACCTGGCGGTATCGCCTAACTTTTTCCCGATCATCGCCTCAAACATATCAAAAGCCAAACTGGCCGAAGACCCTGACCGGGTGAGGATAGTTATCGAAAAGCCGTTTGGCCATGACCTGGAAACCGCAAAAGAGTTGAACAAACTGCTTTCGCGCATTTTTAACGAATGCCAGATATACCGCATCGATCATTATCTGGGCAAGGAAACCGTACAGAATATAATGGCCTTCCGTTTCGCCAACTCCATTATGGAACCGCTTTGGAACCGCAACTATATTGAGCATGTACAAATATCGGTTACCGAGCAATTAGGTGTTGAAGAGCGCGGGGATTATTACGACGGTGCGGGCGCTTTGCGCGATATGGTTCAAAACCACCTGTTGCAGTTGCTTTGTCACATCGCTATGGAGCCACCGGTTAGTTTCAATGCCGATGAGGTGCGTAACCGCAAAGTGGATGTATTAAAGGCTATGCGCCGGTTTACACCGGATGCTGTACGAATGTCGGCAGTACGGGGGCAATACGCCAGCGGCTGGATGCAGGGCAAGGAAGTGCCCGGCTACCGCGAGGAGCCAAAAGTTGATCCCGATTCAAATACGGAGACTTTTGCCGCAGCCAAGTTTTTTGTAGATAACTGGCGCTGGCAGGACGTGCCCTTTTATCTTCGTACCGGGAAACGCATGCACCAGTCATCATCGGTAATCACCATCCAGTTTAAGGATGTGCCCCATTTG
>Ga0134126_10003331_pt1 | contig 20143 bp, 18 predicted proteins | sample KB31752_FD_96881 | JGI IMG/M metagenome (GOLD analysis project Ga0134126, IMG submission 96881) | Terrestrial soil microbial communities with excess Nitrogen fertilizer from Kellogg Biological Station, Michigan, USA - KB3-175-2 | ecosystem: Environmental > Terrestrial > Soil > Unclassified ...
GCTGGCCGGCCTGTCGGTATTTAATAATTACCTGGCGTTATATATAAAACGGAAATCAAACCTAAATGGCTGGATATTTTTGATCGCCGCGGCCGTGATTATACTCATCGGCCTGGGCGATTTCCACTGGCATTTGTACTCCATACGTAATGTATCGTACCTGTTTTTTGGGCGCTTGTTAAATAAGCCCTCGCTGGCGTTGGTGCCCGTTTTGCTTGGGGTTGTAATGTACTACCTGAATTTTCTTTATCTCAAGCAAAACCTTTACCTGGAAGAGCTGGGTTCGCGGAAATCGAAATACAAAAGCAGCACCGAATTTCCCTTGCTGAATCGCTTTGGCAGCATTGGCGACCTTGCCGGCAACGAGATTAAGCTTGTGCTGCGTAATAAGCGCGCCAGGTCGGCTTTGATCATGGGCCTGTTTTTTATGTTTTACGGGCTTTTGTTTTATGGTAAACCGGGGCCGCAGGGATCAGAAGGCTTCAAGGTATTTGTGGGGATGTTTATGACGGGCATCTTTATCATAAATTACGGCCAGTTCATGTTCAGTTGGCAGGCTTCGCACTTTGACGGGTTGCTGGTTAGCAAGATCAGCTTTTCGGACTTTTTAAAAGCCAAATACCTGCTGTTCACCATTGTGTCAACCGGCTTTTTCCTGTTAACGTTACCCTATGTTTATTTTGGCTGGCGCACCATCATGATCCATTTTATTATGTACCTGTGGAATATCGGCATCAATATAACCATCGTTTTGTTTTTCGCCAACCGCAATTACAAACGCATCGACCTTTCAAAAGGCGCAGCTTTTAATTGGGAAGGCGTAAGCGGCAATCAATGGATATTGTCGCTGCCTTTAATGATCACGCCCTTTGTTATTTACGGGCCTTTCGCACTGCTTGGTCATGCCAATATCGGCCTGGCCTTGTTAGCGGCAATGGGGCTGATATTTATTTTTACACGCGGTTTTTGGATAAAACAACTCGAAGCCGATTTTTACACCAAAAGATATAAAATAGCCGAAGGCTTCAGAAATAAATAAGATGATAGAAATTAAAGACCTTAAAAAAATCTATAACGGCGTTACAGTTGTAAATGTGCCGTACCTGGAGATAAAGAAAGGCGAAAGCGTTGGGTTAGTCGGCAATAACGGCGCCGGTAAAACTACCTTGTTCCGTACCATGCTCGATCTGATCAGACCCGAAGCAGGTGAAGTGTTGTCCGGCGGCGAAAATGTGGCCGGGCACGAAAACTGGAAAAGCTATACAGCTTCTTATCTCGACGAGGGCTTTTTAATAGATTATTTGACGCCCGAAGAATATTTTTATTTCATTGGCGGCCTGCACCAGCAAAGCCGGGCGCATGTGGACGATTTCCTCGCCGGTCTGGTCGATTTTTTCAATGGCGAAATATTAAAAAAGGGGAAATATATACGCGACCTTTCGAAAGGAAACCAGTGTAAAGTTGGCGCGGCGTCTTGCCTGCTGCAAAACCCCGAATTGCTGATGCTGGATGAGCCCTTTGCCAATATTGATCCAAGCACACAATTTCGTTTAAAAGGAATAGTGAAAGACCTGAATAAAAACAAAGGCGTAACCACATTGATCTCGAGCCACGACCTTAACCATATAACCGATGTATGCGACCGTATCCTGCTGATGGAAAAAGGAAGGATTATTAAAGATATTGCAACCAGCTCATCAACCCTGAACGAGCTGGAAGAATATTTCGGTGTGGGCCAAATGCAATCCGGCCAAATAAGGATCGACGAAGAAGAAAATCATTAACCCCCGTAGAGACGCAAAATTTTGCGTCTCTGAACATACAAATCATCAACAAGACGCAAAATATTGCGTTTCTACGTTTACATTATGTACACCATCCGGCAAGCAACAATAAACGACGTCGAAACCATCCGCGTCCTGGCCGAAAAAACCTGGTGGGATGCGTATTCGCCGATATTGGAGAAAGAGCAGATCGCCTATATGCTCGGCGATATCTACTCCGCCGAAAAGATCACGAGCCAGCTGAAAAATAACACACAAACTTATTTATTGCTTACAGAGCACGATAAACCAGTAGCCTTCGCGGCCTATTCATCGCGTGAAGAAAACCCTGAAATTTATAAGCTGCACAAGCTCTACTGCCTGCCCGAAACGCAGGGGAAAGGCTATGGAAAAATCCTGATCAATGAAGTGATCAACAAAACCCTGGAAGGCGGCAAACATATCCTCGACCTTAACGTAAACCGTCATAACAAAGCCAAAAGCTTTTATGAGAAAATGGGCTTTCGGGTAGTTTATGAAGAAGATATCCCTATCGGCAACTACTGGATGAATGATTATGTGATGCGGACGGAGTTGAACACAGGAACCTAAACTGAAACGTTAAAACAGCCATAATTGCTGAGGTTGGCATGACCTGGCATGATCAATCCACCCTGTTTTCTTTTTTGATTTTCTTGATCACTCTGTTGAATTGGTCGGTGTCGCGTGGATTTTCCTTAAAGGAGTGTCCGAGGTTAATAAGCTTGTTCTTCTTATTTATTCTATAAAATGCATAAAGATTATCCATTCCTGCTAACGCCACGCTCGTTATAATGTTACTGGCCGAGTCTAATTCGGGATTGGGTAATTGTTCAAATCCTTTTACTTTCTCTAGTACATGTTTTCTATTATTAACCAGGTAAAGATGATATGTTGGATTAGCTCTACCTCCGATATAATTAAAAATCAACAGATCCTTAATTCCGTCGTTGTTAAAATCTTTAAAGTCAATATCCGGCTGCATACAATATAAGCTATCGACGAGAACAACCTTTTGAACGCCATTTCTGTTACATTTAAGAGTCAGCGTCGCATTAGGCTTCGTTTCGTCATACATTTCCATTTTAAATATATGAAGATGAAGTTGGTAAGCGGTATCGCCAAACAATACTACGGAAGAATCGTAAATACTTCCTCGGGTCGAACGATTATTAGATGTTGATTGGTGAGAGGATTTTACGGAAACTTTTCTCTTGTCATTAGACTTGCAACTACTCAACACCACTAGAGAAAAAATGAGTATAAAATAACGGGCCATAATTAGCACAGTATATCTTATTATCTATCCCGCTTAGCCACCCGCTTCGGTGTATCCACCCCTGACACAATTCCTCTTGCGCTTAAAGCGATCGCCCGGATCGTTGACGTGATATTCCCCGCGTCCAGGGTGCTGAATTCGTCCTTTACGGTATGATAGTACTTATCGATATCGATCTGGTCCGTTGAGATGGTATGCGCCGGCACGCCGACTGCCGCCAGCGAGGCGTTATCGCTCCGGTAAAACAGGTTTTGCTGCGGGTAGGGATCAGGGTAAAATTTAAATTCGGTGCCTTCCAGGTTTTTTTGCAGGATAGTCCCGAAGTCCGATCGCTCGAACCCGGTGATAAACGCCGAGTTCTGCCCGAATTTCGACGCCTTGCCGATCATTTCGATATTAAACATCGCCACAACCTTATCCGGGTCGACCGTTTTGGCGAAATGCTGCGAGCCAAACTCGCCAATTTCCTCGGCCGTAAAGGCCACAAAAACGAGCGTACGGGCATTGTTATTAAGCTTTTTAAAATATCTTGCCAGCTCGATAACCGCGGTTGTGCCCGAGGCATCATCGTCGGCGCCATTGGCAATGCTGTCGCCCTGCATGGGTTTCAGGATGCCCAAATGGTCGTAATGACCCGAAAAGATCACATATTCGTTGGGCTTCGTCTTCCCGGGTATGATCCCGGCGATGTTGAATAACGGCAGCTGCTCGCTCTTCCCTATATAATTTACATCGAATGATTTGACATCGTCATAATTACCCAGCACAAACACCAGCGCCTGGCTGTCGTTCACCTTACTGGTTACGTTTCCCTTGCGCGAACGGTCGCGTAAGGTCTTAAACGTCACCGCAAACTGCGGGTCGACCAGGATCAGCATCTTTTTTCCGCTGCTGATATAGCCCATATATTCGGTACGGAAATTTTTGTCGGCGCTTAGCTTAACCACTTGCACATCGGCATTGTTGCTCCAGTTTAACGATGTGGCGCTTGTGCTTGCAAAGGCACTATCGGGCGCTATTATTTTTCCGTTGATGCTTACCAGCGTTTTAATACCGGTTACCCGCGTCATGGTAAAGTTTTGGCGGTAATCCGCATCGCCTTCCAGCGGCTTCAGCCCGATTTTTTTGTACTCGCTTTCAATAAACTGTGCAGCGCGTTCAATATCAGGGGTAAAGGTGGCACGGCCGCGCATCTCGTCGGCCGACAGCGTCTTAATAATACGCTCCACGTCATCCTGCTTGATGAGTTTATTTACGTCCTGTCCAAAGCTGTAAAATCCCGTTGTCAATAATGCAAGGGCTGCTAATATCTTTTTCATATCGGTTATTTAATTTTTGACGATAGCCAGTTATTACGAAATGTTTGCTGATCTGCGGTTAACGCTTTGCCCGCCTTTTCATAAGTAACCACTTCCAGGTACGGGTTTTCTTCTAACACGATGGTAGTTTCATGATCACCCGTCCGGTTCTTATAATTCACCACAATTTTATCACCTATATTTTTTCCGGCGACAATTTCCTCAAACGCCTGCGCATCTTTCACCTCTTTTCCGTCTGCCTTCATAATAATATCGCCTGCGTCCAGCCCGGCTTTATAAATTGGTGTGCCCATAATAGTGCTGGATTGTATGGGCAAGCCCTCGCCGCCCGCAGTGCGCGCCTGGCCTGCCCTGCCCCTGCCCGGACTAACCATCAGAGGCCCAGCCCATGCCTTGCCGGGCTGCACCTTGCGGAGCAATAACCCTGCTTTCGCGAGTAAAGCTTCGTAATTGTTTTTATCGGTTCCGTAAATGTACCGGTTAAAAAAATCGGCGGCGAATTTCGGATTTTTGGTCAGCTTAGTCAGGTCGCTTTGCAGGTCGGGAATGGTATAAGGCTTCATTACTTTTCCCCTGTTCAGCCATACCTCGCGCATGTAATCGTCCAGCGTAAGGTTGAATTCGCTTCTTAGCCGCAGATCGAGCGCAAGCGCCGTTGCGCCGCCATAATAGTAGTAGCTGGTAAAAATATTATTATCATTATTCGGATCGATAGATACGCCCGCATCTGCAAAAACCGAATGGTTGCTTGCCTGTACAGGCGTATAGTTTTTGGCGCCGGGCGTGTTCAAGGCGGCATTTACCAACCCCGAAATGGTGCGTGTATATTCGTCAACTGTATGGAAGCCCGACCGTTCAAGCAAAAGCTCGCCGTAATATTGGGTAAAGCCCTCGGCAAACCAAAGCTCGCTGCTCATATTCGCATGCTCAAAGTTAAACGGCTCCAATGACTTTGGCCGGATGCGCTTTACATTCCAGCTATGGAAATACTCGTGCGAAAACGTGCTGAGCAGCCCCACTTCGTTACCTTCCACCTTATTTATGGGCTGCACAATGCAGGTGGAGTTGCGGTGCTCCATACCATCGCCCGAAGTGGTTGGGTAAACATCGTCTAAAAAAGTATATTCGCCGTAGTCATACGTTGGCAGCTCGCCGAATACCGCTTTTTCTTCCAGCACCATTTTTTGCACCAGCTTTCCAAAATTATCGATCACCGGCTGCGGGTCGTCGGAATGTACGGTCAGATTTATTTTTTCTTTTTTGCCATTGGTATTGGTCACCATCCAGCTGGTCTCTTTAAAGTTCGACAGCTCGGTAGGGCTGTCCATCATATACTGCATGTCGGGCGCGCTGTAAATGTTCGCGCCCTCATTTTTGAGCTGGGTTGCTACTTTCCAGCCGTATTTATCCAGGTCGTTAAATTCAAATTTAACAGGCCGCTTTTCGAGGCCGGGCACCCACATAAACACAGCCGGCATATTGAGGTGTGCATGGCTGGGGTCGATACTGGCATAAGTGCCATCGGTACAGTTGCCGAACAATGTATAATGGATCAATACCGTTTCGGGATGATCGTTCCCCACCTCATACACATCCCCTTCAACCTGTTTCAAATCGAGCTTTGCTCCGCTTACGTCCGTGGCCCGCACATTATAAACGTTTTTCCCAAACTCGTGTGTGGCATAACGGCCGGCCGACGAGCGGCTCATCCGCACCCGGAATGCCCGGCTTGGCGACTGGGGAATGGTCATCACAATTTCTGCCTCATGGTGTACCGCGTTGGGGAACGAGACTTTATAGAAGATCGCTTTTTGTACATCCTGTGCAAATAGCGCAGTCGCAAAAAGCAATAACGTGCATGAAAGGAATATTTTTTTCATGAGAATATAAATTTTCGGCGGTCAAATTACTACTAATTCATCAAATGTTGTATAGCATTGTTATTACACAGGTGTGCGAATAATGTAATCTGGCGGCGCCAAACGAAAAAGTATTCCGGGTCAGGGAACCGGGTTTAAAACAGGATGCGCCGGGGCCGTTAATGCAACACAATATATTGCTATAAACAGGTTGTTTTGCCTGAACTATTGCGACTTTGAGTCCACGACTCCGGCGGAGTCGCGTGTTTATAGCATAAATAAAGTAGCAAAAGGCTCCATAGGTGCCTCCTGGCAGCCATCAATTTTTAAACGCGGTCCTTGATTCCGGATTGCGCATACGCACTTTTACAATTAAATTGGATAATATTGCAGACTGGTACCGTAGCAATCAATGAAAACAGCTTTAATAACGGGGGTTACCGGCCAGGACGGAGCCTACTTAGCCGAATTTTTACTTAAAAAAGGATATTTTGTACACGGTATAAAAAGAAGGTCATCATCCTTTAACACCGACCGGATAGATCACCTCTATCACGATCCGCACGACTCCCATGTTAAGTTCAGGCTGCATTACGGCGATTTGACCGACTCAACCAACCTGATCAGGCTGGTGCAGGAAATACGGCCCGATGAAATTTATAACCTGGCGGCGCAAAGCCATGTGAAAGTGAGCTTTGATACACCCGAATATACAGCCAATGCCGACGGCATCGGTACCCTGCGTATCCTTGAAGCTGTGAGGCTGCTCGGCCTTTCAAAAAAAACAAGGATATACCAGGCTTCCACGTCCGAATTATATGGCCTGGTGCAGCAAGTGCCGCAAAGCGAAAAAACGCCGTTTTACCCGCGGTCGCCCTATGCGGTAGCTAAATTGTATGGCTACTGGATCATCGTTAATTACCGTGAAGCCTATAACATGTATGCCTGCAACGGGATATTGTTTAATCATGAGAGTCCCGTAAGGGGAGAAACCTTTGTAACGCGTAAAATTACCCGGGCCGCCTGCCGTATTGCCATGGGGCTGCAGGATTGCCTTTATATGGGCAATTTGTCGGCCCGGCGCGATTGGGGGCATGCCAAAGATTATATCGAGGCGATGTGGCTGATGCTGCAGCAGGATGAACCCGAAGATTTTGTTATTGCGACCGGGGTGACCACCACGGTCAGGAGTTTTATAAAGATGGCTTTTGACGAGCTGGGCATCGATGTTGAATTTAGCGGCAGAGACGAAAAAGAGCGTGGCGTGATCATTGATATCGATCAGGAGAAAGTGCAGGAGCTTGGGCTGAACGACGATTTAAAACTGGGACAAACCGTGGTGAAGATAGATCCGGCCTATTTCAGGCCGACCGAAGTGGAACTGCTGATAGGCGACGCCACCAAAGCGAAGGAAAAATTAGGATGGACGCCTAAATATGATTTGCAGGCTTTATTGAACGATATGATCCAATCCGACCTGAATCTTGTAAAAAGAGATGATTATTTGAGAAAGGGCGGATTCAAAACGCATAACTATTTTGAATAGGCGTTAAATTTTCATCTACCTTATGAAAAAAGTATTTAGCATTCTATTTTTATTATCGATAGCCTGCGTTGCGTATCCGCAATCGTACATGCCATATTCCTATCAGTTTTCTCAAAAATTTAACCCGGACCTATACTCCACAAAAACGCGTGAGCATACTTCGCTAAAACCATTTTTTAGTGATTCACTGTTAAACCGCCGATATGATTCATTAATGAATTATGGATCCGATAGCGCTTCGCATAGCTGGGGATACCGAAAGTTATTTACCGAACATTTAATAGATATTAAAAATCCCGGGTCGGCGTTTTACGCCGACCTGCTGCCCGATCTTACTATCGGGAATGATTTTTCAAACAATCTTAACACGCGCATCACTTCCCTTGGTGTGCAGATCGGGGGCAGCATAGGCGACAAGTTTTCTTACTATGTCAGCGGCTATCAAAGCGCTGCCATAGTGCCCAACTATTTATCCACTTATATCACCCAGGTGGGGATCGTTCCGGGACAAGCTTATGCGAAGGCTCAGGGCGCAAACGAGTATGATTGGTCGTACGTCACTGCCGTGGCCTCCTATACACCTGTAAAGTTTTTAAATATCTCCGCCGGTCGCGACAAAACCTTTATAGGTGATGGTTACCGGTCGTTGTTATTGTCGGATTATTCCTCGCCATACCTGTTTTTTAAGCTCACCGGCACGCTGGGCAACGTGCGCTACATGGCCATGTGGGCGGATATGACCGATCCGGCAACAACCTCCCAATTCGGTTATTCACGCCGTAAATTCGGCGTTTTTCATTACCTCGACTGGAATGTGAGCAACCGCATCTCTATCGGCTTTTTCGAAAATATCACCGGATTTTTTACCGATGATAACGGCCAGAAACGGCCCTTCGACCTCAACTATATCAATCCGCTCATTTTCATGAAGCCGGTTAACAACTCGGCCGACGACCCCGATAAATCGCTGCTCGGTTTTACCGCGAAATACAAGATAAGCGACGGTCTTACGGCATATGGCCAGTTTATGCTGAACGAATTTCACTTTGTCGATTTTTTCTCGAACAACGGCGCGGTCGATAATAAAAACGGTTACCAGTTGGGTTTGAGGGGTACCCATTTATTTGCCGTCAAAAATTTAAATTTCCTGATCGAGACCAACAATGTTAAGCCGTACACCTACTCGGCGCGGTCGGTCATCGAAAATTATTCCAATAACGGCGAGCCCCTGGCACACCCCTGGGGAGCCAATTTCAGGGAGCTCGTTGGACTGTTAAATTATTCGTATAAGCGGTTCGACTTTAGCGGCGAAACCGACCTGGGCTACTATGGCCTGGATGTGCCCGGTATAAACTATGGTAAGGATATTTTTAAAGTGTACACTATCCCCGCCAGGTTATATGGCAATTATATGGGCCAGGGAATAACCACCAATATGGTTTACGTTGAAGGCAAGGTGGCATACTTGCTTAACCCAAAATATAACTTAAGGATCGAACTGGGCGGATTATTCAGGGATGAAAAAAATACCTCTTTCCATGATAGAACGGCCATGCTCACCATCGGCCTTCGCAGCTCGTTCCGCGAGTTATATAACGATATAGCCAGTTATAAAACGCATTAAATACACCCCTTTTTGCTTTTAAAACAAATCAAGCTGCTGGATTTTAGTGAAAAAATACAATGCCATTTGCTCATTTTTTCTTTAAATTTTGAACTTACTTTTAAGTTAGTTAAATTACCCGGAAATTAACATTGCATGATGAAGAAAACAATTGGCCTGGCCCTCATAATAGTAACTGCAGTTAGCGCATGTTCAAAAAAAAGCAACCCCCAGCCCCAACAAGGGCAATCAAAAACCGTAGTGATAAACGGTACCACCTACAGCACGGTTGTAATAGGAAGTCAAACTTGGACGGCAGTAAATTACAACGGTGCCGGCGGTGCAAACTATAATAACAGTGCCACGAACGACCCGGTGCTGGGTAAGCTTTATACATATGCGGAGGCCCAGGCCATAAGTCTGCCATCGGGCTGGCGTGTGCCCACGGCTGACGATTATAACAAGATGCTTTCGGGCCTCGGCGGTACAAAGCTGGATCTAACCGATTACGGAGTAAACAATGCCGTTGCCCTCGAATTTATGTCGACGACCGGTTGGACGGGCACAAACGGTAACAATCAGCTTGGTTTTAATGCATACCCAGCGGGTGTATATAGCCAGGGTGCCAATGCATTTTTATATGCAGGGCAACAGGCATTTTTTTTAATAGAGACCGATGGCATAAACGTCTATATCTCTTTAAACTTTTCGGTAGCGCCCTTGCAAACCCAGGTAAATCATTTTTTTGATGGTACCCTGAACCGTGCGTCGCTTCGTTTTGTAAAGGATAATTAATTTAGAAATCTGCCTCACGACAATTTCAACACAATTTGCCGACGAAGCATCCCGGTTGAGATATTAAAATTTTGCAACCCGGAAAAGTCATAGACATTTACATCATCTGTACGCACGGGGCATATCCACTCCCTATAACTAATCGCTCAGCTCGCAATAATATGCTTGCTCCGCTTAATGCCCAGGCTTTTAACCTGCGCTGCGATATGCTGCGCATCGTAACCGCACTCTGCCCACAACTCGGGCTGCTCGCCATGTTCCACCACATCATCGGGGATTCCCAGCCTTACAACTTGGCAGCTGTAATTGTGGGCGGCCATAAACTCCAGTACCGCGCTTCCCATGCCGCCTTCCAGGCAGCCGTCCTCAACGGTAATGATCTTGTTGAACTTCTTAAATACCTCGTGCAGCAGCACTTCGTCCAGCGGCTTTACAAACCGCAGGTCGTAATGCGCCGGGTAATAACCTTCGGCGTTTAATTCGGCTGAAGCTTTAACCACTTCGTTGCCGATATGCCCGATGGATAGCACCGCTACATCCTCGCCGTCGCATATTTTGCGCCCTTTGCCCACTTTAATGGCTTTCATGGGCCGTTGCCAGTCAACCATTACGCCATTGCCGCGGGGGTACCGTATCACAAAAGGCCCCATATCGTCCTGCTGCGCGGTGAACATCAGGTTACGCAATTCCTCCTCGTTCATGGGCGCAGAAACCGTCATGTTGGGTATGCAGCGCATATAAGCCAGGTCGTACGCACCATGATGGGTTGCGCCGTCGGCCCCGGCTACGCCGGCACGGTCCAGGCAAAACACTACGTTCAGGTTTTGTATGGCCACGTCATGGATCACCTGGTCGTAGGCCCGCTGCATAAAGCTGGAGTAAATGTTGCAAAAGGGCACCAGGCCCTGGGTAGCCAGGCCTGCCGAAAAGGTTACAGCGTGCTGTTCGGCAATGCCCACGTCAAACGCGCGGCTGGGCATGGCCTTCATCATCAGGTTAAGCGAACAGCCAGAGGGCATAGCGGGTGTTATGCCCATTATTTTAGGGTTCTGTTCGGCCAGCTCGATGATAGTATGCCCAAAAACATCCTGGTATTTTGGCGGCTGCGGCTTGTCCGACTTTGATTTTTTTATTTCGCCGGTAATTTTGTCAAACAGGCCGGGGGCATGCCATTTCGTCTGGTCTTTTTCCGCAAGGGCGTAACCTTTGCCCTTTACGGTGATGCAATGCAGCAGCTTGGGTCCCGGTATGTGCTTCAGGTCGTTCAGCACCCTCACCAGGTGGTCAACGTCGTGGCCGTCTATAGGCCCGAAATACCTGAATTTAAGCGCCTCAAAAAAGTTGCTCCGTTTAAGCAGCGTTCCTTTAATGCTTTTTTCAATGCTCTGCGCTATTTTATAGGCGTCGGGCCCGATAGCCGATAACTTCGAAAGGATATGTGCGATATCATCCCGGAAACGGTTATACGGCTTGGAGGTAGTGATATTCGTTAAATAATCTTTTAATGCGCCTACGTTCGGGTCTATCGACATGTTGTTGTCGTTCAGGATCACCAGCAGGTTTGTATTCTCTATCCCGGCGTGGTTCAGGGCTTCAAAAGATATGCCTGCCGTCATAGCGCCGTCGCCGATAACAGCGACATGCTGCCTGTCCAGCTCCCCTTTATACCGCGACGCCACCGCCATGCCCAATGCCGCCGAGATGGATGTAGATGAATGACCGACGCCAAAAGTATCATATTCGCTTTCAGAACGCTTCGGAAACCCGCTCATCCCTTTATACACGCGGTTGGTGTGGAAGTCGGCTCGGCGGCCGGTCAGTATTTTATGGCCATAGGCCTGGTGGCCAACGTCCCAAACTAACTGATCGTAAGGCGTATTCAATACATATTGCAATGCAACGGTAAGCTCAACTACGCCCAGGCTGGCCGCAAAATGGCCGCCGTTTACCGATACGATGTCGATAATATACTGGCGCAGTTCCTGGCAAACCTGTTTCAGTTCGTCGGCGTTAAGTTTTTTTAGATCGGACGGGTAATTGATCGTCTGTAATAGATTTCCCGCCGGTACCTGCATTGACATTAATAAATGATTTAATTTACAAAAGAAGGCAATTATTCCTAAAAACAGGTATCAACTTTTCAATATATTCAGTGTCAATCGAATTCTGACTTGATCAATAAAGCAATTCCTTGCAACAATAAAATAAAACAATAATGATATATTTGTTTTGCTCTAACGAAAATATATGGATACGGTTGTCATTCAATTGAAAAATCAAAAAGCTTATAAGCTATTATTGGATATGGAGGAGTTAAAACTCATAAAGTTTGTTAAATCTCCTGATGCCCCCATGTTGCGCGAATTAATTAAAAGTCCTATGACCAATGAAGAAATTGATAAGCAGCTTAACGAAATCCGGCATGAATGGCAAAGAGATTTTTGATTGATACATCTGCGATAATCAAATATTTGAATGGTGTTTTACCCGAAGAGGGTTTATTATTTATGGACGGGGTCGTCACTGCCGAAAGGACCATTTCTTTCGTTTCAGGAATAGAGCTACTAAGCTGGATTCCGACCGATCAAAACGATTTTAAAATATATCAATTTTTCGTATCACAGTCTATTATTATTGGCATTGACAGTAATATAATTAAAGAAACCATCAGAATCCGCAGAGAATTTAAAGTCAAATTGCCGGATGCACTTATAGCTGCGACCGCGATTGTAAAAAATCTGACCCTTATAGCTGATAACGACAAAGATTTTTTAAAGGTCCCCAAATTAAAATACTTTAATCCCAGGATATTTAAAGATCGTCGGGGGTGATTAACTGATATGACCGAGGAAAGTTTCGAAATTAAATTACCCCAGTTCGAAGGGCCGTTCGACCTGCTCCTTTTTTTTATCGAACGGGACGAGCTGGAGATCCATGATATCCCCATCGCCCGCATTACCGACGACTTTTTGAACTACATTCATCAAATGACCATCCTGAACATGGAGGTGGCCAGCGAGTTTATTTTCGTAGCCGCTACCTTAATGCGCATAAAGGCAAAAATGCTGCTGCCGCGGCACGAGGCCGAAGAGGGTGGCGACGGGGTGGATTCCAAAGAAGAGCTGATAAGGAAGCTGATCGAATATAGAAAATTTAAGCAGGTATGCGAAGAGCTACACCCCTTTGAAGACGAGCGCTTTATGCAGGAAAAACGCGGAAACATCCAAGCCGATATCGGGCAGGCGGACGTGATTGCGCTGCCCGGCGAGGAACTTGCGGACATTAACCTGTATAAACTGATGATGGTTTACGACCGGCTAATGAAGCGTTACATTAACCGCAGCGAGGAAGTAACGCATACGGTAATACAATACCCGTACACCATTGAGCAGCAGAAGAAGGCGATAGAGGACCTGCTTAAGATCAATAAAATGATGGACTTTAAAGCGATTGCCGGCCAGTCGGAAAATAAGGTGCACTTCATTTATAATTTTCTCGCTGTACTCGAAATGCTGCAGCAGGAGCTGATCGACATTCAGGTGGGTTTAGGTTATAACAATTTTTGGATAAGCAGTAAAAAGGTTTGAGTTGGAGAGTTTACTTCAGTTCTTAAACGAGGGATTACCTTGGCACCTTGGTTAAGGATGGCAGAGCCTGTCTGTGACTAAGCTTCAATGCTGTTGGTTGAAAAAAATCACTAACCTTTTCACCCTCTTTTTGGCTTGCCAAAGAGAGGGTCGACGAGCGTAGCTATGTCGGGGTGAGTAGTCTCCGAGCGACATTACTGCCCGTCGCGGGGTTAACTAACTTCCAAAGTGGTTCTTTGGCCCGGTCATCCTGCCAACCGACGGACTGACCAGCTTCTCTACTGCAATCGGGTAAAGAGGATAGCCGCTTAAGTTATCATTGGACTAACGCCCGCAGTATGATTCGCCAGCTGGCGGACTGACCCGCCTGACCCGAAGGGTAACGCCACAAAAAATCTTCATTATTTGATGCTCTAACCTAATCAATTGCTAAAATTCTCTCGTTCCTACATCCCTTTTCCCCACATCTCAAATCCCTCATCTTCTTTCAACTATTGGCCGCTCAAACAACGCAACATACATGTCTTGTTAATATTCACCTCAATATTAATGTTCAAGTCCGGTCTAATTTTCTCATATCACATATCTCAAATCTCACATCTAATTTCTTTCATTTTTTTATACCATAAGCAAACTATGTAACCCGTTTTAATGCCCGAATCTCCGGTCTAATTTTCTCATATCTCACGTCTCAAATCTCACATCTAAATTCTACCTTTACGCCGTTTAAACAAACCATGAAAAGAGACAAAATAATTTTTAAGCTATTGGACGAGGAGCAGCGGCGCCAGGAGGAAGGCATCGAGCTCATCGCGTCCGAGAATTTTGTTAGCCGCCAGGTGATGGAAGCTGCAGGTTCCGTTGCTACCAATAAATATGCCGAGGGCTTGCCCGGCAAAAGATACTATGGCGGTTGCGAGGTGGTGGACGAAATTGAAACGATAGCGATCGAAAGGGCAAAACAGCTCTTTAACGCCGCATGGGCCAACGTACAGCCGCACTCCGGTGCGCAGGCCAACGCTGCGGTGATGCTGGGCTGCCTTAATCCCGGCGATAAAATTTTGGGCTTTGATCTCTCTCATGGCGGCCACCTCACACACGGTTCGCCGGTAAACTTTTCGGGAAAGCTGTACCAGCCGCATTTTTACGGGGTGAAAAAGGATACAGGTTTGGTTGATTACGCGCAGCTCGAAAAAGTGGCCTTGCAGGAAAAGCCTAAAATGATCATTTGCGGCGCCTCCGCTTATTCGCGCGACTGGGATTATGAACGCATCCGTACCGTTGCCGATAAGGTGGGTGCTTTGGTGCTTGCAGATATTTCGCACCCTGCGGGGCTTATCGCCCGTGGTTTACTGAACGACCCCATGCCGCATTGCCATATCGTAACCACAACCACGCATAAAACGCTGCGCGGCCCGCGCGGCGGGATGATATTGCTGGGCAAGGACTTTGAAAATCCGTTCGGTCAGAAAACACCTAAGGGCGAAATAAAAATGATGTCGGCGGTTTTGGATATGGCTGTTTTTCCTGGTACACAGGGCGGCCCGCTCGAGCATATCATAGCCGCCAAAGCGATAGCCTTTGGCGAGGCGCTCACCGACGAGTATATGAAATACATTTTGCAGGTTAAAAAGAACGGTGCGGCCATGGCAAAAGCACTTGCCGACCGCGGTTACCAAATCGTTTCGGGCGGCACCGATAACCATTTGATATTAATAGACCTGCGGAACAAAAATATAACCGGCAAGGCAGCCGAAAACGCTTTGGTGGCCGCCGATATTACGGTGAATAAAAATATGGTGCCGTACGACGATAAGTCGCCGTTTGTAACGTCCGGCATCCGCGTGGGCACCGCCGCCATTACTACCCGGGGGCTAAAGGAAAAACATATGGAAACTATTGTGGACCTTATCGACACCGTGATTAACGATCCCGAAAACGACCATACCTTTAAAAAAGTGCGGAAAAAGGTACATAAGCTGATGGAAGAACATCCGTTATACAGCTAAGGAAAATTAAATTTAAAATATAGTTAAAAAATATCCCGAAAGGCGAAAATATGCTTAAAAGTTAACAATAAAATAGTATATTTGCGATAACTTTTTACAGTTAATAAGCGTTTAAAGGATAAATACTAATTTATGGTAGCCGGTTTAAATTTAAATGTATTAGTTGCCGACGATAATAAGATCAACAGGTTATTGATCAGTAAAATTTTTGCAAAATGGGGCATCACAGCCGATTTTGTGGAAAATGGCGCCGAAGCGGTTAAAAAAATAGAAAGCAACCGTAATTATGATGTGGTGTTAATGGACATTCATATGCCCGAAATGGATGGCTTTGAAGCCACAAAATATTTAAAAAGTAAACCCGAACCGTATTTCCAACAATTGCCCATAATAGCGCTTACAGCTTCCATGCTTGAAGGTGAGCGCAGCATGATCAGCGATGCCGGTATGGATTATATCCTGAAACCTTTCGATAGCAAAAAATTATACGAAAAACTCAGTCACTTTCAAAAGGAAGAAGTACTCGTAAAATAATTAATGCTTATCGCGGCATAATCCTATTCTGCATAAGCAATAGTCGCGATACTCAATTTCAGCCCCTCTATTGTTAGTAATTGCTGGCCGCAGGCCTCCAGGGTCGACCCGGTCGTTATTACATCGTCCACCAGCAGGATATGTTTATTGATCAGCCGGCTCGATTCGGTCACCGCAAATACCTCCTTCATATTCTCGAACCGTGCAAACCGCGATTTATGGGTTTGCGTTTCTGTGGCATTGATACGCACCAAATTATGGCTTTCAACCGGTCTGTTTAACTTTTGGGCCAGCCCTTCGGCGAAACACGCGCTTTGATTATATCCCCGCTGGCGCAGCCTTTTTTTGTGTAGTGGAACCGGTATGATCAGGTCAACCGATTTAAATACTTCATTATTAATCAGCTGTCCGCCGGCTATGCCGCCCAGTAAATTGCCTATTTGCCGCATGCCTTTATATTTAAACTGGTGCATCAGGTTTTGGATCTTACCGCCTTTGTTAAAGTAGTAAAGGGCAAAAGCGCCCTCCACCGGTATTTTGCCCCAAAACTGCCGCGCAACGATATTATCGGGCTGCAAATGAAAATTAGTAAAAGGCAAATTATATAAACAATCGGTACACAGCAGATGCTCGTTGGCAACCAAACTTCTGCTGCATGCCGCGCAAAGCTCGGGAAACAATAACGAAACAAAATCGGCCAGGTAGCCCCGCTGCATTTTCATGCAATGAATTTATAAAATATTAACGATCAGCAACGCAATCAACAGAAGCTTATTAATAAAACGGTGCATTGTAATATCGATTATTGAAATAGTTTAAGAGCTTTGCGATCATTGCCGATAAGCTCTCCAATAAGATTTGAAATATCTACAACCGCACCGTGCTCAATAAATATTTCGTAAAATTTTTGTTGGTTATCTCCCCAATAAATCATTGCGCACGCCATCGGAGCGCCTTTACCGGTATCTACGCCGTTCTCAAGAAACCTTAACCGGGTATCATATAAAAAACATATACTTTTGGCCTTAGTAAAAACATATCGCTTCCAGTGAACGGTGTTTGCTGCAATAGGAACAAGCGCCAAAACCTCCGAATTATATTCTTCATAAGCATGGGCACATTTATAAAGCCAACCTTTAATTGTAGTACCTCTTTCCTTGTCAATTCCGTACGGTGGATTTACGTAAATAGTGGGGTAATTCCAAGATTCTACCAAACCGTCCTTATTTGGTAAGAGATACTCTACTTCTGCATTAACTAAAGAAAACTTATTAGAGCAGGGATCTAAACTGATATGTCCCAACACCTTTTTTACAGCATTGATATACTTTAAAGGCGTCCCCCAATGTTGACTTTGCGTATTTATGTTTCTTCCCGCGCTCATTCTAGAATTTCTGTCCAGTTTTTATTTTTTAGTGCATCTAATTCAGCTTTCAAATCTATCAACTGTTTTCCTTTTGGCGAAATTACATTAAACCAGGATTCAATAAATGATAAATGGCTTTCAAAATATTTTAAAAGAGTTCTGTCCGCTTCTATATCCATTTTGACTTTTGTAAAAGCGTTCTTTTTCTTACCTTCTTTATAGCTAGCAAGGAATATTTCTCTTATATGCCTAAATTCTGCTACTGGTGTTAATAGCAAATTTTCAATAAATTCTGCAAGACCTTTATCGGTTAGAAAAAGTAGCCAATCATATGACTGTGCAAGCACTTTCATTTCTTTATTGTGGTTTTCTGCTGTAAACCAATTTCCATGATTGCTCACGACCCCCACGGTCAATATAAATCGACGTAACAACTCTTTATCGTTTGAAAATATTACGTCTTCCATTAATTCAACGAAGGGTTTTATTATGTAAGTTCCATCACTTTTATAAATAATGCCCTGTAAGGTGCCGTCTTCCGTCCTTATTTTTTGTAATGACGACGCCGAACGGGCAACGTAGGCTCCTTGTTTGGCTTTTTCGATTGTTTGTGGCCCCTTGGTCATTCCTTCTTCTATGCCGACTCGTTTACATTCGAACATTGCGTATGGTTTTTTACTTTGTTCGTAAATATGAAGGTCTACGGTTTCTCCAATATCAGATTTGAAACTGCATAACAAAAGTGTTTTGTTAGATATCGCGATCGTGCAAGCGTTACGCAATATGGCCGATTTATTCAGTAGCTGATTTGACGTTTTTCTGAACCCTTCAAGATTATACCCGCTAATTTGAAGTGATCCCAAAATTTTGCTGGCGGAATAAAAAGGAATGGCTGGCTTTTTCATAGACAGTGTAGAGTCACGAACAATTGGATGAAGCGAGAATTCAACGTTATGGCTTATTTCAGGATTGCCATATTCTTCTAAACCTCTTTCAATGGAAATCTGATTATTCAACCCCCATGTTTTTAAAAGATAATAGGTTATTATCTCAACCAAAGTTCCTAATGCTCTGCCGGCTGCTTTCTTTGGGTCTTTCGTGTGATTAAATACTTCTTCAGCTAATACTCGTTGTAGCTTATCAACGGATTCGTAGGCCATACACTTATTTTTCCAAATATACTTTTTTGGACGAATTTATGCGTCTCCGCTGATAGGGGAAATTGTTTTCAAATCAGGAATACAGCGTTACAATTTTAACGATTTTGTTAAATTTGGCTTATGGTACGCAAAATCCTTAAAGTCGATTCAGATACAGTTTCTATAGATGTGCCAAAAAACTACAAAGAAAAAATGCTAAAGATCATTGCCTTTACAAAAGATGAAGAATTGGATGAAGACGGTTTTCAACACAAAGTGGCTACTTTTGATGCGTTATCGTTAGATACCAAGGGGTTTAAGTTTAATCGCGACGAGGCCAATGAGCGATAGTGTATTTTGAAACTAAGGTCAAGATGCTTTTTCCTTTTCTTTTATAGCCAGCTGACCGCAGGCTGCGTCGATGTCTTTGCCCCGGCTGCGGCGCAGGTTGGTGTTTATGCCTTGCCCGCGTAAATATTCGGCAAAAGCCTCAATTTTATCTTCACCTGCATTAATAAAATTGGCAAATGAAATAGGGTTGTACTCAATGATATTTACTTTACAAGGCAGGTGTTTGCAAAACCGCGCCAGCTCCTCAGCATCCCGTAAAGTGTCGTTAAATCCGTCAAAGACAATGTATTCGTAGGTTACCGGGTTTTTTGTTTTGGCATAATAATATTTTAGTGCTTCTGCAAGGGCCCTTAACGAGTTTTGCTCGTTAATAGGCATAATCGTATTTCGCTTTTCGTCATTGGCGGCATGAAGCGAAAGCGCCAGGTTAAACTTTACCCCGTCGTCGCCCAATTTTTTGATCATTTTCGCAATGCCTGCAGTAGATACCGTTATTCTTTTAGCCGCCATGTTCAGTCCTTCTTCCGAAGTTATTTTTTCGACCGACTCGAGCACATTTTTATAATTGAGCAGCGGTTCGCCCATTCCCATATACACAATGTTCGACAAAGGCAGCCCGTAATGCTCCCTGGCCTGCCTGTCAATTAGCACTACCTGGTCGTATATTTCGTCAGCGTTCAGGTTCCTTTTGCGTTCCATATACCCCGTTGCGCAAAATTTGCAAGTTAAGCTGCAGCCCACCTGCGACGACACGCAGGCAGTCATCCTGTCTTCGGTGGGGATCAAAACGCCTTCAATTAAATTTTTATCGTGCAGGATAAAAGAATTTTTTATAGTTTTATCCCCGCTAAACTGGGAGTTGTGACTTTCGGCATGGTTGATTATGAAATGTTCATCAAGCCTGGCACGAAATTCTTTGGAAAGATTGCTCATGTCCCCGAATGAAAAGCAGGA
>Ga0134126_10003332_pt1 | contig 20143 bp, 23 predicted proteins | sample KB31752_FD_96881 | JGI IMG/M metagenome (GOLD analysis project Ga0134126, IMG submission 96881) | Terrestrial soil microbial communities with excess Nitrogen fertilizer from Kellogg Biological Station, Michigan, USA - KB3-175-2 | ecosystem: Environmental > Terrestrial > Soil > Unclassified ...
AATGTTTTTCTTCTATGAGATGGTTTTTGTCCACATTAGATTCGTACCACAAACCTCCATCCTTGTCAAGCCCATTTGTCGCAGCCTTTGCAATTTGAACAGATACATGTTTTACTTTTTCAATGATTTGCCTGGCGGCCCCGTCGGCAGGTTTGTTTGCTATGATCTCTGCAGCTTCCTGTATCAACCACGCGGCCTCAATATCATGGCCATAAGAAACGATATTTGACTTTACGTTCCATTCGTCATCAAAAAATAAAATAAGGTGATGGGTTTCCTTATCAATTATGTGATCAAGAAAAATATTGATCAATTCTGTAATTCTCTCCTTTAGCTTTTCGTCTGTCCATATACGGTAGAGATTGGCAAAACCTTCCAACACATGCAAATGAGTATTCATTGATTTTTTTTCATTCGCATCTTTTTTACTCAATCGCAGGTCGGTAATTGGGTCCCATCTGCGGGTGAGCGCTTCAATATAACCGCCATTTTTATTATCATAACTATATGTCAATATCGTGTTGTATAATTCAATAGCGAGTTCTTTTGCTTCCTCATTCTTAGTGCTGATATAAAATTCACTCAAACCATAAATGGCAAAAGCCAGGGCATAAATCTGTTTTTTAGTATCAAGCGGCTTGCCCTTATAATCAACTGTCCAATATACTCCGCCGAATTCTCTGTCAATGAAAAAATCTTTTATGTACTTAAAAGCTCTTTCAGCAAGAATAAGGTATTCATTATTTTTTGTAAGATTATACGCCGCCGAAAATGCCCATAAAATCCGGGAGTTTAACACGGAACCTTTAGGCGCATCCTGAAAAATTTTATTATCGTTGTCTATTTTCCCATAGAATCCGCCATTGGTTGTATCAATGGTATTCTGCTGCCAGAAACCAAGAATTTGGAACAATTCATGTTTTAAATCTTTCTGATAATTTTCTAAAATTTCATTCATTTCACAATCACAATATTTGATGCCATTCATCCACCTGGTGTCACGCAGCAAATGGGTTTTCAATCTTTTGCGGTACAATGTGTTTCCCGTTTTGTGCATTCTTTTCAATAATATCCAAAACAGTATGCAACGAAGTATCAGACGTGAAACCATCTTCCGGAGTATTTATTACATAATCCAGTAACCTTTCAATCGATGAAACTGCCACATGCATTTTTAAATCTGAAGACGCGTAATAAATAAAAACGGTTCCATCATCATCAGCAATCCACCCATTGGAGAAAAGAACATTCGATACATCCCCTACTCTTTCTTCGTGCTCGGGCGCCATAAAATATCCTCCTGGTTTATGAATGACTTTGGTGATGTCTGTAAGATCTGTCATAAACATATAAAGCACATAACGCAAGCCACTCGCGGTATTCCTTACGCCATGCGCGAGATGAAGCCAGCCTTTTTCAGTTTTAATGGGAGCGGGGCCCAACCCGTTTTTGGATTCATAAACCGTATGGTATTTCTTTCTGTCAATTACAATTTCTTTTTTAATTACCGCATTTTTAATGTCGCCGCAAAAGCCAATGCCAATGCCACCGCCCGTGCCGGCTTCTACAAAACTATCCTGGGGCCGCGTATAAAAAGCATATTGGTTATTGACAAATTCCGGATGCAGTACGACGTTTCGTTGTTGGGGTGAAGGTGTTTTCAAATCGGGCAATCGCTCCCAACTCAGCAAGTCTTTGGTACGTACCAATCCACACTGCGCTACGGCAGCGGACTGATCGCCTTCAGGGGCATTTTCGTCCCTGCTCTCCGAACAGAAAATACCATAGATCCATCCATCTTCATGAAGTACCAATCGCATATCATAAATATTGGTCTCTTTTTGATTCCAGGGAATTAAAGCCGGCTTTTTCCAAAAAGTAAAATGGTCAATTCCATTTTCACTTTCGGCGATGGCAAAAAATGATTTCCGGTTCTTTGCTTCTATCCTGGCAATCAGCAAATATTTATTATTGAATTTTATAGCTCCTGCATTGAAAACAGCATTGATCCCAAATCTTTCCAGAAGAAACGGATTGGTATCCGGTTCAAGGTCAAAGCGCCATTCAAGATGCGCGTGTTGTGGCGTAAGGATCGGGTTTTCGAAGCGGTTGTAAATTCCGTTAATAGATCTTTTCTCCAGGTTTTTTTTCTCCAGTAATTCCTTGTGAGTCTGTTGCAGGAATTGATATCTTTCTTCAAAATAATCGTTCATATTAGTTGATTTTAAATCATCCGGATTCATCTTTTTTTAAATTTTAATTTTCTAATTTATTCCACCATGTTTTTTTCAAAATAAAAGCAATGACAATAAGTATGAGTATCGTAATGAGCAAAGGAAGTTTCATCCATAAAATAAGATACATCGGTAATATCGTTAAACAGGATTGCCCGATGATTCCAATGACTACATTGAACATATCGAGCTTAAATCTTTTATTGGGCATAAACGAAGGATCTTCTGCAACTACCATAGCATTGATCGGTTTCCAAAATCCCCATGGTTTTACCTGCTTATAAAAACTCTTTAAAACCCCGATGTCTGTAGCTGGCGCTGAATAGGTGCCCGCGACGCAACCAATAATAGAAATTAAAAATAAAAGAGGCCAGTTGTAAAGCGGTAAGCCGCTAAATATAAAAGGGAAAATCAATGCTGCAATAATACCTGCCATCATGCCCCAATAAAAACCACGGGCATTGAAGCGCCACCAATACCACTTAAGCATATTGGATGCAATGTATCCTCCATACAATGCGCCGACGATCCATTGCAGAATTGAGTTCACATTTTTAGCATAAAAACCCAGGACAATTCCTATTGCTGCTACAATAATTCCAGTCGCATAATTCATAGCGATTACCTTTTTTGTGGAGGCAGAGGGACTAACATATTTTAAATAGATATCGTTTACAATATAAGCCTGTGCTGCATTTAATGTTCCTGAAAACGTTCCCATAAAAGCGCCTAACAAACCGGTGAGCACAATCCCCAAAATACCAACGGGTAAAAAACCATTCATCGCGGCGGGTAATATTCTTTCAAAATCTGTAGTGCCTTCCGGAGTAAGAAGATTCAGTTGATTATAATAAAGTAACGCCAAAACAGTCAACCCGATAACCATCGAATAACGGATTGGTAACAATATAATGGAAACAAACCCAGTCATTTTGGAAGCTTCTTTCGGCGACCTGGTGGACAACACTTTTTGCATATCATAATTGGGCGCCGGCCCCGCGAGGCTGGCGAATACGCCTTTGAATAACATCATCATAAAAAAGATGCTAAATAAACCGAACTGATCGTCCTTGATTTTTTCCATAGCGGCAGGTAGAATGTTGCGCCAGTCGAGATTAAGATCAACACTGAAGAATGGTGAATTCCATCCTTTGGGAACATTTAGTTTTTGTCCATGCAAATGCGTCATCGCGATATAACCGATAGCAATGCAGCCAATCGTCATGATGGAATATTTTATAAGGTCACCGATTACGATACTATTCATGCCCCCGAGGATAGAATAAAACATTGCAAATAATGTGAAAACAATTCCATAGAAATGAGCTACATAATCAGGTGCGATATGAAAAGGTATGTAAGGCTGAACGATATTCCAGGGAACAAAAATTTCGATAAATTTTCCCAGCCCGACAAAACCGTAAGCCAGGAAACCAAAGCATCCTATCAAGGCAAAAACAACCGTGATATTATGCGAAGCAGTCACTCCTTTTCCTTTAAATCCAAACCTTGTAGCGAGCCATGCCGCACCGGTATCCGCATTGGAGCGCCGCAGCCATTTGGCCAGGAACATCATATTAAACACCTGGTTAAAAACCGGCCATAGCCATGGAATCCAGATACTTTTGAAACCATATACGAAGCACAAAGACACCATCCACATGGTGCCACTTATATCAAACATGTCGGAAGCATCGCTAAGGCCGAGAAGATACCACGGTAGTTTTTTTCCTGCCAGCAAATAACTTTCTTTGGTTTTGCGGGCCTTCTTCCTGAAATACATACCTATGAGCAGCATGGAAACCAGGTAAACGACCACTATACTTATATCGGTTAATTGTAGTTTCATTAAATAAAAATCCGTGTTATTTATTTGTTTACCGGAAAAATATTCCTAAGCTTTCACACCAGGCAATCTTCAAAAGAATAAAGATAAACTCTGTTTAAAACGAGTTTTACTTCACCTCCTGTTTCCTGGAAAGAGAAATTCTTCTTATTTATTGATTTGCTGTCAATCCGGGATTTGCTCATACACACTTTTATAATTCAATTTTTTTTGAAATAAAATATTTGACTGCTTATAAAATTTTAAAAAATCTTTTGCTGAAATCTGTCCTTTGTAAGGCAAATAAAATTCAGCTTCTCCTGAAGGTTCAAATCCTGCATTGCGCCAGGCAAGTGCATACGATATTTTATGATGATCTAATGCTTTTAATAGTACGTTTGTCCACCAGGTGCTGTCCGGGACCTGGCCAAATCCAAATTCAGTGAGTGCAGGAATTTTGTTTCTTTCCGATGCAATTTCCGTAAGCATCGTCAACATGGTATCGGCGGAATGAATGAATTCTTCGTTGCCTTCGGCGCCGGCCCTGCGCTGATAAATATCAAAGCCCAAAACATCCACCCATTCGTTGCCGGGATATTTCAATAAATAATCTTCTTTGGAAGAAAAGCGATCTGTATTATAAGCATATAAAAGCTGGTGAATGTGCCGCGTATCTCTTAAATAAGAAATAGTAAAATGCCATAATTCTTTAAATTCTTCCGGTGTGCAATGATCCTTTCCCCACCAAAACCAATTTCCGTTCAGTTCATGAAACAGCCGCAGAATAACCGGAATTTGTTCGCCATGTGCACCTTTTAAGGTTACAATAAAATCTGCTACTTTATCTAACCAACTTTTGTATAATTCATTTTTTTCGCCACCAGGCAAAATAGAGGTAACGGTTCCCGGAGCTGAATCCCAGGCGGTTTTACCGGTTAACGGATTATTCAAATGCCAGCTTAAAGTGATCACGCCGCCGCGCTCATAAGCTGTTTTAATAAAGCCACGCATCTTATCAAAAGGAACACTGTCAATATTTACCGCGTGATTTAATTCCAACCTGCCAAGTTCAAAACCATAAACTGCCGGATAATCGCCGGTTACTTCTTTTACATCGCTCTTGCCCGGAACATATTTCCAACCCACGCCATAAGCCAAATCATCCTGGTGCCCAAACATGATTCCTTGATTCATCAGTTTTTTCAGGTTGTGATAGAGATTAATGGTTTGCTTTGTGGCATTTACATCAGTAGGTAACCCTGCATCTTTGCTATCTACAGGTTTAACAAAAGACGATTGTCCCATTGCAAACTGCAGACAAATAAGTGTTAAAGAGTAAAAAAAGATCTTTTTTTTCATATCAGCATTCAGATCAAAATAATATTAAACTTGAGCTACAATTTTTTGCTGTCGTTTTATAATTGAACAAATTAATGTCTTTTAAACATGTTAACCCGTCTAAGTCAAAATTTGCTTAATAAAAGATAAAAAATTATCAATAATAGAAGCGTTTCCGGGTCGCTGCGATGTTCGTTGTCTAAAATTAAGCGTTTTTAAAATTGACTTTTTGAAACATAGTGATTTAGGTCGAAGTGTTCTATTAGGTTTGCTGTTGTTGTTCACAACAGGTAATTTAGCGAATCAATTTTCACTCTTAATGGCAGCATGCCGATTTTCGATTCTTATTTTTTCTTTTTGCTATTCGAAGTTCTCTGGCGCAAAATATGAATCGAACATTTATTATTGTGCTCCTGAAAAAATAGTTGAAAAGCAGAAAATAGTATCAAATTTTTAATAAAAATTATTCCTCCATGGATATCAATAAAACCAAATTTTAAACTGCTAATAACATGAAAAAGAATTTTTATTTTACGAATTTTAGTTTGCTTCTGTCATTCACTTTATTACTCCTTTCTGTCCGGGTTCAGGCCCAAAAGAATGCAATTACTATTAACTGGGATAAAACGGCTGCCGTATCTAAAACAACACCTACACTGCAGGTGGTTGTAAATCCGATGTTAGAAAGAGGATCGTCTATGCATGATGGTACGTTTGAAGCGCTTAAAAATTTAGGAGCAGATTATGTACGCTTTGTACCCTGGTTTCCTTATCCACACATGGCTGTTGCAGAATTGAAGGCACCTGCTAAAAACAAAACCTTTTGGGATTTTAGCCAGGTTGATCCTATTGTGGAAGATTTTATGAAAGCCCAGGAAGGACATTCAGTGGTGATGAATTTCAGTACCATTCCTGTATGGATGTTTAAAACTGATAAGGCGGTGAATTATCCTTCCAGCCCGGATTCTACATGTTGGGATTATAACCAGGGAAATGAGCTTAGGGATACCACTTTGAAGGAAGTTGCCGATTATTATGGAAGGCTATTTAGTTGGTACACAAAAGGTGGATTCACTGACGAACTAGGGGCGTTTCATAAATCTGGTCATTTCTATAATTTCCCTTATTGGGAAGTTTTAAATGAACCTGACCTTGAGCATTTTAAATCTATCGGGTTATACACTAAAGTTTATGATGCAATTGTTACCGCATTAAAAAAAATATCACCCCAGACAAAGTTTATTGGAATGTCATTTGCTTTTGAAAACAATCCTGAATGGGTTGAGTATTTTTTGAACCCGGTAAACCATGCACCGGGCGTTTCTTTGGAAGGTATTTCATACCACTTTTATGGAACACCTGATTTTCATGATCAAGCGTTAGATTGCTATCAGTATACATTTTTTAATAAGGCGGATGCCTTTTTAGACCGCGTTCGATATATAGAAAACATTAGAAAGCGACTTGCTCCGCAAACCTTTACAACAATTAATGAAATAGGAAACATATTAGGAGATCAAAGTGGCACTCATATTCCAGATGCTTATTGGAATTTATCCGGAGCAATGTATGCCTACATTTACGTAGAATTGACTAAGTTAGGAATTGATGTAGCGGGAGAATCCCAATTAGTAGGTTATCCATCTCAATTTCCGGATGTCAGTATGATAGACTGGAAGAACGCAAAGCCTAACGCAAGGTATTGGGTGTTGAAATTATTAAAGGATAATTTTGGCCCCGGCGATACATTGGTGAATACAGACGTGAATTCATCCCAGGTGGTAGCGCAGGCTTTCATAACTACCAAAGGCAAAAAGCTGTTGTTGATTAATAAGAGAAACAAGGACATACAGATAACACTACCGTCAGGAATAAAAGATTCAGAAATGTTTTCAGTTGATGGCAACAGCAATGAAAATCCTCCGGCAGAAACCAATGTTTCTGATACTTCAATAACACTTAAGCCATTTGCTGTTACTGTTATTGCAATAAAAGATTAGCGGGAAATAAATGAATTTGTTAAGAGTTGCAGGCGTTGGTTTGAACAGGTTCGAAAGTACGTGCAAATCTCTGTTAGATCAGTAAATTTTATCCCTAATTTGGCGTTCAAAAAGAAAATCGTAGCTGTTTTATTCACTGCCAATAATACCAGGATTAGAAAACATCAGAATTTGTCCCTTTACTGAAAACAGAATTATGTTTACAATTATTTCCGTTCTCTTTCATAATGAAGACAAACCACACCCGAAGAAAAAGCATGGGAAGCAATTAAGTTTAGCTTTTTAATCCCTGAAATATTTTTAAAAACCGGGATGCCACTACCTAGTAGTACAGGATTTACAAAAAGCCAGTAATCATCTATCAAATCAAACTGCATGAGGGAATGCGCAGCAGAAGGGCTTCCGAAAATAATAATTTCTTTTCCCTCTTTTTGTTTCAAGTCTGGAATATGCTTTTCTATATCATCACTGATGATGGTGGTATTTTTCAACTTTTGTCCCCGCATGGATTTTGATAAAATAACTTTGTTTACTGACTTATACCATGCAGAATGTTCTTTGTCGTGCTTGCTTGCACCGGGTTTGTCTGCTGCAGTTGGCCAATAATTTTCCATCATTTCATACGTAACGCGGCCATATAATGCAGTGTCCGATGCATTCGTACGTTGAGCTGCATAATCAAAAATTTCTTCATCTACATGTATCCAATTCATCTCACCTTTTGTACCTGCTGCGTATCCATCAAGGGATGTGTGCATGAATAAAACTAATTTTCTCATTTTGATTTTTTTTGAGTTTTGTTTTTTGCTTTTTCGATATTTTTCTTTTTTCTGAATTCTACAATCCTGGTTATCAAGTTCAAGGGTAACGATTTGTCTAAAGGAAACTGAACAGAACCTTTGCCTTGCTTATAGACAGAAAGCTCTTTTTCAAATTCCTCAATTCCTCGTGGTGTTGGGTAAAATCCAATATGACTTTTAAATGCGGCAAAATGAACCAGGTTTCCGTTGAGTTTAAATGTAGGAATCCCATAACTGATCGCTTCTTCCGCTTCTGGCGCCGCTTTGTGGATTGTTGCGCGCATTTTTTCTAAAAGCGTTTGAATGTCCTTCGGGAACGCAGCGATGTATTCGTCTATGGTATTGCATTCAACCTTTTGCATTGTATAAAAGTTTGGCGGTCATTGATTAATCGGGTAACAACGTTTAATTTGCTTCAGTATGTTTTTTAAAATTGTCGAGGATAGCCTGCCATCCGTTTCTTTGCATTTCAATGGAATTAGAACTTTCGGCGTCGAATGTTTCTATAATTTTTGTCTCGTTTCTGTTGCCGGTAAAAGTTGTTTTTACTTTTCTTCCATCGCCAGGTATGTATTCGATGTATTCATGTTCTCTTATCATATCATATACTCCACCTAAATCAAATCCGAAACTTCCATCTTTTGCTTCCATCCTCGAAGAAAATTTGCCACTTTCAAACAAATCGTTTTCTGCATATGTGGTGTGCCAATCATCAGAAGCGTGATTCCATTTTATGATGTGCTCAGGTTTTGTCCAATAGTCCCAAACCTTTGAAACAGGAGGTTTTAAAATTGTTTCAATGGTTATTTCTTGTTTTGTTGTTTCCAATTTTTTTAAAATTTTTAAGAATTGGTAGTGGTCGGTACGCCTGGCGTCAGACCACGGTTATCTTCCATGGATATCCTGAAGTACTAAAGAAATTTCTTTACTCAGTAAAAAAATAATACTTCTAAATCCGCGGTGCTGACCTTCGGTGCCGACCGCTATGCTTCCTCCAACATTTTAATATCCAGCTTCTTCATCTTCATCATTGCCTTCATCGCTCTTTTCGCTCTTTCCTTATCAGGATTATTTAAAAGGCTGAACATTTTCGCGGGAACAATTTGCCACGATACCCCATACTTATCTTCAAGCCAACCACATTCTACTTCCTTTCCACCGTCAGTAAGCTTCTCCCAGAAATAATCGATTTCTTTTTGTGTGTCGCAATAAACGAAAAACGAAACCGTAGGATTAAAAGTAAAGCCGTGCTCTACACCACTGTCCATGGCCAAAAATTCTTCGCCATCGAGTAAAAATCTTGCGTGCATTACGTTGCCTTCATTTTTCTTTTGCTCGGCGCCATAGTGAAAAATATTGGTTACTTCTGAATTTTTAAATAACGAAGTATAAAAATTAATGGCTTCCTCTGCCTTACCCGCATGCTTTCCGGTAAACATCAGTAACGGATTTATTTTTTGTTTATCACCCGTAAGGTTTAATTGCCACGAAAGGCCAAACTGGTCTTCTACCCATCCATATTTTTTGCTGAAAGGATAGGCATCAAGTTTCATAAGCACTTTGCCATTTATCAATAATTTCTTCCAAAGTTCATCAAGCTCATTCTCTGTTTCGCAGGTAACAAAGAAAGATACAGCCGGCGTAAATTTAAAAACAGGTCCGCCATTTAAAGCGATAAACTCCTGGCCATTGAGCTGAAACGAGACAGTCAATACAGAACCCACTGCCTGGCCGGATGCTTTTGCTGATGCCTCATCATAATAATTCGCGAATTTAATTTTTGAATTTTTGAAACAGGATGTATAAAAATTTACTGCTTCTTCAGCATTATAATCAAACCATAAAAATGGAACAATTTTTTGTTTGACGTTTTCAATGTTTGTGTCCATAATTTTTTTTCTTTTTATTTAAAAAAATATTTTTCTGTTATTCTAATACAGAATTTCACATTCATGCCCTTCTTCATTTAATAGTTCCATGATTCTTCCCGGCGAAATATTTTCTCCTTCCACCCTTAAAATTTTATCACAATCTTGCAAATCGAAATTTATTTTATTATCAGGGAAATGAAACTGAAGCCTCTCGACCAATAGGTTTGACCGCTCCACGTCCAGAACATTTGTCTTGAATACCTCAACCATTTTGAACATTTTTCAATTTATGATAGTAGATATATGAAACAATTAATATGCCTAAAGTTATCAAGGGGGAAAAAGTATTACCTGTTATTCCATCAATGGACAGATAAGCGATAAAGGCGGAAATAAAATCGATGCCAAAGGCAACATACACCCACTCCTTGATTCGCTTATTGATTGGAACAATAAGCAAAATTCCCCCAATCACATGGCCAATACTTACTTCCCAGCGTAACCAATCCGGCAGTTGTAAATGATGCATTCCATCAATAGCCACCTGGCTGTTCATAAAGAATGCGCCTGACAATTCAAAAAAAGCGATAAGCCCGGTAGAAATCCAATAAATGATTTTATACTTTTTTCTTTGTTTACTGATACTTGCTGTTTGCATAAATTTTAATTCATAATGATTTTATGCAGGACAACTTTCGTCGCTGCATTTTTTGGAAACGGGTAACCTATTTGAGTAGGGCTTAACCCTACCCCTGCAAATTAATTTTTAGTGCTGATTTCCTGCGTAATTGACCATCCAGTTTATACCAAATTTATCTGTCAGGCTTCCAAACCAATCACCCCAAAATTCTTTTTTAAAAGGATGATCTGCATTACCTCCGGCAGACAGTGCATTAAAAAGTTTTTCTCCTTCTTCCACGCTGTCAGTATGTATGCAAATAAAAAAGTTGTTTCCTTGTTTAAATGTTGAGTCGTTGCAATTATCACTCGCCATCAATACGGTACCGTTTTCCAATGGCAAGGCAATATGCATAATCTTTTCTTCCTGGCCCTTGGGAACCGGCATTCCCTGCGCATCTTTATTACGCATTAACATTCTGAATTCGCCGCCAAAAACGGATTTGTAAAAATTGAATGCCTCTTCGGTATTACCGTTGAAGTTGAGATATGGGTTTACTGTTTGCATTGTTTTTTATTTTTAAAGATTAAGAAATCACTTTTGGTTTTAAGTATTTATATATCATATTCATCGTGTCGGCGCCACCATTTGTATGGCTCGCTCTGTGGCCAACCTTCAGGGGAATCTTCCCAGGTCTCCTGCCGACCAAATGGAGTAACATCAAGAAATCCCCACACATTGCCCACTGCTTCACATCCACGTTCAGTAGTGAAATAAGTCCGGAAAATTTTATCACCATCCCGCGTTAATACGCTTAATCCATGAGCCTCGCCTCTTGGTGTGGTTACGCCAAAATCTGTATTGAATGAATTGTGGGCCGAGGAAACCCAGCGATGTTTCCAACCCATACGTTTACGATATGCTTCAATATTTTCAATTGGCGCCAGCGAAACAAATGCCATAGATACTCCTCTTGCTTTTAAATGAATAGGAGTAAACTGCCCGATGTTATCAGTGTACATGGAGCAGCCCGGGCAACCCGCATTGGGCCATCCGTTTACGCCGGGCGCAAACATAAAATGATAAAGCAGTAGCTGTTTCGTACCATCAAACAAATCCAACAAACTTACTTTGCCTTCTGGTCCATCGAAGATGTAGTTCTTTTCAATGCGAACTATGGGCAAACGACGACGCTGTGCTGCCAGCGCATCGCGGGTATGCGTAATTTCTTTTTCTTTTTTCAAAAATTCATCGTGGGCAAACTGCCATTCTTCCGGAGACACAATTTTCGGTAATGATGTTTCAATATTTTTCATTTGTATTTATTTTAAGTAAAGAAAATTCTTCATTGACTATTCGCCATTCACAATTGTTTCCAAAGATTTTAAAATGGTTTTTATCTGGTGAATATGCCTTTGTGTATGAAACAAAATAACATGAAGCCATTCCATTCTTGTCAGTTCTCCGATTCCTTTAAAAGGCAGTCCAATACATGTCTCAGTCAAATCTTTTGTTTGAATCACCTCCTTCATCTGCGATATCCTTTTTTGTAAATCACTTAATAATTTACCTTTTTCGATTCGTTCATTAGTTGGCAGGAGTGCTTCTGCAGATTGGTATTTCGCATCAAAATTGAGGAATATATTTTTTACCTTTTCAATCTCGACGCCAGGCAATCTTTCTGTTTTTTTCACCGGGCCATCACTTAATTTTTCAACCAGTCCGTAAGATTTTAAAAGATGGACTCCTACCTGCGCAACACTCCAACTCCCTGCAACAGGAATTTCATTGAACTGATAATCGTTTGTTGATACAATTAATTGGATTAATTCGTTGGTAGTTTTTTCAATTTCAATATTGATTAGAGCTTTCATAATTCAATTTTATATTCTTTACTTTCCGTGTTGGCTAATTTCTTTTGGAAATTTGTCACCAATTAAATTCAGTTTAATATTATGTTCCAAATATGCTTTCAGACCATCTAAGACTGTTGTAAAGCCACCTGTACTGTCTTTTATAATCTGGATTAACTTGTCTCCTGTTTCGTTGAAGCCATAGTTTTTGATGATTACATAGGTTGAATCTTTTGTCACTGGAATAAATTCATAGTCAACTTTAGTAGCAGGGTTTCCCCATTCGGTTACTATTCTTTCGTTTTGGATAATTTCTTTTACCAAAACAGTTGTTGAAACCCCATACATTTCCCAGTTCCAAATTATGGTTTTATCGGGTTCTAATTTTCCACTTGATTTTGTAAACCAAAAGTTGGTCGTAATTTCAGGGTCAATAAATGCCTGGAAAACTAACTTGACAGGTTTTCTGATAAGCATTTGCGTTTCTACCATTGGAATGTTATTGTCTCCCATTTTAATATCTTTTTAAAATAATTTTCTATATTTCGTTTGCAGGTTTTATTCTCTCACATTGATGCTAATTCTTTTCCGCATTATTGATTGGGTCTTCTGCATACTTTTTAAAATTGTTCAGAACTCCCTGGCAAAAATCTCTTTGAATCTCAACAGGAGTTTTTGCTTCGGGTTCAAAGGTTTCTATAAGGATGGTGGCATTGCCATCGGGAATAAATTCAACTACGGTTTTTCGTCTGTCATCCAAAGTATATTCGATCAGTTCATTCGTTATTACTTTATCATATTTGCCACCAAAGTCAAAGCCATCACTTCCGTTCTTTGCTTTCATCCGGAATAGAAATCTGCCATCCTCTCTCAAATCATTTTCAACTTTTAATGTCTGCCAATCGTCTGAAGGATTATTCCATTGAATAATGTCGTCAGGCGTTGTCCAAAGCTTCCAAACCCTTTCTACTGCTGAGTTTATCACCGTTTCCGCTGTGATTGGATTATTCATGTTTGGGTTTTTTTTTAAAAGTTTTTGTCGTTGATACTGCATCATCTTATAATTATGCAAAACAAAAATGATAACTATTTGTAAGTCTGCTGCAGTCAGGACTTTTGAAGTTTTTTTATTTTATAATAAAGTATCACTACACCTGATTTCAATACTTTCGTATCCAATAATTTCAAATTGATTTTATCGTCAATTCCCTTAAACATAGGGTTTCCCTTCCCCAATATTAGCGGGTTTACGATAATCCTGTATTCATCAATCAAACCCAATTGAGTGAGTTGCGTTACTAATGTACCGCTTCCAAATATCACGATGTCTTTGCCGGGCTGTTCTTTCAGGTCTTTCACTTCTTTTGAAAGATTATTCTTTGCCAATGTTGCATTATTCCAAGCCACTCTTTTCAATGTTTTTGAAAAAACAATTTTAGGCAGATGATTCATCTTGTGTGTAATCACGGCATCTTCATCAATAGCGTTTGGCCAAAAAGCCACCATCATTTGGTAGGTAACTCGTCCAAACAAAATGGTATCTACCTCATTAAGTAATTGCCGGGCATATTCAAAAAAACTTTCATCGACGGTAAACCAATCTATTTCCTTGTTGACTCCTTCGAAGAATCCGTCTAATGATACTAAATTTGAAACAATAATTTTTCGCATTATATTTCTATTAAGCCTTTGTTATTTTTCTTCAATCAAGGATAAAATATTCCCTGCCGGGTCTTTGAACCAGGCGATGTTTGGGCCTTTTCCACCACTCCTGCAGATTCCTTTTTCATCAGTTTTAATGGTTCCATCATACTGTTCAAATGTGATTCCTTTTTTAATGAGTTCATCAACCGCTTCGTCTATATTTTTTACCGGAAAATTAAGAACAGTAAAAGTGGCGGCAACATGATTGGGCTTTGGATAAATGATCACGCGATTTCCTCCTTCAGGATTTAATTCTAATAATCCCATCGGATTGTCTTTTACTTCCAGGCCAAGAATTTCTGAATAAAATTCTTTTGCCTTTTGTATATCATTTACCGAAAATCCACTAAATGCTTTTGAATTTTTCAACATGATGTTATTATTTATATTATAGAAAAATCAGGTTTCTTAATCATTCATTTGAACAAGACACATCATTTCATTCTCGCTTTTATACCATTCGATTGCGGGTTTTGTTTTATTCACTCTCGGATCTTGTACTATTTCGAAAAAAAATCTTTAATGCAATTGGTCTTCTTCTGCCATTCCATAACTGTCACTGTTAAATAATTTCCTTTTTCAATAGTGAATTTTTGAAGATTATATTTCTCAGCTTCACCATGAAATTTTTCTTCGGCCAATGCATAGTAAACCATCTTCCCCTTTTTAAAATCACTTAATCCATAATAGTTACGGGCACCTGCACAGTCGCCGGTTTTTTGTATTAATATATCAAACGCATCTGCGATACCTGTGGGGAAAGTGTTAACCAACCCACCAAAAACTCTTATATCAGCAGGAAGATTGAATTCTTTTTTCTCCATACATCTTTATTAAAACACAAATTTATTGACATCGTTCAAAATTGTTAGGGTGCAAATACGCCAATGTAAGGGGCTCTTTGCGACAGCTCCGCATAAATAAGAATCTGCTTAGATAAAACTAAAACGGAAAAGAAGCAGTTAAAGATGAAGAGTGATAACCATGGAATGAAGGAGAGAATTTTATAGAGAGGAAAATTTATGACAAGATGAGAAACGATGCATAATCGTCTTCATAAAAGGTTTTAATAGTAGTAACGCGGTTTCGTAACAATTCTTCAATTTCAGTGGTAGAACAATTACCCAATCTTACCCAAATGATTTTGGCGGATAGCCAAATAAAAAACTACGTTGATGCATATCTGAATCTTTTGAAACAATTATCAGTCCGTTATATTTGGCATATTCCTAAACATCAGGATCGCCTGCAGCCTTCAGACCAACATTTCTCACATGAACTGAACCGGGGAAAATATCCGCAAGAAGAATTGGTAATTTATGAGATATATTTTCATCAAAGAGGAGCTTCATACGGATACAGTCATGAGTTTACGTTCACGATCAGCAGCGAAGGCAATAGTTGCTTTCAAGTCTTCACGAGTGAGGTCTGGAAAATCATCAAGAATTTCTGCTTCACTCATATTGGAAGCCAGGTATTCTAAAACTTCGTAAACTGTGATTCGTAATCCACGAATACAAGGTTTTCCACCTCTTTTATTGGGATCAATCGTTATATAGTCCTGATAGTTCATGTTCTAATTAGTTTTTCCTGATTTCAAAGATAACCATTATTTCAGGATACCAGGCGATCCCCGTTTTTACTAAAATGCAGAATAAGCAACCTAAGGGGCTCTTTGCGACAAAAAGTTTTCTTAGTTTTGTTGTCACAAAATAAATCGTCAATGAAACACATAACCATCTTAGCCACTTCCGGAAGTAATTTGGCAAGCATAGATACGCCTCGCCGCGCTTTCCTTTCAGTTAACGAGGATTTGAAAATTAAAAATAAAGCTGCCCTCTTCAAAGTTGAAATAGCAGGGAGCACAAAAGAAATCAAACTGAACAATGGCATTTACACTGTTCACACGGATGTAGAGATAAAGAATCTAAAGAAAACAGACCTGGTTATAATTCCGGCATTTGAGGGAGATGTTCAAAAAGGGGTAGCACAAAACGCAGATTTAATTCCCTGGATCACTCAGCAATACCGGAAAGGTGCAGAAGTTGCCAGTCTTTGTGTGGGCGCTTTTTTACTGGCAGCTACCGGGCTGGTAGATGGGAAAAGCTGCTCAACACATTGGCGTGTCACCAATCAATTTAAAGCTATGTATCCCAAAGTAAATCTCGTACCGGATAAAATTGTCACAGATGAAAATGGCATCTATACCAGTGGTGGCGCTTTTTCTTCGTCCAATCTTGTTTTATATCTCATTGAAAAATATGCAGGGAGGGAAATTGCTATTCATTGTTCAAAAAATTTCCAGGTTGACATTGACCGATGCACCCAGTCGCCCTTCATTATTTTTGAAGGACAAAAGGATCATAATGATGTTCACATCAAAAAGGCCCAGGAGTTTATTGAGAAAAATATCCAGGAGAAAATTTCTGTCGATCAATTAGCATCGATGCTTTCTATCGGGCGCAGAAATCTCGAGCGAAGGTTTAAAAAAGCGACATCCAATTCTTTGGTAGAATATATGCAAAGAGTGAAGGTGGAAGCGGCCAAACAAAGATTTGAAAGTTCGTCCGATAATGTAAACGAGGTAATGTACAATGTAGGTTATAATGATGCAAAAGCTTTTCGAACCACCTTTAAACGCTTTACAGGGCTATCTCCCATAGGTTATAGAAATAAGTACAACAGGGAATTGACGGTAGTTTGATTTTTGAAAATCGTGGAATAATATCTGAACCAAGAAGTGAAGGTTCATTAAGACCTATCTCGTTTCTTGTTTATTGCTTCTTGTTTCTTACAACTTTTCAAAATATAGCTTCGCAAAATCTTCCATGCTTGTTGCATCTTCCACTTCAAAATTTCCAATCCTTGTCCGGCGCAACTTGCTAAGATAGCCTCCACATCCCAGGGCGTTGCCATAATCATTGGCCAAACTGCGTATATACGTGCCCGTTGTACACACAACTCTGAACGAAACCACGGGCATTTCGATATTAGTGATTTCAAATTCCTTTATGATTATTTTTCTTGGTTCAAGAATTACGTTTATTCCTTTGCGTGCTAAAAGATAAACCGGCTTTCCTTTTTGCTTGATAGCAGAATGTATCGGTGGCGTTTGCAAAATTTCCCCGGTAAATTGCTTCGTAGTTTCCCTAATCAAATCTTCTGAAATTCCATCTAATGACATAAAATTTACGGGCTCACTTTCAAGATCATAAGTCGGCGTAGTTGCACCCAGCGTAATTGTTCCGGTATATTCTTTTTCCTGTGCCATGTACTCATTTATTTTTTTAGTAAACTTTCCGGTACAAACTATTAAAAGCCCTGTGGCCAAAGGATCCAGCGTACCCGCATGGCCTACTTTTTTTATTTTAATAATGTTCCGGATCTTTCTTATTACGTCGAATGACGTCCATTCCAGAGATTTGTCGATCAACAAAACTCTGCCTTCTTCAAAAGTATTTTCAATCATTGATATAATTAATTATGTCATTCTTCATTTTAAGCCTCTTTTAGGGGTTTGGGGTTCATATCGCGCGGCGCGCTTTCAATTCCAGGTATTTGTTAATTGCGTTCACAGTAAGGTTTTTAGGCGATGAAAGGATTGAAAGAATGCCGTATTTGGAGAGTTCCTTCGCGATAATTCTCTTTTCAAAAGAGAATTTTTCAGCGATTGTTTTTATATAAATTGCTTCCATATTTGTGGCGTGCGTATTGGTCAATTGACCCAACTCCGAATTTTCAAAAAAGACGACTAATAATAAATGGTTCTTTGCCAACGAACGTAAATAATCCAACTGCCTGTTTAATCCTGAAAGTGATTCGAAGTTGGTAAATAAAATAAGCAGACTGCGATGTTTAATTTTACTTCTTATTTGTCCATAAAGCATTTCGAAATCACTTTCCAAAAAATCAGTCTTTTGTTTATAAAGCAATTGCAAAATATGCTCTGCCTGCGAAGGTTTTCTATCAGCGGGCAAAATGTTTCCAGGCTCATTAGAGAAGGTGATGACTCCTACCCTATCTTGTTTTTTTAAACAAACATTACTTAGCAGCAGGCAACTATTAATGGCATAATCCAAAAGCGTCATACCATCAAAAGGCATCTTCATCAAACGGCCTTTGTCTATAATACAATAAACCTGCTGTGATCTTTCTTCCATAAAATTATTTACCATCAGGCCACCCTTTCGGGCAGAGGCTTTCCAGTTTAAAGTACGTATGTCATCGCCTGATACATATTCTTTTATCTGCTCAAACTCCATGCTCTGGCCTATTTTACGCATCTTTTGATTGCCACTTTCAAGTTGTAATGTGGTGCCGGAAAATAATTGATAGTTGTGCAGTTGCAAAAACGAAGGATAGACAGGGATCGTTTGTTTTGCTTCCGTTGTAAATCGTCTCGCCACTAAACGCAACGGCGTGGATACGAATAAATGAATGTCACCAAAATGATATTCACCTCTTTGCAAAGGCTTTATATACCAGTGGATTTTTTTTTGCTGGCGTGGTTTTAATTCAAGTTTCCTTTTCCAGCCACGTATTTGTAATTGCGCAGGTAATTCATCAATTATTTCTACAAATGCCTGGAAGCGAAATTCGTTTTTAACGATAATATCAACACGGTTTTTATCGCCATTGCTAAACCTGTTTGACGTGATCCTTTGCGCGGTTGGTATTCTTTTTGAAAAAAATAATAAGGAATAATCTATGATAAAAAAAATGATGAACACAACGAACAAAAGAATGGAAATGTTTTCCAATAAAGGAATGTAGAAAGCCAAAATAAACAGGGCTACTAACGCAGCGAGAGCCACGTAAAAACGCTGTTTAATAAAAAGGTTACCAAAATATTTTTGTATAAAGTCCAATGATTTGGGTTATTGGTTAAATCATGAAATAAAAATCTCTTTTATTTGTCGTTTCACTGTGGGTTAATATTGAACTATAAAATAGTCCATCCGTTAAATCAAAAAATAAGAATCCCCATTATTTGTCCTTTTACTGTTAGTCTGATAAAAAAAAACAGTTGAATAATAAAATAATTCATCTCTCACCTTGGCACTTCGATTTTACTGATAATGTCTTTAATTAATTCATCTGCAGAAACGCCTTCCATTTCTTTTTCGGGCGTTAAAATAATCCGGTGTCTCATTACCGGAATTGCAATCTCAATAATATCTTCCGGCGTTACAAAATCTCTTCCCATAATAGCTGCACTGGCTTTTGAAGCTCTTAAAATAGCGAGCGATGCCCGGGGAGAAGCACCCAGGTAAAGAGAAGGATTGTTACGGGTTTCGTTCACAATCTTCGCTATAAATTCCACCAATTTAGGATCGATAATTACCTCATTGATGATATTTCTGTATTCGGTAATCTGTGCAGTTGAAATAATCTTTTGTACATTATTGAGCAGTGAATTCGGCGATATGGATTGCTGATTTAAAAGTATGTTTATTTCTTCGTTTACTGTAGGATAGCCGATGACAATCTTAAACAAAAATCTGTCTAACTGTGCTTCCGGCAGCCGATACGTTCCCTCCTGCTCTATTGGATTTTGCGTAGCAATCACAAGGAATGGAAAATCCATAAAATGAGTAATACCATCCATGGTTACCTGTCGCTCTTCCATCACTTCAAACAAAGCGGATTGCGTTTTTGCCGGCGCGCGGTTTATTTCATCTATCAAAATTATATTGCTGAAAATAGGACCACGCTTAAATTCAAATTCGGCTTGTTTCGGATTAAAGACAGAAGTTCCTAACACATCACTCGGCATAAGGTCTGGTGTAAATTGTATCCTTGAAAAATTAGTGTCAATAATTTTTGCCAGCAATTTTGAAGTAAGCGTTTTTGCTACGCCCGGCACGCCTTCTATCAATACATGCCCATCAGAGAGTAA
>Ga0134126_10003333_pt1 | contig 20140 bp, 11 predicted proteins | sample KB31752_FD_96881 | JGI IMG/M metagenome (GOLD analysis project Ga0134126, IMG submission 96881) | Terrestrial soil microbial communities with excess Nitrogen fertilizer from Kellogg Biological Station, Michigan, USA - KB3-175-2 | ecosystem: Environmental > Terrestrial > Soil > Unclassified ...
CCACATTCTAACCCGCCAAACAAGCCACAAGTAATTATTATTTATCTTTGAACTAAGAGAGTTTACTGTCCGGCTAAATCGATACATCTCAGCATGCTACACATAAAATCCCATGCTACACCTGCTACACCGATGATAATCAATAACTTACGACTGCCAATATTTTGTCAGTGTCAAAATATTGTCAGTACTTTTGCGCATTTGTGGTAAAAAAGTTTTTTTGTTATGCCGGTTTAAACGACCTGCAGCTATCGCAATTAAAGAGACAGGCGCCTCGTCTTTCACATCAATAATTCATTCATTCCTCAATCCCTTCACCGGGTTTGCCGTGGCCGATCTAATGGTTCGGAAACTAACAGTACCCAGTGCAATTAACATGGCCCCTGCGCCTGCCAATATAAATACCCAAAAGCTTAGGTTAGTATGATAGGCAAAACCCTGCAGCCATTGATGAATAAAGTACCAGGCTATGGGCGATGCTACCAGCAATGAAATGGCAATTAGCACGACAACCTCCTTATTCAGCATGGTTAATATATCGCTGATGCTTGCGCCCAGCACTTTGCGGATGCTGATCTCTTTGGTCCTTCTTTCGGTGGTAAACATCGCCAGGCCGAACAAACCCATACATGATATGAAGATGGTGATGAGTGTCGCAGTCCGCATAAGCCAGGCCGTTTGTTGCTCGCTTTCATACATTTTCTCAATAGAATCTCCCAGGAAAGCGTAATCAAAGGGCTCCTCCGGGTAAACCTTCTTCCATTCCTTCGCAATTCGGTTTATCAGCAGCGGGAGATCGCCCTTTTGGAATTCGGCGGGCGTCAGCTTTAAAGCTACACCAATTTGCCTTTCCGGGATGTTCAGTATGACGCAGGGGATAATTTTATTGAAGAACGAAGTCTGGTAAAAATCAGCTACCACGCCGACTATAGGGTATCCTTTATTCCCGGGGCCCCAAAGCAAAAGCTTACCGATGGCATCTGTTGGATCCCTGAAACCGAGCGCTTTTGCCGCGGTTTCGTTTATAAGGTATTCCCTTGCGCTGTCGCTATGCAGCAAATTGCGGCCGGCAATTATTTTCATATGATAAAACGGCACAAAGTGCTCATCGCCCGGGTAGGTATAACTGTCCATGGACCATTCAAGGGGCCCGCGCAGCCGTATAGGGTCACCCATGTGGCCGCGGCTAACCGGTGGAACACCCTCTGTTATAACCTGTTCAACACCCGGTAATTGTTTTACCTGGTCGGCAAGCACCTTCGCTTTTCCACCAGGCTGGATGCTGAACACCGTTCGCAGCGTAATAATATTATTTGTTTTAATGCCCAGGTCCTTGTTTTGCATGTACCTGATCTGGTTGCTTATGGCTATGGTGCCGATGATAAAAAGCAGCGATATGGTAAACTGGAAAACGATAAGGCTTTTACGCAGGTAGCCTTTATTATCCGCCCGCTCGCTTACTTTGCCTTTAAGGCTGCTCACCGGCTTAAAGGCGGTTAGCAGCCTGGCGGGATAAAAGCCCGCAAGCAGCGTGGTAAAAATGGCGATGCCGGCCAAAAATATCCAGTTGCTATAATCTGTAAAATGGAATTGAACGCCGGGCGGGATGTATGCGGCAAACAGGCTCAATAAGGGTTTTATGGCCATAAGGGCTATAGCCACGGCCATCAGTGCCAGGATAAATGTCTCGGTTAAAAATTGGAAAAGAATGTTGCTTTTTTCACTGCCCAGCACTTTCAATATGCCGATCTCCTTAGTGCGTTGTATCGATTGTGCGGTAGATAAATTGATAAAATTGATGGCCGCGATAAATAAGATGAACAGCGCTACTGCCGAAAGTATATACAGCACCCGCAGGTCGGCTTTACGACCAGGACCGCCATACTCCTGGTGAAAATGTATGGAGGTAAAAGGCTGCAGCTCTACCCGCATCTGGCCGCGCGGGTCGGGGTCGATGTATTTTTTTACGAATGACCGGAGCTGCGCATCTATTTGCGAAGGTTTGACGGCCACGGGCAGCTTTACCAATTCCTGCGTACCGAACATCATGTCCCATTTGCCCTGGGGAAACTGGTGTATTAAAAAACGGCTCTTAATGGTGCTGAATGAAATAAAATCCGAAAAATTGAAATCTGAATTTTTATTCCAGTCTTTAAGTATCCCGGTCACCCGTACCATAAGCGAATCATTGTAAATGATCGTTTTGCCGATCATTTTGCCGGGCGGCACATCTCCGAAATAGGTTTTAGCGCGGCTTTGCGTCAGCACTACGGTCATGGGATCGGTTAGCGCTGTTTTTTTGCTGCCGCTTAGCCAGGTATAGGGCAATATGTCAAAATAATCGGGCTGGGTAATTATCGCTTCCGTCTCGTCGAACCGCCTGATCACCTTCCCGCCTTCCATTATTTTCACTTTTGGCCGGTAGGGCTGAAAAGCGGCCTGTTTCTCCAGGCCGGTGAGGTCATTACGCATGGCCTCGGGCATGGGGGGCGGGATCGAATTCATGTGCGCACGACTGCCGGTCCGGGCGTCAGGCGCGCTTACATCGACACAATAAATGCGGTCTTCATCGGGGTGAAAAGTGTCGAAGCTGAATTCGAAGCTGGCTATCAAATAAATAGCCAGGCACCCGCAGATACCCAGCGCCAGTCCCATTACATTAATGGCCGAATAGGTTTTATGGCGTTTGATGTGGCGCCAGGCATTTTTTAAATAATTTTTAAACATAAAATTGCGGGTTAATTTGCCGTGAGGCCACATGAGGTTGGTTTCACGGTGTAAAATTACCCGCGCAATCGGGGCATTACGTCTCAACTTATAAGTTGGGCGCTCTTTTTTAAGACCGGCTTTATATTCAACCGGGCTTTTCCCCGTCACCTGTTTGAAGATGCGGTTAAAGGTGCTTTTGGAATTGAAGCCAGACTCATAGGCGATGCCCAGCAGCGTGATGTGATCATAAGCTGGATCCTGCATTTTGCGCGCCACGTCGCGAACGCGGAAATCATTAACAAAATCATTGAAGTTTTTTTTGAGCGCTATATTGATGATGCGCGATAATTCGTGGGTGTGTATTTCCAGCTTTTCGGCCAGTGAACTTAGACCTAGTTCCGGGTCATGATAAAGCTGCTTGTCTTCCATTGCTCTTTTAAGCCAAACGCCCCTTTCTCTTAGTTCGGTCGACGCTGATGGTTTTGAAACCGGGGCCATTTCTGCCGGCAGTTCAACTTCAGGCCTTAAAAAAGCTACGGCGCCTATCCAGATCATGGCCATCGCCAAAAGAAGATATATGGGATAATAAGCCGTTGGATTTAGCTGGTTGTGGTAACCAAAATAATTCGCGGCGGCGTATGGGATCCACAACAGCCATAACAGGCCGAAACCTGCCAATAAACGGTGCAGCCACCGCAGTTCGTTGCGGTACCGGTCGCCGCCGTTAAATTTCAGGCGCCGGTAAAAACTTTCTATCAGCCGATGGGATAGGTACAAATAAGTGACGACTGAAATAAATGCCAGCAACTGCAATGCTGATTTCAATTGACTTTCCTCCGGTAATACCTGAACGCTTAATTCCAGCAACACAGGGCTGAAATGGAGGAGGTCTTTCCAGCGGGATTTCCGCTCCGGCCGGCTTAGCTTCAATACATAAAAATAGATCAGCGGGCCGAGGGCCAACGAAAACTGCAGCGTTAAGCGGCTCCAGCCGGGGTAATATTTCTCAAGCCCGATGTCAATGCCCAGCATGCGGATCATCCACAATACCATCACCGTTAACGCCAGGCCCAAAAACTGTTTTGCCGCCCGGTTAATGCTTTTGGTGAAAAGTAAAAGCACGGCAAAGGTGAGCCCGATAAATATCGTCCCCAGGAAGGCCAGGTCGTAAAAGCTGATATGGAAAGTATACGTATTCAATCGTAATGGTTAAACGCAATTGCCGCTCCAAACTTATAACATGTTGATGGATAAAAAATTATGAGGCATAAAATATTTGCGCTGTAACGGAAGCGGACGTTGGGCGTGGGGTTTTGGGATACGGTTTGAAGGTGCGGGTGTAGCATGCCATCCCGCACGTGCGGGCCTACACCTAATACACTATTGATAGTCAGAACTTTACGACTGTCAATATTTTGTCAGTGCCTAAATATTGACAGTACTTTTGCTCATTTTATGGCAAGAAAATTTAATTGTTACACCGGTTCAGGGATGTTTGAACCGGCGGGGAATCGCGGATTTGAGCTTCGTAGCTTAATAGCAGCAGCCCTGGCTGGTTTTAAATTTTCTCGAATCGGGGCGTAAAGCCCATGATGCAACGGCAATTGATAAAAAAATAATTGGCGCTATAAAAGCTTTAAACCCGTCGCCTACAGCCAGGTGAGACGCAATGGCGCCGGTATATATCAGGAAAGTACCAAAGTAAGCCCATTCTTTAAGCAAACGCAGGCCGGGAAGAACGAAAACAGCAGCGGCAAGCACTGAGCCAAACCCTTTTATTACCAGGAAGTAAGGAGGGAAGCCCAGGTGCTGCATTAGCGAGATAGCATATCCTTTGTTAAGCCAGTTGAAATCCCATGTGGCGCTTAAAATTGATTCAAACGCCAGGTACCCGGTTAAAACCCAATAAGCAATAAGGCGGCCTTTGGAGGTTTTCGGGGCCGGCATCGTTTCATTCATGTTTTATGTTTTAATTTTTTTAACGCTTTGTTTAGTTATTTCGCATCTCAAAGTTAAATGCACCTGGTTAATTCTAGATTTTACTTTAATAACGACCATGACTAACAAAATTGGACAAATAAGGCTAGATTTTTAAATATTTCTCACCCCCTTACGCCGGATCAGGCATCTTGCCTGAACCCAAATAAGTGTAAGCGTCCCGCTTACATTAACCACGTTACGATGTCGGAAAAACGCCATGCAGTTATTGAGATACGGCAGCGGGATGCTGATAGGGTGTTGCGCCAACGGATATTTTAACCGGCGGAGGAGCCTACTCCTTTTATTTTAACGCTTTTTACCTTTCAATATGTTTTCCAATGTTTTCGGATCAATCTGGCCTACCTGTTTTGGGCCAGGTAGTTTATATTTATTCGAATAAACTTCTGTTTTTTTGTTTTGTAATTGTTGCTGATCCACAGCTTGTTTATCTTCCGGCTTTCTTGAAGACGAATGAACTTTAGTCGTATTTGGAAACTTTGCAAGCCAAGCATCATATCCATCAACATCATAACGGGCTTGCTTTAATAATTGCGTCGTGTCGTTTGCCATTGACTTTCTCAGTTCCTCATCAGCCAATAGTAAATTGTCCACGTCTATTTGCGATGATAACTGATCAAGCATACTGATTGCTTTAGCACATTCATCCACGTATGAAGGTTTTTGAGTAGATAGGCCCGATCTATCAGAAACCAAGGTAGCAGTTGGAATAATTTGCAAAGCAATTGAAATCATATCAGGCGCAGATGCTTTCGGCCAAACCTTATATCCCATTATACTTTTTATTTCGACTTCTTTTTGTGGAACCTGACTAACGCATAAACCCTGAATCCACTTCGACAAACCAATCAAAAAGACATTGGAAAAACCCGCGCTGTTAGTGCAGTAACCATCTAATGCATCCTTTCCATCTACAGAAATAGTTGATGACGATTTTTGCCTGAAACCTTGACAAGAATTTAGATTATCAAGGTAAATTTTTTTCAATATTTCAAAAACTTTAGGATTGACTTTGCGCTCGTTGGTTCTCGTTGTTATAAGAAGTAACCAAGGATCTTTCCGGTAAGCTTGCAAAGCCATTAAAGTATTAATCGTGTTATAGTGATTCTCTTCAAATTCCTCCACGTCTTCTTTCGCTATACTATCACACAGATCAATATTAATAATATCAAACGGTGCCATATCTCGAGACTCCGTGTAAGCCACTGAGGTGCTCCCTGATATACGAACAATGTCATCGGGTAATAACTTTGATTGTTCATCTACAAATGGCAAATTGTTAATCTCATTACGTGAGACCTCGAGACTAGCATCGTGATCTGGTCCGGGATTTTGACCCTTATTAAATCCAAGGTATTTTATTTTTAATTCTTTGGGAACACAAACGTTATCATGGAGATATCTTAAATCAAGGAGATCATCTCCTGGTAAACTGAGGTATTTAATTGTATTGCCAATCGGATTGTATTGAGTTACTAAATCATTAATAAGATCAGTCCATTGCCTTTCCCTAACATATTGTTTTCGAGGCTTATGCCAAGGTTTAAAATCCTTTTTAACAGGAGGAGTAGGCTCGTAAGGGTATGCGCCGCCCAAATCGTCGGTAAATTCATCTCCTGTATTATCTTGTTGTGTAAGGTCGGTCATTTGTTGGCTTCCAAAACATCATATATAGCATTCAGCAAGCGTTGTTGCTCTTGTGGGGATAATTTGTCGAACAAACGGAAGGATGCCATAATCTGAGTTATAGCTTTCATCTTCTCGTTTGTTATTTTTATATGCGCCGATATTACTCTTTTTTTTGACCCGGTACGTAGCGCAGGTCTCTTAACAACAATTTCTGTATTTTCAGGTAGAAGAAGATTATTCTCCTCTATAATTATATCGACTGAAGGTGGTGAAGAATACTCATCTTTTACTTCGCGTTGCCACGTACGAATCGCAAGATTTTTAATATCATCAGCAAACTGGACTTCTTGCTCGTCTCTTGCCTCTGTCCGCACTTCGGAAGCCAATCGTTTCTGGGCAGTCGCCAGCTGACGTAAAGCATTATGAAGCCAACGTGCAATGTAAACTGCATGAGGATGGGCAAAGTTAAATGACTCTCGATCAATATTCAATGCACTATCAAATCCTTGACGTACAAATATTTCACAAGTGATTTGTCTCAGCCTCACTTGCTCAGAAACTTGATAGTTCAAGAAGGTAGGATCAAACAACGTACCGCTTGCCCCATTTACTCTAATTAATGCTCCTCTGTGTTCTGCAGGCGCTATGATAGGATTCCAAAACAGATAGGCTTCAAACTGCAATGTACCTGTGCTGTATTCTTTCTGAATGTTAGGGAAATCTTGTTTAACCTTTCCAAGTAACACTAAAGGTTTATTCAAACGATGTTTGCCAGTGGGTAATCCTTGATATTTTATCGGATGCGACAATTCCAAGTTGTCGAAGAAAATATCAAATTTTTCAAGTTCTTCTCCTTCTTGTAAGCTCAAGCATTCTCGGAATGTAATATTCGATGGGCATGGCAAAGGTTTTGCAGACCCTTTGGGTTCGTTAGCTATCAAAAAAGGATGCATCCAATCAGACATTTTTAGGTCGAACAAATTACCTTCAATGTAAGAAAGGGGTGTAGCAAGACTCAAGCTCCATATCATTTGTAGATAATAATCAAAAATCTGTTCCAGGCGTGGATTTTGATTTCCCAAACGTGCTTCTTGCCAGACAACATCGACTAATTTAGAAAACGCCACTGCCGGCAAGTCGGTGTTTTCCCAAGGAACAGTTTTTTCAGCAATTAAATCTGTTTCAAGCTGATTTCCACTCACACTTTGCACTTTGCCAATGTGATATTTTGGCGGCAATACAGGCTCATGCCCTGCCGGGTCGGAACGGCTTTCTTCATAATCAAGCCAAAGCTTTTTACTCTGAAGCGTTTCCTTTGTGTGAGCGCGGATATTGGTTAGAATGATTGAAGTTCCATGGCTATGAAAATCAAATGCAGGTTCTTTCCAAATCGTCACTATTCCTGATTCGAAGGTAGCATTCTCAATTTCGACTTTACTATCTTCAGGCTCGTCAGAAAATTGTCTCAGATTTATAGTCGCAACGGTGCGAAAATCATCACCCGCCCTTTTTGTTATGATTTGAAAAGTAAGAGTTAATTGGGCTACGGAGAAAATGCCTATCCCAATTTTTCCAATGAGTTTTCTTCCGTTTGGACTTGTTAAGGAATTTTCTGAGGTCACTCCTAGCTGTTGCCCTTTAATATTACGCTTGGAGCTTCCTCCTATATGTTTCAACATGTATGCTAGCGTTTCCGGTGACATACCGTGCCCATCATCTTCAATAGAAATTCTCGAAAAACGTGGTGCGTCAGTTTTTATAACAACCTTTGAGGCATCAGCGTCATATGCGTTTGAGATTAATTCGCGTAAAGCAGACCCTGGATGTCTGTAGATACCATCGGTAATCCTCGCAATGATGCGTTCATCCGTTTCAAGTTTAGTTGAAACAGGTGTTTGTGCATTGCTGGATTGGATTCTTTCAGCAAGGGCACTGTCATCATCGAATATTTCCACAATTGAAAATTAAATATTCATCGATTTGCTAATTGCCGCTGCCAAACTCTTGGCCAATGGCGGCGGAACCGCATTTGAAATCTGCTGAACTTGCTGAGATAAATTACCTTTTAGTTCGAAGCTTCTTGGAAAACCTTGCAATAACATTGCTTCATATATGCTGAGACGACGGGTGCCTTCCGGGTGAATGTGTATCTCCCTGTTCCCAAACGCAATTGTTGGGGAGGCTTTATCCCATTTCAATTTTCGAAAACTTCTGGTTTTGCTATCGCCGCCTATAATTTGCGCAAACTTCGGTGATTTTGGCTTCATCGTCCAGTGATTCGGATGATTTGGAATATCGGCACTCGTTAAATTCCTCTCAAAAAATATTGGGTTAGGTAGGCCGCCTATTACCTGTTTTACTGTAGTGGGCCCTATTTTTTTTTCAGGAACTACTGGTTTGTAACCCTGTCCACTACGCAGTGCCGAAACTATAACGCGATTCCGCTTTTGTGCTACGCCATAATCTATTGCACACAATTCTTTTTCGGTCACATCAAGTTTTAATTTTTTTAGCCCTTGAATCAGAGATAGATACTTTTCTGAGTGCTTTTTGTCTTTCATCCCAAGAACATTCTCAAAAATTACAAACTCAACGACATAGTCTTTTTGAAGTTTCTTGATGATTTGAACATACAATTTTGGTAAAGCATTTCTTGGATCATCTGGGCGTGAGCCAATATTCCCGCGTGAAAAGCCCTGGCAGGGCGGGCCACCTATTACACCTATTCTATTCCCGCGCTCAACATTTTCTTGGACATGTTTTAAAACTCCGTTTGGTCCAAGTTTAGTTAAATCAGCGACAATACTTTTCGTGGATGCAAAGTTATGCTTGTGAGTATCTATGGCGGCCGATTCAAAATCAATAGCTAATGCTATTGGATAACCCTCTTCTTTGAAACCAAGGTCAAGCCCGCCGGCACCGCAAAAGAGGCTAATTATTTGGGGTTTAGTTATTGAGGATGTCGTTGCGATTGCCGTTTTTTGCATATTTCAAGATTAAAAGGCTATATACAAATATCAACATAATATTGCAATATCTTGTCAAAAAGATTTACAGAACATTTACTCTCTCTCCCTTAACAAATCAAATAATAGCTGGTTTAATGTAATTGGTAAAAAGCCTTTTTTTAAGTTGCATTCCCATATTACTATAATGTTCCAGCCCAAAGCTTTTAAGTTTTTTATGTGTGAAAAATCGCGCGCCTTATTTCGGTATATTTTTTCAAGCCACCATTCAGTTTTGGTTTTCGGAACATGATAGTATTTGCAGTTTTCATGTCCATGCCAAAAGCATCCATTAATGAATATTACTGTCTTGAGCTTTAGTAGCACTAAGTCTGGCTTTCCAGGTAATTTCGAGCTATGTAAACGATACCTAAATCCTTGAGCATGCAAAAACTTACGCACCAATATTTCCGGCTTGGTATTTTTGCTCTTGATACGTGACATATTGTGGCTACGTCGTTCAACAGAATGCACATCGGCCATAATTAAACATCCAATTATAATGTAATATAACGCAAAACCAATCGTCTTATTGGCAGCAATCTTCGTCCAGTTGAAGCACCCTGCGGTCCGTAGCTTCAGCCACGGACCCCCATGAACGGACAATGTCTCTTGTGTCGGTTCGCTTGAACCGGAGGATGAGTGGCCTTCTTTCATTTCGCAAACTCTTCACCGGGTTCGCCAGCTCCGCTTTGATAGCCATATAACCCCTCCCCTCGCGCTAGACTGCAGCGCAAAGGCCAAAAGCAGGGCGTAGTAGTGCGGCCGTGATAGGTATTAAACTTTCCCCGCACCGAACGCCGCGCCACAATATACCACCGAGCACGCAGCGTCCTCCACAAGCAACCCCTACCAAACCACCGACACATTCCCTAACTTAGCATCAACTTTCTGCTTTAATTGGACAGGGGATAAATGAGTACTGCAGAAAACGAAAAAGATGCTCCCGTTGAATCATTTGCGGATGAAAGTGCCTGGGGCAAATGGCTTGCTGTCCATCATGAAAAGTCGGATGGTATCTGGCTGCGCATTTTTAAGAAAGAGTCGGGTGTAAAAACCGTTACCTATGCACGAGCGCTCGACGAAGCGCTCTGTTATGGTTGGATTGACGGACAAAAAAAGCCTTTTGACGGGGATTCCTGGATCCAGAAATTCACGCCGCGCCGGGCACGAAGTATATGGTCGAAACGAAACATCGAACATATTGAACGGCTTACCAACGAAAAGAGAATGAAAGCCGCAGGACTGCAGGCCTTTGAAGAGGCAAAGAAAGACGGGCGATTAGCTGTGGCATATGATTCACCTTCCAATTCGACGATCCCGGACGATTTTCTGCTACTCCTTGAAAAAAACAAAAAAGCAAAAGCTTTTTTCGACTCGCTGAATAAAGCCAACAAATATGCCATCACCTGGCGGCTTCAGACCGCCAAAAAACCGGAGACCCGCGAAAGGCGAATGAACATGATCCTGGAAATGCTGGCTAAAGGCGAGAAGTTTCATTAGGTAAAAGAAACCAGTACCGGTTGCCGGCTTCCGCCCGTAGCTTCGAGTTATGGACCACGATGAACGGAGCCTGTGTCTGCGGTTTGTTATTTACCCTTATTCCCAGGTAATGTTATTTTACTTAACGCTTTTTTTGCGTCTTCCACTTTTTTTACAAAAAACGGGTCATTTGCGTGGCTTTTGACATTATCGGTCACGATAACATCGCCATAACCTTTTTCAATTATCGCTTTCTTAGCTTCAGCCATACGTGTATTTATTTAATCCGCCTATCAAATTTACGGCTTTATTTCCTCTTTCAAAAATCCCCGCCCGCCGGTTCAAGCGTCCCGCTTGAACCCCAATAAATGTAAGCGTCCCGCTTACAATAACCATTTGCAAGGCAAAGAAATATTCCACATATTTATTACCATGCAACGCAACGCCTCAACCGACGAACTTTACTTTGTCACATTAACCGTGGTAGATTGGATAGACGTATTTACCCGCCGCTATTACAGCGATTTCATTATCGAGAACCTGGCCTGGTGCCAGCAAAACGCAAACTTGAATATTTATGCCTACGTCATCATGACCAACCACATTCACATGGTGGCCAACGTTCCCGACGGTTCATTAGGCGATGTTTTGGGGCGCTTTAAAAGCTTCACTTCAAAGGAACTTTACAAGATGATAGCTAACAACGCACAGGAAAGCCGGCGCGATTGGATGCTGAAAGCTTTTGACAGGGCAGGTAAATACAACCCGCTAAACGAAAAACATCAATTTTGGCAGAACGGCAATTATCCGGTCGTACTTTTTACACCTGCGGTTATTGAGCAAAAGATCGATTACACGCATGAAAATCCTGTAAGGGCAGGATTTGTGGGTTCGGCACACGAGTACTGGTACAGCAGCGCGAACCCTGAAAGCCCGCTGAAGATCATTGGGTAATGTCAGCGGGACGCTGACAGGGTCTGGGTTCAAGCGGGACGCTTGAACCGGCGGAGGAGCGGGCCGCTGGAGCCGGCGACGAAGGACTGCCAACTGCTACTGCCAACTGCTACTCATTCCTCAAACTCTTCACCGGATTAGCCAACGCCGCCTTAACCGCCGTATAACCCACCGTAACCCATGCGATCATGATGGACCCTGCTATGGTTAGGACGAAAAACCCGGGGCCTAAATTAACATGGTAAGCATATTGCTGCAGCCAGCTATGCATAAAATACCAGGCGATGGGCGCGGCGATCAGGAACGAGATACCGATCAGCAAAGTGAACTCCCGCGATAACAGGATCAGTATCGCGCTGACGGGGGCGCCGAGCACTTTGCGTACGCCGATCTCCTTTTTTCGCTGCACCGCCATAAATGTTACCAGGCCATACAAACCCAAACACGATATAATTATGGCAACGGCGGCAAACAGCTTGTACAGCTGCGATAGCTGGGTCTCCTGCCTGTAGTAGGCGGCAATGTCCTGGTCGAGGAAACTGTTGGTGAACGCGAAATCGGGATAATATTTACTCCACAACTTTTCCATCGCCGCCAGCGCAGGTTTTGCCTGCGCCATGTTTAATTGAACGCTGGCCCTGCCATAGGCCCGTTTATCGGTCGTTAATACCACCGGGACCATGCTAAATCGCAGCGAGGCCGTATGAAAGTCTTTCACCACGCCAACAATCGGCCGGTTATAGCCGTTCACGATGACCCTCTTCCCGATGGCGAGCTGAGGGTCGCGATAACCTAAGTTACGGGTAACATTTTCAGTCACCACAAATTCGCGGCTTGTGTCCGACTCGTAGTAGGGACGGCCTGCTATAAATTGCAAATGAAACAGGTTAAAAAAGCCGATGTCGGTCATTTTATACGCAACGATCATATTTGGCGCCTTACCCACATTGTCAGGTGTCCGCAAGTCGATGAACCAGCGGCCGCCGATAGGCGGCCCCGAACCGAAATTCACTTTTTCGATCCCGGGTATCTTTAGCAATTCATCGCGCAAGACAGCCCTTTTGGCAAATCCGACGCTGTCCTGTGGAAGCTCGGCGGTTAAAATGGCTTCCTTGTTAAAACCCATATCCGCCGTGTTAACGTAGCTCATTTGCGAGGCCATTACCATGGTAACAATGATAAGCGCCTGTGCCGTAAAAAACTGGAAAATAACCAGGCCGCGCCGCAGCGAAATACCCCCCTGCCCGGCGGAGGCAGTACTTTTTAATACCCGCGCGGGATTAAAGCCCGACAGCAGGAAGGCCGGATAAAACCCGGCTAAAAGTACTACCGCGGCCAAAGCAAACACGAGGAAGAAGATCATGTTACCCTTGTACAAGGCGGAAGCGGTAAGGTGAATGTCCAGCAGGTTGTTGATAACCGGTATAACAAGCAGCGCAGCAGCCAGGGCGATGAACAATGCGAAACAGCTAACGACTGCCGCTTCGCCCAGGAATTGGAGGATGAGTTGCCGGCGGTTACTGCCCAATACTTTACGTACCCCTACTTCCCGGGCGCGGTTTACAGCTTGCGCCGTGCTTAAATTGATAAAATTTACACAGGCAATTACCAACAGGAAAATACCGATGGTACTAAGCATCAGGATGAGGTTATTGCTGAATACGCGGCCATCGAACGTGCCGTAACGCTCATCAAAATGCATTTCATTCAGCGGCTGTATCGATAGAAAATAATTTGGATCGAAAGGTTTGATATACCTGTCGGAGTACTGTTTAAGCCGGCTTTTGAACTGCTCCGGCGAATCGCCTTCATTCAATTGCACAAAGCAGTAGTTGTCTTCTTCAATATAGCCCCAGTCGTTCATAAACCTTTTCAGGTCGGGATAGCTTTGATGCGTAGCGTATGACAATACGGCTTTAATAGGAAAATCGGTATTAGCGGGTATATCTTTTAAAATACCGCACACCCTCATCGGTACGCCATCCATCCGCATCATTTTGCCTGTAGCCCTTTGCCAATGCCCGAAATATTTATCGCCCAGGCTTTGTGTTAACAAAACGTTGTTGGGAACTTTAAGTGAGTTGCGGTATTCGCCTGCCACCAGCGGAAAACTGAACATGTCGAAAAATTGCGGTTCGGCGAAAAATACGCCTTCTTCTTCCCGAAACCTTTTTGTGGTGCTGCTTCCATTATCCTTTATAATCACCTGCACAAACTCATCACGAACAATAGCCGCTGCATTGGCCAATTGCGGAAGGCTGCTCCTTAAACCCGGGGCCACCGGGAAGGGCACACCCATGCGGTATTTTTCGTGCGCCGGGTTCCGCGCGACACGTACCAGGCGGAATAGCTGGTTTTTATGCGCATGAAACTGATCAAAACTTTCTTCGTACCGGACCACCAGGAAAATAAGCAGGAACGCCGCAAAACCCACGGCCAACCCTGCAATGTTTATAACCGAGTAAGTTTTGTGGCGGGTAATGTTGCGCCATGCGATCTTTAAATAATTTTTAAACATGTAATTGCGGTTTGATTGATGATGAGGCCGGTTCGCTGCCCGGTTGATCTTTTTGGTGAACCATAATTGCAGGGGCAAAGGTCAGTCTGATAGATATCGCTCCCGGCAAGAACAGGCCACAGCGGCTAATAGGTGAAGTATTATGCATTCAAGTGTTTTGATTGGCCCAAAGCCTGTTACAGATTACTAAGTTACGGATATATCGTAAACCGCGTTTTGTTTATGTTTGTTGTTGCAACGAAATCGGACGTCTTAACGTTCGGATTTGAATTGCCCATTAGATCACTTAAGGACAGGGTCATATTACTTGTTTAATGACAGCCTTTTAATAAACCAAGCAGTATCAAGGAGGCCAATAGCAACCGGGAAACGATACGCCATGCAGAAACATCGGCATAAGTACGTACAACAGGTGGAAACTGGGCAGGCGGCTGCCGTTCAGCCTGCCGCTGCTGGGGCCTATCGTGAATAAAATGGCTATAATGCTCCTTAAACCAGGCACCAGTGTCAAAAAATGGAATATCACGCTCCTGCGCGTTTTCCAGCAAATCGATGTAGTATGCGTAGGCAGGTGTACCGACGAAGTTGTTGCTTAAAACGTGGCGGACAACACGGTAGACACGAAAACTTAATGGACTCTCCAGCCGGATCAATTGCTGGTAAATTGATAAAAGCTGGTTGAGGTTTTCGCGCTTTCCCAGGGTGGACTTGGCCAGTTCAAAGAGCATTTCCGGATGGGGTTTTACCTTTTTACCACTGTTAAGATAAGCCGTGTACTCGGAATAAGAGAAGTATCTGGTATTGTAGACCCCGTTACCCTCCAGGCATATAAGCAGTTCTTCCTTGTTAAAAAAGTCCGACTCTCTTACGATCGATATAATATTAGCCCGCATTTGCAATACATCTTCATCATCGCGATCCTCTTTCAAGTTCCGAAGGGTGGCTTCGCAACGTATCACGTAATATAGCCGAAAATAATCATCCGCCGGGTCTGTTGCGAGTAATTTCCGGTAATATATCGTCAGAGTTACTTTAGTATTTCCGTAAAAAAAATAATACGCCTGCGCCTTGTCGTCATCGCCGTGATCGAACCAATACTGGCCAATATCGGCGTCCAGTTCTGTAAAGGTATTCCATGGATAGCCGGTACGTTCGTAAAGCTTGTTGCCAAACGGATTACCTGTAAGGTTAAACGAATTGAGGTTTTTATACAGCATTTTTGGATGCGGGTTGCTGATGCCGTTATTTTGCAGGCTGATGTTGACCGGCCCCGGCAGCTCAAACAACGGGCCGAGCTCGGTAATTTTATTATTATCCAGGTTGAGATATTGCAACTTAACTAAAGGCCGCAAAAAGGCGAGGTCGCTGATATTGCAATGCTCAAGGCGCAATCCTGTTAGTGTCGAAAAGCCGCTAATGATTTCGCCGTCGAAGCGCTCGACGGGGCTGGCGCCGAGATTTACAAGCGTTGTTTTTCCCCTCAGCGGCTCCAGGTCGGTGAGGGGCGAGCCTGCCATTTCCAAATATATAAGCGCGTTTAAGCCCCTGAGCGATGAAATGTCGGTAACGGGGCTACCTGAAAACCACAATCCTTTTAGCAATGGTAACGAACTGATAAAAGTGATATCACATACCAATGTTTTGGTAAAATGCAAATACTCCAACTGCGCCAAACCTGCAACAAAAGACAGATCGCTAATTTGGTTTGAGGAAACGTAAAGACTATTAAGCGAAATGCACTTAGCTAGTACCGAGACATCAGTCACCCTATTGTCCGACAGGTTTAAGGTAGCAAGTTTAACCAGTCCTCCAAGTACGTTAATGTCATCTATTCGATTGCAGGGAAGCTGTAGCGTTGTTAAATTAGTGAGCTCCGTTAACGGCTCAAGGCTCGTTATTCCTGCCCCATCGATAAACAAATTCTGCAAATATTTTAATTGTGAAAGGACCGAGATGTCGGCAGTGCGGCAACAGTTGGTCAAAATCAGCCGCTCCAGGCGCGGGAAGGCGGCTAAACCGCTCAAGTCGGTGATTGTAAACCCGTCTACTTCAACTTCCAGATCGCGCAGGCGGGTAAACTTGCCTAGGGCCTGTAGCAAATCGCCTTCGAATACCAATTCGCCATATTCAGAATCATAAAAGTTCAACCTTACAATATAACCCTCATCATCCGCTTCTGCCCAGGCAACGTCCTCATCAAGGTTTAGTTCTGTTTTAAAAAGCTCCAATTCGTTCACGGCTAAAGATAATTGATAAATTAGTGTCCACCAAAGTCCGGATATAAAAATGCGTTCCGTATCTCACCCCAGAACGCTCACCTGGTCATTAGTCATTGGTCATTAGTCATTAGAGGCTACGGAGCTCTTTTTACCTTTCGCCTTTAACCTTTATCCTTTCACCTTTCCTACTGCCAACTGCTACTGCAAACTGTCAACTGCCAACTGCCTACTCCGAACGCAAGCTCTTCACCGGGTTTGCCACCGCTGCTTTTATGGCCTGGAAGCTTATGGTTGCCAGCGCAATAATTATGGCCACGAGCCCGGCTGCGGCAAATAACCACCAGCTGATATTGATGCGGTAGGCATAAGCTTGCAGCCATTGGTGCATGTAATACCATCCAATGGGGGTAGCAATGGCAAAGGCTATTGCTATGAGTATGATAAATTCCTTTGAAAACAAATAAACAATATTGCCTGTAGTAGCCCCAAGCACTTTACGTATGCCGACTTCCTTTATCCGCTGCACGGCCATAAACGACGCCAAACCATACAAGCCCAGGCAGCTAAGGAAGATGGCTATAGCCGCAAAGATTTTGTATAAGGCTGCTAATTGGTTTTCCTGCTTGTAAAAGCTTGCAATTTTTTCATCCAAAAACTTGTATTCAAAAACAAAATCGGGAAGCGATTGGTCAAATATCTTCTTTACCGCTAAAATTGTAGCATGCATGTTTGTGGTTGTCAGTTTTATCGCCACCTGGTTATACATGGCAACGTCCGTGGAAATAATCACCGGGGCCAGATCGTTGCGAAAAGATCTGTCATTAAAATCTTTCAATACACCTACTACCGGGCATTTTATGTTGTCGTTCCATATGCTTATTTCTTTGTTCAATATGTCTTCGGGGTTTTTAAGGCCTAAACTTTTCACGAGCGATTCATTCACTAAAAATTCACTTGTCATTTTAGAAGGCTGCAAATTTCTCCCGGCTATCAGTGTTAATTTATAAGCCGGCACATAGCCTTCGTCGGCGAATTTGGTAATGGCTTTAAAATCTGTTTCCTTTATTGCGTGGTTAAATCTGAGTGCGCTCCACATATCATTGCCGTTTTCGACCGGCGTATTTGAATTGCAGCTTACCACCCTGACGCCGTTTACCGACAATAACTGGTTCTTCAGGTAATCGAGCCTGGCTATGCGAAGACTATCAACACGGTAAGGAATATTTACAATTGCCTCTTTATCAAAGCCTAAAGGTTGATTCATAAAAAAATCCATTTGCTTTATAATAATGAGGGTCCCGATGATGAGCGCCTGCGCAATAATAAATTGAAACACCACCAAGCCTCTTCGTAGTGAAATTCCTTTTACGGTATTTGCCGTGGCTTTACTTTTTAAAGCATTAACCGGGTTGAAACGCGATAAAACAATAGAGGGATAAAAACCGGCGAGTGCAGTTACGACAATTGTTGCCGTGAAAAGAAATAAAATAATTGCCGGATTGCCGAGGATGTTGAAAGAGAGCGAAAGTTCAAGAAGCTGACTTACCGAAGGCAATGCAAGCATTGCAATAATTGCCGCAAGTATTACGGCGCTTGTTACGATTAAAAATGCTTCAACGATGAATTGGATTCGCAATTGAGCTTTATTACTCCCTAAAACTTTACGTACGCCAACCTCCTTTGCCCGATTAACAGCCTGGGCGGTAGACAAGTTGATAAAGTTAACGCAGGCTATTAACAGGATGAATGCAGCAATCAGCCACAATACATTGAGCAGTTGATGGCTGGTTGTTTTATTGCTGTAATTGCCTGCCTCCGCATCATAATGTACAGCGCTGATTGGTTGTATAATGTGGCTATCCTTATCAGCCGGGGATTCCACCTTCCGCGAGTAGCTGCGCAATTGCTCGTTAAAATTGTCGACAGAAGTGTTTGGCGGCAGTAAAACGTAGCAACCAAAATCAGGTACTGTTTGGGTCCAATCGGTAGATTTTTCTAAATAATCCCCGGTAAAACCTGTTCCAAAAGCCACAACAATTTTTAGCTGAAGGTCGGTGTTTGGCGGTATGGTGGCCAGTATGCCCGACACTTTTAACACATCAGTACCGTGCTCGAATATATACCCGCCAACCCGCAGTTTAATGGTTTTGCCTATGGCCGTTTTCCAGTCGCCGAAATATTTTTCCGCGATCTCTTTTGTAAGCAATACGTTGTCCGGATCTTTTAATGATTCATACGAACCCGCAAGCAGGGGGAAATCAAATATTTTAAAGAATGAGGGCGATGTAAAAAATACGCCCTGCTGCTCTTTAAACTCACTTACTGTAACGCCGTTATTATCGGGCAACAGCAACTGATCATCATGACTGGCAAAAACCGGGGCTACCTGCTCAATTTGGGGAAAACCCGTTTTCAATCCTAAAGGCATTGGAAAAGGAAGGTCTTTCCCGTACGAAATACTTCCCGATTCTGCGTGGTGATATTCGGTAAGCACGCGATAGATGCGGTCTTTCTTTTTGTGAAAAGTATCAAAGCTTGTTTGAAATTGTATAATGATAAAGATCACCATGCAAACGGCAATGCCAACCGCCAGGCCGGCGATATTAATGGCGGCGTAGCCCTTGTTGCGCAGCAGGTTGCGCCGCGCTATTTTAAAATAATTTTTGAACATATAATTGCGGGTTAATTTTTCACAAGACCACTTATGCGTGGTTTCATGATGTAAAATTACCGGCGCAGGTCGTTCAGCACTGCCCATATTATAAGATGATTGCTCTTTTTTCAGGCTGTTTTTGTACTCCAGCGGACTTTTCCCGGTTATTTGCCTGAAAATGCGGTTAAAGCTGCTCTGCGAATTGAAACCCGACTCATACGCTATACCCAGCAGGGTGATATGGCCATAAGCCGGGTCCTGCATTTTCCGAACGACGTCGGCAACGCGGTATTCGTTGATGAAATCATTGAAGCTTTTTTTGAGGACGGTGTTGATGATGCGGGATAATTCATGGGTAGTGAGCGCAAGCTTTTCAGCCAGCGAGCTTAAGCTTAGTTCCGGGTCCTGGTAATACAGACCGGCTTTCATAGCTTTCTTCAGCCAGGTTCCCATTTGTTTCGTTTCCGCAGGAAGCGGCATTTTTAAAAGCGGGGGGCTTGCCGCCGAAGTACCGCCCTCCTGTCGCAAAAAAGCTGTGGCCGCCATCCAGGTGGCTGTTACCGCTAAAAGAAGATATAAAGGATAGTAGGCATGTATACTTAGTTGGTAATGGTAAAAAAGATAATCTGCTGTGGTAAGCGGTATCCACAACAGCCACAGCAGGCCGAAGCCGATCAGTAAGCGATGCAGCCAGCGGAGCTCATGGCGATACCTGTCGCCTCCCGTAAATTTCACCCGCCGGTAAAAGCGTCCGATCAGCCTGTAAGCCAGGTAGAGGTAGACGCCGACGGAGATAAACGCCAGCAACTGCAAAATAGGGCTCAACCGCTGATAGGCCGGCGTTTGGTAAGTGGAAGCGCCGGTTTTTATGCTGTTCCCAACTTCCCATGCCTGGGCGCCCCGTTCCAGCAGCAAGGGGCTAACATGCAGCAGGTCCTTCGCCCGGAATTTATCTTCCGGCCGGGTAGTTTTA